>WNGJ01006184.1_pt1 | contig 12643 bp, 10 predicted proteins | sample 5400611 | NCBI WGS metagenome assembly WNGJ01 (sample SAMN13153375, study PRJNA577476) | soil metagenome | isolation source: 40 cm soil or saprolite under Garry oak tree replicate 1 | place: USA:California | collected 2016-06-15
TCCTCGGGAAGTTCGACGACGCGCGGCGCGTCCTGGAGGGGATCGCCGTCCGCGGAACGCCGGACGCGCGCCTCCGGGCCCGCATCCAGACCGGGCGGATCGCGACCCGCCTCGGAGCATACGCGGAGGCGCGGACGGCACTCGAAGGCGCCGTGGCCGACGCGTCCGCGATGGGCCTGCGGGAACTCGAAGGCGAGGCGATGCGGTCGCTCGGCGCGGTCGAACGGCGTCTCGGCGATCTCCCGGCGGCGCTCGTCCACCTCGCGGGAGCGGCCGACCTCCTGCCCGACAGCTCGCGGGAGAAGGTCCGAGCGCTCACGGAACTCGGCGCCGCCCTGATCTCGCGGGGCGACCTGCCCGCCGCCCGCATCCGGCTCACGGAGGCCGCAGGCCTGGTGCGCCGGGGGACGCGGGACGACGCGACGATCCAAATCAACCTGGGCATCGTGCAGAGCCGGGAGGGGGACGCCCGCGGCGCCGCGCTGTCCTTCGATCGCTCCGCCGACGTCGCGATGAGGACGGGCGACGTGCGATTCGCCTCGTACGCGCTCGCGAACGCCGCCGACAACCTGCTCCGGCTCGAGCAGACGGAGGCCGCCGCGGCGAAGGCGGAGCAGGCGCTCGACCTCGCGCGGACGATCGGCGATCCGGTGCTGATGTCGGCCGCCCGTGCGAACCTCGGGCTCGTGTTCGCGAAGCGCAAGGAGTGGGCGAAGGCCGAAGCGCACCTCCTGGAGTCGGTCGAGATGATCGCGCAGCTCGAGAACCCGTACTCCCTCGCGTCGCGGTTCGAGGAGCTCGCGCGGCTGTACGAGGCGCAGGGCCGCGCGACCGACGCGGCGCCGTGGCGGGAGCGCGCGGAGGGCCTGTTCGCGCAGCTGCGGGACGGGAACCCGGCGCGGCCCGGGACTCCGTGAGGCGTACCGAACCTCGACGACGTCCGGGAGACGCGTCGGACAACCAGCCGACCAAATGATTAAGTAGGTCAGACATGATGACGCCCCGTCCGCGGGGCCTCGCCCCCGCAAAACAATGGGATGGGACGTCGAAATGTGGTCCGCCGCACGAGCGAGGAGCCCCGCGCCTCGCGCCTTCGCCTTGGGAATCGCGATCGCAATCTTGACCGCCGTACTGGTCCTCGCCGCGCCGACCGCCCGGTCGTCCGGCGGGATGGTCCCGGCGGACGTCCTCAGCGCCACCCTGGTCCTCGACCGGAGCTCGTACGTGAGCGGCGACAATGCGACCGCGACGGCGATCGTCTACCGGACTCCGGGTCCGGCGAACTACACGTACGACTGGACGGTGCGCGACGGCGTGTTCGGGCCGGTCCTCGCGACGCTCTCGAACGGCCTGGCCTCGTACTCGTACGCGATCCCGATGTCGTACCAGGGCACCCTGTGGTTCTGGCTCACCGTCAGCGACGACACGGGGCTCTCGCAGACGACGACCGCGCACGCGGAGGTCGCGGCCGGCTACGTCGCGCTCACCCTCGACCGCTCGGAGTACAACCCCGGGGAACGCGTCACGGCGTACTTCGGCCTCCGATCGAACGTGATCACGAATCCCGCGTGGACGTACACGGTCGTGGACTTCGAGGGGACGACCGTCGCCTCGGCCGCGACGAACAACACCTGGTTCTCGTACGACACCAAGAACCCGGCGAGCCGCGCGTACACGTTCACCGTCACCGCGTCCGGCAACGGCCGGTCCGCCACGGGTGCGCTCACGATCTCCCAGGCCGGCGGATACGTGATGAGCATCACCCTGGATCGCACCTCCTACAATCCCGGTGAGACAATCCGGGTGCACGTGAGCGTCGCGGCGAAGGGGACCTCGAGCCTGCCGTCGCAATTCCGGTTCGGAGCGACCCTCTTCGGCGCCAGCGGCGCGACCGCCATCACGACGGACCGGGCGGCGGACCTCTTCCTCACGGTGCCGCGGAGCCTCGGCTCGGGGGACCTCCTGCTGATCGTCAACGAGTTCAACACGGGAGCCGGGGGCTTCACGACGGTCCACGTCGGACCCTCGGGCTCGTTCTGGTCCACGGACGTTGGCGGCATCCCCGCGTATGCGGTGGCGCTCTCGCTGCTCGTCCTCCTGCTGCTCGTCGCGGTCCTCGCGATGTGGCGTCGGGCCGGCGGGGGCATGCTCGGAGGCCCGCGAGGTCCGCCGGCCCCGCCTCCGGAGGGGCCCGTCCGCGCCGCGCCCGGATCGCCGATGACCGTGATGTGCCGCCGCTGCGGCAAGCCGATCGACATCACGACGAGCAAGAGGCCGATCGAGGTCATGTGCCCGTCGTGCGGCGAGACGCAGGTCGTGACGTGACGGAAGCGAAGCAAGGTTCATAGCGTCGGGACCGCATCCGTCTCCCTCTCGGGGGAAATGGACGATGACGGACGAAGAATCGCTGCTGGCGGCGGTCCAGAAGAACGACGCAACGGGGGTACGGACGATCTTGGACCGCAATCCCTTGATCCTGCGGACGCGCACCCCGAACGGGACGCTGGTCCTCACGGCCGCGTTCTACGGCGCCACGGACGCACTGAAGATCCTCCTGGAGCGCACGCCGGAGGACGCGCTGAACCTGTACGAGGCCGCGACCGTCGGAAATGCGCGGCGGCTCAAGACGATCCTCGGGCAGTCGAGGACCCGGGTCGACGACGCGACGAAGGAAGAGGGTTTCTCCCCGCTCGGCCTCGCGGCGTTCTTCGGCCACGTCGAGGCGGTGAAGGTGCTCCTGGCGAACGGCGCCGACGTGAACGCGAAGCCTCCGAGCCGTTTCCAGAACACCGCGGTTGATAGCGCGGTCTCGGGGGACCATGCTGAGGTCGTCCGCGTCCTCCTCGCGGCGGGCGCGGACCCGAACATCCGGAGCGAGGCGAACTACACGACCCTGCACAAGGCCGCGGCGCACGGGAACCTCGACATCGTGCGCATGCTCCTCGACCGCGGCGCGGACCCGAACGCGACGCGGGAAGGCGGGAACACACCGCTCGATGACGCACGCGAGAAGGGCCACCAAGCCGTCGTCGAGTTCCTGGAGACGCGCGAGGGGAACGCTTAGAGCCCACGCCGACGCACGACCAAAGGCAAGCACCGTCCGAATATTCTTTAGAGCGGACCGCATGATCAAGGCGCGGGAGGGATTCGTCTGTTCTTGACGCGCCGGGATGACGCGACCGCCGCAGAGGGCGTGTCTCGAACCCTTCAGGCGTCTCTCTGGGCGATGGTCATCGCGCCGTTCGTTCCTTGGTACACTTTCCCTTTACCGATGGCCTTGTTCATCGCCGTCGGTGCGGCGACCCTCCCGGGCGTGCTGCTCGGACCGCCGCAGCCATTGGCCATCACCGCAGCCTTCGGCGCCCTGTGGATCGTGGGGCTCCTCTGGATCGTCACCGCGTTTCTCACGGTCTTCTTGGTTCGTCGGAGAACGTGGAACCGCGCCCTCTGGTCGGCGCTCGCCAACCTCGGCTGCGGTCTGACGCTCCTCGGTACGGTCCTCCTCGCGAACGGTCTCGGCCCCGTGGAGCCGTGGGGATACATCTCACCGCTCGCATTCCTCTCCCTGTCGGCACTCCCTGCTTCCTTCGGAATTGCCGGGCGCTGGCTTAGGGGGCTCGACGAGCACTCGGGACCGGAAGCCGAACGCCGCGCGCGCTCCCGACTCACGGCGATCGGCATCGGATACGGGATAGCCTTCCTGGGGTCGGTCGCCACGCTTGCCGTGTCAACGGCGTCCGCGATTCAAGGACTTCCCGTGTCCCACTTCTATTGGCAGGAGCAGGCGATTCGCGAATCCGCCGCCGTCACCTTCGCGGTCATCGGCATCGGATCGTTGACGGCTTTCCTCGCCCTCTCGAGCCTTGTGGTGAGGCGGTGGACCCCTCCCTCGCTCTACAAGATGACGAGTGGGAGACGGTAAGTTCCGCCGGAAGCTCGGAGATCTCGCTCTCGCCGCGGATACGCTGGGGGTCAGAGACGGGACAAGACCTCGCCGATCCGCCGCACGCCCTCGGTGATCGTGTCGCGCGACGCCGCGTACGAGATGCGGATGTGGCCTTCGCCCGCTTCGCCGAACGCGCTGCCCGGCGTCACCGCGACGGAGGCCTCCTTCAGGATCCCTTCGCACAGGGTCGCGCTGTCCAGATGGGCGTCGACCTTCGGGAAGACGTAGAATGCCCCGCGCGGCCGATCCGTCGAGAGTCGGTCGATCTTCGCGACCTCCTTCATGACGAGGTCCCTTCGGGCGCGGAACTCCGCCACCATCGCCTCGAGCGGGGCCGTCGGCCCTCGGAGGGCGGCGACGCCGGCCTTCTGCGCGAACGCGGTCGCGCAGGTGATCGTGTGCTCCTGGACCTTCACGATCTCTTTGAATAGCGGCATCGGTGCGACGAGCCATCCGAGCCGCCATCCCGTCATCGCGTACGTCTTCGAGAATCCGTGCACCGTGACGGTCCGGTCGAACATGCCGTCCAGAGACGCGGGCGAGACGTGCTCGCCATCGTAGAGGATCTTCTCGTAGATCTCATCGCTCACGACGATCAGGTCTCGGTCCTTCGCCAAGTCGGCGAGGGCCCGCATCGCGTCGCGCGAGTACACTGAGCCGCCAGGGTTCGACGGGGAATTGAGCATCAGGAGCCGAGTGCGTGGCGTGATCGCCCCCGCGACCGTTTCCGCGGAGGGGACGAAGCCGTCCTCGTCCGCGGCGCGCACGGGCACGGGCTTCGCTCCCGCGAGCGTGACCATCGGGCCGTACGAGACCCAGCCGGGATCCGGGATGAGCGCCTCGTCGCCTCGGTCGAGCAGGGCCATGCACGTGAGGAAGAGCGTGTGCTTCGTCGGTGCGACGATCACGTTCTCCGCTTTCGCGGGGATTCGGTTGTCCTTCTGGGACTTCTCCGCGATCGCCTCCCGCAATTCCTTGATCCCCGGAGCCGGCGTGTACTTCGTGTAGCCGTCGTCCAAGGCCTTCTTCGCCGCCTCGACGATATGCGCCGGCGTCGGGAAGTCGGGCTCGCCGATCGCCAGGGAGACGACCTTCTCGCCGCGGGCTCTCATCTCCGTGACGAGCTCGCTGATACGGACCGTCGGAGACGACTCGATAGAGAGGACGCGCTTCGCGAAACGGGCCATGGAAGCGGGGAAGCAGGGGCGATAGAAAAGGATTCACCGGACGCGGTCCCATCGAGCGGGAGCGTTTTTACTCATTCGAGTAAAATGCGGAGCGTGCCTGCGCTCAAGCCGCGAAACGGGAGCCTTTTACTCAGTTGGGTAAAATCGATCCCAGGGTGGCGTTGGACACGACGTATTCGACCCGGTTCGCTCGCAGGAATCCCCGGATGGCATCGAGGCGGTACCGGGCCGCGAAAACGACGGACTGCCCGAGGTACCGGACTCCATCGAGTTCTACGAACCCCGGATATCGGTACGTCTTCCCGTTCGCGGAGACCGTGTGGCCGAACACGAAGCGGCGGACCCGGGTGCACTCCAGGAGATCCCCGCTGTCCACGTCCCAGGTCACGATGTATCCGACCAGGGATCGGTCCCTCTGGCGACGTGCGCGACGGACGGATCGCCGTGGCGGCATTTTACTCAGTTGAGTAAAATCGCGCAGGAAGATGAACCCTCGATCCGGAGGGACCGATGAAAGTGAAACTCCGTGCGCGATGGAGCGAGTCATCGGTGCGCGAAGTACGCGCGGACCTCGGCCTTGCTCACGTGGTCGATCCGAGCAAATCCGATCCGCTCGAATTGAACGACGTCGTCCACCTTGAGGGTCGCGACGAGAGGTTCGCCGAGGCCCCGTTTTGCCTCCGGCGTTGGCGAATCGGATGCGTCCGGCAAGACCAGATGGACATTGATCCCGTGAGTAACCCACTGGATCTTGGGGATATCCCTGTTCTGCATCGAGACGAATCGCGCACGGTGGTCCAGGACGACGTTGCAGAAGTCCTTGAGCCGCACCTCTTTCCCGCGGAACTTCTCGAAGTCCTCGCGGGCCACCTGGACCTTCGGACCCGCCGGGATCTCGCGCACGCCGCGGCCCGGGAAGTCCGGGTGGAGCGGCGCCCGCACCCGCTCAATCGGCGGGAGTCCGGCAATCTCCACCGCAACCGGATCGGGGACGAAGAAGTAGCGGTTCGCCTCCTTGTCGATCAGCTTTCGGTTCTCGGAGTACAGTGTCTCCGCCGGCACCTCGATGTCGCTCAGGCTCAACCCGAACGACAGGACGAACGCGCGGAGGGCGGCGGGCCGGATGCCGCGCCGGCGCAGCGACTGCAGGGTCCACGTGCGCGGGTCGTCGATCCCCGAGAGGCGCCCTTCCGCGATCTCCTTCCGGTACCGGGACTTCGAGAGCTCGAGGTCCTTGAACCGCAGGATGCCGAAGTGGACGAACGCAGGGCGGTGCTCGACCCCGAGGACGTCCCAGATCCGGGCCTCCATCATGTCCTCCATGACGAGGTCCTTGCCGCGCAGGACGTGCGTCACCCGGAGCAGGTGGTCGTCCACGGCCCAGGAGAACTCGAGCATCGGCCACACGCGGTACCGCGTCCCGACGCGCGGGTGCTCCCGCTCCGCGATCCGGAACAGGACGCGGTCGCGGAACGCGGGATTCGGATGGGCCATGTCCGTCTTCAGGCGGACGACCGCCTCGCCCTCGCCGTATTCCCCGTCGAGCATCGCCTTCCACATCGCGATCGTCTCGTCGACGTCCTGGATGCGGTGCGCGCACGCGTGCTTCGCCTCGCGGTTCTTCCGCAGCGTCGCCGCGTCGCACTCGCAGACGTACGCCTCGCCCGTGGCGAGCAGCTTCTCCGCCCACTCGTAGTGCAGCGGGATGCGGTCGCTCTTGTACAGGACCTCGTGGTACTCGACCCCGGCCCAGTCGAGGCCCTCCTTCACCTGGTCGAACGCCTCGGGCAGGAGGGGCTTCTCCTCCGAGCCGATCGTGTCGTCGAAGACGAGGAGCAGGCGGCCGTGGTACCTCTTGGTATACGCGTCGTTCAGGACGAACGCCCGGGCGTTCCCGATGTGGAGCGGTCCGCTCGGGTACGGCGCCAGTCGCAGGACGGCTTTGCCGTCCATGGCGCCGGGCAGCGGCGGGAGCTCCTTCGGGCCGACGTCGGCGCGAGTGCGCTCCAGGAGCTCCGGCGCGATCAGCGCGAGCTGGGCGCGCTGCGCGTCGGGCGCGAGGCCGTTCACCTCGGCGACGATCCGCTCGACCTCCGTCGCCGCCTCGCCTGCGCGGCTTCGCAGGGAGGGATCCTCTGCGAGCAGTCGGCCCAGGACCGCCTTCGCGTCCGCCTTGCCGTCGTGCAGGACCGCGTTGTGCAGCGCGAACTTCCTCGCGGAATCGAGGCCCACGGTCGTCCGAACCGAACGCGCGTATAAAGACTTCTTCGGCACGAAATCGGCAGGACCTCGGACGATCGGCACGGTGGTCCCGGAACATGAGAACGGACGTCCGCGTCGCGTTTCGCAAGAAGTGTCCCAGAAACGTTTATGGTCCGCGGGACGCCCTACTATCTGTGGGCCGGGCGTGGTGGAAGCCGCTCTCCCTCCGGGAGCGGGCCGGGATCGCGTGCGTCGTCTGGTCGATCGCGCTATTCATCCTCGCGGTCGCCGCCGCGATCCCGGGCGGACCGACGGCCGCGCTGACCGCGGATGACATGCATCCGATCGTCGGCCAGAGCGTGCACTTCGACGCATCCGCAAGCGTGGGCCACGACCAGGGCCTGGGACGGATCGTTTCCTACCGCTTCGACTTCGGCGATGGCGCGGGGACCGCGAATCAAATCCCGGCGACCGCGATCCACGTCTACCCCGACGTAGGCGCACATCGGGCGACCGTGACGGTGCGAGACGCGCGCGGCAACGAAGGAACCGCATCGCTGACGATCGACGTGCGGCCCGAGCCGACGCCGACGGGACCGGAACCGGACCTCACGCCGAGCGCGACGTCGACGGACCCGGCGAGTCCGCTCGAGGGCCAGGTTGTAAGCGTCTCGATCACGATCGTGAACCACGGCGGGGCGACGGCGGAGTCCGCGACGATCGACGTCTACGACGAGCGGCCGAACGGGACCACGGTCGCGATCGGTCAGGTCGTCCTCGGCGAGCCCCTTGCGACCGGCGCGTCGACGACCGTGTATTCGCAATCGTTCCTCGCCGTCGAGGTGGGAGAGCACACGATCCGAATCGTGATCGGGAACGTGACGCCGACGGAATCGAACACGAGTGACAATTCGCGGGAAATCGCGATGACTGTGCGGCCATCCATGGGACCGGGACCGACCGGAGGAGAAGTCCCGCTCGGGACGTGGGCCATCATCTTGGCCCTGCTTGCCGCCGGAATCGCAGCGCTCATCGTGGCGGCGACCCTCCTCAGGCGGCCTCGGAAGCGCGGGCCGCTCGAACCGCCCCCAGTGGAACCGCCGGATCAATCGCCACCTCCGCTCCATCCGCGGTGAGCGCCCAATGGGGCGCACCCGGGGCCGTGCAGGCCCGCAACGCCTAAGGAGGCGGACCCGATTCGCGGACCAGAGGTCCTTGCATGGCGGTGCGCGAGTGGCTGGAACGGTTCTCCGACGACGTCCTTCGGATCGAAGCGGACACGAGCCGGGAGATCGAGGCGACGCGCATCCTCGTGCGGGAACCGCGGCGGCCCGTCCACTTCCGCTCGCTCGACGGGGCCGAGGCGGTCGGCAACCTCTGGTCGACGCGGGACCGGGTCGCGGCCGCGCTTCGCACCCCCAACGAGACGTTGCTCGGCCGTCTCATGGAGGCCCAGACCCATCCGATGGACACGCGTTTGGTCGACAGCGCCCCGTTTTTGAGGCATTCATCGACCGACGTGAACCTCCTCGATCTCCCGGTCCCGAAGCTGTTCCCGCGCGACGCCGGTCGGTACATCACGGCCGGCGTCTGGGTCGCGGAGTGGAAGGGCGCACGGAACCTCTCGTTCCACCGGATCCTTCTGCTCGGCAAGAATCGCGGGGCGTGCCGGATCGTCCCGCGGCACCTGCGGCACATGTACAACGAGGCGGTCCAAGCGGGCGAGGAGCTCAAGGTCGCCGTGTGCATCGGCCTCGACCCGTGGAACCTCCTCGCGGGCGGGACGTCGGTCGAGTACGGCGTCGATGAGAGCCGCATCGCCTCGGCCCTCACGCAATCGTGTCTCACGCGGCCCGTCGACGTCGTGCGAATCAAGAGCGGTCTCACGGTCCCTGCGGACGCCGAATACGTCCTCGAAGGCCGGCTGGTCAACGAGACGCACGACGAGGGACCGTTCGTCGATGCGGTCCGCACGTACGATCGCGTGAGGAAGGAGCCCGTCCTCGTCGTCGAGCGGATCTACCACCGCGACGACCCAATCTTCCACATCATCGTCGGCGGGCTCGATGAGCACTTCATGTTCATGGGGATGCCGCGCGAGCCCGTCATCTACCAGGCGGTCTCCCGCGCCGTGCCGCACGTCAAGGCGGTCCGCCTGACGGAAGGCGGATGCGCCTGGCTCCACGGCGTCGTCTCGATCCGCAAGCAGCACCAGGGCGACGCGAAGAACGCGATCATGGCGGCGTTCGGCGCGCACACCTCGATGAAGCGGGTCGTCATCGTCGACGAGGACATCGACATCTTCGACGACCGGGACGTCGAGTGGGCAATCGCGACGCGGTTCCAGGCGGACCGCGGGCTCGTCGTCCTCCACGACGTCCGAGGCTCGTCGATCGACCCGAGCGGACGGGACGGCTTCACGTCGAAGATGGGGATCGACGCGACGAAGCCGCTCGGCGCGGACCCCGGGACGTTCGACAAGGCGACCCTGTGATCCGCCTCGAGCTCCTTGGTGCCCACCCCGATCGACCCCGTCGGTGTCTTTCGCTACATGTAATCGGAAGATGTAAATAGACATTCAGAGATCGCATGTTCGTGACCATTCCGAAGAGGATCATCCAGACCGAGGTGGATTCAGCCTTGTACGACTTCGTGGTCAAGACAGCAAAAGCCAAGGGAATCACGCTCAAGGAGGCCACCCGGGAGGCGCTTCGTCGATGGGCCGCGATGGAAGGGGACCTCTCTTGGGATCCCATCTTCGACCTCTCGAAGACGTTCGAGTCAAAGAAGGCGACCGATTCGTCGAAGGTGGACGAGACTCTGTACGGCAAAAAACGATGAAGTTATTTCTCGATTCCGGTGCCCTCATCGCCAGGGCGATAAAGAACGACAAGAACCACGCAGCCGCCAAGCAGGTATTTCACGGGCTTTCGCAAAGAAAGCTACCCTATCGCCTCCTGTACACTTCGAACTTCGTGGTTGACGAGACGTTGACGTTTCTGCTTTACCGGGCCGGCGCGCGCACGGCACTCGCCGTCCTGACCTGGATAAGGGAGTCCCCAAATGTCCGCGTGCTTCATGTATCCGAGGAAATTGAGCCCTTTGTCGATCGGGAGTTTCGTCGCTACGCTCTGTCGGGGATCTCGTATACGGATTGCACGACGAAGGTGCTCATGGAGCAGGAGTCGATCAATACTGCGTTTGGATTCGACCGAGACCTCGAGGTCCTCGGTCTTCATCGGATCCCGTAGTCGACCGCAGGACGGTTCCCGACGAAGGAGATAATCGGCGTGACGCGTGCCGGGTGAAAATCGCGAGTCAAGGTTCATATGAACCTCCCTCATCGCGAACGACGATGCGGGCGGCGATCCCCCTCGTCCTCGTCGCGCTCCTTCTCGCCCCGGCTCCGTTCGCGTTCGCGCGCGAGGCTCCCGCAGGCAGGGAGCCGCCCCAGGAATCGCGTCCCCATCTGATGCCCCCGCAACCCGGCGCGCAGGTGTGGCCCAGCGCCACGAGGCAAGGAGACCCGATCCTGCCGCCCGGCCCCACGCAGACGACGGGCACCGTTCGAATCCTCGTCCTCCTCGTGCAGTTCACGGACGTCCCGGCCACGCAGACGCCGGCCTTCGTGGACGGCGTCTTCAACGACGCCTCCTCTGGGGCGAAGTCGATGCACGCCTATTATTCGGAGGTGTCGCTCGGCACGCTCACGATCCAGGCGACCGTCATCGCGACGTGGTTCCAGAGCGTCCACCCGATGTCGGACTACGGGGCGGACGGATCGAACCCGCCGGACGACGCGAACGGCCCGATCTACCGGCTGGTGACGGAGACCGTGCGGCTCGCCAACTCGACGGTGGACTTCTCTCAGTTCGATGCGGACGGCGATGGGGTCGTGGACCACATCACGATCGTCCACGCGGGCGGGGGCCAGGAGGCCGGGGGGAGCTCGGACCTCGTCTGGTCCCACCGCTGGGCCGTCCTCGACGCGGACCCGACGGTCCCCGGATCGCAGTCGCTGATGGCGGACGGCGTGCAGATCTACGGATACACGATGGTGAGCGAAGACTCCCCCGTCGGCGTGGTCGCCCACGAGTTCGGCCACGACCTCGGGCTTCCGGACCTGTACGACACCGACGGGTCCTCGGACGGTGCGGGCATCTGGGACATCATGGCCGGCGGTTCCTGGAACGGCGCGCCCGCCGGGACGTCTCCGGCCGACATGAGCGCCTGGTCGCGCATCCGGCTCGGCTGGATCGCGCCGACCGAGGTGACGACCGCGCTCATCGACACGTCGGTCGCCCAGGTCGAGACCTCCGGGAAGGCCTTCCGGCTGTCGATTCCCGGCGCCTCCCCCTCGGAATACTTCTTGATCGAGAACCGCGAATCCGTCGGCTTCGACACGGCCTTGCCCGCCAGCGGGTTGCTGATCTGGCACGTCGACGATTCGCGGACTTCGAACGACGTCGACACGCATCGGTGGCTCGACCTCGTCGAGGCGGACGAAGGCCTCACCGGCGACCATCCGACCGACGCCGGCGATCCGTGGCACGACACCCTGCCGGGCTGGGGGCCCGACACGGATCCGGACAGCCGCGCGTATTCCGGGTCCGACACCGGATGGCGGGTGCGGGACATCTCCGCGAGCGGGGCGACGATGACCGCCACAATCGCGCGCGAGGTGACGCGGGACCTGGCGGTGTCGGCGATCCGCCTCCCGTTCCTCGAGGCCGTCGGGTCGACGGTCGGCGTCTCGGTCGACGTGCGCAACGACGGCGCGCAAGCGTCGGATGTCACGCTGGACGTCGCCGCGTACCGCGACGCCGTCGGGACGGCGTCCCGCGTGGCCCAGCAGACGTTTACCCGTCCTGCCGTCGCCGCGCAGACGACGGTCACATTCTTCGTGAACTTCACGCCCACGGCCGCCGGTCGGTACCTCGTACGGGCCAGCCTCGTCGGTGCGAACGACGAGATCCCGACCAACGACGAACGCGCGGCGCACGTCCTCGTGACGACGTTCCAGTTCCGTGACGCCGTCGAAGCGGGCCCCGACGGCTGGACGCTGAACGGGCTCTCCACGGACGCGCATCGCTGGGAGATCGTGAACGACACGGACCCCGACGGGGCGGCGCACAGCCGCACCCATGCGTGGCGCTTCGGATACGTTTCCACCCTGCTCCCGAGCCTCTTCCCTCCGGCGTGGCACACGCTCACCTCGCCCGCGGTCAGCGTGATGCCCGGGCCGACGTTCCTGATCTTCTACGGCCGGTACGACCTCACGGGCCGGTCGGTGCCCGTCCTCCCGATC
>WNGJ01006191.1_pt1 | contig 12637 bp, 12 predicted proteins | sample 5400611 | NCBI WGS metagenome assembly WNGJ01 (sample SAMN13153375, study PRJNA577476) | soil metagenome | isolation source: 40 cm soil or saprolite under Garry oak tree replicate 1 | place: USA:California | collected 2016-06-15
CTGGGGGAAACACGACCGGTGTACCCAGATTAGGGGTGTGTGGGGGAAGTCCTGGGTGCCAGAATACCTCCTACCGTAAACAACCTGGCTGGCTCAATGGAACTGGATAGTGTTCTCCGTAAGACACTGAGTCAGCCAGGCTCTTCACGGCTTCTTGTACACTCTCTGTAAGAGTAAACGTGATACGGGCTGTTTTTTGGGTTGCTTTGCCACCAATTTATAGCTGTGCATCCAGTCTCTCTGGTATGATATGATAGAGTACACAGCTCATAAAGAATGTACAATGTGGCGTTGACTATTCTTCGGAAAGGAGCCTGATATATGGGATTTCATCCACTGGATTGGGTTATTATTATTGTTATTGGCCTGGCGATTTTTGGTCCCAAGACTCTACAATCGCTGGCGCGTAATGCGGGTAAAACTATAAGCCAGGCGAAGACGGTGAAAGATAAAGTAATGGCGGAACTGCCGTTGGAAGAGCTTTCCGAAGTGTCACGCGAGATACCCCGTGTTCCAATGAACTCGTACCAGGCTATAGAGATGCTGATGACTCCAGAATCAGGAGGAGAGCCATTAAAGAAGCCACAGGAACCCAGGCACGAGTAAAATAGGAGTAACTAATGAAACAGATCAAAGTAATCGTTGAGAAACATCCTGATGGTTACGTTGCCTACCCACTTGGCCTAAAAGGGGTTGTTGTGGGTGAGGGTGACACATACGAGCAAGCTCTGGCGGATGTAGAGTCGGCTATCCGCTTCCATATTGAGACCTTTGGTACTGATGTTTTTGATACAGAGTCACCTGTGCTTGAGGCATTTGTTGCCGAAGCAGGTGTAGCTATCTGATGCCTAGATTTCCTAGTGATGCTCCCAAAGCGAAAGTTATTAAGACTTTAGAGTTGCTAGGGTTTCGTCTCGTGCGAGTGCATGAGCATATTGCGATGGTTCGAGAGAATGCTGACGGAACAAGGACTCCACTGACATTACCTAATCATACTCGGATAAAAGGATCAACATTAAGAACAATTTGTACCCAGGCTGGTATTCCACGAAGTGAGTTTTTGAGAACTTACAATGAAGTGTAAAGTTTATAAGTCGTGACCTTTGAGTTTAGATATGAAAGGCAGGTCAAAGATAGATGGATCAGCTGGCGCAATTGAAGTGTACGGCGTGCCGCGGCGGGGATCCGACGGTGACAGATGCAGAAATTGCGGAGTTTAAGCCGCAGGTGCCTGAATGGAAGATTATTGAGGTCGATGGCATCAAGCGTTTAGAGCGTGTCTTTAAGTTCAAGGATTTTGTGAGTGCGCTGGCCTTCACTAATAAAGTGGGCGCGTTGGCAGAGGCGGAAGGGCACCATCCCGCGATTCTTACCGAGTGGGGCAAGGTGACGGTTACATGGTGGACGCACAAGATTAGAGGGCTTCATCGCAACGATTTCATTATGGCGGCCAGGACGGATGAGTTGTATACGTAGGAAGTTTTGGGGGCAGAGAGGCAGGGAGCTGGTTATTTCAGGTGCTGGTTCGTCCAGCTAATCAATGCCAGTAGTAAGGCTCTTATCTGCTCGCGGATTATTTCATCGGTCAAGTTGCCGTCACTATCGAATTTTTCCCAGGCGTTGAATATATGTACATCTGGCTGCATCAGCACCGGCATGTGCAAGTAGAGAAAGACCTGGCGCAGGTTCAGCTGGGCGCGGACAGTGCCAAAGCGTCCACCGGCTCCCATGATGGCCGCCGGCTTCCCTTCCAGCACAGATCTTCCCGTGGGTCGTGATGCCCAGTCAATGGCGTTCTTAAGTACGCCGGAGGTCGAGTAGTTATATTCCGGAGTAGCGATAAGTAACGCGTCCGCGTCGCGGATTTTCTCTTTGAAGTTACGGACTACCTCGGGCTCGTCGTTTTCATGATCCTCGTTAAAAAGTGGCAGGTCATCAAGGGTGATGATCTCCAGCTCAGCTCCCTCGGGCATAAGTTCCTGGGCTACTTTTAACGTGGCCCGGTTATATGATTTCTTGCGGAGGCTTCCTGCAAAACCGAGTATGTGTATGGTTGATGACATTAAATTTCCTGAGTGTTTTATGTTGAGAACCCTGTCTCTCAACAAGGTTTCCAACACATGCTTGGGCAAGCCGCCGCAAGCGGCGAGAAGTCCTGCACAGTTACATTATGGGACATTGTGAAGAGAGACACGATCAGACGTGCCTCTCTAGTTTATTATATCCTATATCTCAGGTTGTCTGCCTATTTCAGGCCGTCTGTGCTGCCGTTTCCTGCACTGCAGGCTTCTGAACCGCGGCGAGATCAATTTCTATATTCACATCCTCGCCGACCAGTACCCCGCCGGTCTCAAGTGCGACGTTCCAATTCAGACCGAAGTCCTTACGATTAATCTTCCCTTTTACGCTGAATCCAGCGCGTTGCAAACCGTAGAGATCCTTCACTTGACCGCTATAATCCGCGTGGAAGGTTTCCTCTTTGGTGACTCCATGCATCGTCAAATTGCCGGTGACACGATACAGATTGTTCCCCGTGGGTGTAACCTGTGTACTCTTAAATGTGATCTTGGGGTACTTTTCCGCGTCTAAGAAATCGGGCGAACGCAAGTGTGCATCACGCTTGGCGTCGCGTGTGTTTATGCTGGCGGCATCTACCTCGGCCTCAACCCAGGAATTCGCGGGGTTCTCCTCGTCGATGTGAAGCTTTCCACTCAGTACCTCGAAGTGTCCTCGCACCGTACTAATCATCATGTGTTTTACAGAAAATGTTGCCTGTGAATGTGTGGCATCAATTTCCCAGTTCATTGTGCATCTCCTTATTGCTATATTTTTGTATTTTGCAGCTAAATAGTTAGTAACTTTACCAACTAAAGTGAATATAACACAATAGCTTTCCTTTGTCAAGTATCTAACAAAAAGTTAGTACCATTTTATAGCCAGGTCATTCAGATGGTTATTTTTCAAGCAGCGCTACCGCGTAACAGGCGATGCCTTCATAGCGACCTGCAAAGCCAAGGCCGTCGGTTGTGGTTGCCTTGATACTTACCTGTTCTATTGCTAGATGCAGGTGTTGGGCTAAATGAGTACGCATGGCCGGTACATAAGGGGCTAATCTGGGGCGTTCAGCGACAATGGTTACATCAATGTTTCCTATCTTCCAATCAAGTTGACATAACAAATCATAAATGTGATCGAGGAAGACGGCGCTGGGCTGGTTTTTCCAACGCGGGTCGCTAGAGGGGAAGTGGCTTCCAATATCGCCGAGGGCAGCAGCGCCAAGCAGGGCATCGACAACGGCGTGGATGACGGTATCGGCGTCAGAGTGACCGGAGAGGCCGTATTCAAAGGGGATAGGGACGCCGCCAAGCACGAGCGGGCGAGCCGGGGCAAAAGCATGAACATCGTAGCCAAAGCCAATACGCATAGTCATGTTTTGTGTCCTTGTATAAAAGCTTCCGCAAGAAATAGATCTTCTTGTGTTGTGATTTTGATATTGGTATACGCGCCGGGAAAGATTGCCACGGAGTGCCCTAGCTGTTCTAACAGCGTGGCGTCGTCGGTCACCTCTTTCTGTGCTGCCGGATTGTGGTGCGCCTGGTGTATCAGTGGGAAGGAGAATACCTGCGGTGTCTGGATGGCCCACAGTTGCGCGCGATCCAGGGTAGCCGTTACCCGTCCCTCCTGTACGAGCTTGATAGTATCTTTGACGGGCACGGCGGCGATGGTCGCCTGGTGTTCCTGGGCAGATATTAAACCTGCTGCAAGTATAGCGGGCGTAACGAGTGGACGTGCTGCATCATGGATCATGACCCATTGAGTGCCTGGGGCGACCGCGGCAAGCGCGTCGAGCCCGGCACAGACCGAGTCCTGCCGGCGTGCGCCACCGGGAACAATGGCTGCAATTTTGCGCCAACCTTCATTATTACAGAGCGTGGTGGTATCTGCCAGGCGTTCGATGCTAGATACCAGGACAATGCTTTCTATCAGGGGTGAGGCTTCAAAAACGTCAATGGTGCGGGCCAGGGTAACGCGTCCGGCCAGCGGCATCCAGAGCTTATCACGGCCCTGCATACGACGGCTCGCGCCGGCAGCTACGATAATGGCGGCAGATGTGTTTTGCATGATTATCTTAGTTTTGAAGGTGGTTGGAGTGGTGGACCACTGCCATTACTCCCTTGTTTAGGATGGGCAAAGATCATGCGTCCCGCAACGGTTTGCAGCACACGCGTGACGGTGACTTCAACGGTCATGCCCATATATTGCCGCCCACCTTCAACGACGATCATAGTGCCATCATCCAGGTAACCTACGCCCTGGCCGAGTTCTTTGCCTTCTTGCATGATCTTGATATGGATATCTTCTCCCGGGAGGAGGACTGGTTTAACGGCATTGGCGAGTTCGTTGATATTCAGTACTTTCACACCTTGTAACTCTGCAACACGATTGAGGTTAAAGTCGTTGGTGATGATGGGGCAATGCAGGGTACGAGCCATCTTGACGAGCTTACCATCAACCTCTATCACATCTTCTACATCACTATCGGTAATCTCAATGGGAACGGTGGCATCTTTTTGCAGGCGGTTGAGCATTTCTAGTCCGCGCCTCCCGCGGTTGCGCCGCATGGTATCGGCGGAATCGGCAATACGTTGTAATTCGTTAAGGACAAAACGGGGTACAACTAATGCGCCGGAGACAAAACCTGTTTGACTGATATCGGCAATACGTCCGTCAATGATGGCGCTCGTATCCAGCAGTATCTGGGTGACTGGTTGAACCTGTGAAGTATGTTCTTTGTCGTGCTCTTTGCCCCGCTCCTTTTCCTTTTCGCGCTCTTCATCGCGGTCACGGTCACGCATGCGTCGAGTGATGAGGCCAGTTTGAAAAAGATGAGCCATATCGCTTTTGCGTTGTACTGCGAGGGCGAGACCTAAGCCGCCACAGACAACTGTGGCTACAAAGGGAAGAATACGTCCCCAGATTCCTGGTAGATTTGCCAGTGGAATGGCAATAAGAAAGGATATGATGAGTCCAACAATGAGTCCTACGACGGCAGCGACCAGGTCGCTGGCAGACGTTTCACGCATCCATCGATAGGGCACAACGCTGATATAGGGTGAAATGATAAAAGCGATCACGGCGCTTGCCACCGCTATACCAATGAGCCAACCAATGTTGTCGAATAATGTTACAGTATGATCAAAAAAGAAAATAGCGAAGATAATGCCAATAGCTAGCAAGGCCCCGATGAAGCGGGAAATGGTGTTGATAGACATCCCTGCATCCTCCAAAATGATATCCGGTAGGGGAGTCTACTATGCTGAAGCCGGGCTTCAATAATAAAGCATCACCTACGGATACCGGTGAGGGGCGGCGTGATGAGGTGAGACATGCGGGCATGGCCAATGATAATAACAAAAAAGATAATAGCGAGATGTAATTGTTGGCAAGCCTGCTGTACTGAACCATAAAACGCGCCCGTTTATCCGCAAAAATTCTCTATGTCGATTAGGAGTATACACTCTTATGACCTACGAATCAATAGCCCCAGCCTGACCTCTGACACTCAGCAGAGGTGCCTGATCTACTTCTTAGTGTAGCGCAATCTCTAGTGCTACTGCAAGTGAGCTAGACGTGATAACTCTGAAATCGCCGGGTAGACCAGCATTTTCGAGTTCGGCACGTACCTGGGCTCCCTTGCCTGCGTTTGGTACGATGCAACGTTTGAAGCCGAGTTTAGCGGCCTCGCGTATGCGCAGAGTCAGGCGACTTACGGCCCGTAATTCACCTGAAAGCCCTACTTCTCCAATGAGAGCCATATCGGGGGGAATATGTTTCTCCCGATAACTTGAAGCAATGGCGGCGGCGACTCCCAGGTCAATGGCCGGTTCCTCCAAAGTGAAACCTCCAACGACATTGGCATAGACGTCGTGATTTCCTACGGCCAGGCCGACCCGTTTGGTCAGTACGGCGAGCAACATCAAGAGGCGACTATATTCAATACCGTTGGTAGTGCAGCGTGCGTTACCGAAGTTGCTAGGTGTGACCAAAGCCTGTACCTCTACCAGCAGCGGGCGTGTTCCTTCCATGCTGACGACAACGACAGAGCCGGTAGCTCCGGCTGCTCGATCTGCCAGGAAGACCGCGGACGGATTGGGGACTTCTAGTAGTCCTTCTCCATGCATTTCGAATACCCCCACTTCGTGAGTTGCTCCGAAGCGGTTTTTCACGCCGCGCAAGAGGCGATAGGTGTGATAGCGCTCACCTTCGAGATAGAGCACGGCGTCGGCAATATGTTCCAGGGCCTTGGGGCCGGCAACGGTGCCTTCTTTGGTGACGTGGCCGATGATGAAGATAGGCGTATGGCTACTTTTTGCCAGTTGCATGAGTTGAAGAGTGCATTCACGTACCTGGCTAATGCTCCCGGGTGCGGCTGTCAGGTGGCTGGAGAGAACGGTTTGAATCGAATCTACAACAACCAGGGCCGGTTTTAAACGGTTGAGAGCTTCAGCGATTACGTCAAGTTCGATGGAGGCGAGCAGGTAGAGCCGTTCTCCACTGATATCCAGGCGTTCGGCACGCATCTTGACCTGCTCAATTGACTCTTCACCAGAGACGTAGAGGACGGGGCCCACATTTTTGGCAATAGCGCCGGAGACTTGCAGGAGCAAGGTAGATTTGCCGATACCTGGTTCTCCACCAATAAGGGTTAATGAACCTGCCACGAGACCACCGCCAAGGACGCGATCCATTTCTGAGTAGCCGACGGAGATGCGCTGCTGTGCGAGGGGTTTGATGTCAGGTAGAACCAGAGGAAACTGCGTTCCTTGTGCTATCGATGAAGTACCCAACAATGCCTGGCGACGCTGTTGTACGGGGCTGTGGGGGAAGTCCGCCATTTCTTCCATGGTGTTCCATGCCCCGCAGTCGGGACATTTACCCACCCACTTGCTCTGTTCGCCGCCACATTGCTGGCAAATGTATTTTGTGCGTGTTTTTGGCATGAGAAAATATAGAAAGCGGGCGTGTGGAGTGCGACATGTCGCACTCTACACGCCCGCACTTTCTATCCTTAATAGACTATCCTTGTAACGTTTCGCTGCTTGCGCCGCTATCACCGCCAGCCGAGAGGGCTGCTTCCGGTGTAGCCGGTGCAGGCAACTGCTCGATACGGTTGCGTACCTGCAGGACGAGGTCATCGTCAACGACGATTGCCTCTACCAGGTCTCCTGGATGGAACTTACCCTGGAGGAGACCTTCCGCCAGGGGGTCTTCAACCATTCTCTGAATGGTGCGGCGCAGCGGGCGGGCACCATACTGAGCATCGAAGCCCTTTTCGATCAAGAAGTCCTTGGCGTTCTGCGGTACGATCAGTTCGACCTGCTGCTCGGTCAGTTGGGTACGTACGCGATTGAGTAACAGATCGACGATTGAGTACATCTCTTCAATTCTGAGTGAATGGAAGACAATAACTTCATCGATACGGTTCAGGAACTCAGGCTTGAAGGTATTCTTCAGTTCGCCCAGTACCTTGCCCTTCATGCTCTCATACTCGGACTGATTGGCTTTGTCCTTATCTTTGGACTGTTTGAAGCCAATGGAGGCTTCTTTGTTCAACAAGGCGGCGCCAACGTTCGACGTCATGATGACGATGGTGTTACGGAAGTCTACCGTGCGTCCCTTGGCGTCGGTCAACTTACCATCTTCCAGGATTTGGAGCAGCATGTTGAAGACGTCAGGGTGAGCCTTTTCGATTTCATCGAGCAGGATCACGCTGTAAGACTTACGTCGTACTGCCTCAGTGAGCTGACCGCCCTCTTCATAGCCGACATATCCGGGAGGCGCACCAACCAGGCGGGCTGCCGCGTGGCGTTCCATGAACTCTGACATGTCGATTTTGATGAGTGCGTCTTCGCTGCCGAACATGAACTCGGCAAGCGCCTTCGCCAGTTCTGTCTTACCGACACCGGTTGGTCCCATAAAGATGAATGATCCAATGGGGCGCTTGGGGTCTTTCAGACCTGCACGAGCGCGACGAACAGCGCGGGCAATCTTCTCAATCGCTTCGTTTTGAGCAATAACGCGAGAGTGCAGCCCATCTTCCATTTGGAGCAAGCGTTGTGACTCCTCCTGGGCGATACGCATCACAGGAATACCGGTCCACATCGAAACGATCTGGGCGATTTCCTCTTCACCAACGATGGGCTTATCGGTGCCACGCTCACGATGCCAGCCAGATTCCAATTTGGCGATGCGGTCGCGCAGTTTTACCTCGCGATCACGCAGTTCTGCCGCCAATTCATACTCTTGCTGCTGGATAGCCGCTTCCTTTTCACGAAGTACTGATTCCAGCCCCTTCATGGCCTCTTTGAGGTTGAGGGGGGCAAGCGAGTTCTGCATACGAACGCGGCTTGCTGCTTCGTCGATCAGGTCGATTGCCTTGTCAGGCATGAAGCGATCGGTAATGTAGCGACTGGCCATATCCGTGGCCGCCTTAAGTGCCTCGTCACTGATAGTCAGGCGGTGGTGTTGCTCATAGCGTTCGCGAATGCCTTTGAGGATTTCAATGGTTTCCTCAACGGTAGGTTCGCGGACGATGACCTCCTGGAAGCGGCGTTGCAGAGCTGCATCGCGCTCGATATACTTGCGATATTCATCGAGCGTGGTTGCGCCAATACACTGCAATTCACCACGAGAGAGGGCCGGTTTGAGGATATTCGCAGCGTCAACTGCGCCCTCGGCTGCGCCAGCACCGACTAAGGTATGAACTTCATCAATAAAGATAATGCAGTCTCGGCTACTGCGAATCTCTTCGATGATCTTTTTCAAGCGCTCTTCAAACTCACCGCGATACTTGGTTCCAGCTACGAGTGAACCAACATCGAGTGTCAACAAGCGTTTATTTGCCAATGTTTCTGGCACTTCACCTGCAATGAGGCGTTGTGCCAATCCTTCGACGATGGCAGTCTTACCAACACCGGGCTCACCAATAAGTGCGGGATTGTTCTTATTGCGTCTAGAAAGTATCTGAATGACACGCTCAATCTCTTGATGACGACCAATAACCGGATCAAGCGTTCCAGCGCGAGCAGCGGCTGTCAAATCGATGCCCATCTGATCGATAGTTGGAGTCTTGGAGTGCTTGGCATCACGTTCATGTGGTGCGCCTGATTGGCTGAGTACCTGGATAGTTTGTGTGCGAACCTTCTCCAGGTTGACGCCCAGGCTTTCAAGTACGCCTGCTGCGATACCTTCCCCCTCACGTACTAATCCCAAGAGCAGATGTTCAGTACCAATATAGTGATGATTCAAGCGACGAGCTTCATCGACTGCCAGCTCAATCACTTTTTTGGCGCGTGGAGTGAGGCCGATCTCACCGAGGACTATGCGGTCTCCACGGCCAATTATAAATTCAACGGCGCTGCGAACCTTATTCAGTTCGACGCCGAGGTTACTCAATACTTTTGCGGCAACACCCTCGCCTTCGCGTACAAGACCAAGGAGAAGGTGTTCTGTACCAATATAATTGTGTTGGAAGCGTTGAGCTTCTTCTTGGGCGAGGCTCAAAACTTTGCGCGCTCGCTCTGTAAACTTATCAAACCTATCACGATCATTCACCTGTTTGTCACCCCCCTTTCAGTGGCAGAGGGTGGAACCGAGCCCTCTGTGTCGCTCAGGTAAACCACGTACTTCATCATACAACACACGTACTTTAGCGTCAAGGAATACAACTGTAGCCTCCCGTCTATCGAACAGCGCTCACCCTTACAACTCCTTACCGAGAAACAATCGACCTCCTCACTGCTTTACACGAGTATAAAGACAGCAAGGAGGCCAGACGATCATTTGTTCAGGTGCACTATATCCTTAAAATAAGCAATGAACGTTTCTTCTTTAGATGCCTCCGTCTTTTCTTTGTGCGCTTTTTCCTTTGTAGTAGCCGAGGGGGAAACTAGCCCTCTTTGTTATTTAGTAGACTTTGTGCTTATGTTCATAATACAATACAGAATCAGTAGAGTCAAGGTTTGGCAAAGAGCCCTTCAGAGCTTCTCAAAAGTCGCTTTCAGCCGAGCATGCTGACCCCTGAGCAGGGTCGCCTGCGGCGACCGGGAAGATTTTTGCAGTTTCTGCGCACTTTGCCTTCCCGCAGGGAAGGCAAAGTGCGCAGAAACTGCAAAAGAGAATTATGCAGAGGCACAGCCTCTGCATGAATGCGACTTCCTTCTGCCTATTCTGTCTAAAATGCGCAGAAACTGCAAAAGAGAATTATGCAGAGGCACAGCCTCTGCATGAACGCGACTTCCTTCTGCCTATAAGGAAGGCAATTATTTATTCTTCAGCTGGCTCGTTCTCTTCTTTCGAGCGTTGGCGAGCGGCTGCGCGGAAAGCTTCAGCCATAGCCGTAGTCTCTCCAACGTCACCTGCAGGCAGGTGACTCAGGAGTGGATTTTCATTGGCTCGATCGCGTTTCACTTCATGACGGCGCGGTGCCCCACTCGTCGCGTCCGCTTGTGAAGCGGTATGCTCTGGACGTGCTGAAGTTTCCTCCAATGAAGGAATGGCCTTCTCTTCTGAAGAGCCCGCTGTAGCCCCGGCCGGCGTTTCTACTTCGGTGGTCTCTGCTGGAAGCTCTTTGGCATCAAGTTCATCGGCCTGACGCAGGCTAAGACCTAAGCGACGGCGTTCAGCATCGATGCGTAGAATACGCAGTTGCAGCGGCACCCCTTCATGCAGCGTCTGTTTGGGATCCATCCCCGGCGTGAGTTCGGAGAGATGGATGAGCCCCTCAATGCCATCCTCGATGCGGGCAAAAGCACCAAAGGGGGCAATCTTGGTGATGACGCCGGTGACGACCTGGCCAGGTGTATAGCGCTGCTCCACCGTTGTCCAGGGATCCACCTCGGCCCGCTTGATGGAGAGGGCGATCTTCTTCTTTTCTTTATCGACGCTGAGCACCTGCACTTCGACATGTTGACCGACATGCAGGACTTCACTGGGATGATTGACGCGACTCCAGGCCAACTGGCTGATATGCACCAGTCCATCCGCGCCTCCCAGGTCTACAAAGGCGCCAAAATTGGCAAGGTTGCTGACGACGCCATGGCGGACTTCGCCAGGCTTCAACTCGTCGAGCAGCTCTTCACGGCGACGCTGGCGCCATTCCTGGACGGCCAGCCGCTCGGAAAGGATCAGGCGATTGCGTGCCCGGTTGATCTCGATGATTTTGAGCTGCAGTTCTTTGTCTTTCATGCTCTGCAGTTTGGCCGCCGTCTCCTGGTTCTCCCCACCGGAAGCCACTTCTTCACGCTTGAGGTTGAGTATCTGGGAAATGGGAACAAAGCCCCGGATACCGGCCACATCGACAATCAAGCCCCCCTTGTTGTAGTCGATAACGCGGGCTTTGAGGAGCTCACCGTTCTTATACTGCTCCTCGGCGATGCGCCACTGGCGCTCGGCATTGGCCCGTTTCAGTGAAAGAAGCGCGTGCCCGTCCTGGGTTTCTGGCTGAATGACATAGACCAGGACTTTGTCATTGATGTGCAGCTCATTGAAGGAGCCGTAGCCACTGGCTGGAAGTTCTTTTGTCGAGAGGACGCCCTCAGATTTAAGGCCAATATCCACCAGTATCTCGTCCTGGTCAATGCGCACGATCACGCCCTCGACCACATCGCCGCGTTTGATGTTGATGGGAGTACTCGATTGAGCTAGCAATGCCGCCATTTCATTGAATTCGCCCATCTCTTCAGGGTTGTTGTTGTTTTGACCCTCTTGGTCGTTTTCTTCAAACATCGTCTGTACCCGTCCGCTTTTGTGATTTGCCGCTGGCTTAGTCGAAAGGTCGCCGTGCTCTTGTGCTTGCATGGGTAAAATACCCCCTTCGATCCACGGTTATTGCCTGTCCTTCCTCTGCTCTGCCCGCTAGTCCTTCTGGACGTGTGCCCTGGTTCTACGCTATTTCAGACCGAAATCTTGTCGGAAGATAACGAATGGGCTTCGCGCCGGGACCAAGGGGAGGGCGATTTGGACATTGGCTTATCGGAAGAGGTTGCTTAGGCGGTGATCGTCTTGGCCTTCTTTATTTGCTCAGATGAAATAATATTTCTGAGTGACTGCTCTTGCTCTACAGAACGTTATACGAAACGATACTCGCAGACAAGTAAACCCTGGTACGAACACAAAGTGAGCCTAAAAATTGCATACCCCTACTCGATGCTCTAATTATACCAAAAGCCGTCCGTGAATGCAAGACAATACTGGGCCTTTTCGCAAAACTCCCCAATGTTTTTTTATTTGTCACATTGTATCACAAGAGTGCAAGTGTCCGTTTGTGTTAAAATAGTTGCATGAACATAGAAACAACGACGGATGTCGTTACGGTATTGCGCAAGCGCCTGGAGCCGGTAGAGCGTGTCAACATGTTATCAGATGCGCTTGAGGGCCAGCTCCCTGATGCTCGTAAAGCGGCGGTGTTGCTGGGGCTTTTCGATCAAGAAGGTGAGCCGACTACTCTCTTTATTCGTCGATCTTCAATGCTGCGTGCGCACAGTGGTGAAATTGCTTTTCCTGGTGGCAGTGTTGACCCGAGCGATAGTTCACCAATTATGGCGGCCCTGCGGGAGGCGAAAGAGGAGATTGGCTT
>WNGJ01044742.1_pt1 | contig 12636 bp, 10 predicted proteins | sample 5400611 | NCBI WGS metagenome assembly WNGJ01 (sample SAMN13153375, study PRJNA577476) | soil metagenome | isolation source: 40 cm soil or saprolite under Garry oak tree replicate 1 | place: USA:California | collected 2016-06-15
CATGATGCAGGATCCGCACATCATCGGCGCGGCCCTGGAGTTGGTCCTCGTGAGCCGCAACCTCGAGCGCGTGGCGGACCTCGCCACCAACATCGCCGAAGACGTGGTCTTCGTGGTGGAGGGAAAAACCATCAAACATCACGCGGAAGGATAGCCGCCCCAGCCCCGGCCCTCGCGGCGGCGGTCGAGGTATTCCCGGTTCGCGAACAGGTGGATCGCCAGCATGCCGGCGACGAACCCGCCCACGTGAGCCCAGACGGCCACGCCTCCTTCGACGCGCGACAGCGAGCCCACCGCGCCCATCAGGAGCTGGAGCAGGAACCAATAGCCCAGCATCACGTACGCCGGCAGCGCGACGGTCGTCACGAAAAACCCCAGGGTCACGAGCGTGTGCACCCGTACGCGCGGGTACAACAAGACGTAGGCGCCCATCACGCCGCTGATTGCGCCCGAGGCGCCGACCATCGGCACCACCGAGTTCGGGCCCGCCAGCACCTGCGCCGCCGCGGCCGCCACCCCACACAGCAGGTAGAACACGACGAATCGGGCATGCCCCATCGAATCCTCGATGTTGTTCCCGAACACCCACAGGAACCACATGTTGCCGAGCAGGTGGAACCAGCCGCCGTGCATGAACATCGAGGTGAGCACCGTCCACCAATGCGGATCGGCGGTGAGCACGCAGCGCAGGTCGGGGCCGAGCGGCACCGACGTGCCGGCCGGAGCGGAGCGCAGCACCTCCGCGGGGATGAGGCCAAGCTGGCAAACGGAGCGCGCCAGGGCCTCACCGCCACCAGCCCCCTGGACGAACAGCCAGGTCACCACGTTGAGGGCGATGATAGCCACTGTAATGACCGGCGCGAGCTCGGCGGGGTTCTCATCTTTGTAGGGAAACACGGCCGTAAAGATAGCCTTTCGCCTGCCTTTTTGGCATCTTTCGAAGGCACGCGGTTTGCCACTGCGACGAGCGACTGTGTGTAGGCATCACCCTCATGCTAAGGAGTGCTCGTCATGGCTGAGAAAATCATCGGGATCGACCTCGGGACCACCAACTCGGTGGTGGCGGTGATGGAGGGCGGCGATCCTGTCGTCATCCCCAACGCCGAAGGCGGGCGCCTCACGCCGTCCGTGGTCGGGTTCACGAAGGATGGCGAGCGACTCGTCGGCCAGGTAGCGAAGCGCCAGGCCGTGACCAACCCGCAGAATACCGTGTTCTCGATCAAGCGCTTCATGGGGCGGCGGATGAGCGAAGTGGTGGAGGAGACGAAGCGGGTGCCGTACAAGGTCGTGGAGGGGTCGAACGGTCTCGCCTCGGTCGAGATCCAGGGCAAGCGCTACACGCCCCCCGAGATCTCGGCCATGATCCTCCAGAAGATGAAGCAGACGGCGGAGGACTACCTCGGGTACAAGGTCGAAAAGGCGGTGATCACGGTCCCCGCCTATTTCAACGATTCGCAGCGCCAAGCCACCAAGGATGCCGGCAAGATCGCCGGGCTCGACGTCGTGCGCATCATCAACGAGCCGACGGCGTCGGCGCTGGCGTACGGCCTCGACAAGAAGAAGGAAGAGAAGGTCGCGGTCTACGACCTGGGCGGCGGCACGTACGACATCTCGGTCCTCGAGCTCGCCGAGGGCGTGTTCGAGGTGAAGTCGACCAACGGCGACACCCATCTGGGCGGCGACGACTTCGACTCGCGCATCATCGAGTGGCTGGTGGCCGAGTTCAAGCGCGATCAGGGGATCGACCTGTCCAAGGACCCGATGGCGTTGCAGCGGCTCAAGGAAGCCGCCGAGAAGGCGAAGATGGAGCTGTCGACCGTGATGCAGACGGAGATCAACCTGCCCTTCATCACGGCGGATCAGTCGGGGCCCAAGCACCTGAACATCACACTCACGCGGGCGAAGCTCGAGCAGCTCGTCGACGACCTCGTGAAGCGGACCATTCCGCCGATGGAGCAGGCGCTCAAGGACGCCGGGCTCAAGCCCTCGGACATCGACGAAGTGATCCTGGTCGGCGGCCAGACCCGGATGCCGAAGGTCCAGGAGATCGTAAAGGGCTTCTTCGGCAAGGAGCCGCACAAAGGCGTGAACCCCGACGAGGTGGTAGCGATCGGGGCGGCGATCCAGGGCGGCGTGCTCGCGGGCGAAGTGAAGGACGTGCTCCTGCTCGACGTAACACCGTTGTCCTTGGGTATTGAAACCCTGGGGGGGGTCACGACCGTTCTCATCCCGCGGAACACGACGATCCCGACCAAGAAGTCGGAGATCTTCTCGACCGCCGAAGACAACCAGACGACGGTCGAGATCCATGTGCTGCAGGGCGAGCGCCAGATGGCGCTCGACAACCGCACGATCGGCAAGTTTCAGCTGACCGGGATTCCGCCGGCCCCGCGGGGCGTGCCGCAGATCGAGGTCACGTTCGATATCGATGCGAACGGCATCTTGCACGTCTCCGCCAAGGACAAGGCCACGGGCAAGGAGCAGAAGATCCGGATCGAGGCCTCCTCCGGACTGGGTGACAAAGACATCGACAAGATGGTCAAGGATGCGGAGGCCCACGCGGCCGAGGACAAGCGGCGGCGTGAGGAGATCGAGCGGCGTAACCGCCTCGACACGATGGTGTACGAGGTGGAGAAGAACTCGAAAGAGTGGGTCGAGAAGCTCGACGCCTCGCTTAAGTCCCGGCTCGACAAGGCGGTCGAGGGGGCGAAACAGGCCCTCCGCTCAGGGAGCGCAGACGAGATCTCCCGGGCGTTGGATGAGCTGCAGCAGGCGTACTCCGCTGCCGGCGCGTCGCTCTATGCCGCGCAGCGCGGCGCCGGCAGCCCTGGCGCGGAGCCGCCGCCCGGAACTGGTCCGGCGGAGCCCGCGGCCGAGAAGAAGGACAACGTCGTCGACGCCGACTACGAGATCGTGGATGACGACAAGAAGAAATAAACGACGGTACACCCTTTTACAGAAACGAGATTGAACGATGGCGGTACGTACGCGGGACTGGCTCAAGTTCGGGGCCCTGGTGGCCCTCGCATTCGTGTTCGGGTTGGCGTTTGCGTCTACGCTCGGTGTGCCGAAGCAGGGGGGCGCGCCGGAATTCGTGCCTGCGGCCCAGGCGGCGGGAACGCAGTTCCAGATCCCCGCCGCCAAGCCCGCCAGCGATATCGGCAATGCGTTCGTCGCGGTGGCGGAGCATGTCAAGCCCGCGGTCGTGTTCATCAAGTCGCAGCACGTGGAGCGCGGCGAGAGCCAGCGGCTGCCGCCCGGATTCGAGGACGTCTTCCCGCAGATGCGGCGCCGCCCGCAGGTCGAGCAGGGGTCGGGCTCGGGGTTCATCGTCTCGCCCGACGGCTACATCCTCACCAACAACCACGTCGTCGCCGGGGCCGACCGGGTGACGGTGAAGCTGTACGACAAGCGGGAGTTCACCGCCAAGGTCGTGGGCACGGACCCCAACACCGACGTGGCCGTGATCCGGATCGACGCCCGCAACCTCCCGACGGTCGGCTTCGGCAACTCCGACTCGACCAGGGTGGGTGAGTGGGCGCTCGCGATCGGCAACCCGCTCGAGTTCACCTTCACGGTCACGGCCGGCATCGTGAGCGCGAAGGGGCGACTGCTGCGCATCAACCCCGGCAACTCGGGCGGCCCACTCGTGAACATCCAGGGCCAAGTGATCGGCATCAACTCGGCCATTGCGAGCGAGACCGGCTACTACGCGGGCTATGGCTTCGCGATCCCGATCAACCTCGCCCGCACCGTGATGGAGCAGCTCGTGAAGACGGGCCACGTCGAGCGCGCCGTCATGGGGATCCGGATCAACGACGCGGGGCAGGAAGACGCCGAGGCCGTCGGCCTGAAGCAGATCCGTGGCGTGCTGGTGGAGAGCTTCAGCCCCGGGCCGTCGCCCGCGAAAGACGCGGGCCTGCAGCCGGGCGACGTGATCGTGGCGCTCGACGGGCAGCCGATCGACAACACGCCCCAGTTGCAGCAGAAGGTGGGCTTCAAGAAGCCCGGGGAGACCGTCGACGTGACGGTGCTGCGGCAGGGCGGCGAGAAGAAGACGTTCGCGGTGCGCCTGGCGCGCGCCCCGAGCGACTCGGACACCGAGGTCGCCTCGACGAACGGTGGGCGGCCGAAGGGCGACGCCTCCGCGAAAGAGGAGACGCTGGGCATCTCGGTGGAGCCGCTCTCACAGGACGATCGCCAGGATACCCGGCTCAGCGCGGTATTCGCGCAAGCGGGCGGCGGGCTGGTGGTCACCGCGGCAGCGCCCGATGGACCGGCGTACGGGCGGCTGTTCAGTGCGGACGATGGCGGGCCGGACATCATCGTGTCTGTGAACGGCACCCCGACCCGGACGCGGGCCGCGTTGCGCGAAGCGCTCCGGAAAGTGAAGTCCGGCGACATCGTCACGCTGCAGGTGATGTCCCGCACGGGCGACCCGTCGTCCAACGGCTGGAGCAGCCGCATCGTGCGGCTGCGGGCGCGCTAAGCAGGTGCACGGTGTAGGGGCGCAGCATGCTGCGCCCCTACACTCACCGAATCCTAGCGGATCGCCTGTCCCGTTGCGAAGTCGATTCCAGTCTTACTTAGCGAGCGGGTCGGGGCGGAGCTGGAACTTGAGCACCTTGCTCGTCGTGCCCTTGCCGCCTTCCATGTGAAAGGGCGCCCGCGTGCTCACAGTGGCCCACAGGCCCCTCCCCTTCCAACCCGCGTTCGGATCGTCGATCCGGCCGTCCAGCCACTTGGTGTAGAACCCCAGCGGATAGGGGACCCGGAGCACGACCCACTTCCCGTCCTTGAAGACCAGCAGCCCTTCAGACCCGTTACCGGTGTTGATCGGCACGTTGTTGTCCAAGCCGAGCACGCCGAATTGATCGACCCAGGTGTAGTAGCTGGCTTCGGCGCTGCCTGGGTCCGTCACCCCGGAGAGCTGCGGTAACGGCTCCGGATAAAACGTCCACCCCTCAGGACAGTGCTGCCCCGTCGCGCTGGGTCCGTTCAGCGGTCCCCGGCATTTACGCCGGTCGAAGCTCCCGAGGTGTCCGCTCGCGAGCGCCGTCCAGTAGACGCCGTTCCGGTCCACGTCTCCGCCGCGCGGCGAGAACCCGGCGACCGGCGCTCCCGACCGGTCCAGCGGCAGCTCGTACAATTCCGCGAGCGCCGTTGCCGGCGGGTTGGATCCCGGATTCAGTCGCACGACCGCGCCCGGGAAGCCCAGCGCCGTTCCCCACACCGAGCCGTCCGGGGCCGGCGCCACGGCGTAGAAACCGGCACCGATCCGCTTGTCCTTGGTTGGATCGACCGGCTGGTCGGGCTCCACGTACGCATCCCGCTTCCCGTTGCCGTTCGTGTCGAGAATGAGCGCGGTCCAGCCCTGCGATTGCTCCTCATCGCCGGTCGCATCGAACATCCTCGTGTTCAACCAGCCCACGACCGGGCCGCCCCCCGAGGTCCAGAGCGTGCGGTTGGCGTCGTCGGCGAACATCAAGTGGTGTGTGCTGAAGCAGGTGCTGATGTGCGTGAGCTTCTGGGTCTGGGGGTCGTACACCGCGAGGTGGCGGCCGGCCCTGGCGAGCGGGAACAACTGCGCCGACGGATGACTCGACCCTGCTTTGCAGAAGTCGGGGTTGTCGGGCGGGCGCACCGTGGAAGTGAGCCAGACCCGGCCCCGCTCGTCGAACATGGGATTGTGCACGTTGTTCTTACTGGTCCAGAGGACCTCACTGCCCCAATAGGGTGACGGCTGCGTCGGCGCTCCCGCGGCCGGCTGGGTGTTGGGATCGCGCACCGTAAGCGGAACCCGGCTCGTGGTGTTACGCACCGGATCCAGGACCGGCAGGTAATCGGCGCTCAACTCGAGCGACCCGTAGATCGAGCCGTTCGCATTGATCTTGGGATTCCGCCGGTCGGTCGAGACTTCGTCATGAAGATATGCCTTCGGGTCGGCCCAGTCCCACTCGGTGATGACCACGTTGCGCTCGACGCCCTGCGGCCGGGGAGGTGTCGGCGGCACGGCACCGGCGGCAATGCGATCGGTCCAGTCCGCGAACATCGCCAGCGCGCGCTTGGCCCCGAGCTGGCTCAAGGTGCCGATCATCTGGCTCCCTGCCTGTCCCGATTGCAGCCGCCGCAGCCACGCTGCCGTCGACGACTCGAACGTGCCCAGGGCCTGGGGTATTTCCCGCGTCCCCTTGCTGCCCAGCTGATGACACGCCCAACAGCCGCCCGACTTGAGAATCCTGATCCACTCGGCCTGGCTCTTCACGTTGGGCGCCATGCCGTTCCCGTCGGCCCCGGTCGATCCGAACTCACTCTTCGCCGGCACGCGCATCAGGGAAAACCAGTAGCCGGCCGGGTAGTACTCCGCCGCCGCCCGCGGATTGGGCGCCACCACGGCGGTGAGGTTGAGCATCGCTCCGGGGGCAGCTTGAGCTTGCGGGGAATCCACCAGTCCGTAGCCGCGCGTCCACACGCGATAGGTCGTCTTGGGGAGGTCGGGGATGACATAGCGCCCCTGTTCGTCGGTGACGACGATTCTCACGAACTTCGTGGGCAGGTCAGTGGTCTCGGCGATTACCCAGACGCCCGCTTCCGGCCCATTCGGACCGGTGACCACGCCCCCGATGTCGTCGGCGTCGATGCGGACCGCTTGACCCTGCTGCTGGAGGGCCAAGAATGCGGCGAATCCCACGGCCACCGTGGCGAAGCAACACCTTTCCTTCGTCTGCTTCATCACACCTGCTCCAGCGAGCGGGTCGCTGCACTGAAGCTGCCGGCCGACGCCAGTCGGCGCAACGGCAACGCGGCGTGCGACGCTGCCACGGCAAGGCGCGACTACGATGCCGCTGTTGCGTCGTCGCTACACGTGCGACGCAGACGGCCGGCCTCGCAGCAGCACCGCACCCGTCACCACTTGCCACAGCACGGGCAGCACGAAGGCCGCCTCGTCGGCCTTGGCGCGTTCCGGGAACGCGAGCGCCAACCCGATCGCGACGAGGCCGCTCGCCACGCCCCCGGCTCCGAGCCGACGCGGCAACACCTTCCCGTTGATCACCGCCCAGCCGAACAGATAGGTCGAGATGCCGAGCGCGAACGCCGCTGTCCGCTGGGCCGCGAGCGCGAAGGGGTGCAGCATGTCGTACAGGAACACCGCGTGCGTCGCAGCGAGGCCGGGCTCGGCTGCGACATAGCTCAGCGCGAGCGTCCCCCCCGCCCCTACCATGAACGCGACCAGCACCGCCCACATGCCGTACGCGAAGATCCCCACGAGCACGCCCGCCCGCGCCGCGCCCTCCCCCGGGGTGCCGACATGCATCCCGACGAGACCGACGAGCCCCGTAAGCGCGAGCGTGAAACCGAACAGGAACGCCCAGTGGATCGCCCGCCACGCCGCGCACTGGGCGATCAGCGTGAGCTGCGCCGCGCCGTCGCCCTGGAGATCCGGATGCGCCACCGCCGCGGCGACCACGAACAAGGAACCGACGAGCAGGGCCAACGGGTAAATCACGGAACGGGAGAGCCGCATCATGCGCATCTCGAGAGGTCGGGTCGCCCCAATCTAGCTGACACTATCGGTCGCGCTATATTGGAACCCGACCGATCCCGGGAGCGAGCATGCAGTTGACGCGGATCCTGCGCGAGGGGTTCATCGCGGGGCTGATCGGTGCCGGGGCGGTGGCGCTCTGGTTCCTTATTGTCGACACGATCGCGGGACGGCCCTTCTTCACTCCCGCCATGCTCGGCTCGGCCGTTTTCTGGGGAGTGCACGACCCCGCCCTGGTCGTCATCGAGTACTCCCGCATCATCGGCTACACCATGATCCACGTGAGCGCGTTCCTCATCGTCGGCACGATCGCCGCCGTGCTCGCCGCCGAGGTGGAGGTCGCGCCGCCCACCTTGTACCTCGTGGTCGTGTTCTTCGCGATCTTCGAATTCGGGTTCTATGTGACCGTCGCGATCCTCGCCCAGCCGCTGCTCGGCTCGCTCGCGTGGTGGAACGTCGCGATCGGCAACGCCATCGCGGCCTCCGGTATGGGCTACTACTTGTGGCGGCGGAGTGCGGAATGCAGAGTTGAAGGGCAAGCATCTGATAAGGAGGCCTTCGGACTCGAGGCGCGCTCCCTCTACTCCGCACTCCGCACTCCGCGCTCCGCACTGCCATAGGCCTCCAGCGGCACCGCTCGCTCCACGTCGCTGGATTCTTCCCGGGCGCTCCACCGGAACCACACCACCGTCGCCGCCGCCCACAGCACCAGCGTCCCCACCACCCACATCAGGAGCCCGCCCAGCTGCTGGTCGGCGAGCGGGGCCAGCTCCCAGACACGCGGTGCGCGCGTGTAGAACGGGTACAGCACCTGCTCCGACAGCGTGATCAGCGCCCCGACGAGCGACATCGGCAGGCCGAGCAGGAAGAGATAGAGGAGCTGCGTGAGGTAGCTCGCGCGCGGCAGCTCAGGGACGGGTGACAGCACCGGCCACCACATGAGCACCGCGGTGGCGATGAACACCAGGTGCTGCACGATGTGCAGCGGGTGGTGGCGGAGCGCAGCCTCGTAGAACCCCGGGAAGTGCCATAGAGTGATCGGCGTCGAGAAGATTACGGCGGCGGGGAGCGGGCGGGTGAGTACGGCCGCGACCCGGAACAGCCAGCGCGGCCGGATCACCGGTCGCACGACCCACGCCGGCGTGCCGTAGAGCAACAGCGGCGGGAACAGCAGAGTCAGCACGAGGTGCTGCGCCATGTGAGCGCTGAAGAGGTAGTTGTCCGAGAGGTTATGCAGCGGGCCATCGAGCGCGAGGAACGCGACACCGAGCGCGCCGACGAACGACGCGACCCGCCGCCGCGGCGCCGCCACCCCGCCCAGAAACACATAGAGCCCGCCCAGGAGGACGAGCCCGATCACGACGCTCGGATGGAGATCCCAGCGCTGCCACGGCGCCACGGTCACCCCCCGCCCGCGGCTCCCCGCAGCGTCAGCGTTCCGAAGAACAGGAGCAGCAGCGCCACGAGCACGCCGGTCGCCAGGAGGAGCGGGGCGCCGAACAGGAACGAGAAGAACGGGCTGTCCATCTTGAGGTGCATATAGAACAGCACCACGAGTGAAAACTTGAGCGCCGACAACACCAGCAGCGTCGGCACCAGCACCGCATGAAACGCGGGCACATAGAAGACCCCGACCTCCAACACCGTGAGCACCACCAGCGCTGCCGCGACGCGCAGATAGGTCTCGGCGCTGGGGTGCGCCTGCTCGTTCGGGTGATCGCCTTCCGCCATCGCCGTCCCTCCGTCTATTGAATCAGATAAACCACCGTGAAGATGACGATCCAGACCACGTCCACGAAGTGCCAGTACAGCCCGGTGATCTCGACCGTGAGGGCCTGCCCCGGCCCGAGCTTCCCCTGCAGCGCCCGCACCCACAGCGTGAGCAGCCAGAGGACGCCCACGGTCACGTGCGCGCCGTGCGTCCCGGTCAGCACGAAGAACGTGCAGCCGAACAGGTTGGTCTGGAGGGTGAGCCCCTTGTGCACGAACTCGGTGAACTCGATCACCTGCCCGCCGAGGAACACGAGCCCGAGCAGCGCCGTCGCGAACAGCCAGATCTTCCCCCACTTCATATCGCCCCGCTGCACGGCGGCCAGCGCCAGCACCATCATGAGGCTCGACATCAACAGGTCGAAGGTGCTGACCGACGTGAAGGGAATGTTCAGGATCTCGTGCGGCGAGGGGCCCACCACGCTCCTGCCCTTGTAGACGAGGTAGGTCGAGATGAGCGACGTGAACAGCAGGCACTCCGAGCCGATGAACGCCCAGAACGCCATCTTCCGGCTGTCGAGCCCCATACTGGTGTGATGGGTGGCCGCGGCGTGCGTCATCGCTCAGAGCTCGAAGGGCTCGAAGGCCCAGCGGTAGATGCCGACCAGGAGGATCGCGGCTCCGATAAACGCGAGCCACAGCGTGTGCGTGAGCGGGGCGAGTGCGAGGACGGGCAGTCCCAGCGCCGCGACCAGCGGCCACCACGAACCGTCCGGGACGTGGATCGGGGCCGGCGGAACGGCCGGCGGGTCGCGCATCGGCTCGTGGTGCTCGGTCTTCCAGCGCGGCAGCCGGTTCGCGACCGTGGGGATGACGGAGAAGTTGTAGACCGGCGGCGGCGACGGGATACTCCACTCCAGCGTGGCCCCGCCCCACGGATCGTTCGGGGCGGGCCGCCCGTGCGTCCGGGTGCGCAGCACGTTCACCAGGAAGACGAGAATCGCGACCGCGATCAGGAACGCGCCGCCCGTCGAGACCAGGTTCAACGCGCTGACGCCCAGGTCCGGCGAGTAGGTGTAAATGCGGCGCGGCATCCCCAGCAGGCCGATCAAGTGCATCGGGAAGAACGCCACGTTCATCCCGAGGAACGTCAGCCAGAAGTGCCATTTGCCGAGCGGCTCGCTCAGCAGCCGGCCCGTCATCTTGGGCCACCAGTAGTAGATGCCGGCGAACAGCCCCAGGACGGTGCCGCCGAACAGCACGTAGTGAATGTGCGCCACGACGTAGTACGTGTCGGTCTGCTGCAGGTCGGCGGGCGGCGAGGCGTGCGTGACGCCCGATAGCCCGCCGATGATGAACATCGCGATGAAGCCGACGGCGAAGTGGAGCGCGGTAGTGCCGCGGATATCGCCACCCCACAGCGTCGCGATCCAGTTAAAGATCTTCACGCCCGTAGGCACCGCGATCAACATCGTCGTGCCCGCGAACACGGAATCGGCGATCGGCCCGAGGCCGACGGAAAACATGTGGTGGCTCCATACGCCCCACCCCATGAACCCGATCAGCACGCCCGAGAACACGACCACCGTGTAGCCGAACAACGGCTTGCGGGCGAAGGTCGGCAGCACCTCAGACACGATCCCCATCGCGGGCAGGATGAGGATATAGACCTCGGGATGGCCGAACAGCCAGAACAGATGTTGCCACAAGAGCGGCGTAGCGCCCGCGGCGGTGACGTAGAAGTGGGTGCCGAAGAACCGGTCGAACATCAGGAACACGAGCCCGACGGTGATCACGGGGAACGCCGTGATCACGAGGAACTGCGTGACCAGCGTCATCCAGCTGAACGCCGGCACGCGCAGCATCTTCATGCCGGGCGCCCGCATGTTCAGGATCGTGACGATGAAGTTGAACCCGGCCGCCAGCGACGAGATCCCGAGGATCTGGAGGCCGAGCAGCCAGAAGTCGATGTTGGGCCCAGGCGAGAATTGGCGCTCGGTGAGATTGGCGTATCCGAACCAGCCACCGTCCGGCGCGACGTTCAAGTGGGGCGCCTGGAACAGCGGTCCCACGACCCAGCTCGCGTTCAGGAGCAGCCCGCCGAGCAGGAACACCCAGTAGCTGAAGGCGTTGAGGCGCGGGAACGCAACGTCGCGCGCGCCGATCTGCAGTGGCACGATGTAATTGAAGAAGCTCGCCGAGAGCGGCATCAGCGCGAGGAAGACCATCGTGGTGCCGTGCATCGTGAACAGCTGGTTGTACGTCTCGGCGCTCACCAGGTGGCCATTCGGCTGGGCCAGCTGGAGGCGGATCAGCAGCGCCTCGAGCCCGCCGATCAGGAAGAAGCAGAACGCCGTCCAGAAATAGAGCAGGCCGATCCGCTTGTGATCGGTGGTCGTGATCCAGCGCTTCATCGCAGGCTCTCGAGGTAGGCGACCAGCGCCGCGATGTCGGCGTCCGTCAACGGCGGCTGCATCCGCGTCATGAGCGAGCCCGGCTTGAGCGACGGTGCATCCGCGATCCAGCTGGCGAGGTGCGCCGAGTCGTTGGGAAACAGCCCTGAGGCGAGCGTCGTCCTGCTGCCCACGTGCGTGAGATTGGGTCCGATGATTCCCGGCGAGACGCCCTGGATCGTATGGCAGCCGAGACAGGCGCTGCGCGCGAACACGGCCTTGCCGCGCTCCGCGAGGGTCCCCGGAGCCGGCCTGGCCGGCCCCGCGAGCTGCACCGTCGCCCAGCGCCCGAACCCGGAATCCGAATCGACCACGACGCGGAGTCGCATGTTGGCGTGAGACTCGCCACAGAATTCGGCGCACTGCCCCGAGTAGTCGCCCATCGAGTCGGCACGGAAGGCGATCCGGTTGATGCGGCCGGGGATGGCGTCCCGCTTGCCGCCCAGCGTTGGCGCCCAGAACGAGTGGATCACGTCGGCGGAGGTGATGGACAGCTGCACGGACCGGCCGAGGGGGAGGTGCAGCTCGTTGGCGGTGACGAGCCCGAGCTCCGGGTAGCGGAATTCCCACCACCACTGGTGGCCGATCACGTCCACCTTCAGGGCGTCGGCGGGAGCCTCGCCCGCGGTGGCGAAGATGGTGCGGACCGTGGGCACCGCCACGAACACGAGGATGACCGCCGGCGCCAGCGTCCACGCGATCTCCATGACCGTATGGCCGTGGGTGGGCCGGGGCGGCGGCCGTCCCTCGCGGTGGCGGAAGCGGATCAGGGTGACGACCAGGAGCGTCTCAACGACGAGAAAGACGCCGGCCGCCCACCAGAAGATGTCGGTGAAGAGGTGGTCGATCGCCCAGCCGAAATCCGACCGCGGCTCGAGCGTGCTTTGGGGAAATGGACCGCCGCAGCCCGAAACAGCCAGCGCGACGGTG
>WNGJ01024694.1_pt1 | contig 12634 bp, 7 predicted proteins | sample 5400611 | NCBI WGS metagenome assembly WNGJ01 (sample SAMN13153375, study PRJNA577476) | soil metagenome | isolation source: 40 cm soil or saprolite under Garry oak tree replicate 1 | place: USA:California | collected 2016-06-15
CCCACCGCCAGGCCTGAGCCGTTCAGCGTGTGACAGTAGTCGGCCTTGCCGCCGCCGGTGGGGCGATAGCGGATCTCGGAGCGACGCGCCTGGTACGTCTCGCAGTTGGAGCACGAGGAAATCTCGCGATACTTCCCCTGCCCCGGGAGCCACACTTCGAGGTCGTACGTCTTGGCGGCAGCCTGGCCCATGTCGCCCGTGCACAGCTCCACAACCCGATACGGAAGCTCGAGTCGTCTGAGGACTTCCTCGGCGTTGCGAGTCATCGACTCGAGCTCGTCGTACGACTGCACCGGCGTCGTCACCTTCACGAGCTCGACCTTGTCGAACTGGTGCTGGCGGATCATGCCCTTGGTGTCCTGGCCGTAGGTGCCCGCCTCCCGCCGGTAGCAGGGCGTGAAGGCCACGTACCGTCGCGGCAGCGTCGCCTCGGGCAGGAATTCCTGGGTGTGGAGCGCCGTCACCGGGACCTCGGCGGTCGGGATGAGGTAGAGCGTCCGGTTGTCGTCCGGCTCGACGGTCTTGAAGAGCTGCTCCTCGAACTTGGGAAGCTGCCCGACGCCGAGCATCGTCGCTCCGCTGACCAGGTGCGGCACCCAGACCTCGGTGTACCCGTGCTCGCGGGTATGGAGGTCGAGCATGAAGGCGGTCAGCGCGCGCTCCAGGCGGGCGGCCGCCCCCCACAGCACCGTGAAGCGCGATTTCGCGATCTTGGTGGCGCGCTCGAAGTCGAGGAGGCCGAGCGCCTCGCCGATCTCTTCGTGGGACTTCGGCGTGAAGGCGAACTTTCTCGGCTCGCCCCACTGGCGGATCTCCGGATTGTCCTCGCTCCTGGCGCCGATCGGCACCGACGGGTGTGGCAGGTTCGGAAGCTGCAGGAGCAGGCGCGCGATCTCCTCGTCGACCGTCTTCACCTCACCGTCGAGCGCCTTGATACGATCGCCGACTTCGCGCATCCGTGCCTGCTCGGTCGACGCGTCCTCGCCCCGGCGCTTGGCCTGCCCGATGGCCTCGGAGGCGCGATTGCGCTGCGCCTTGAGGTCCTCGGCCTCCTTGACCAGACGACGGCGGGCGGTGTCGGCGGTGAGCAGCTCCTTGATGAGGGCCGTCGCGCCAGCGCCGCGACGGGCCAGACGCTCCGCCACCGCGTCCGGTTGCTCACGGATGAGCTTCAGGTCCAGCACGGGCGAATGTTACTGCGCTTCGGGCGCGGGCTGCTCGGCTTCCACGCGCGCGATCGAGCCGACCTTGTCGTCAGCCTCGAGGTCGATGATGCGCACGCCCATGGTGTTGCGGCCTTGCGACGAGACGTCGCCGGAGTGGATCCGGATCAGTTTGCCCTTGGTGGTGACGACCAGAAGGTCATCGCCGTCGCGCACCTGGAGCATCCCGACCACGTTGCCGTTGCGGCCACCGGTCTTGATGTCGATGATTCCCTTGCCGGCGCGGCCCTGCAGCCGGTATTCCTCGAGCGGCGTCCGCTTCCCGAACCCCCGTTCGCTCACCGTAAGGATGGTGGCACCCTCGACCACGACGTCGGCGGCGATGACCTCGTCGCCTTCCTCCACATCGATGCCGCGCACACCGGCGGCGCCGCGGCCCATCGGTCGCACCTCGTCTTCCGCGAAGCGGATCGCCATGCCGGCCTTGGTCGCGATCATCACCTCACGCTGGCCGTCGGTGCGCCGGACCGCGATGACCTCGTCACCATCCTCGAGGCCAATGGCCTGGATACCACCGGCGCGCGGGTGGGAGTAGGCGTCGAGGTCGGTCTTCTTCACCTTGCCCTGGCGGGTGACGAAGAAGACGTAGCCACCGGCAGCGAAATCGCGGACGGGCACGCAGGTCGCCACGTGCTCGTTCTCGCCCAGGGACAGGAGGTTGACCATCGCCTTGCCCTTGGCCTGGCGTCCGCCCTCGGGGATCTCGTGCACCTTCAGCCAGTGGACCTTGCCGAGGTTGGTGAAGAACAACAGGTAGGCGTGGGTGGATGCGACGAAGAGGTCTTCGACGATGTCCTCTTCCTTCGTCTCCATCCCGGTCACGCCCTTGCCGCCGCGGCGCTGGCTGCGGTAGGCCTCCACGTGCGTCCGCTTGATGTACCCGGAGCGCGTGATCGTGACGACCATTTCCTCGTCGGCCAGCAGGTCCTCAACGGTCAGCTCGGTCGTCTCGGTGAGGATCTCCGTGCGGCGCCCGTCGCCGTACTCGTCTTTGACCGCCTGGAGCTCGGTCTTGATGATCCCCATCAGCTTGACGTCGGAGGCGAGGATCGACTTCAGCTCTTCGATCAGCTTCAGCGTCTCCTCGTGCTCTTCGATGATCTTCTGGCGCTCGAGCGCGGCCAGCCGGCGGAGTTGCATGTCGAGGATCGCCTTGGCCTGGACCTCGGTGAGGTCCAGCCGGCTCATAAGGGCGTCGCGCGCGGCGTCGGCGTTGGCGGCCTGGCGGATGATCCGGATGACGAGATCGAGCTGCTCGACGGCTTTGCGGAGGCCGGCCAGAATGTGGGCGCGCTCCTCGGCGCGGACCAGGTCGTAGCGCGTGCGCCGCGTGACGACCTCGCGGCGGAACTTGATGAACGCTTCGAGCATCTCCTTGAGGTCGACCACCTGAGGCCGCCGGCCGACCAGCGCCAGCATGATGATGCCGAACGTTGTCCGCATCTGGGTGTGCGTGTAGAGCTGGTTGAGGAGGATCTGGGGTATTTCGCCCCTGCCCAGTTCAAGCACCAGACGAATGCCCTCTCGGTTGGACTCGTCCCTGATCTCGGAGACCCCTTCGATTTTCTTCTCGCGGCTAAGCTCGGAGATCTTCTCGATTAAGGTCGCCTTGTTTACTTGATATGGAAGTTCGGTGACGATGATCGCTTCTCGGCCGCCGCGCAGTTTCTCGGAATGTGCCTTGGCCCTCAGGGTAATCGTGCCCCGTCCAGTCGTGTATGCCTCTCGGATGCCGCTGGTGCCGTAAATGGAGCCCGCCGTCGGAAAATCCGGGCCCGTGATGACAGTCATGAGCTGCTCGATCGTGGTGTCCGGCTGATCGATCAGCATCACCAACCCGTTGACGACCTCGGTGAGGTTGTGCGGCGGAATGTTGGTGGCCATCCCAACCGCGATGCCCGCCGAGCCGTTGACGAGGAGATTGGGGATCCGCGTCGGCAGGACGATCGGCTCCGTCTCGTTGTCGTCGTAGTTCGGCGCGAAGTCGACAGTGTCCTTGTCGATGTCGGCGAGCATCTCGTGGGCAATCCGGGCCATGCGCGCTTCGGTGTAGCGCATCGCCGCGGCCGGGTCGCCATCGATTGAACCGAAGTTTCCCTGCCCGTCGACGAGCGGGTACCGCAGCGAGAACTCCTGAACCATCCGCACGAGCGCGTCGTAGATGGCCGAGTCGCCGTGGGGATGGAACTTGCCCATGCAGTCGCCGACGACGCGAGCCGCCTTCTTGTAGCCGCGGTTCGAGGCCAGGCCGAGCAGCTGCATCGTGTAGAGCACGCGGCGGTGGACGGGCTTGAGGCCGTCGCGAATGTCGGGCAACGCGCGTCCGACGATGACGGACATCGCGTAGTCGAGGTACGACTTCCGCATCTCCTCTTCGATCGGGGCGTTGATCTGGCGGTCGGGCATTGCTCTCCTTACGATCTGTCCGCTAGGCCTACGGCTGATACGCGAGCTGATTCATCCCCTCTGCAAGGTTGCTCCACGAGGTTCGCATCCACAGCTGCCGCTTCAGCCCCCGCTAGTACAACGACCCGCGTCCGATGTCGACCTCGCCGAGGTTCTCCCGCTTCGCGTAAATGTGCAGATTGAGTGAGCTCCCGGCCTTGCTCCAGCGCCGGAATTCGTAACTCGATCTTCCAGGGAATGCTTACGCTTCGCCCGGCGAACTGCCATGTCGCTTCCCTTCCGCAGTCTGGAAGTCAATCGGTGCCAGAATCGGTCACGCGCTCAGACGTCCAGATTCGCTACATCAAGCGCGTGTTTCTCAATGAATTCCCGTCTCGGTTCAACTGCGTCGCCCATGAGGACCGTGAACATCGCGTCGGCGCCTACGGCATCGTCCATCGTCACCCTCAGCAGCGTGCGCGTTTCGGGGTTCATTGTCGTTTCCCAGAGCTGCTCGGGATTCATCTCACCAAGGCCCTTGTAGCGCTGGAACGACGCCCCATGCTTCGCCAAATCGAACACCGTCTGGACCATCTCGTTGACCGTCTTTACCGCCACCTCCTTGCCGTCCTCTTGCATCACTATTGCTGGACCGCGATAGAACGGAGGGAGTTCCTGGTAGAGATCAAAAAGAATCTGATAGTCACCAGATTTCAGAATCTGAACATTGATGTCGGCGGGTATGTCGCCCTTGATGTGGACCATAGGACCTTCGCCGTTCTCACCCTCGTCAACTTCGACCTCAAATTGTCGAAGGCCTGCTTCCGTAGCAGCGGCCTGAAGAGCATCGCCCCATTGCGCCCCGGATACACGACGAGACGTTCGAACTTTGCCCTTTAGGAATCCCTCCAATATCTTCCCGGGAACGCCCCGCCTGGCAAATTTGTCGAAGAGATGCCGATACTCGACCGCTTTCTTCAGCATGTCCACGAGAGCGTTGTCGGAGATGGGAGAGCCCTTACCTGGAACCTTAATCCGCCCCTTCTCGCCCCACGCCGAAACGAAGAAGTCTTCGAATTCGCCCTCGTTCATCAGGTACTTCTCGACCTTGCCCTTCTTCACCTTGAACAGCGGCGGCTGTGCGATGAAGAGATGCCCCACCTCGATCACCGCGTTCATGTGGCGGAAGAAGAACGTCAGCAGCAGCGTGCGGATGTGCGCGCCGTCCACATCGGCGTCGGTCATCAGGATAATCTTGTGATAGCGGAGCTTGGCGACGTCGAATTCCTCCGGACCGACGCCCGTTCCCAGGGCCGAGATGAGCAGCCGGATTTCATTGTGGGAAAGGACCTTATCGTAGCGCGCCTTCTCGGCGTTGATGATCTTGCCGCGCAGAGGCAGGACCGCCTGCGTCTTGCGGTCGCGGCCCTGCTTCGCCGAGCCGCCGGCCGAATCGCCCTCCACGATGAAGATCTCGCGATACTGCGGCTCGCGCTCGGAGCAATCGGCCAGCTTCGCGGACAGCCCTTCGTCGTCCACGCCTTTCCGGCGTGTCAACTCGCGAGCCTTGCGGGCCGCCTCCCGCGCCTGGGCCGCGCGCACGCACTTGTCGGCGATCTTGCGAGCCGTCGTCGGATCCTCTTCGAACGACTCGGCCAGTTTGTCATTGACGACCTGCTGAACGAGGCCTTTGACGTCGGTGTTGCCGAGCTTGGCCTTCGTCTGCCCTTCGAACTGCGGGTCGGGCAGCCGGACGGAGACGACCGCGGTGAGGCCTTCTCGAACGTCGTCGCCGCTCACGCCTCCTTTGAACCCCTTGAGGAACCCCTGGGCTTCGGCGTACGCGGCGAGCCTGCTGGTGAGCGCAGCCCGGAAGCCGGTCAGGTGCGTTCCGCCTTCGCGCGTGTTGATGTTGTTGGCGAAGGAGAAGACGTTTTCCTGGTAGCCGTCGTTGTACTGCAGCGCGACCTCGACCTCGATGTCGCCCTTCTTGCCCTCGAAGTAGAGCACCTTGGGATGGATGGGCGTCTTGTTCTGGTTGAGGTGCTTGACGAACTCGACGATGCCGCCCCGGTAAAGGAAGGTGTGGCTGCGCTCGTCGCGTTCGTCCTCGATGACGATCTTGAGGCCCTTGTTGAGGAAAGCCAGCTCGCGGAGACGGTTGCTCAGCGTGTCGAAAGAGAAGCTCGTCTCCTCGAAGATCTTCGCGTCAGGCTTGAAGCGGATGATCGTGCCGTGCTTCGGCGTCTTCTCGCCGGCGGCCAGCTCGGTGGCCGGGATACCGCCATTTTCGTAGCGCTGTGTCCAAACCTTGCCGTCGCGGCGAATCTCAACGTCGAGCCACTCACTGAGCGCGTTGACGACCGAAACGCCGACGCCGTGCAGGCCTCCGGACACCTTGTAGGCCGAGTGCTCGAACTTGCCTCCCGCGTGCAACACGGTGAGCACCACTTCGGCCGCTGGCTTCCCGCTTTCCTTGTGGGTGTCGACGGGGATACCGCGCCCGTTGTCACCGACCGAGCAAGAGCCATCGGTGTGCAGGATGACTTTGATCGAATCGCAGAACCCGGCGAGAGCTTCGTCGACCGAATTGTCGACGACCTCATACACGAGATGGTGCAAGCCATAGGTGCTCGTGTCGCCGATGTACATCGCGGGGCGCTTGCGGACGGCCTCCAGCCCTTCGAGAACCTTGATATCGCTGGCCGTGTACGTCTCAGCGCTCATGCGGCAGCGAGCCCCCCCTGCTCAGCGGCCTCGACTTCGCGCAGGACGTTGTCGCGCACACTCGGATCGAGCTCGGAGAGCGCGTCGTCGAGCAGAAGCACCGGCGACGTGCCCGTCGCTTCCGTGATCGGCAACAGCTCGGCCAGCCTCAACGCGAGCGCCAGCAGGCGCTGTTGGCCCCGCGACCCGAACACACGCGCATCGGTACCCTCGAGCTCGACGAGGACGTCATCGCGGTGAGGACCCACCAGCGTCTGCCCGCGTCGGAACTCTTCACGGCGGTGACGCTCGAGCGCGGTCAACAACGCCGCCGGCTCGGCCGCCTCTCCCACCGAGCAGCGATAGCTCAACTCGACCTTGTGACGTTCCCCGGCGAGACACGGATAGACACGGCTGATCTCCGTCTGCAAAGCCGCCGTCGCCCTTCGCCGCCGATCGATCAACTCCATGCCGACTTCGGCAAACTGTTCGTCCCAGGGCCCGAGCTGGGCGTCCGCGCCGGCGCCACCCCGCTGGAGCACGGAGTTCCTGCGCGCGAGGATCTGCCGGAAGCGCCCCATCGTTGCGCGATGACTCGGGTAGAGCCTTGCCGCGACGCCGTCGAGGAAATTGCGGCGTAGCGCGGGCGGACCATTGAGCACTTCCACATCGTGCCAGCCGAACGCCACCGCGCGCGCCCACGAGCAGCCCGCGCCTTCACTGCGCCAACCACCATTCTCGAGGCGTTCGAGTGTCCGTCGGACGGTCACAGTGCCATCGAGCCGACGCAGCTCGCCCGCGACGGCCACGGCGGCAGTACCCCAGTGGGGTACTTCGGCCAGACGAGACGTTCGAAACGAGCGGCCTGTGAGCAGAAAGCCAAGAGCCTCGAGAAGGTTCGTTTTGCCTTGGGCGTTGGGCCCAGTGAGAACGTTCAGCTTGGGCGACGGGCTCCAGGAGAGGGTGCGATAGTTACGAAAATCACGTAACTGTATCCAGCCAATTTGCACCCTGGTTGAGCTCCTGTATTCAGAGCGAAATCCTCACTAAATACGCATAGGCATTATAACACAGCAGGAGCCCTCTTCCTGGGCGCTTTTCATGATTCCGGGGCTCAAACTGTCCTTCAATTCGATGACGACGTCGTCCTTTTCCATCGGCGCGAGCGCGTCGAGCACGTAGCGCGAATTGAAGCCGATCGTGAGCTCGGCGCCGGCGTAATCGACCTCCAGCGTTTCCTCGGCCTCGCCAAGATCGTGGCTGGCCGCGGCCAGCGTCAGCGTCCCCGGCGTCAGCGAGAATCGCACAGGCTTGTTGCGTTCCTCGGCCATCACGGACACTCGCCGCAAGCCGGCCACGAGCGCGGTGCGCTTGATGGCCAATCGTCCTGGATGATTCTTCGGCAGCACCGCCTCGTAGTTCGGGAACTGCCCCTCGATCAGCCGGGCCGTCATGACGAAGTTCGGCATCTGCATCACGAACTGGTTTTCGGTGATGGCGATCTGGACGTCCTCGGTCGAGCCGAGCACGCGCATGATCTCGGTGACGGCCTTACGCGGAACGATGCCCGTGACACCGCTCAGGCCGTGCCCGACGCCTCGGTTGGCGATGGCGAGCCGGTGGCCGTCGGTCGCAACGAGGCGAATCTCCTTCGGTTGAAACACGAACAGCACGCCGTTCAGCGCAAAGCGACTCTCGTCGTGCGAGACCGCGAAGCTCGTCTGAGCCAGCATCTCGCGAAGCGTCTTGGCCTCAAGGGTCAGCCACGCCGGCGGCGCGGCCGGTACCACCGCCGGAAAATCGTCGGACGCCAAGCCGACGAGGCGATAGTTGACACCGGCACAGCGCAAGTTGACGGCGGCACTCTCGCCCACTTTCAGCGTGAGACCAGCCGCCGGTAGTTCCTTCACGATCTCGGCGAGCTTGCGCGCCGACAGCGTGATCGCCCCCTTACTGGCGACCTTCGCCGGGACCGATACGCGGGCACCGACCTCGAGATCGGTGGCGGTCACGCGAATCGTCTCGTCCTCGGCTTCGAGCAGGACGTTGGCGAGGATTGGCAGGGTCTGCCGTGGTTCCACGATGTTGTGGACCATCTGCAGGCCCTTGAGGAACTGGTCGCGGTCGAGAACGACTTCCATACAGTTCTCCCTTGTCAGGAAGAAGAAAGAAACAACAGCGTAGTCGTAAGAGACGTCGAGCGATGTGGATAGCGCTTGATCGAAAAAAACGCCGCGATCTCTGGAGCTTGAACCGTGGCGCCACGGGGGACAACGATGTTGATGGGGATCGCGAGGCGGTGGATCACAGCTGGACGCCCTGGATAAGTCCCTCGATGGTCTTCTTGAGTTTGGGGTCTTCCTGCACGAGGGACTGAATCTTGTCCACGGCGTGCAGCACCGTGGTGTGATCCTTGCCCCCGAACGCCCGACCGACCTCGGCGAGCGACGCGTGCGTCAGCTGGCGGGCCAGGTACATCGCCACCTGGCGCGGGAAGGCCACGGCCTTGGTCCGATTCTTGGCCTTGAGATCGGAGACTTTCACGCCGAAGAAGTCGCTGACCTTGCGCTGGACCTGATCGATGGTGATGACCTTTTCATCTTCGCCCCAGAGGTCAGCGAGCACTTCCTGAGCGAGCTCGACACTCATCTCGCGCCCGGTCAGGGCGCAGAAGGCGATCATCCGCGTCAGCGAACCCTCCAGCTCGCGGATGTTCGACTTGATGCGGCCGGCGATGAGAAACGCGACGTCGTCCTCGAGGAGGACGCGCTCGAGCGCGGCCTTCTTGCGCAGGATCGCCACCCGCGTTTCGAAGTCGGGGGGCTGGATGTCCGCGATGAGGCCCCATTCGAAGCGCGAGCGGAGGCGTTCTTCGATCTCGGGGATATCCTTCGGCGAGCAATCGCTCGAGACGATGATCTGCTTTCGCGACTCGTACAGATCGTTGAACGTGTGGAAGAACTCTTCCTGCGTCCGCTCCTTCCCCGAGATGAACTGGATATCGTCGATCAGCAGGAGATCGATGTTGCGATAGCGCGCGCGGAACTCGGCCGTCCGATCGTAGCGAATCGCATTGATCAACTCATTGGTGAATCGCTCCGACGACAGATACGCGACGGCCATCGCCGGAAACAGGCGGCTCGTCTGATGGCCGACCGCGTGGAGTAGATGCGTCTTGCCCAGTCCGACCCCTCCGTAGATGAAGAGCGGGTTGTAGGCCCTCGACGGCAACTCGGCGACGGCCTGGGAGGCCGCCTGAGCGAACTGGTTCGATGACCCGACGACGAAGGAATCGAAGGTGTATCGCGGATTCAATCCCTCGACACGACCACCAGGGGGCGCCGGGGAGCGTGGTGGTGGCGCGGGCGTCGGCGACGAGTTCTCCTCGACGACCACGATCGAAAGGCGCGGTTGCCCACCGAGAGCTTCCCGGGCCGCGGTCTGGAGGACGTCCCAATGGTGCTGGAAGACCCAATCGCGATGGAACTTGTTGGGCGCACCGATACGAAGATGATCACCCTCGACGGCGACGAGGTGGCATGGATGAAACCAGGTATCCATCACGGCGGCCGGGAGGTGCCGGCCCGCGGCGTCCAGCACGCGCGCCCAAAGACCTTCTAACACAGGCGGAACCCCAGGTTACGCACACCGTTATCCACAGATGTGGATAGCCGGGCAGAACGCTGTCATCGGATGTTTCTCATCGGAGCGGAGCGACACGAAGAGCCAACACATCCCCAGGCGATCAGGATGCGGCACCGTAACACACGGCAAAACGCCGTCGCAAGGGTCTTGGCAAAGTTGACTTGCCCGGAGCCGGTGCCTACACTACGTCGGCTTTACGATTCCGAGGGGGAATTGCCTACATGAAGCGCACGTTTCAACCGAATCGTCGGCGGCGAGCCAAGACGCACGGCTTCCGCGAGCGCATGAAGACGAAGGGCGGGCGGAAGGTGCTCAAGCGCCGGCGGGCGAAGGGGCGCAAACGGCTGACCGTGTAACCGGCCGATTTCCTCGCCGTGAGCGGTTGACCACCAGCGCCGAAATTCAGGCGCTCTTTCAGCAAGGCAAGCGTGTTGATCGTCCGTCACTCGTTGTCCTGTGGCGCGAATCGGATGGACCGCGCCGCGCCGGGTTCGCAGTGACGCGACAAATCCGCGGGGCGGCGTCGCGTAACCGGGCACGGCGACGGCTGCGCGAGGCGTTTCGAGCCACGCGAAGCGCGGCGCCGACCGGCGTGGCCCTGATGGTGATCGCCAAGCGCGGCGTCCTCGAGCGCTCATTTGCGGCGCTGATCGCCGAATTGCACGGTGCATTTGGTGCGCTGCCTCGGAGGGCCGTGTGAGCTGGCCGACTCGCGCCGTCGTGGCGCTGGTCAGCGGGTATCAGGTGTTGCTGTCTCCGGTGTTGGGGCGCCACTGTCGCTTTGCCCCAACGTGCTCTGAATACGCACGGCTGGTGTTGATCGCACACGGCGTCGGGCGCGGCGGCTGGCTTGCCGTCCGTCGGCTCTTGCGATGCCATCCGTTTCACCCGGGAGGATACGATCCGCCGCCGCTACCGCGGGCGCGGAGCGCGTGACGATGGAAAAGCGGGCGATTCTGGCCGCAGTACTGATGGCGGCGCTGCTCATCGTCTATCAAGCCTATTTTTTCCCGTCGAGCCAACCGTCTTCCCCGCCCCAGGAGCACCAGGCGCCGGCGGCTCAGCCCGCGCCAGCGAGTCCGGCCGCAGCCACTCCACCTGCGGCGCGAACGCAATCGCCTCTTCCACCCGCTGTAACTCCGGTTGCCCGCCCGCCTCAGCGAACCGCCGCGGTGGATGGCCCGTCGTATCGAGCGATCGTGAGTAGTGAGGGCGCCAAGCTCCTCGAATGGACGCTCAAGTATCGAGGCGAGAAACCGATGGTCGTGATCGGGGAGTTCGGCTCGGCAGGTCTCCTCGCCTCATCCGGGGACACCCCACCAGAGCCAGTCCCGTTAAATATTAATGGTTCCAACGTGTTACGCCTCGGGCCGGACACCCCAGCCGGCAATCTCGTGTTCAGCGGAGACGTTTCAGGAGCGGTCATCAAGGAGACCCTGCGCTTCCAGGCAGACCGCTATTCCATCGACGCAAATATCCGGATCGAAAACCCGACGGGGCAGCCGAAGACGGTCGCGATTGCGCTGCCGTGGTTCGTTCGGCGACATGAAAAAGCGTCCGAAGAGAAGTTCATCGGTCAGCGCCCAACCGAAGTCGTCTGGTCCTCGGGCGGTCACGTCAATCGTGTCGATGACCTGGGGGCTGTCACCGCCAAGGAGCTGGAGGGAGAGTGGATCGGCCTCGACAGCACGTGGTACCTCGCAGCCTTGATCCCGAAGACGCCGGGTTTCAAGCTCGCAACGAACAGGGAGGCTGCGGGAGACGCCAAGAATGGGATCGTTAGCGTCGCGGTCAAGGCGACGCCGACGATAGCTCCGGGGCAGGCGTGGGAAGGCCGCGTCGAGTTCTACATCGGGCCCAAGGAATACGAGCGCCTCGTCGCGTACGGGCTAGAAGGCACCCTCAACTTCGGCGGATTTCCGATTCCGCGGAAGTATGGCGGACTCCCGATGGAGTGGCTCGGCGCTCCGATTCTGAAGTTGATGAAGTGGGTCTACCACTACGTCGGCAACTACGGTGTAGCCATCATCCTGCTCACGGTCGTTTCGAAGGTCCTGTTCTATCCCCTCACCGTCAAGAGCATGCGGTCGATGAAGGCGATGCAGGCGCTTCAGCCGCAGGTCAACGCGCTGCGGACTAAGTACAAGAACGACCCGAAGAAGCTGCAGGAAGAGACGCTCGGCCTGTACCGCAAGCACCACGTCAATCCGATGGGCGGCTGCCTGCCAATGATCGCGCAGATTCCCATCTTTTACGCGCTGTACCTCGCGCTATCCGTATCCGTCGAGCTCCAGAACGCAACCTTCCTGTGCTTCGGACGCGTCTTCGGATTCGATGTCTGGATCTGCGACCTCGCCAGTCACGACCCAACGTACGTCCTGCCGCTCCTCATGGGCGTGACGATGTTCATGCAGCAGAAGATGACGCCGACGACAGGCGACCCCCGCCAGGCGAAGATGATGTTGGTCATGCCCTTCGTGTTCACGTTCATGTTCCTCAATCTCCCGGCGGGGCTCGTCCTGTACTGGACGGTGTCGAACGTCCTTCAGATCCTGCAGCAGTGGTACATGGACCGGCCGCGTTCCCGCGGCGCGGCGCGCGAGGCGAAGGACGCAGCCCAGGCGTAGACTCCCCTCGCCCGAAGCCACCAGGGAGGCGCTCGGAAGGCTCACGCG
>WNGJ01006194.1_pt1 | contig 12633 bp, 13 predicted proteins | sample 5400611 | NCBI WGS metagenome assembly WNGJ01 (sample SAMN13153375, study PRJNA577476) | soil metagenome | isolation source: 40 cm soil or saprolite under Garry oak tree replicate 1 | place: USA:California | collected 2016-06-15
ATAGGGGGCGAAGCTCGGGCCGGGGACGTGGATGACCATGCGCTGGTTCGAGCCGTCGACGTTCATCACCCAGATGTCCATGCGGCTGGGACGGACGAGGTGCTGGGTCAGGAGGGTGAGGTACTCGGCCGAGTCCGCCGCCGTCTGCGGATGGAAGGCGCGATACACGATCAGCTTGCCGTCGGGTGAGAAGTACGGCCCGCCGTCGTAGCCCAGGGTGTGTGTTAGGCGGCGCACGTCGCTGCCGTCGACGTTCATCGTGTAGATGTCGAGGTCCCCGTCCTTGAGCGACGTGAACACGATCCTCTTCCCGTCGGGCGACAGCGTGCCCTCGGCGGTGTAGGCGCGATTCGCGGTGAGGGGTCGCCGGTCCGAGCCGTCGGGGTTCGCCGTGTAGATGTCGTAGGGGTACAGGGCCCACACGTAGCCCTTCGAGTAGTCGGGCCGCGGGGGACAGGCGGAGTCAACGGCTTCCGTGCTCGAGTAGAAGATGCGATGGTCGTGATCGAAGAAGTACCCGCACGTGGTGCGGCCGCGGCCGTCGGAGACCCGGCGCAGCCCGCTCCCGTCGATCCCCATCACGTACATCTGATCGCACTGCTCCACGGGTCCGGTGCGTTGGAAGATCAAGAGGCGCCCCGCCGCGGAGAAATACGCCTCGGCATTCTGCCCGCCGAAGGTCAGCTGCCGGATGTTGCGAAGGTGGACTTCGCCTGAGTCGGGCGGCACCGTCACCTGGAGCAGCCCGAGCAGCAAGAGTGGCGCGGCGCTCATAGGCGTGGGAAGCTAGATACGGCGAAGACTTTGGGCAACTGATATAATTAACGCGCCCATGAACGATCCCAAGGCCCGCCGCTCGCACCCGCCGCTCGAGGATGCGCTCGGCAAGATGTGCTCCGAAGGCAAGCAGCTCGCGGAGTACCTGTGGCAGGTGCCCTCTGACGCGGGCGCGCGCGAGCGCCTCGTCGCGCTGCTCGGCGGGATCGCCGCCGAGAGCGCCAAGCAAGGCCGCCGCGAGATGCCCAGCATCTGCGCCGAGCTCACGACGGCGGCCAAGGCGACCCCGAGCCCGCAGCAGGTCGACTTGCTGGTGAACGGCTTCGACCGGCTGTACCAATTGTGGCAGGCCGCCAAGTCCGGCCTGCTCTGACCCGATCCCGCCCCGGAGACCACGAGATGACGCACGCCGTCGCCGCTCGCCCCACGAGCCTCGACTTGCTCTGCATCAACACCGTCCGCACGCTCGCGATGGACGCGGTCCAGAAGGCGAACTCGGGCCATCCCGGGACGCCGATGGCGCTCGCCCCGACCGCCTACGTCCTGTGGCAGCGACATCTGCGGTACAATCCCGCCAATCCCGCCTGGCCGGGGCGCGATCGCTTCGTGCTGTCGTGCGGACACGCGTGCATGCTGCAGTACGCCGCCCTCTACCTCACAGGGTACGACCTGTCGCTCGAAGACTTGAAGCAGTTCCGGCAGTGGGGGAGCAAGACGCCGGGCCACACCGAGTACGGGCACACCCCGGGCGTCGAGGTCACCACGGGGCCGCTCGGCCAGGGAGTGGGCAACGCCGTGGGTATGGCGCTGGCCGAGGCGCACCTGGCGGCGACCTTCAACCGCCCCGGCCATACCGTCGTCGACCACCACACCTATTTCCTCTGCTCGGACGGCGACCTGATGGAGGGCGTCTCGCACGAAGCCGCCTCGTTCGCCGGCCACTTGAAGCTCGGGAAGCTGATCGGGATCTACGACGACAATCACATCACGATCGACGGCAAAACCGAGCTCACGTTCTCTGACGACACCGCCAAGCGGTTCGAGGGCTATGGCTGGCACGTCGAGCGAGTGGCGGACGGCAACGATCTCGGCGCTCTCGACGGCTGTCTCGCCGCCGCCCGGCGCGTCACGGACCGCCCATCGCTCATCATCGTGCGCACGCACATCGCCTTCGGCAGCCCGCACAAGCAGGACACCGCCGCCGCCCACGGCGCGCCGCTCGGCGACGAGGAGGTGAAGCTCACCAAGCAGAACCTCGGCTGGCCCAGCCTCGAGCCGTTCCACGTGCCCGAGGAGGCGCTCGCCCACTGGCGCCGGGCGCAGGAGCGGGGCGCCCGCCTCGAGGCCGAGTGGCAGCAGAAGTACGCCGCCTACCGCGCGGCCCACCCCGACCTCGCCGCCGAGCTCGAGCGCCGGCTCGCGGGCCGACTCCCCGACGGGTGGGACGCCGACCTCCCGACGTTCACCACCAAGGACGCCCAGGCGACGCGTGCGGCGTCCGGCAAGGTCCTGGCGGCCCTCGCCCCCAAGCTCCCCGAGCTGATCGGCGGCTCGGCGGACCTGGCGGAGTCGACCAACCTGGTGTTCCACAACGGCGGGGACTTGGGCGCCGGCAACCTCCGGGGCCGCAACGTGCACTTCGGCATTCGCGAGCACGCCATGGGCGCCGTGATGAATGGCATGTCTCTGCATGGCGGGGTGCGGCCGGTCGGCTCCACCTTCCTCATCTTCTCGGAGTACATGCGCCCGCCGATCCGGCTCGCGGCGCTGAGCCACATTGCGGCGCTGTACGTCTTCACCCACGACTCGATCGGCCTCGGCGAGGACGGGCCCACCCACCAGCCGATCGAGCAGCTGGCGTCGCTCCGCGCCATCCCTAACGTCACCGTCATTCGCCCGGGCGACGCCACCGAAGTCGTGGAGGCGTGGCGCGCCGCCCTGTCGCACCGCGACGGGCCGGTGGCCCTGGTGCTCACGCGCCAGAAAGTCGCCGTCATCGACCGCGCGAAGTACGCCCCGGCCGCCGGATTGCGGCAGGGGGCGTACGTCCTGGCGGACGCGCCCGGGGGGGGGCGTCCCGCGGTCATCCTGATCGGCACCGGCTCGGAACTGGAGCTGGTGGTGGGGGCCTACGAGAAGCTCGCGGCCGAAGGGATTGCGGCACGCGTGGTCAGCATGCCCTGCATGGAGTTCTTCGCACGCCAGCCCCGGGAATACCGCGACGCGGTCCTCCCGCCGTCGGTGGGGGCGCGCCTCGCGGTCGAAGCTGCCGCGCCGCAGCCCTGGTATCGCTGGGTGGGCGATCGCGGCGCCGTGCTCGGGATCGAGCGCTTCGGTGCGTCCGCGCCGGCTCCGCGGATCTACCAGGAGCTGGGCTTGACGGTCGAGAACGTGGTGAGGAAAGCCAAGGATCTCCTGGGCGGTCTAACCGCCTAACCGCCCAATAACCTCCCGCGCTGCCTCACGTCCCGAGCGCACGCACGCCGACACGCCGGCCCGATCTACCCCCGCTCCGGCGATCGCGATGGGCGGCAGCCGCGCGAGGCGGTCGCGGATCGCTGCGACGTGGGCGGCGTGCCGCGGCCGGTAGCGCGGCAGCCCCCGCACCCAGTGAAACGCTCGGGTCCAGAGCGGGCCCCCCGAGATCGCCAGCACCTTCGCGAGCTCCGCGTGCGCGATCGCGGCGGGGTCCTCCGCTACGGGCGCCAGGAAGGCCCGCAATAGCAGGAACCCCGCGGGGGCGCGATCTGGGTACTTGAGCGACGCGTAAGTGCACGCCCGCAGCGGCACGTCCGCCGCCAGCTGCGTGACGAAGCCCGTGCCCTCCAGGGGAGCGGCCACCTGCTCGCGGCGGTAGGCAAGGGAGACGGTGAGGCTTGGGAAGTAGAGGACATCGTCCAGGTCGCGCGCCGGCGAGACGCCGAGACCCGCCAGGAGGCGCGCCGTCGCCCAAGCCGGCACGGCGCAGACTACCCCCTCCACCTCTACTGCCGCGCCTCCCGTGAGCGCGAGCCGGTAGCCGTGCGACGATCGGGCGATTGCCGCCACGCCGCTCGCCGTCGCCACTGCGGACCCGAGCTTCGCGACGAGCACGTCTACGATGTCCCCCATACCGCCCGCGAAGCTGCGGAAGCCCTTGCTCAGGTCCTCCTGCCCGGGCTCGCTGATGCCGAGCAGGGCGGCGGCGCGGCCCTCCTCCAGCGGCTCGAGCCGCGCCCCGGTCCACAGGTAGGAGCCCTTCGCGACCTGGTCCACGAGCCGGTGGCCGATGCCCACCTCGCGGGCGAGCTCCTGGAGGTCCGGCTCGGCGGCGAGGAAGCCGTCGGGGCCTCCCTCGACCACGAAGCCTTCCCGATGCTCGGTGACGATCACGCCCCCGGCGCGCCGCTCGCTCTCGAGCACCACCGGCTGGCCGCCGCTCCGCGCCACCTCCCACGCCGCCGCCAGCCCCGTGGCGCCGGCGCCGATCACCCCGACGCGGGGGGCGGCGGCGGTCACAGCCAGCCGCGGTCCGCTGCCGTCTGCCGAACCAGCTGCCCCAGCGTCGCGACGAGCATGGGATCGGCGTTGAGCGAGCGCGTGCGCTCCAGCCGCACCCCGAGCCGCCGGGCGAGTGCGCGGTACTCGACATCGATGTCGTAGAGAATCTCCACGTGGTCGCACACGAACCCGATGGGGACGATGAGAAAGGAATCGTGCCCGGCGCGGGCGAGCTGCTGGATCACCTCCGCGGCGTCCGGCCCGAGCCAGGGCTCGGGTGTCGCGCCGGCGCTCTGAAACGCGAAGTGCCACACGGCGAGGCCCTCCCGAGCGGCCACCGCGGCGGCGCTCGCGCGCAGCTCGTTGGGGTAGGGATCGCCGCTTGCGATGATACGCTGCGGCAGACTGTGGGCCGTGAACACCACCTGCACCCGCTCCGGGGTGGGGAAGCGGGCGCGGGCTTCGCGGAGCCGCGCCGCGACCGCGTCCACGAACGCGGGGTGATCGCCCCAGTGCCGCACCAGCGCCGGCTCGAGTCGACCGTCGGCCGCCTCCAGCAGCTTCTTCTCATAGGCCCCGACGGACATGGCAGAGTAGTGGGGCGCCATGACGATCCCCACCAGGCGGCGGTACCCCGCCGCCACGATGCGCTCCACCGTCTCTCTGATGTAGGGGTGCCAGTGACGCATGCCGACGAAGGTGGGAAACCGCGGGCCCAAGGTCTCCGCGAGCGCGGCGGCTTGGGCTTCGGTCAGCTCACGGAGCGGGGAGCGCCCCCCGATCTTGGCGTAGCGCTCGCGGATCTCTTCCACGAGCTCAGGCGCCGTGGGGCGACCCCCGCGCACGTCGAGCAGGTACGGCTCGACGTCGGCGAGGCTCTCGGGCCCGCCGTACGCCATGAGCAGCACCGGGACGGCATCAGCACCCATGCACCAGCTCCACCACGGCCTGCAGCGCTTCGACCGGCGTATCGGGGAGGACGCCGTGGCCGAGGTTGAAGATGTGGCCGGGCCGGCGCCCGGCGCGGCTGAGGACGTCGCGCACCCGCGCCTCGAGCGTGGCGCGCGGAGCGAGCAGCGTCGCGGGGTCCAGGTTCCCTTGGATCGCCTGCGCCGGGCCGATGCGCTGCCACGCCGCGTCCAGCGGGATGCGCCAATCGACGCCGATCACGTCGCCGCCCGCCGCCGCGAAGTCCTCGAGGAAGCCCGCGGTGCCGGTGCCGAAGTGGATCACGGGGACACCGGCGCCGGCGGCCAGCTCGAGCGCTCGTCGGCTGTGCGGCTGGACGTAGGCGCGGTAGTCCTCGGAGGACAGGCACCCAACCCAGCTGTCGAACAGTTGCAGTGCCCGCGCGCCGGCTGTCGCTTGGGCGGCGAGGTAGCCTCCGACCAGCTCGGCAAGGCGCTCCAGCAGCGCGTGCCAGGCGCGGGGCTCGTCGTACATGAAGCGCTTGGTCACGTTGAAGGTGCGGCTCGAGCCCCCCTCGATCGCGTAGCTCGCGAGGGTGAACGGCGCGCCCGCGAACCCGATGAGGGGCACTCCCGGCGGTAACGCGGCAACCGCGAGGCGCACGGCCTCGAGCACGTAGGCGAGGTCCCGGGCGGGGTCGACCCGCGGCAGCGCGGCCACCTGCGCGGCGTCTCGAATCGGGCGCGCGATCGCCGGCCCTTCACCGGCGGTGAAGGCGAGGCCCAGCCCCAGTGGCTCGAACGGGAGCAGGATGTCCGCGAACAGGATGGCCGCGTCCACGCCCAGCCGCGCGACCGGCTGTAACGTCACCTGGGCGGCCAGCTCGGGATGGTGGCACAGCTCGAGGATGGAATGCTTGGCGCGCAGCGCGCGGTACTCCGGCATGTAGCGCCCTGCCTGGCGCATGAACCACACGGGCGTGCCGTCGCTGGGCTCGCGACGGCACGCCTTCAGAAAACGGCCGTCAGCCGGCAACCGTCGCTTCGCGCGCCTCGGCGGGAGCGATGAGGACGGTGTCCCCCTCGAGCTTCACCCGGTAGGTCGCGACCGGCAACGAGGGCGGACCATCGAGGACCTGGCCCGATTCGAGCGAGAACACGCCCGCGTGCCAGGGGCAGGTGACCACGCACCGCGCCGCGTCCACCGCCCCTTCGCTCAGCGAGGCCCGGGCGTGCGTGCAGCGGTTCGAGATCGCGTAGATCGTGCCGTTCACGTTGAAGAGCGCGACCGCCTCCGCGCCCGCATACACGCGCTTGCTCGAGCCGGGCGGCAGGTCGGCGAGTGTGGCGGCCGGCGTGTAGCCGTCCGCGCGCGCCGGCCGGCGCGAGACCGCCTGCGCCGACCCCGCCCCCCCCAACGTGTCGAGCATGTCCCAGAGCGACATCTGTACGCAGGTGAAGGTCGGGGTGTCCTTGAGCGTGTAGGAGGAGGCCTGACTCTCCCGCAGCTCCATGACCAGGTCGAGGAATTCCCCCGGCTTGTCACCCTCGAACGCGACGATGAACTCCTGGTCGTCGAGCCCGTAGGAGTAGGTGGTGTTCAGCCGGATCGACGGGTACTTGCGACCGACCCGAACGTGCTCGTCCATCATGGTCTGCCGCTCCGCCTTCGGGAGCATGTACCAGGCGCGTGTCTTGATGAACGGATACACGAACAGGTAGCGCGCGTCGCTCGGGCGGATGACGAGGCGGGACGGCTGGTTGGGATCCTCGGGGAACTCGTAGATCGAGCGCCGTGTCATCGCGAGGTAGCTGTACGGGAGCGTGAGGTACGCGCCCAGGTCCGTCCGGTTGAGCGCCGTCTGAAGCGCCACCAGGGCGTCCAGAGTCTCCGCCACCTGCCACAGCAGGAAGTCGCAGTCGCCCCGGATGCCGACCAGGCCGTACGGCCGGAGCAAGAGCTGGCCGGCGAACCCTTCGATCGTCTCGCCGAACTCGATCTTGGAGCTCGCCTGGCGCTCGGCCGACAGCCGGCGCCACGCGGGGTCGAGCCTGTAGAACGCGAAGCGGACGACCTGGCGTCGTTCCGTGTGCTCGGTCATGAGGACAATTTAAGGCGGCGCGGCCCGGCGGCGGTAGTGATGGCGATACCAGTCCCGAATCACGCAGAAACCGATGTAGCCAAAGACGCTGGTGGGGACGAGCGCCAGCAGGACGCCCGTCAGGAAGTACAGCAGATCGAGGCGCGGGTTGTCCATCGTCTTTACCGCCCGAGAAAGCGCTTGAGGTGGCGCAGGTAATACGCGAGGGCGACGGTCGCCGCCAAGAACGTGATCGAGACGGCGAGCGTCCCCACGCTGCGTGACTGGCGGTAATCCCACGCGCTCCACGCGGTGAAGCCGGCGCAGAAGACGATGGCCGTCGCGATGAGCAGGCGGTGAAACGGGATCATCCCTGCCTCAGGTCGCCACCTTGTCCAGCACCATCAGCGTGAGCAGTGCCGGCAGGTACACGATCGAGGCGGCGAACACGCGCCACGCCCGGGCCGTGGTCGCCGCCCGCGTCAGCGCGGCCGAGGCCGCGACGTACGCCACGCCCAGCACCAGGGCGCCGACGAAGTAGCGGGCGCCGGTGACGCCCACGAGGGTGGGCACGAGGCTCACCGGCACGAGGGCGAGCGCGTACAGCAGCGCCATCCACCCCGTCCGCTGGCCGTCGGGATCCTCGACCGCGAGCATCGCGAGTCCGCCGCGCCGGTAGTCGTCGCGGTAAATCCACGCCAGGGCGAGGAAGTGCGGCAGCTGCCACAGGAACAAGATCCAGAACAGCGCCAGCACCGCCGGACCGACGGCGCCCCCGGCCGCCGTCCAGCCCCCCACGATCGGCAGGGCACCCGGCACCGCGCCGATCAGGGTGTTGAGCGACGTCGTCCGCTTGAGGGGCGTGTACAAGAGGACGTAGCTCGCGAGCGTGAACGCTGCGAGGCCCGCGGTCAGCAGGTTGACGGCGAGCCCCAGGTACGCCACGCCGACGACGGAAATGACCCCCGCGAACGCCCCGGCCGCCCGCGGGCTCACGCGACCCGACGGCAGCGGGCGCCGCCGGGTGCGCTGCATGCGTGCGTCGACGTCCCGCTCGCGCAGCTGGTTGAAGGCGTTCGTGCCCGCCGCCACGAGCGCCGTGCCCACCAGGGTGTGCAGCAGCAGCCGCACGTCGACGCTGCTGCCCGCGCCGAGGTAGAACCCCGCGGCCGCGGTGAGGAGCACCAGCTGGGTGATGCGGGGCTTCGTCAGCTCGAGAAAAGCTACCAGATGTGCTCCGACATCCCGGCCGCGAGCAGGATCAGGGCCAACGGCACCGGAACGATGGCCAGGACCCGCAGGTTCCAGCGCTCGAACTTGAGGTGCATGAAATACATCGCCACCAGCAGCGCCTTCCAGACGGCCAGGAACAGGAGCAGCAGCAGCTTGATGTTCCGGCTGATGGGCAGCTGGAAGGCGAGCGCCAGCTCCGCGGCCGTGAGGATCGCGAGGTAGAGCCAGATCATCAGGTACGGCGGGTGCTTGTGGGTCGTCTCCATGAGCCCCTCAGATGAGGTAAACGATGGTGAAGAGGATGATCCACACGAGGTCGACGAAGTGCCAGTACAGGCCGACGACCTCGATCCCGGCGTAGTCCTGCGGCGTGATCTTGCCCGGCAGCGCCTTCGTGACGTACAGGTAGAGCATCGAGACCACGCCGCACGTCACGTGGAAGCCGTGGAATCCGGTCATCGTGAAGAAGGTGGACCCGTATAGCCCCATCGTGGCCGCCGGCAGCGTGCCGTTCGCCACCAGCTCTGCCAGCTCGCTCCCCTCCCGCACGCCGGCCGGGGTGAAGCCCCGCTCCACCAGGTGGATGTACTCGAACACTTGGATGCCCACGAACATCGCGCCGCCGATGATCGTCAGCAGCAGCCAGAATCGCATCCGTCGCGGGTCGCCGTCGGCGATGGCGGCGTACGCCTTCACCATCGACACGCTCGAGCAAATCAGCAGGAACGTGTTGAAGGCGGTGACCTTGATGTTGAGCACGATGCCCGGTCTCGCCCACTCCCCGGGCGCGCCGAAGCGGAGGATGACGTAGGAGCCGATCAGCGCCGCGAAGAACATCACTTCGGACGCCAGGAACACCCACATCCCCAGCTTCTTGTTGTAGACGTCGAGCCCCCGCTCCGCGGGGAACGGCGGCCGCATCGCCTCGGCCATAGCGTGTGTCATCGCAATCGGTCCCTTTCGGCGTCAGTCGCCGTGCGCCGGCGCCAGGGCCGGTTCGCGGTCAGTGGGCAGCTTGCGGTTCTGCGGGAGGTAATCCTCGCTCACCTCGGGCGCGCTGAACTCGTACGGCCCGCGGTACACCGTCGGGGGCGTCTCCCAGTTGCCGTGCGGCGCGGGCGAGGGCAGCGTCCACTCGAGCCCGTTGTCGTCCCACGGGTTCAGGGGCGCCTTCTGGCCCTTGAACATGCTCCACCAGAAGTTCACGAAGAACAGGATCTGCGCCGCGAACAGCAGGAAGGCGCTGATCGAGATGAACTCGTTCATCGGCTGGTAGGGGCGCAGGAAATCGTAGATCGTGGGATCGTACAGCCGGCGCATGTGCCCCGCGATACCGATGAAGTGCATCGGGAAGAACGTCAGGTTATAGAAGATGAACGTCAGCCAGAAGTGCAGCTTGCCCAACGGCTCGTTCATCATCCGCCCGAACATCTTTGGGTACCAGAACGTGATCGCGCCGAAGATGGCGAAGAGGCTCCCCCCGAACAGCACGTAGTGGATGTGCGCCACGATGAAGTAGGTGTCGTGGATGTACATGTCGAGGGGCGTCGCCGCCATGAAGATCCCCGACAGCCCGCCGATCGTGAACATCGCCACGAACCCGATGGCGTTCAGCATCGGCGTGTGGAACAGCAGGTTCCCCCGCCACATCGTCCCCATCCAGTTGAACACCTTGATCGCCGACGGCACCGCGATCAGGAGCGTGGACACCATGAACGAGGAGCCCAGCGTCGGGTTCATCCCGCTCACGAACATGTGGTGGCCCCACACGATCCAGCCGAGGAACGCGATCCCGCAGATCGCGAACACCATCGAGTGGTAGCCGAAGATGGGCTTGCGGCTGCCGTTGGCGATGAGGTCGGACACCATCCCCATCGCCGGCAGGATGAGGATGTAGACCTCCGGGTGCCCGAAGAACCAGAACAGGTGCTGCCACAAGATGGCCTGGCCGCCGGCCGCCGGGTCGAAGAAATGCGTCCCGAGGATCTGTTCGAACAGCAGCATGATCGCCGCCCCCGCGAGCACGGGGACCGCGAGCAGGCCGAGGATCGCCGTGATGAACAGCGCCCACACCGACAACGGCATCCGGAACCACGTCATCCCCGGCGCCCGGTTGTTGATCACGGTCGAGATGTAGTTCAAGGACCCCAGCACCGAGGACAGGCCGAAGAAGATGATGGAGATCGACCACAGCTCCTGGCCCAGCGACGCGCCGGAGAGATCGTGTCGCGCCGAGAGCGGCACGTACATCGTCCAGCCGGCGCGCGCCGCCCCGTCCGGCACGAACATGCTCGCGAGCATCAGGATCCCCGCCACGAACCCCGACCAGAACGACGCCATGTTGATCCGCGGGAACGCCATGTCGTGGGCGCCGATCTTGAGCGGGATCAGGAAGTTCGCGTACACCCCGACGAGCAGCAGCATGATGGCGAAGAACACCATGAAGGTGCCGTGCATCGTCACGAGCTGGATGTAGTATTCCGGCAACAGAATCCCGCCCGACGCCATGGTCTCCGGGAGGAGCCCGCCGCCCGGCATCGGCTTCCCCGGAAAGCCCACCTGCCAGCGGATCTGCATCGCCAGCACCCCGCCGACCAGCAAGAAGAACAGGCTCAGGAACAGGAACTGAATCCCGATGATCTTGTGATCGGTCGAGAAGATGTACTTCCGGACGAAGCTGCGGTCGTCGTGGTGCGCGGGCGCTCCGTGCGTCCCGCGCGCCGTCGCGGCTACGGTGGTCATGGCGTCGGTACTCCTTTCGCCTGGGCGACGCGCTGGTTCAGCCAGGCGTCATAATCCGCTTGGGTATGGACGAACACCTGCGCCCGCATCTTGTAGTGCCCCATGCCGCACAGCTGCGAGCACCCGAGCTCGTAATTCCCGGGGACGGTCGCCTCGAACCACACGTTGATCTCCATCCCCGGCACGGCGTCCTGCCGCACCCGGAACTGCGGCACGTAGAAGGAGTGAATGACGTCTTCCGCCGTCAGGTTCACGACGATCGGCCGGCCGACCGGCATGTGCAGCTGGTTGCGCACCACGATGTCGTCCTGCGCCGCGGCGTCCGTCGAATCCAACCCCGTGGGGTTCGTCTTGCTGGTGAGCAACGGGGAGACGCGGCCGAGCTTGCCGTCCGCGCCCGGATAGGTCATCCACCACTCGAACTGCTTGGCGTGGACCCCGATCGGGTACGCGTTCGCCGGCACGCTATGGCGCCCCTTGATCGTCACCCACAGGCCGTTGCTCGAGAGACCCAGAATCACCATCGTGACGGCGGGAATCGCGGTCCAGACCACCTCGGCGCGCGTGTTGCCGTGCGTGTAAAACGCCTTGCGGCCGGGGCGCCCCCGGTACCGAAAGACGAACCAGATGATCCCGGCCTCGACGAGCACGAACGTGATCCCCGTGATGATCAGGATCGCGACGTACATGCGATCGATCGCCGGAGCGAACGTCGACGCTTGGGCCGGTAGCCACCAGTTCATGACAGGGTCTCCCTATTTCGCCGTGTAGGTAAAGGCAGCCGTCTTCGTCTCAGCCGCCTTCACGGTCACCGTGGCTTCCTGCGCCCCGTATTTCTCGTGCCACGCCTCGATGGTGTAGGTTCCGGGCGGCAGCCCCTTGATGCTGAAGGCGCCGTCGGGGCCGGTCGTGGCGAAGAACGGGTGTGGCAGCACGCCGGCGTAGGCATGCATCCAGCCGTGCACGTTGCACTCGAACGGCAGCATCACCTCGGGCGCCGTAAAGCCCGGGCGCTCAGTGGTCATGGTCGTCGGCTGGCTGATGTTGAAGGGGCGGTTCTTCTTCCCCATCGCCTTGATGTTGTGGAGGATGCCGTCGCTGTTCTTGATCGCCAGGGTCTGGCCGACCATGATCCCGAAGACGCGGGGATGGTAGAAGCAACCGTTCTGATCGATCGTCACCGGCGTCGCGGGCGCCGGGTACTTCGCGTCGGCGGGGAGCCCGGCCTTCACGTACACGAACACGTTGGCGAGCGCCCCGGTCGCGTTCACGGAAACGATCATATCGCGCGGCGGCGTGGTGTACTTCGCCTGGCACTTCGCCTCCTCGCTCATGTCGACCGGCGGATTCGCGGGCGCCTTGCCTACCAACTTGACCTTACCGGTCACGGTGCCCCCTCCCCCTCCCCCTCC
>WNGJ01019580.1_pt1 | contig 12633 bp, 13 predicted proteins | sample 5400611 | NCBI WGS metagenome assembly WNGJ01 (sample SAMN13153375, study PRJNA577476) | soil metagenome | isolation source: 40 cm soil or saprolite under Garry oak tree replicate 1 | place: USA:California | collected 2016-06-15
ACCTCGGGCCGCAGTTCGCGCTGATCGGCCACCGCCGCCTCGAGCTCAGCGACCGCCGCGCTGAACGCCGGGTCGTCACCTGGCTGCTGGTCGGCCGGCACCGCTGACGGCCTCAGCGGACGCGACGTCGGCACGGGCGCAGAAGACTGCGGCACGACATGCTCACGCCACGCGGTCGAGCTGCCCGGCTCGGTGCTTGCCTGCCGCTCCGGCCAGATCGCTGCCGAGCGGGATCACACCGGCGAGCAGGGCTGTCCCGCACCTGGTGCAGAACCACTCCGGGCACCAGCCGTCCGCGCTGTCGGGACAGCGCCCAGCCTCGGGATGGCACCGGATGAACTCACGCTCGGAGCCGCAACCGGGGCAATCGCGGAGGTCGTCGGTCATCTGCCGCTCCTTTCGCGCTGGGCATCCCCGCTGCTGCTTGAGACTCTTTTGATGCTGGCACGTATCTGGCCACTAGCCGTGGATCTTCGGCGGCGTGTCATGTGGACGTTTCGGCGTCAAAGCGGCAGCCACGCGGGCGGCGTTGGCCGCGCCAGGCCGCGATCAGCTGGCGGGCGCGCGTGTCCGCCGCTCAGGGCCGGCCGTCACGCACCGCGGTGTCCGCTGTGAGACGATCCCAGGCGTGAACACGCAGACCGCCGACTCAGCATTCATCAGGGCCTGCCGCCGCCAGCCAGTCTCATCCATGCCAGTGTGGTACATGCGCCAGGCCGGCCGGTCGCTGCCCGAGTACTGGGCGACCAGGGGCGGGACGGCGATGCTCGAAGCGTGCTCGGATCCGGACCTGATCACCGAGATCACGATGCAGCCGGTCCGCAGGTACGGCGTGGACGCCGCGATCCTGTTCAGCGACATCGTGCTGCCGCTGAAGGCGGCCGGGCTGGACATCGACATCCGGCCGGGTACCGGCCCGGTCGTGGACAAGCCGTTCCGCGATGACGGAGACGTGGCAAGGCTCCGCGACCTCGATCCTGACGATGTCGGCTTCGTCGGCCGGGCGGTCCGCATGCTCGCGGGCGAACTCGGCGGCATCCCCCTGATCGGATTCGCCGGCGCGCCGTTCACCCTTGCCTGCTACCTGATCGACGGCGGACCGTCCAAGACCTTCGACCGCACCAGGGCCCTGATGTACGGGAACCCGGCCCTGTGGCGGTCCTTGCTCGCCAGGCTGGCGGCGATCACGATCACGTTCCTGCAGGTTCAGATCGACGCGGGCGCCTCAGCCGTGCAGCTGTTCGACTCGTGGGCAGGAATCCTCAGCCCTGAGGACTACCGCCGCAATGTGCTGCCGTACAGCAGGCAGATCTTCACCGCGGCGGCGGCGACCGGCGTGCCCACCATCCACTTCGGCGTCGGCACCGGTGAGCTGCTTGGGCTGCTCGGCGAGGCTGGCGCCGACGTCGTGGGGGTGGACTGGAGGGTGCCCCTGGACGAGGCCGTGCACCGGGTCGCCCCCGGCAAGGCGCTGCAGGGCAACCTCGACCCGGCGGTCCTGCTGGCACCGTGGCCGGTCATCGAGGAGCGGGCCAGGGAGGTGCTGGAGAAGGGCCGCACGGCCGAGAGCCACATCTTCAACCTCGGCCACGGCGTGCTGCCCGACACCGACCCCGGCATGCTGGCCCGCCTGACCGACCTGGTGCACTCTGTCCCCGCCGAGTCCTCCGCAGCAGCCGGCTAGGCGGCTACGACGCCGCTGGCGCCGGCGGCTCTGAGGCTGGCGGAGTCTTCCTGCGAGCGAGCCTCCGGCGGCCCCCGATCGCGATGCCCCCGAGCAGCAGCACGGGGATCAGGAACGGCAGCGCGGAGCCGAGCGCGGTCAGCAGCCAGCTGACGACCACGACGAGCGCGCGCCATCCGCCCCGCAGGCCAGCCAGGAATCCTGGCGAAGTCTTTTCATGCTTCTTCACCAGGCGCGCGTGGTGACCGACGAGGACAGCGGTCACGGTCGCGTAGCTGGTCTGGTGCGCCAGCGCGCGCTGCTGCGCGAGGAGGGCTTCGAGGTCGGATTCCTGGCTGTTGATCTCCTCCTGCACCGCGAGCAGCTGGCCCACCGATCCTGCCTTGGACAGCAGCGCCCGCAGCTGCCTGATCGCCGCCTGCGCGGAGGCGACCCGGCTGTTCACGTCGGCAACCTGCTGGGTCACGTTCTGCGCATGCTGGCTGAATGACAGGCGCTTGCCCAGGAGGGCCAGCTTGGCCAGCGCCGGGCTGAACTGCGCGGACGGGATCTTCAGTACCAGGTCGATCTGGGGTGTGCCGTGCTTGCCCTGCAGGATGATCTCCTGTTCGCCTGAGACGTAGCCGCCGGCGGCGGTGACGATGCTGGTGGCCTGGCTGGCCGCGGCGGTCACGGACCCCTTCTTGATCCGCACCGACAGGTTGGCGGTGTAGATGATGCTTTGCGGTGGGAGCACGATGTTCGCCAGCTTGCCGGTCAAGGCCCTGCCCGAGGCCGTGCCGTGCGCCGCGGCCCTGTGTCCGGCCAGAGGTGCCGCGTTAGGATTGCCGCCGCCGCCGCCGGACTGATTACTGGCGGTGCCGGAACCAGAACAGGCCGTCACCAGGAGACCGGTGCCGACGGAGGCTGCACCGGCGATGAGGAATGTGCGCACCGCTCCGTGGCGTGCGCGGGCGCCCAAGGCGCGGAACGAGCTGCTCATGCTCTTCGGACGCAGCAGCCAGCCAGCTGGTTTCGTGAATACGTCAAATGACATCGGGGCGTTACCGATGCGTTGCCTGTCCGGCCCCCAATACCAGGATGTCCCCGTGAGCTATCCGAAGATCGAACTGCACGTTCATCTTGAGGGCACGGTCCGCCCGGCGGCGCTGCTCGAGTTCGGCAGGCGCAACGGCGTCGCGCTGCCGGCCGACTCCGCCGCGGAGCTGGCCAGGATCTACGAGTTCCGCGATTTCCCGCACTTCCTCGAGGTCTGGTGGATGACAACGGGGGCACTGCGCACCGAGCAGGACTTCCGGCAGGTGGTCGTCGACTACGCGGCCGAGGCGGCGACCTACGGTGCGGTGTACCTGGAAGGGATCTTCTCGCCATCAGAGCCGGCCGGCCGCGGCGTGCCCTATGAGGAGATCTTCGCCGACTTCTGCGACGGCGCTCAGCAAGCGTGGGAAGAACACGGGGTCCGCGTCGCGCTGACTCCGGACATCGTGCGCGGCTACCCGATCGAGGCGGCAGAGCATACGGTCACGCACGCGCTCGCGAACGCCGGGCGCGGGATCGTGGGGATTGGCCTCGGCGGGCCGGAGGGCGACAACCCGCCGTGGCTCTATGAGCGGGCGTTCGCGCAGGCCAGAGACGGCGGACTCGGCTCGGTCCCGCACGCTGGCGAGGCCGACGGGCCGGCCTCGGTGCGCGGCGCTCTTGACGTGCTCGGCGCGGACCGGATCAGGCACGGCGTCCGCGCGACTGAGGACCCAGGTTTGCTCGCTGAGCTCGCCGGCCGCGGCGTCGTGCTCGACGTCTGCCCGATCTCTAACGTGCGGACCGGCGTCGTGCGCTCGCTGGCCGAGCATCCGCTGCCTGAGCTGCTCGCCGCGGGGGTCCTGTGCACGATCAACACCGACGACCCGGCCATGTTCGGGAGCGATCTCGGCACCGAGTACGCGGCGGCGGTGCGCCTGGGCGCCTCGCCAGAGGCGTGCTACGCGGCCGGCGTGCGCAGCGCGCTCTGCGATGAGGTGACCCGCGCGGAACTGCTGCGGGTCGGCGCCGCGTTCGACTGGGCTGCTGCGGCGCCGCCGGGAAAGGACACCCTGGGCGGTGACAGCGAGGCCCATTGATAACTGACCGGCCTCATCGTTTCATGATCGCGAAGGATTGGTGGTCCGCGCGGACCGCCAGGCACGTCGCATGCGCTGCTGCTGCGCGACGGCCGCCAGCTGGTGACCTGGCCAGCCGCCAGCAGCTGCTCGAGGTGGTGGTGACCAGGACGACGGCTAGCCGCGGCTCGCGGTCACGCAGCTCGGCGAGGCTCGCCAGCAGCTGCTCGCGCCCGGCCACGTCGAGACGCGCGGCCGGTTCGTCGAGCAGCAGGACCCGGGGTGAGCCCATCAGCGCGCGGGCGATCAGCGCCCGGCTGCGCTCGCCCTGGGACAGCACGGGCCAGCGGCTGCTGGCCTGCCGGCCGAGGCCCGTCAGGTCGATGACCGCGTCAGCCTACGTCGCCAGAAATCGCAGCAGCACGCTCTTGCCCGCTCTGTTCGGACCCAGCAGTGCCCACAGCTCACCGGCCCGTACCGAGAACGTGATCTGGTCAAGGAGCAGCCGGCCGCCGCGCACCAGGTCCACTCCGCGGGCCGCCAGCACAGTCCCGCCGCCGATGGTGGCTTCGGCCAACGTCGCCTCCTCCTTGCCGCGGTCGGTCCGCCCGCCAAGTCGTGTGTAGAAGCCACGCCATGCTCGCGCCGCCGGGCCTTCGTCGCCTCCGGTGTCCGCCGCCAGGCGGGCCGCGCCCGGGCATCCGCCGCCGGGCCGCGCATCGTGGTTAACTTGACGGCTAACTAACTAAGTGGTTAACTAAGAACCGAGGGTCCGGAGGAGGCAGGACGGCATGACGATCGCGGCAGACCAGCTGGACTCTACGTTCGCTGCCCTCGCTGACCCGACCAGGCGGGCGATCGTGGCGCGGCTGGCCAGGGGTGATGCCACGGTGAACGAGCTGGCGGCCCCGTTCGCGATGAGCCTGCCGGGGATCTCCAAGCACCTGAAGGTGCTCGAGCGCTGTGGGCTCATCTCGCGAAGCAGGAACGCGCAGTTCCGGCCGTGCCACCTGGAGCGCGCGGCCCTGGACTCGGCTTCCGGGTGGATCGAGGAGAACCGGCGGATCTGGTCCGAGCGCTTCGACAAGCTCGATGAGCACCTGCACGACATCCGGTCCGGATCAGAACGAGGGGAAGGGCGATGAGCATGACTGACCAGACGGCACCCGACGAGCTCGTGTACACCCGCGTCTTCGACGCGCCGCGGGAGCTGGTGTTCCGGTGCCTGATCGAGCCTGAGCACCTGACGCACTTCTGGGGACCGGCCGGCGTCAGCACGCCGCTGGAGACCATCACCGTGGACGCGCGGCCAGGCGGCGTCTTCGAGACCATCATGGTCAACGACGCCGACGGCAGCACCTATCCGACACGCGGGGTCTTCGTCGAGGTCACCGAGCCCGAACGGCTGGTCTGGACCGAGCCTGATAGCGGTGTGACGACCACGTCGACGCTGCGTGATCTCGGTGGTTCGCGCACCGAGGTCGTGATCCATCAGGCGCACGTGCCCGAGCCCTACCGCAGCGCCGATGCGCAGGCGGGGTTCGCCACCTCACTTGACCGCTTCGCCGCCTACCTCGCGACGCTGTCGTGACGCGCCGGCATGAGCGGGCCCGCGAGACAGCACCACACGGAAGGACAGAGCCGATGACGAGCACACACCGAACCGAGCCGCCGCTGACGCGCCAGATCGCAGGCGAGCGCCAGGATCTCGCCGACCTCCTTGGTGCGCTGCCCGAGCGGGCGTGGGACGCCCCGACGCTGTGTGCCGGCTGGCGCGTCAGGGAACTGGTCGCCCACGTGACGATGCCGTTCAGGTACTCCGGCCCGCGATTCGCCGCCGAGCTGATCCGCTCCGGCGGGCGGTTCCACGCGATGGCGGATCGCTGTGCGCGGCGCGATGCGGCGCGGATTCCCGCCCCCAGCCTGCTCGCCGCGCTCAGGGACAACGTCGCGAACCCGTGGCGCCCACCCGGCGGCGGCCTGGCCGGTGCCCTCACCCACGACGTGATTCACGGCCTCGACGTCGCCGTGCCGCTCGGCATCGCGCGCGAGGTCCCCGAGGACCGGCTGCGCATCGTGCTGCAAGCGATCACCGAGCCGCGGGCGGTTAAGCACTTCGGCACCGATCTGGCCGGGGTCGAGCTGCGAGCCGACGACATCGGCTGGTCGTTCGGATCCGGCGAGCAGGTGTCTGGTCTGGCCCGGGACTTGGCGCTCGTCGTCTGCGGCAGGAAGCTGCCGCCCGGCCGGCTGCGCGGCACGCCGGCCGCGCGCTTCACCGCCGGCTGAAGCGGCCGGCTCGCTGGCCGCGCGAATGGATCCGGTTGACCGGGACGCAGCCCGTTCTGCCAGGCTGGAGGGGTGAACTCAGCAGCTCCGCTCGGCCGGATCGCGATTGTCGGCGCTGGTATCTCCGGCCTCGCAGCCGCGTACTTCCTGCGTGACAGCGGCGCCGAGGTGATCGTGCTCGAGTCGTCGCCGCGAACCGGGGGCAAGCTCTCGGTGTCGGAGGTGGCCGGCGTCCCGGTCGACGCGGGCGCCGAGGCCCTGCTCGCCCGGCGACCGGAAGGTGTTGATCTGATCAAGGCGCTCGGCTTGGGCGGCGAGCTCGTCTATCCGGGCACGACGACGGCGAGCATCTGGTCCAGGGGCCGCTTCCGGTCGCTGCCGCGCCGCCAGTTCATGGGCGTGCCAGCGGAGTTCACCGACCTGGAGCAATCATCGATTCTCTCGCCCGCCGGCCTGGCGCGGGCCAGGCAGGACGCGCTCCTGCCAGGCACCGAGCGGGCCGGTGACGTGTCGGTCGCCGAGTTCATCGGGGCCAGGTTCGGCGCCGAGGTGGTGGACAGGATCGTCGATCCGCTGCTCGGCGGCGTTTACGCCGGCCGATCCGACCAGCTCTCGTTCGAGGCGACCCTGCCGGCCCTCGCCCAGGCGTCCCGGTCGCACCGGTCGCTCGCGGAAGCCGCAGCCTCGATGCTGGGAGGGAGCGAGCCAGCTGCGCCGCCCGCTCCGGCCTTCACCACGCTCGCCGGAGGTCTCGGCACACTGCCGGACGCGCTGGCCCGCGCGAGCGGCGCACACGTCAGGACCAAGGCCACGGTGCGCGAGCTGGCCAGGACGCGGACGGGATGGCGGTTGACCGTTGGTCCCGCGGTGCTTCCTGAGCGGATCGAGGCGCACGCGGTGATCCTCGCGCTGCCCGCTCGCCCGGCGAGCCGGCTCGCCGGCCAGGTCGCAGGCGCCGCGGCAGCGGCTGCCGCGCTGGCCGAGATCGAGTACGCGAGCATGGCGATCGTCACGCTGGCCTATCCCGTGGCCGCGTTTCCTGAGCCCGTCACCGGCAGCGGCTACCTGGTCCCTGCTGTCGACGGCCGTCCGGTCAAGGCAGTGACGTTCAGCACGGTCAAGTGGCCGCACCTGGGCGGTGACCTGCACCTGGTGCGCTGCTCCCTCGGGCGGATCGGGGAGGAGGCCATCCTGCAGCGTGAGGATTCCGAGCTCGCCGGATCAGGGCAGCGGTGGCGGCACTGCCCGGGCTGGCGGTCTGCGGAGCGGCCTTCGACGGCGTCGGGATCCCCGCGTGCGTCGCGTCCGCCAGGATGGCCGCCGATCGGGTGGTCGCCTACCGTCAGAGGGCGGTCGCGACCCCGCGGTCCTGAGCGCCGGGCGCGAAGCGGGAGAATAGAGACCATGGCAGACCAGCACACCGAGGCACGTCCTGCCGGTGACGCGCCGGGCACCGACCCTCGCGTCGCCCGGCCCAGGGCACGGGATCTCAATCAGGTTATTCGTTACACCATGTGGTCGGTTTTCCGGGTCAGCGACCGCGCGGCGGTCGATCTGGCCAGCCGGGAGGCGCTCGCGACCGAGGTCGCCGAGCTCTGCGAGCAGGCGGCCGGCAAGGATGTCGTCACGAGGGGCTGCTACGACCTGCAGGGGATGCGCGCCGACGCCGACCTGATGTTCTGGTGGATCGCGCCGGCCCCTGATGACCTGCAGGAGATGTATGCCAGGTTCCGCCGGACCAGGCTCGGCCGGGCGTGCGAGCCGACCTGGTCGGCGATGGCGCTGCACCGGCCGGCCGAGTTCAACAAGAGCCACATCCCGGCGTTCCTCGCCGGGGAGGAACCGAAGAACTACGTCTGCGTCTACCCGTTCGTCAGGTCCTACGAGTGGTACCTGCTCGACGACGGCGAGCGGCGCGCCATGCTGGCCGAGCACGGCAAGATGGCGCGCGACTACCCCGACGTGCGCGCGAACACGGTCTCGGCGTTCGCGCTCGGCGACTACGAGTGGATGCTCGCGTTCGAGGCCGACGAGCTGGACAGGATCGTCGATCTGATGCGCCACCTGCGCGGAGCGAGCGCCAGGCGGCACACCAGGGTCGAGATCCCGTTCTACACGGGCCGCAGGAAGGCCCTCAGCGAGCTGGTCGCCAGCCTCGCATGAGCCAGCCCGTCGCCCTGTTCGCCGGGCACCCTGTCACGGCTGAGGTCGGGCTGAGCGGCCTGCCGACCACCTAGCGAACGATCGGCCTTTCACCAGGCGACGCTGATCGGGTATGTCCGGTGAAGGTGCGAGACCAGATCTTCGTCCTCGAGGGCGGTCCGCTTGGCTGGTCCGGTGGCCCCGCCCGGCGGTCCTGCTGAGCCCGCGTTACCTCTTCTTGCGCAAGAACTCACGCAGGCGGTCGAGCGGCCAGGTGTTGATCACATCGTCGGCGGTGAGCCAGCCGCGTTGCGCCGTTCCGACACCGAATCGCAGCACGTCCAGGTGGCGGACGGCGTGCGCGTCGGTGTCGATGGAGAATCTCACGCCGGCGTCCCTGGCAGCCTTGATGTGATCCGAGGCGAGGTCGAGTCTGCCAGGGCTGGCGTTGATCTCCAGCGCGGTGCCGGTCGCCGCGCAGGCGCGGAACAGCTCGCCCCAGTCGACATCGACGGGAGGCCGCTTGCCGATCCTGCGGGCTGACGGATGCCCGATGACGTTGACCAGAGGGTTCTCGCAGGCGCGCAGGAAGCGCCTGGTCATCTCGGCCCTCGGCTGGTCGAAGTGGGAGTGCACGGAGGCCACGCAGACGTCGAATCCGGCGAGGATGTCCTCGGGCCAGTCCACGGTTCCGTCCGCGGCGATGTTCAGCTCGGTGCCGTGCAGCAGTCTCATCGCGCTGCCGCCGTCGTCAGCCAGTCGTGCCTCGAGACCGCGGAGCTGATCGCGTTGCCGCAGCACCTTGTCCAGCGTCATGCGCTGCATGAACAGGTTCGGCGCGTGATCGGTCACGGCGAAATACTCATATCCGCGTGCCCGCGCGGCGGTCACCATCTCCTCGAGCGTGCCCACGCCGTCGGTCAGGTTCGTGTGCGTGTGCAGGTCCCCCCTGATGTCGCCGACCTGGACCAGTGCGGGAAGCCCGCCGCTCTGCGCCGCCCGCACTTCGCCGTTGTGCTCGCGCAGCGGCGGCGGTACCCACGCCATTCCCAGCCGGCCGTAGACCTCTTCCTCGGTCGCGCTCACGATCCGCTCGCCGCTCTCGGCGTCGAACAGTCCGTACTCGGACAGCTTCAGCTTCTTGCGCACGGCGATCTCGCGGACCGCGACGTTGTGTGCCTGCGAGCCGGTGAAGTACTGCATGGCCGCGCCCCAGCACCCGGCGGGCACCACCCGCAGGTCGACCTGGATGCTGCCGCCCTGCGCTGGATGACCGGTGCTGATCCTGACCGACGTCTTCGCCTCGCCCTGTGCGATGACGTCGGTGACCCCGGGCAGCTCAGTCATGGCCCGCATCAGCGGGCCCGAGTCGCTGGCCGCAGCCAGAACGTCGACGTCGCCGATCGTCTCCCTGAACCGCCGCAGGGAGCCGGCGTGCTCACACCGCTCGCAGCCGGGCACCGCGCTGATCGCGGCGACGATCCGGCCGGCCACCTCGGACGCGACGTCCAGCGGTACCCGCTGGCCGAGGCTGCGCGCGAGCTCGATGCCGCGGCGCAGTTTGTCCTCGCTCCTCGGCCCGAATCCCCGCAGGTCCTTCAGCTTGCCTTCGTCGATCGCGGCGGACAGCTCCGCGATCGAGCCGATCTCGAGCTCACGGTGGAGCTGGAACGCGCGCTTCGGGCCGAGCGCCGGAATCCTCGTCATCTCCCTGACGCCGTCGGGCACGCTGGCACGCAGGTCCTCGAGCTCGGCGATCGTGCCGGTCTGCTGGTACTGGATGATCTTGGCCGCGATCGAGCCGCCGACGCCGGGGATCTTGCGCAGCGCGGCGTCGTCCAGCAGGTCAACATCGCTGCCGTAACCGGCGACGGACTTGGCGGCCTTCTCGTAGTTGCGAGCGCGAAAGGGGTCGCCGCCAGAGATCTGCAGCAGGTCGGCGTACTCCTGCAACAGCGCCGCGACGATCTCGTTGGCCTGTGGCATGCCTGTGCTCGTCCTGGACTTAACGGTGCGCTCGCCAGCTACGACGGGTAGCTTACTGGCGCTGGTCGGCTGGCGCGAAGTCGGCGGCGGGCCGTTACCGCACGCGCCTGGCGGTGACCAGCCATGCCGCGAGGGCCAGCCGGTTGCCGCGCTCGGCGAGCGCATGACTGATCGCCTGCCGCGCCTGCGCGTTTTGCTCGCTGGACGCGGTCGCCATCACCGCGCTTGCCGGGCCCACGCTGAGCACCACGTCGACCGCGCCGTCGGCGCCGGACATCTCCACCTGGTAGTCGACCGGAGTCAGTTCGATGCCGTCAAAGCCCGCGCCGCCCAGCAGGCTGCGCACCTGATCCGGGCCGGCCAGGGCGAACGGGCCGCTCGGGGCGGCGGGGTCGGGCAGGTCGAAGGGCATCACCTCCATGACCGCCAGGGTCGGGACCACCATCCACTGGTTCTCGAGGGCGCTGCGGAAGCAGGTAAAGGCGAACCGGCCGCCTGGCACCAGCGCGTTACGGACCGATGTCACGGCGGTCGCCGTGGGCGGCACGCCGAGCCGGGATACCGCGGCGTCGTGAGGCTCGTCTGCCTGCCACGTCTCGATGTCGGCGGCGACGAAGCTTACTCCCGGCACGGCCCGCTCTGCCGCACGGCGGCGGGCCAAGGCGAGCATCGGCTCAGCGAAGTCGATCCCGGTAACGGAGCCGCCCGGCTGGACCTGCGCTGCGACCGCGAAGGTGAAATCAGCGGCGCCGCAGCCCACGTCGAGCACCCGCTGGCCTGGCCCGAGGGTGATCCGGCGCAGGGTGGCGTCGGTGAGCGGCCTGAGGTGGTCGTCCAGCTGGTCCTGTTGCGCTACCCACGCTGGCCCGCCCACGGTGTCCCAGAACTCCCGGGTGGCGGCTGCTTCGCCGGACATGTAACCTCACTCTCTGAACCAAGTGTACCTGTATTCACTCAAGATATACTGGAGTCAATTAGTGCCCCCTGTCAAGTCCTCGCGGTCCTATGTCTCGCCGCTGCGGCAGAAACAGGCCGAGCAAACCCGGCTCGCGGTGATCGGCGCGGCCAGGGAACTGTTCATCGCCCAGGGCTATGGCGCCACCTCGGTCACGGCGATCGCCCGCCACGCCGGCGTCTCCCCTGACACGGTGTACGCGGTGTTCGGGACCAAGGCCGGACTGCTGAAGCAGGTCATCGACGTCACGATCGCAGGCGACACCGACCAGACGCCGTTGCCAGAGCGCCAGTCCGCCCAGGCGATCCGGGCCGAGCCCGACGGACGCCGCTGCCTGCAGATCTACGCGGCGGACGCAACACAGCGCCTGACCATGGCCGGGCCGGTGCTGACAGCATTGCGGACCGCGGCCGCGTCAGCCCCCGACGTCGCCGCCCAGCTGGCGGAATCCGACCGGCAGCGTCTGACAGGCATGACCATGCTGGCAGCCGAACTCGCGGGTAAAGAGCACATCAACGCCGACGCTGACACCATCCGCGACCTGCTGTGGCTGACCGCTTCGGCGGAATGCTGGGACCTGTTCTGCCGCCGGCGCGGCTGGAGCCAGCAGCATTGGGAATCCTGGGCGGCTGCCACCTGGCAGGCCGCCCTGACTGACGACCCGAAGCCATAGCAGAACAATCTGAGCCTGACCGGCGCCAGAGCCGGCACAACCACCGGCCACCCATTCCGGAAGGTTCATTTCGCGGCAGTATCCTGGCAGTTCCGGCATCGGTCTGCCAAAGAATGATGACCGTGCATGCCGGCCTCGTGATAATGTCGGCCGACATATGAGGCGTCGTCTTGTCTTACATTTTTGATCGACAAAAAAAACTAAGGTGGGGGAGGGCACGTCATGGCGATTTCGCCCGTGGCGGGAAGGGCCGGCAAGCGCCGCAATCCGGTGATCGTATGGCTTCTGTTGCCGATAGTGACTCTTGGCATTTATGCATGGGTTTGGTACTACAAAGTCAACAGGGAGACCCGGGATCTGGGCGTCACGGTCAGCCCCGGCATTTCATTGCTGGCGATCACCCTGGGCTCGTTCATCTTGGTCCCGCCATTCGTCTCATTCTTCAAGACTGGCGAGCGGATCGCTCAGGCGCAGCGTTCGGCCGGGGTAGCCGCTACCTGCAACCCCGTCGTGGGGCTGCTGCTGTGGGCTTTTCTCTTCGGATCAGGCACGCTCTACTACCAGTCAGAGCTCAACAAAATCTGGGATCACTACGGAAACCCGCCGGAAGGGTCGCCAATCGCGATCGCCGCTGGCCATCAGCAGGCAATCGGCTATCAGCCTCAGGGCAATCTCCCAGCGGGCGAGCCGCAGAGCTACCAGCCGTCCGAGCACCAGCCGTCCGAGCACCAGCCGTCCGAGCACCAGCCGTCCGAGCACCAGCCGTCCGAGCACCAGCCGTCCGAGCACCAGCCGTCCGAGCACCAGC
>WNGJ01011707.1_pt1 | contig 12632 bp, 12 predicted proteins | sample 5400611 | NCBI WGS metagenome assembly WNGJ01 (sample SAMN13153375, study PRJNA577476) | soil metagenome | isolation source: 40 cm soil or saprolite under Garry oak tree replicate 1 | place: USA:California | collected 2016-06-15
GCGGGTCCGCCCGACTGGTCGCGCGACGGCACCCGACTCCTCTTCGTGTCATGGGAGAGGGGAGGCGCTGCCGGGGTGTCGTATCCATACGTCGTGACGATCGACACGGCCACCGGGCGAGCCGTGGGGCACGGGCGCCTGCCGCTCCCCACGCAGATCCACAACTCCCTGTGGGCGGCGTGGTCTCCGGTGAGCGACGACGTTGCGCTCGAGGAGGATCTCGGTGGGGGGCGACACGCGCTCTGGATCGCGGCGAGCAACGGGGCCAGCGCGCGCAAAGTGACCGAGTACCCCATGGAAACCTACGGCGGAGTGAGCTGGACGCCGGACGGGAAGGCGCTCGTGTACGCCGCTCTCACCGGGGGCCGGATGCAGCTCTTCGCGATCCCGGCCGCCGGCGGTACGCCGCAGCAGGTAACGCATGACTCCGGAAACCTGCTGCACCCGCGGGTGTCGCCGAGCGGGACCCTCATTGTTGCCACGCGCCTCGTGCATCGCAAGGAGATCTGGCGCGTCGCACTCCCGCACTAATCGCCAGGCTGCCCCTCGAGGGTTCGAACCTCGATTACCTGATCCAGAGGGGCCGATCCAACGCGCTGAATCTCAGCAACTTGCTTGAGTCACGCGAGCTCGTGTCACTCGCTGCTGGAGTTCGGGTCGTCGGATCCCAACTGTTGCTCCTTCTAACACGCACGCATGTCAGGTCCTGCTGTAGCTGACGTGGTTCGGTGGATGCGACCAGCGGAAAGGAACCGCCCTTGACCCCCGCTTGACCATCCTGGTGAAGGCTACGTGGGTGTTTCATCTTCTTGAATGACCCTGTCTCGCGCCTTTGTGCGGGATGGAGGGTTACGCGTGACAAAGAGAGAAAGGAGTTGAGTCGTGAAAACGCTGCTCGGAGTTCTCTCTATCGCGGCGCTACTCGTGGTGTCGAACGTCAGCGCTCAGGACACGACCGCTCAAGCGGACACTATTCTGGATGTGAACAAACCATCTGTCGGCAACGACGCTTTCAAGGACTGGCAAAGGCCGAAGGCCCTCAACAACGATTCTCTGATGGCGCTTGGAAGAGGGCAGTCGGGCCCCGAGCGTTCCTACAATGCGACGAAGGAGCTGGTCTGGAATGCCGTTGTCGAAACGCTTTCAGACCTCAGAATAGCGGTGAAGAAGGCGGACAAGAACAAAGGCGACATACAAAGCGAGTCTGAACCGAGAGCCTCAGAATACTTTTCGTGCGAGCTTCACGATAAGAGGGGCCGACCTCCACAGGAGGGGTTTTGGGTCAAAGGCCCAGGGGGGAAACTGGTCGCGTCAATCAAGGAACAGTCGAGCAGCCAGACTTCCCTGCGGATACAGCTGGAGGGAGCGAAGAAAGAGGTGGGGATCGGCGGCTACATTGGCCGAATGGAGTGTCAGTCGACCGGCAAGCTGGAGGACACCGTGTTTCAGCGGGTAGAGGCCCGGCTGGCCGGGGGGAACTGAACCACCGGTTCAGGGGGCCGCTGAGCGCCTCGCCTAGGGAGGGGCCACCGTTCAGCGATGGCCTCTATTCCTAAGGTGCCTTGGACTCGAACCAAGATTCTTCCTAAGCCGAGAACAGGCCCTCTCCGGTACCAGAGCTCTAATGATCCAGAGGGGCCCGCTTAACCAGCTGAATTCCAGCAACTTGCGGTACTTACTGCGAGCTCGTGTCACCTGCTGCCGGAGTTCAGTCACCGACTTGCGACGAGTTGCAGAGGTTTGATTACGACGTTGCTCGTTTTCGCGACCGGGCCCGCGACTAAAGGTTCTTTAAGTAAGGCATCTCGCCATTAAAAGAAGTCGCACGAAGTTTGAATAACGTCGCCAAGCCGCTCATCGCGCTGCCAAGCGAGCGACAGGCGCCAGGAGAAACGCCTCCACCGGAATCCCGTCGCCGCCGACCAACAGTTTGCGGGCCGGCTTGAACGCCTCCGCGAACGCCGTGAGGCCTGGCGGCGTATCACGCGAGCGGCCGCTCTTCACCTCGATGGCGGTGAGCGTGCGGCCGACGCGCACCACGAAGTCGACCTCTTGATTGCCCTCGCGCCAGTAGAACAGCTCGCATTCGCCGACGGCCGCCGCATTGGCCAGGTGCGCCCCGACGGCGGATTCGACGAGGCGGCCCCAGAACTCGCGGTCCGCGCGGGCCTCATCCAAGGACAGGCCCGACTGCGCGCTCATCAGTGCGGTGTTCAGCACCTGGAGCTTGGGGCTCGAGCCGCGCTGGCGCACGGCGCGGCCGGAGTACTTGGCGAGCCCCGTGAGCAAGCCAGCGCCGCCGAGCAGCTCGAGGTAGTGCGCGAGGGTGGTGGTGTTACCGGCCTCGTGCAGCTGGCCGAGCATCTTCGTGTACGACAGCACCTGGCCCGAGTACCGGCAGCCCAACTCGAACAGCCGACGCAACAGAACGGGCTTGTCCACGCGGGTAAGCAGCAGCACGTCGCGCGCGATCGTCGTCTCGATCAGCGCATCCAGGATGTAGCGCCTCCAGCGCGCTGGCTCACCCACGAGGGACGCGGCGCCCGGATAGCCGCCGAAGTAGACGTACTCCTCCAGCGAGAAGCCGAACGCAGCGCGCATCTCGGTGAAAGACCAGTGCGGCAGGTGCAGCACCTCGAACCGACCGGCGAGGCTTTCGGTGAGCCCTCGTTGGACGAGGAGAGGGGCCGAGCCGAGCAGGACGACTTTGAGCGGGTGCCGCGCGCGGGTGTCTTCGTCCCACAGACGCTTGACCGCCTCGGACCAGTTAACGGCCTTCTGCACCTCGTCGAGCACGAGAATGGCGCCGCCCGAGTCGGCGGTCAGCCGCGCGGCCTCCCATTGTTGCGGGATCCATTCGGCGCCGCGCAGCGTCGGCTCGTCGGCGCTGGCATAGCGGACCGGCACTGTAGCGGCCTCGGTGACTTGCTGCACCAGGGTGGTCTTGCCCACTTGCCGGGCGCCGGCGACGACCTGGATGAACCGCCGGGGCTCGGCGAGCCGACGGGCGAGTTCCGTTGCCTGGGGGCGGCGAAACGGCTTCTCTGGATTGCTCATTGCGTTGAGTAAATGTACTCAGTAAGATGAGTAACGCAAGACTATCCCGGCCTGCCAGAAAGCGTGGGCCCCTTTCGCCGGGCGCATATGGAGAGGTCGGTGACGAAGCCCAAGCCAAGAGCGAGCGGCGACGTGGACGATCGCGAAGAGGTTCAACAGCTTTTCGCCAACCTCCGCGCGTCCCTTTCCGAGTTGGAGAAGCTGCTCCGCGACTGCCAGAACCGCTGGGGCTACGAGGATGGCATCTATCGGTTCTACCACCACAGCTTCTAGGTCTACACGTTGCAGGAGACGACCTCGGCGATCGTGGCTGCCCTCCAGTCGCTTGCTCCTGAGCGATCACTCAACGAGTCCTTTATTCAGATCGTGAGGGACGGTACCGGAAAGCAGTTCGAGCGCAAGCACAATCGGCGCTGGCCCGAGGTCACGAGGCCCATCGTTGAAGCGTTCTTCCACGCGAAGTACTTTCTTGAAATGGCGGTCCGCTACGAGAAAGAGCTGAAGGACCCGCCGCGGCAGCTGCCAAGCGGTTGGGCGGCGTTCCTCTACCTTTACAACCTCAGGTAGCTCCCAACCACTCTCAAGTACGTGAGCAGACGGCTAATCGTCAGCGCTTCGCTACGAGAATCGCCCGAGCTCGGGGCTTCCACGCGCTCCGCCACTGCGGACTGCCCCTCGAGGGCTCGAACCTCGATTACCTGATCCAGAGCCAGAACCGGACCCCGTGACCCCCCTTTGGCCTGCAAAGCAGGACGGCTCGAAGGATGCGAGAGACCGGGTCTGAGTGTTCGGCATACGGGATGGCAAGCTGACATTTCCGCTCCGCGCTGACGAAGGGCCGCCGTCAAGCGCGACCGGCCGCCGGTTCCGATTGCCATCCTGCGCGGCTCGCTGGGTCGCTGACAGCCTTGCCCGATGAATGGTCACCGCCCGAGAGTGGTGACTCCGCGCGTGCCCGTCACCGCGGTGTCTGTCACGCGGGCGACAGCGCCGACCCATCCGTTCACGAGTGAGCACCTATGATCGTCCCGTCCCTTCATACGGATGGGCACGTATGATCGTTGCATTGGGTGCCGTTCGAATCACGCTCGACGGCAGACGACAGGCCGAACCGTGTCGCCACTGTCAGCGGGTCGGCCTGCAGGGCTCACGGCGCCCTGGTGTCGATGAGTTCGGGCGTCGAGGAAACTACTGCGAGCGGTGCGAACGCTGGACGCCTGATTGGGTGCCACGATCCACCGGCTGGGTCAGAATGGTCAATCTCAGGTAGGACGTGGGTTCAGGGAGAGCCGGAACCGGACCCGGAACCTCTCTCGGCAATCGAGGGGACTAGGGGACTTAGGGGACCTTTCGTACCGAGCAGAAAAAATAGAGATGATGTGTGAAAAAATAAGGTAGGGCAAAACAGTCCCCTAGATCCCCTAGTCCCCTACCGCTCCCATTCACCGTGAGTGTGCCCGGAGGATGGCACCGGACACGTTCGTCAGCGACGGATCGGCCGCCCCCCTACTGGCCGGGGCAGGCGGCGCGGACGGCGGCGGGGGCGACTGCCATCCTGCGGGGCCTCATATATCGGCTTACTGCCCCGCACGACGCGTCGCCTTCGCGATCTCCTCTCGGATCTTCGCCTCTTCCCGGTCCACACGTTCCCGAATCGCTCGGAGCACTTGTCGGTAGTCGTCGTGCCCGATCATCTGGGTGGACCAATGGCTCCGCCGAAACAGCGCACTATACCTGTTTGCGATGTCCACAGCTCGGTTGATCAGGGTCTCGAACTCCGCGTATGTGAGCGGGAATTGCTCCTCGATCTTCAACTCCTGCGCCACGTTCTTGGCGTTCCGGTGCGCGTACAGGTTTCCTCGAAGCGCAACCAGCGTCTTCACCAAAGGGTCGCTCGGAATGACGAGCGCCAAGTCCTGCGCGAGGATCGCGAGATCGGGTGGCCGAGCGCCTCGGTCGATGACATCAAGCGCTGATGAACCTGACCCTGCTCCGAAAAGGTCGAGATTCTCGCGAATCGTGTCGAGGAGATTTCGCAGGCAGAGGGTGTCCGGGTGCTGGTCATACACGCGGAAAAGTCTTGAGCGCGTGGCGTCGATGTGCGCGCCGAACGTCAGGGACCAGAATGCGGGTGATTGGTTCAGCTCGCGCTCGAAGTTCCTGACCGATTCCCGTAGATCCTTGTGTAGTCGAAAGTGGATAGCAGCGTCGACGACATCGTCTCCGAGTCCGTCGAGCAGCCGCTCAAACTCCTTGCTGTTGGCTACAGTTAGCTTCACTCTCCCTCCTAGACTTTATATCGCCCCAGCGGCAGACCGACTCAAAGTTACCGTGCGGCAGCGTGAGAGCGTACAAGCATCGGGCGTTCGCCTCACTCGCGCCATCGTCGCCTTGCGGTGCCCCGTACCGGCCTGCATGTTCGAGCCACTCAGAAGCCATGATCCCCGAGGCGCGCTGACGTGCGGGTCGCCCATGCCTCGGGGGGAGCAAATCGCGAAACCGGCTGAGTGGGGATACCCACGCGGCCGGTCGTTTTTTGGGGGCCATTGTTCTCCTCACTCGGCGTGCCGCTTGAGCAAAGGGTACTTTGCCCGACGTCTAAAATACCGCAGGACCCAGAGGCCTCCGCCATGCACCGAATCGCATTCTTGCTCCGCCGCATTCCCGTGGTTGTGATCACCGCATTGGGCGCAGCGTGCGCGTCGGATCGGCCCACCGGCCCGAACTTGCCGGTCGACCATCCGGAGCTCCTCGACCGCGCGATCATACTCCACATCGACCTCCGGACCGCTGGCATCTCGACAGAGTCCGCCCAGCAGGACGGTGGCTCGGCGGTCGGCCCGAAGCCGTCTATGGCCCTCGTGGGCGGCGATGGGATCGGGGTTGTGACCTCCAACTTCTCCCGCTCCCCCGTGGGGCAATTCATCAAGGACAAGGTGCGGATCCGCTTCGACGTGGCGCTCGTCAACAAGCTCCAACATGCTGACCTGGTAACTCCAACATTTCCGCCTCCCCCAACCAACGTTCAGGGAGTCATCCTCTTCCCCTTTTCGCTTGTGGTCCAATCTACGCTGGGCGGCAAAGCGAAGCCGAGCATCGACTGGGACGGCGAGGCTTTCAATTTTTTCAACGACGTCAACTGCTCCAGCAGCGTCAATTCGGACTGCTATCGCTGGGAAGCCTATCCTTCGCCGCTCGAGGCCGGGGTCACGTCCGCCGCTAGGACAGTAGGCTTCGATGCCGATCCCGACGTCGTAACGATCACAGTGTACATGGTGCTGGCCGCGGACGTGCGGGAGCGGCCCCTCCCTGGGGCCATCGCCGGCACTGTGACGTCCTCGACGCGCGGGAGCCTATCCGGGGTAACCGTGACCGCCGCGCCCGGCGGCGCGAGCGCCACTACGGACGCAAACGGCGCGTACTCTATCGGCGGCGTGGCGACCGGGAGCGTCAATGTATCCCTCGGCGCCCTGCCCAGCGGTTGCACGAGCCCCGGAGCCCAGCCGGCAACTGTCGGCCCCGGCGCCGTCACGACGGTCAACTTCACGGTCAGTTGCACGCCGCTCACAGGCACGGTTGGGGGCACGGTGACCTCGCCCTCGTTCGGGCCCCTCGCCGGAGTGACCGTGAAAGCCGGCGGAAACTCGGCCACCACGAGCGGCGCGGGCGCATACTCGATCGCCGGTGTGCCCGTGGGGCAGCAGGCGGTGACACTCGATCGGCTGTCGTCGGACTGCCTCAATCCGGGGGCGCAAGTGGCGGCCGTCACCGCCAATGCCACTACGACGCTGGACTTCACGGTGAATTGCACCACGCCCACTGGAAGCGTGGTGGGAGTCGTGAGTTCCGCGGTCGGACCACTCTCGAACGTGAACGTAGTGGTCTCGGTTGGGGGCATCGCCCTCGCCGACCTCACGGACGCTGCGGGCCTCTACCACGTCAGCGGTGTGCCGGTTGGGGCAGCGAGCGTATCGGTCAGCGGCCTGCCGTCCGGTTGCTCGAACCCCACGGCGCAGACCGTGACGGTCGCCAAGGGCGGGACTGTCACCGCGAACTTCGCCGTCGGATGCGCAGGGTCGATTCAGGGATCCATATTCTGGCTGAACGGTGGCTCACCGGTGGGACTCGGCGGGCTGCAGGTGGTCGTTGCTCCGGCCAACCTGACTGGGTTAACGCTGCCCTCGGGCTCATTCTTCCTCTCGGGAGTCCCGGTGGGCTCGGTCACAATAACCGTCGCCACCCCTGTTGCAGGTTGCTCGGCGCCGTCGCCGCAGGCCACCGTGTTGCCGGGGCAAGCCGTCAATATCCCGATCCTCCTCGTTTGCACCGGCCGGATCAGCGGGACAGTCTCCCTTGCGGGCGGGGATGGGCTGGCCGGCGTCGGCGTGTCGATCATCTCGCCGCCACCGCCGCGCACGGCCTTCACGTCGCTGACAGGTGCCTACGAACTTGATGACGTCCCAGTGGGCCCTACGGCTGTGGCCGCGACATCCCTGCCGACTGGCTGTACACCTGCAGTTGACCAGACGGTCGATCTATTCCCGGGTACGACGCGGACTGTGAACTTCACTGCGGCGTGCACGGGCACGATCGCCGGGTCGGTGACGTCCCCCGAGCGCGGGGCGCTGAATGGGGTCGTCGTCTCGGCGGATCAAGGCGGTCCGAGGGGCATCACCGGATCGAACGGCGCGTATTCCATTCCCGGCGTGAATATCGGCTCGCACAGCGTCGCCCTCACGAACCTCCCCACAGGATGCAGTGATCCGGGCCCCCAGTCCACGACTATTTCGGTCGGAGGGTCGGCGACGGTGAGTTTTTCGGTGCACTGCGGGCCGATTACGGGGTTCGTGGAGGGGTCGGTCGTCGCGCTCGGATACCAAGGTGTTCCGGGCGGCTTCACCGTCTCCATCAACACAACGCCCACGCCCACGACGGTCACCGGGACATCGATCTACCGGGTCGAGGTTCCCGTCGGATCATATGTTGTGACGCTGGCCGTGTATCCGTCGACGTGCGACGCGCCCGCTCCACAGACCTCGGCGGTGACGGCGGGAGCCAGCGTCCAGGTGAATTTCGTGCTCAACTGCCCGGGTGAGTTGTCCGGTCGTCTCGCATCACCGCAGCTCGGTGCGCTTGACGGAGTGGAAGTGCTTGCCACAGCGTCGTCCGGGGCTCGCTATTCGACGACCACCAGGGGCGGTGGCGGTTTCGACATGTTCTTGCCAGCGGACCAGTACGCTGTTGAGATCGGCTCCGGACTGCCTGCGGCGTGTGCAACGCCAGCCCCGGCGAGTGTCGTCGTGAGAGCCCTCGCCCCGACTAGCGTGAGTTTCACGGCAGACTGCTCGCAGAGCGGACCGGTGCGCGGATTGGTCATCAACGAGATCGACTACCATCAACCCGGACTCGACAACGCGGAGTTCGTGGAGATCTACAACAACACGGGCGCTTCGGTGGACTTGTCGAGATATGCCCTTGTCTTCGTGGGAACGACGACGAATACAGAGTACTTGCGCGTACCGCTGGGGCAACCGGTTGCCTCGCTTGCGCCAGGTCAGTTTCTCGTGGTCGCGTCCCCGTCCGTTGTCGTGGACCCGGCCGCAGTGCGTGTTACACTTCCCGGACCGATTCATAACGGGCCTCCCGGCGCCGTTGGGATTCTCGACCTGGAAGCAAGTCGGTTGGTTGATGCTCTGTCGTGGGGTGGCGCCATCCACGCCGGGGTCCTCCTGGGCGGGCTAACCCTCGACTTTGTGGAGCCGGCCGGAGGGCCGGGTCTATCACTAACAGATCCGGGACCGGGATCCTTGATCCGCTTGCCAGACGGTGCGGATACCGATGACGCGAACGCCGATTGGCGGCTGACCCTAACGCCCACACCGGGGGCGCCGAACTTCCCCTAGGTGCGCAGTTGTGCAATGCCCTCGCGAGCACCAGCGCGGAGCGAGCTACTCGCTTGGCCGGTTCGTTTTTTGGGGGGGGCTTGCCGCGGTCCGCGTCGTGGGCGGGGCAAGGGTACTGAGTCGGTCGGGCTCTCTTGTCCGTCTAACATGTTTGCGCCCCAGAACCGATAGGAGCTCACCGTGCAACCCTACGACTCCGCGCTGGTCTTGCGCCGGGCAAGACGCGAAACGAAGCAGGGGTGGCTGAACCAACAGGGGGATCTATGCGTGCGGCATCCTTATGTGCGATAAGTGCACTCAGCCTCGGTGCTGTGTTCCTCGCCGTCGGTTGCGGCAGGGAGGCGACCGCACCGTCAAACGCGGCCCCGATCTCGCTGTCGGTCGTCTCCGGTGACGGGCAGTCCGGGATCGTAGGCACGGCTATCCTCGGCCGCTTCAGGTGCTGAACTTCCGTGTCGTTTCCAGCAATGGCAGCGTCTTCGGCGGCACCGAACTCACGGATGTGCGGGGCATCGCGCAGGAGCTCTGGACCCTCGGCACGAAGGCGGGCGACCCGCAGAAGGTGGAGGTGCGAGCGGTGGATCCGGCGACCGGCGCTCCGCAGGTATTCGCGACGTTCACCGCTACAGCCCTTCCGGGCGCGGCGACCACGCTCGCAGTTTCGGGGCTCCAAAGCCCGTCGACCTCTGGAGTTTCCTCGCCGATCACCGTCGCTGCCCGGGACGCGTTCGGCAACACCGCCACCGGCTACGGGGGGACGGTACACTTTAGTTCGACAGACCCGCTCGCCGTGCTGCCCCCTGACCACACGTTCGCAGCCACCGACGTAGGGAGCTACACCGCCACAGCGGTCCTCAAGACTGCGGGAATCCAGACCGTGACCACGACGGACATTGTCACGAGTTCGATCACTGGCGGTCAGACTGTCACCGTCACCGCGCGAACCGCGTTCAACGTGGCGAGCGCCGCGTCGACCGGGAACAGGAGTATGACCGTCACCTTCGATGCGCCGCCCAACGCGGTGCAGGCGACGAACCTCGGCAATTACAGCGTGCCAGGCCTGAGCCTTAGTGGGGCGGTCACGCTCAACGGCAATACGGTGAGCTTGACGACCTTGAGCCAGGCAGCGACGCCCTACACAGTGACCGTCACTGGGGTCACCCGCGCCAGCGACGGGGAGCCACTCACCTCGGCATCTGCTACGTTCACCGCGCGAACGACGTTCAACGTAGCGAGCGCCGCGTCGATCGGGAACACGAGCATAACCGTCACCTTCGATGGGCCGCCCAACATCCACGCACTGACCCTCGGCAATTACAGCGTGCCGGGCCTGACCCTTAGCGGCGCGGTCACGCTCATCGGCAATACGGTGACCTTGACGACCTCGGGCCAGGCAGCGACGTCCTACACCGTGACCGTCGCCGGGGTCGCCCGTGTCAACGACGGAGAGCCACTCACCGTTGCGAGCGCCTCGTTTACCGGGACGCCTCCCTGACCGGACGGTCCGCACGCAAGGCCGAGCCAGATCGCGACGGCCCTGTGGACTTACCAGCGACGGCACCACGATCGACCGCCTGAGCCTGGTGCTGGTGGTAGAGCCGCTAGGACTCTAAGAACGGCGCTAAGGGGTGACGTGATACACAGTCCGCACGCAGCCAGCGACGTCTACGCACGCGTGCGACGACACTATTCCGCATCTGCTGGTGGTGGCTCAGGATGGCGTTGGCGACAGTGCGGCCCGAGTCTATCCCGAAACAACTCCCTCTTCGGTGGTGTCGCTACTACTTAAGTCACTACCCGCAAACGTCGTAGCTCGATCTTGGACTCGCGATAATCGGCATTATGTCGAGTCGAGCATGGGCGCCTTGCGACAACATCGTGACAGGTGGCAGATCCTTTTTTGCCCCCCCCATCGAAAAAGGAGGGGGGGGAGTGGATCGGGCCTGGTGGATACCCACCGAGCCCCCCCACCCCCCGGGGGGACCGATTGAGGGGAGGCAACTCCAAAAAAAATTTGAAGTGGTAGGCAACGTGTCGCACCGGTTTCGTCGCCCCTATTCCAGACTCGCCTGCGGCGAACGATCTCCCGGGTGGGCGGCTGGGCCTCGCAGCAACCTCCTGGTACTTTCGACACGATGACTGCGTTTGTTGACCCACGATCGAATCCTGAGCCGCCGGCGCGCGTCTCCCGCGAGCCCGCCGCGCATGGCGAAGAGCTACGAGAGCTCGTCCAACTTTGCGCGGCCGGCCGCGTTTATGACGTCGAGCGCTGGATTCAGGCAGGCAAACCCGTTCAGGCAATCACGTACAAACGCCCAGGAAAGGCGTCGGTCCTAAGCCCCCTCCGCACGGCAATCCGCAAGAAGCACAGCGACCTGGTGCTACTCCTTCTGTGCAACGGCTATCGACTCGATCTTGAAGGGAAGGACTGGAACTCCGTGCTCGACGAGGCGCTGAATATCCGGGCGTTTGGCATCGTCGATCTGCTGCTGCAATGGGGTGCCGACCCGACCAAGGTCCGGACGTGCAACGTCATCGACACGTACAAGACCGATCTGATCGACCGATTCTGGAGGGCGGGCGCCGACTACACTACGGATCCTGAATTCGTCTTGTACCTCGCCCACACGGCCAACAAGCCGCTGTACGGATGGATACGGCGCAACCGTTCGGACCAGCGCCTCCAAGACGCGCTCGACGTGGCCCTACTGGAAGCGGTCATGGACGATGAGGAACTACCCGTAAACCTGCTGCTATGGGCTGGCGCCGACCCACATAGAAGAGTACCGACGGCCCGCGAGCTGGGCCGGCCCGGCGCCTGGGACCCGGACTCGGTTTCCTCGAGTGCTGAGACTGCGATCACGTTTGGTCGGCATCGATTCTTGGATCTGCTGCGAATCGAGGCGATGCCCGACTTGGAAGGCCAGGCCGCTCATGCGCATGACTCCTCGACGCTGAAGAGGCTCGTGGCCCTCCGAGCCCCGGCGGACTGGTCACCTGTCATCCTCTCCTTCATTCGTCAGCTGTGCCCGCCGTGGGAGCCTCGCTCCTCTTGGGATGCACGGAATGCACTCGAGTTCATGGGATCAAGCGGTGGTAAATTGACGACGGTGCCTTCGAATGAGAAGCGCTACTTGAGGAGGGGACTGCTCGACTTGCGCAGCGCCGACGATTTCCTGTGGCTGTTGCGATGGTTGAAAAACCCGAAGCACTGCGAGCCGGCCCTCTACGAAGAGCTGACTCGAACCACCTCGATGCGTGAGAAGATCGAAGCCCTGAACGCCGGTGCTCGATACCTAACTCCGCACCAGAAGATGTCTCGGGCAGCCGAACGCCGTCGGCGAGCCGCAGAGCGGAAGGCGACTCCGTAGGAGGAGCGCTCCGCCGGCCTGCTTACCTACGCCGATGGCAGCGGGCGCAACAAGCCTACATCGATCAAGCGTCGGAAGTGGTGCGACACGCTAGCTGCCAAGGGACGGTCACGGAGCAGGATGCCGATCTCGATGTTTCGGTCTAGCGCCGCCTCGGTCAAGTTCGCAGAGGTAACAAACACAGCTTGGTCGTCTATTACCACGGCTTTAGCATGGAGTACTCCTGAGGGACCGTCGGACTCGAGAGATCGCGGATCGTAGAAGACTTTCGGACGCGCTGATCCTGGCCAGTCGGTTCCCC
>WNGJ01006197.1_pt1 | contig 12631 bp, 12 predicted proteins | sample 5400611 | NCBI WGS metagenome assembly WNGJ01 (sample SAMN13153375, study PRJNA577476) | soil metagenome | isolation source: 40 cm soil or saprolite under Garry oak tree replicate 1 | place: USA:California | collected 2016-06-15
GAAACCCGGCAAACCCGGCCCCGGCCGCCCGCCCGGATCGAAGAACCGCCGCCCGGCCACCCGCCACGACGTGGGCAAGACCGTCAAGCGAGACGAGCCGAAGAAGAAAACCCGCAGGCAGGAGGGTTAAATAACAAGCTGAGGTGACCCGCACGTTGAGGTTGCCGCCGCGCAGCACCGTGACGCGACGGGGTTTCGGTTTGCTGCCGACCCGGATGTGCCCAAAGTCCACAGCCAGAGTCGATAGCTCAAGTTTCGGCTGTGCTACTGGGGCCAGGGCCCGCGAGACTGATGGCTGGGCTGGTATCTTCGGGTGAGCCGCGAGCGCCCGTTCTTTTGCCGTTTCGGCGCTGCGCATCCTCGGGGCGGGCCGGTGGTGCGTGAATTTGTTCCCCTCGATCGCCTGCCTCGGGTGGCGCGGCGGCTTGCTCGGCGGTCCCGGACTGAGCCGCAGCGGGACTGGCCGACGCAAGGCTGGCTGGAGAGGTCTGGGAGGCCTCTTGGGCTTTTTGGCGGGCCTGTACCGCGGATCGTCCCTCGGGCTGGCTGGCGCCGTACGTGGGTTCATTCCGCGGCGGAAGGGGTGTCTGCGGCGTTGGGGGGAGAATCTCGACGTCGATGGCGATTACCGCCTCGCCCGTGGCTCCCTTCAGGTCAAGGGTTCCGCGCAGGATGCCCGCATTGGCGGTGTCGATCGAGACGTCGAATCCCTCGGCTGTCTCGTCCACGCGGATCCAGTCATCTGAAGCGCGAGGCGCGCAGGCCCGTGCGATCGGAGGTCCGAGCAACCTGAACGTGCGGTGCGGTGGGGCTGATCCCTGCCGTTGTTCCCCGAAATGCAGCGCTGTTTCTTCGGGGTGAAGTGCGGCTTGGCGCAGTGCCTCGGCCGCAGGCTCGGCGACGTAGCCGATGTCGGTGCGCGCGAGCTCGGCCAGCGCCTCGTAGGCACCCGCGGCAGTAGGCAGGTTGTCGCTGGTCAGCCGGGATTGCAGCTCGCTGACCGCGCCAAGGCGGGTGTACATGTTCGGGTCGACAATTGCAGCCTGCAGGTCAGCCGGGATAGGCGCCGGGCGGATCCGCCGCCGACGGCTCCGGGCCAGGTACAGCTCGCCCTCAAGCTCGACCTGGCGGCTGGGGGTCTGGTGCGGGTTCTGCTCCCGGACCTTGTCGTAGACGTAGTCATACAGCTCGTTGAGCGAGACCCAGCCGTCCTCGTCCCGGTCCGCGGCACCGGTGGCCAGTCCCTCGACCAAGGCACTGGTAAACACCGACGCCCGGCGGCGGCGGTCGTCGGCAAGCTGGTCTCCTTCAAAGGCGTATTCCATCGCGCTGGACGCGGTGATCACCGCCCTGCCGCGCCCGCCGCCTGTCCGCTCCTGCGGGAAGCTGTCCAGCACGTTGACATCTCCCGCCGCCCGCACCTTGACACCCTGGGCGAAGGCACCGCCATAACAGCAGTCCAGCAGCAGCACAACGCTGCGCGACCGGCTGGCCCGCATGCACCGTTGCACAAAATCCGCCGAGACCGCCGTGGAGCCGAGCCTGTTGGGGCGAGTGTTGGACGCGGCGAAGAACAGCTCACCGGATTCGCTCTTCAGCCCATGACCGGAGAAATGTACCAACAGCACGTCATCGGGCCGGCTCTCCGAAAACAACTCTTCGATATGCGCCTGGATGACATGTGCGGGCTCGTTACGCACCACCTGAACGGTGAACTCACCGATCTGCCGGTCACCGAGCACCCGCCCCAGTGCCTCGGCGTCCGCCGCCGGCGCCAGCAGGTCCTGCAATGCCTCCTGGTCGTATTCGTCGTTGGCGATGATCAGGGCCTTCCGCTGGCCGCTCACCGCGCGCCCTCCCCTTTCGCGTGCCTGGTGACGAACAACTCGATCAACTGTGCCTGATCGGCAGCGCTCGCCTGCGACAGTTCCAGCGCGTCACCGGCGAGTTCCAGCCGCACGGTGCGGCGGGTCCCCTCACCACGCCGCAGCCAGTCCCTGATTGCAGACACCACCGACTGCAGCCCATCGGCGGACTGTCCCAAAGCGATCAACAGCGCGCCAACAGCGGCCACATCAAACGCCCGGGAGCCCGGTGGAGGCTCACCAGCCTGCAGCGCGCTGACATCCGCGACATCAAGCTGGAGAAGCTCTCGCCGCAAGTAACCGGTCAGCACCGCGAGCCGCTCGGCGTCCGCGCCCTCCTCCGACAATTGAAGACGCAATTCCCTGTCCATAGGCACCCCTCCCCACCGATACCTACGAACAAGGATGCACCCGCGAGCGTACAGCGGCAATCGACCTTCGTCGGCGAGAAGCACCGGCACCAGGCCAGTCTGGGAGTGCAGGTCCGACAGCGCCGACCATGCACGGCCGGGATCGGGCATCACCTGCGTAGTCACCCACGCCACAGCCTGGCCGTCGCCGTCGTCGGCTACGACCCGCGTGCCGGGCGGCGGTGATCACGGCAGGCGAGGCCGAATGTGGACGGAACATGATCCCTCCCAAGTCGTACGGAGGATTCGGCGGTGTACCGCCTACCTGATCAGAGGCGCTACACGGACGGCTGATACATAATCCCGAAGCGGCACCGGAAACACCGGCCCTGTCGCCACGGTGAACGATCATGAGCAAACTTGGCGGACATTTCCGACCCCGCTCGCTGATCGCCACCCGGTAGCGGCAGGGCGTGACGGGCCGGCTTCCGCCAGCATCAGTCAGCTCACCTTCTCCGGCGCAGCACATTCCCCCAGGTGAACAGCCGCAGAAGGGTCCCAAGTAGCTGGCCGACCTTCTTATCGATCTCCCGGAAATCCTCTTCATCCGCGGGGGCTGATCCTTTCGCGTGTGTTGGCCTCATCGAATAACGCACTGTCCAGGGCGCGGGTGCCCGCCAGTCGAGGCGGTGCCCTCACCCCGCCATCGAGGATCACCGGCCGCGCCTCGTGAAGGGCCCGGACGCATAAGCGCCGGGCCCTCACGCTTGTCCGAGCCGAAGGAAGCCCAACCCGTTGGCTCGTCTGCCCTGGCGGATGGCGGGCTGGTGCCTACCATGGGGGTCGGTAGGCCCGTATGAGCGCACAGCCGATCGACTACGACGACCCGCAGCAGCGGATCGACCCGCAACAGATCCTGCGCGTGCTGCCCACCGAGCGGGCCCGGCAGGGGTTCCTGGCCGAGTACCAGGACGCCGCCCGCGCGGCGATCGACCCGGCCGGCTGGTCGGCCCTGACCACGCTGCTGCAGCACTGGAGCGTGCGGGCGATCGCCATGAGCCGTCCCGGCTACGCCCAGTCCGGAGAGGAAGCCGTCTACGTGTCGAGGCTGCTCCAGGCCACGGACCTCATCACCCGGCAGCCGCAGTAGCCGCTCGTCTCGACCAGCAAAAGACCCGCTCCACACCCCCATGACCTGGGCGAACTCAAACGCGTGTACCTGGTGACACGAGTCTTACCGGCACCCGAGTAGAGACGATCTCGCCCACGAGCTCCTCCGCTGGTTACCGCAGGAAACGCGTACGGGTCGAGGATGCCAGGCCAGGCTGACATTGCGAGGCGGGCGCACGTCAGGCCCCAGGGCGGCCCGGCCCCGCGGCCGGGTGCCGCGGGGAATCCGGCATTTCCTGCGACGACTCAACCGAGGGCAACGCGGGGCGGTTCACTGCGAGCCCTAACCCAAGATCAGCCCATGGCGGGTTTCGGGCTTACCTTGGCTGCACCCCATGTATGGGCGCTGGCCACTAGAACGCTCGTAACGGTTTGACCGCTGTGAGTGAGCTGGTGGTGATCGGGGCCTTACGGTGCGGTCTATTGGGCCCGGCTGTCGGCGGTGGTCGCACCGACGTACATGTGGCAGTGGTTGTAGGCGACGTCGCCGGAGACGACCAGGCCCAGGTCCTGTACGTACAGCGAGGTGCTGTCCACGGTATCGGTGTGCCCGGTTTCGATCACCTCGAGGGGGAGCCCCTCGAGCTCGAAATGGCCCGCGTCGAGGGGTTCGGCCAGCGTGATCGTGTCAGCGATCTGACCGGGGAACCACGCGGTAGGGGTGCTGCGTGGGGCTACCGTTGCGCATCTGCTCCACCGTTCCCGCGGTGGCTACCGCCCGCGCGTCCGGGAAGCGGTCGAGCACCACGGACAGTCCAGAGTGGTCGCCGTCGCCGTGGGTGATGTAGATCGTCGTGAGCCGCCGGTCGTGCAGCTCAATCCAGTCGGCGAGCGCCCTGGCCTCGCGGACGGTCATGAGCGAGTCCACCAGGAAGGCTTGCGGACTACGCGGCCGTAGACGAGCGGTAACCCAGCGGTCCTCAGCCCGCTATCGCCACTGGCCGTTCCGCAGTAAAGAGTGCTGGCGGCCATAAGGAATCAGTCGGTGGTCGTGATCGCGATCAGTCCGTCAGCGTCCCGGCGCAGGGTCGCGGCCAGCTGGTGGCATATTCCGGCCATCCCCGGCCAGGTCAGTTCCACAGCCGCGCCGTCTTGTCGAGGCTGGCGGCGGCGAGCAGCCGCCCGTCCGGGCTGAACGCCACGCCGTGGACCGAGCCGCGGGGGCCGGTGAGGGTGCGCAGGCAGTCGCCGGTGGCCGGGTCCCACAGCCGCGCTGTCGCGCCGTCGGCGGCGGCGAGCAGGCGCCCGTCCGGGCTGAACGCCACACCCCAGACAGCTCTGCTGTGGCCGGTGAGGGTGCGCAGGCAGTGGCCGGTGGCCGGGTCCCACAGCCGCGGGCAGGCGCGGGCGGCCGGGTCCCGCACCGGCACCGTGTCGTCGCCGCTGGCGAGCAGCCGCCCGTCCGGGCTGAACGCCACGCCGTGGACCGTGCCGGTGTGGCCGGTGAGGGTGCGCAGGCAGTGGCCGGTGGCCGGGTCCCACAGCCGCGCCGTCTTGTCGGTGCTGGCGGTGGCGAGCAGCCGCCCGTCCGGGCTGAACGCCACGTCCCAGACCTCGGCGGTGTGGCCGGTGAGAGTGCGGGCCAGGTGTGATGGCGGGACGGGGACCGGAGTCGGCGGGGACGGCGCGGGTGCAGTGGCACGGGGGATCGCGGGGGGTGGTGCATTGGCTGTGGTTCCGGTGGCGAGGAGGGTGCGGGCGGCTTTCTCGGGCTCGGGAGCGGGGGGATGGCAGGTCCGGCGGGGCAGCGGGCGAGCAGGATTTTCCCTTCGACCCCGTACAGCCACCGTTGCGGGGTCTGCGCCGCCCCGGCGGCCTGGACCTGGTCGAAGACGTAGGCATAGGCGTCATCAACTGAGATATCCCCGTCATGGTCGGTGTCGGCGTCGCCGCTGGCGCCGGCGGCTGCATGGATCTTCCCTGAACCCGGGTGCTGCCGCCCTGATGGCAGCCGCTATATTCCGTATGGGCCTGATAATGGAACGTGGCGTAATGCGGCGGAGGATCAGCCCTGGCGCTGACTACGCCGGCCCGCGGCGCTGGGATGGACGTTGAGATGACGCCGGGCATGGCGCTGGAGGACGTGTGGATCTGAAGCTGGGTCACCACGCCAAGGACGGCACCGAGGTCATCGACGTGCAGGGCGAGATCGATATGTATACGGCGCCGCGGCTGCGGCCGGCGGCCATGTCAGCCCTCCCTGTTGAGGTAGTCGTACACCGTGGTGCGGTGCACGCCGACGGCCTCGGCGATCTCGGCCACGGTGTACTGCCGCTTGCCGTCCGGGCCGGCAGCTTCATACATGCGGCGCACCGTGGCGGCCTGCCGGGCGTTCAGCTTGGGCTTTCGGCCGCCGGTGCGGCCGCGGGCCCGGGCGGCGTCGAGGCCCTCGCGGGTGCCCTCGATGATCAGCTCGCGCTGGAACTCGTCGATCGCGCCGAGGATATGGAAGACCAGCCGCCCGGTCGGCGTGGTGGTGTCGGTCTGCTGCTTGAGGACCACTAGGCCGGCGCCGCGCTCGCGCAGCTCCTCGGCGAGCGCGAGCAGGTGCTTCAGCGACCGCATCGCGCGGGACAGCCGGGTGATGACGAACACGTCGCCCGCGCGCTGGTAGGCCAGGGCCTTGTCGAGCTCGGGGCGGGCGGCGAGCTTGCCGGAGGCGGTGTCGATGAAGAGCTTGTCGCACCCGTAGGCGGTCAGGTCATCGACCTGGCTGTCGTCTTTCTGGCTGCGGGTGGATACCCGCGCGTACCCGATCTTCGCCATTACGCGGACCCGGCTCGGCGGGCGGGCGGCACGTAGGGCCGTGCGGGCCGGAGCTGCCCGCGCCGGTACCCGGACGCGATGACGAGCCGGGCCGCTGCCATGGCCCCTGACTGTAGCGCAAACGGCTAGGCACGCCTGGTTTACCGACATAGTTTTCGCGACATAGTTCCCCGACACTGTTATGTGTGACTTTCGGCGGTAAGTGGCAGGGAATCTTCAGCGCTAAATGGCGTCGTCGCGCGATCCCGCCGCCGCCGCGCTGAGCCGAGCCACGATAGTGGGAACCTGGTCACGGTAGTTGGAACCATACGTGAACGCGGGTTCGGCCACTGCTGACCAGGACACTAGCGAGGACGATCCGACTGTGCCTCGCTGTCAGTTCCAACAAGCGAGTCCCGTCAGTTCCAACAATCTTGTCCACGGAACGCGAACGGCCAGGTCGTCCGGGCTGCCTAGTTCCGCCTATCGCGTCACGGCACACGCGCCTCCGTCAGCCCGGTCGGCAGAAGCCCGAAGCTCGGGCGGGACGGCGGCCAGCGTTCAATGCTTCCGGGGTCCCGCCCGCGAAGATCATGTACCGGTGGTCGCCACGGTGTGACATTTAGCGATAGTTGTCGCATCCCGAGGATCGGACCTGGGTTATTGGCACGGCCCGGGCGCGGGAGGACAATCGGAGCGTATTCAGGGTGGCGGCCGGGCCGGCCGCGGGGCAGGCCATCCTGGGCCTGCCCCGGCGCGGGTGACCAGCTGCACCGTAGTAGGGGAGGCGGCTATGGCTGATCCGGGTTTCCCGGCGACGATGTGCGAGGCGTTCCAGGCGACGGCGGCACGGTACCCGCAGGAGGTGGCGCTGCGGACGCCGGGCGGGGCGGTGACGATCACCTGGGAGGCCTACGCCGGCCGGGTCCGCCAGGTCGCGGCAGCGCTGGCCGGGCTGGGCGTGGGCCGCGGGGACACGGTGGCGCTGATGATGACCAACCGGCCGGAGTTCCACCTGGCCGACACGGCGGCGTTTCACCTGGGGGCGATCCCGTTCTCGGTTTATAACACCTTCGCGGCCGAGCAGATCGCCCAGGTGCTGGCCAACGCGGGCAACCGGGTGGTGCTGTGCGAGGAGCAGTTCGCGCGGCAGCTGCTGGAGGTCACCGGCGGCACCGCGGTTGAGCATGTGGTGTGCGTGGACGGCCATCCGGCCGGGACGGTGACGCTGGAGGAGATGGCGGCCGGCGGTGACCCCGGGTTCGGGTTCGAGGCCTGCTGGCGGGCGGTGCAGGCCGATGATGTGCTGACTCTGATCTACACCTCGGGCACCACCGGGCCGCCCAAGGGGGTGGAGATCACCCACGCGCAGATGCTGGCCGAGGTCGCGGCGACGGAGGCGCTGCTGCCGGGCGGCGCGGGCGATCGGCTGGTCTCCTACCTGCCGATGGCGCACATCGCCGAGCGCGGTGTCTCTCACTACCGGGCGATGTTCAGTGGCTCGCAGGTCACGTCGCTGGCCGACGCGAAGGGGCTGCCCGGTGCGCTGGCCGATGCCCGGCCCACCATCTTGTTTGGCGTGCCGCGGGTGTGGGAGAAGCTCAAGGCCGGCATCGACGCCGTGGTGGCCTACGAGCCTGACCAGGCCAGGCGGCAGGCTGTGCAGGAGGCGTTCGGAGTAGCGCACGAGTATGCCGGCGCCGTCCAGGCCGGCCAGGTGCCGGCCGGGCTGGCTGAGGCCTACCGGCGGGCCGACGAGCGGGTCCTGTCCGCGATCCGGCAGTTGCTGGGCCTGGACCAGGTCCGGCTCGCCCTATCCGGGGCGGCCCCGATCGCGCCGGAAATCCTCACGTTCATGCTCGCCTTGGGGATCCCGGTGATCGAAGTGTGGGGGATGTCGGAATGTTCCGGCGCCGGGACGGTCAACCCGCCTGACGCGATCCGGATCGGCACGGTCGGCAAGGCGATCCCCGGCGTGCAGCTGAGGGTGGCAGGTGACGGCGAGTTGCTGCTGCGCGGCCCGATCGTGATGAAGGGGTACCGCAACGACCCGGCCAGGACCGCCGAGGCGATCGATCCCGATGGCTGGCTGCATAGCGGGGACCTGGCGGCCATCGACGAGGACGGGTACGTGACGATCACCGGCCGCAAGAAGGAGCTGATCATCAACGCGGCCGGGAAGAACATGTCCCCCGCCGCCATCGAGAGCGCGGTGCTGGCCGCGAGCCTGCTGATCGCCCAGGTGGTGGCCATCGGCGACCGGCGGCCCTGCATCGTCGCGCTGATCGCGCTCGACCCCGACGCGGCCGCCGCCTTTGCGGCGCAGCACGGCATCGCCGACCCCGCGCCCGCCGTCCTGGCCGGCCACCCGGCCATCCGCGCCGCGGTCAGCGCGGCCGTCGACACCGCCAACACGAAGCTGTCCCGGGTCGAGCAGATCAAGCAGTTCGCCGTCGTGCCGGCGTTCTGGGAGCCCGGCGGGGATGAGATCACCCCGACCATGAAACTCAAGCGGCACGCCGTCACAGCCAAATACGCCGACGTCATCGAGTCGCTGTACGCCGCGGCAGGCGAGCCGGCCTAGCAGAACCGGGCACTGCACGTGGTACCGGGCCTGGCCAGTTCAGCCAAACATCATCCAGTCACGAAGTGCCTCCACCCGGCCGCGGGACCAGCGGCACGGGAACGCTAGCTACCGGGGCGCAACGAGACGCCCACCAGCACACACGGCTCCTCCCACGGAATCCGCCATGCGTGCCAGCTGCCTTGCTGCACCAGGCAGTCCCCCGGCCCGAGCTCGACCTCGCCACTATCCAAGACCAGCACCGCTCGTCCGCTGACGACCACGCCCAGATCCAGCGTGTCCATGGCATGCATGCCCGGCGCTCGGGCCGGGTCGGACATCGCGGCGAAGTCCGGGAGCTTCTCCTGGACCTCGCGGAACAGCGCAGCCGGGTCGCTCTGGTCCATGTGGCTGTCGGGCTGGAGGGTGACGCGAACGAAGCTGGCCGTGCCTGGCGCGGGCTGGAGGGTGAACGGCCCGGTCGGATCGCCACCGGCGAACGGAGAGGCCGGCGGGAGGGCGACCTCCCACAACGCCTCCCACGTGGTGCCACCCAAGCGCTCCACCACCACAGTCTGTGGCGCCGGTCCGTCACTGACAACCACTGAGCGACCGTCCGCTCCTTGCCCCGTCACGACTCGCCGCATGACCGCCTCCCATCTCGATGCTCGTGCGGGGAAACCGTCGACCGCACCTTCGCGCTGGCGCCGACGCGGGATCATCTCCACCCGCTCCCGCATCATCATCGTGCACGACCTCGAGGGCCCTCGCCCGTATAGCCGGCATTCAGGTCAGCCGCCGGGCCTGGTCCCTAACCTGCGGACCACGAGGAAGGACGATCACGTAATGGGCAGGACGGTGCTGGTATGTGAACCGGCGGAGCCGGGCACCGGCCCGGTCGAGCTCGGCCGCCTCAAGGCCGGGGTTGGGGCGGTGACGGTGCTGCCGGACGGGCGGGTGGTCACCGGCGGCTACGACTACCAGGTGCGGCTGCGGAATGTGAGGGCAGCTCACCCGGCACTCTGCGCGCATGCTCCGCGTACGCGCTCGCTAGTTCCCTCTCCCCATCTGGAGCTCGCCTCTTCATCGGTCACGCAGTGGGCGGAATTTCATGCCGGGAGGTACGCCCAGCAGCACAGAACGCGCCTGGAGCCCGGCAACGTGCGCGTAACGCGATGCATCAACAGACGTGAGTGTCCCCAAGGTCCGGGGGCGAATGGCGGGCCGGCCGACGAGCAGCTTTCTCGTCTCGGATATGGCCGGTTCCGGGACGACCAGAAGCAGTCACAGAGTCACGCAACCTCACGTAACCGGCGCCTCTCCGGAGAGACGCGCAGTCCCGCCGAGTGGTGCGCGGCGGCTGCGATGCCTGTCAGCCATGAACACAAACTGGGCTGGTTATCTGATCTGGTGCGGCGCGCCGGCAGGCGGCGTGGCAGATGGTGCGGTCCAGGCTGCCGCGCCGGCGGGCCATCATCGCGATGATGTCGCGGAGGCCGAGCTGCTGCAGGGTCAGGTGGGCGGCGACGTCTCGCACGATCCGGCCGGTGCACAGCGACGGCCGCCGCCACTGCTCGCTGGGCAGGTCGCCGGGCAGGCCGGCCAGGCTGCGCCGCTGCGCGTCGATGACCTGCCCGACCTGGCCGGGGTCCATGGCGGCCGGGCGGGGTGGCTGGTTGCCGGTCATGGCCGGGCCTCCGCGGAGCGCGGGCGGACGATGGCGGTGACCAGCGCCGCGATTTGCGGGTACGGGTCGAACGCCGGGTCGGGGATGGCCAGCTCGTGCAGGACGATCCCGGTCCAGTGGTTCATGATGATCGGCGCGTCGCGTCCGGGATCGGCGGAGCCGGCGATGCGCAGCCAGTTCATGAACCAGGCGTTGACCCGGGCACCGGTCGCCATCAGCTGCGCCCGCAGTGACGGGTGGATGCCGGCCTCGACCAAGATCGCGTACCGGGCCAGGGTCAGCGTCCGGTGCGGGCCGGTCGCCTCCTGCGCGAACACGGCCAGGGCGCGGGCGAGCTCCTGCGGCGTGACCGGGTACATCGTCGTCGCTAGGTCCTCCCAGTTGGCCCGCTCGCGGGCGGCGAACCGCTCCACGACCGCGTTGAGCAGGGCATCGCGGGTGCGGAAGTGGTTGGCGGCGGACCCGGGCGGCAGGCCGGCGGCGGCGTCCACGCTGCGGTGGGTCAGGCCGTGGATGCCGGACTGGCCGAGCACGCAGATCGCGGCGTCGAGGAGTTCATCGCGTCGGCTGCTCATGACGCCATACTACGGCCGTCGCATACTCACTACAATAGTTGTGTTTACCGCGACGATGGTAGTACTATCTGTCCGTGCATGGATATCGCGCGGAGGGAGACGACATGTTCGTGCAGGTTATTCAGGGGCCAGTCAGCGACGTGGAGGCGGTGCGGGCAACCGTGGACCGCGGGCTCCGCGAGCCTGAGCCCGGCGCCGAGGGCTGGCTGGGCTGCACCTACGGGGTCACCGACGACGGCATGTTGATCGCCGTCGTGCGGTTCGAGTCAGCCGAAGCGGCCCAGCGCAACGCGGCCCGGCCGGAGCAGCAGGCCTGGTGGCAGCAGATGGAGAGCCACTTCACCGGCCCGGTCGTCGTCCGCGACTGTCCCGACGTCATGGTGCTGGGCCGCGGCGGCTCGGACGAGGCGAAGTTCGTGCAGGTCATCCAGGGCAGGGTGCGTGACAGGGAGCGTGCCCGCGCTCTGGCGGAGCAGGCGAACCAGTCCGCCGGCCTGATCTCCGCCCTCCGGCCGGACTTCATCGGGGCAACCCGCGCCATCGACGGCGAGGGATACCTCACCGAGACAATGGCGTTCACCTGCGAAGCCGACGCCCGGGAAGGTGAGCGCAAGGAGCCGCCGCCCGAGCTGAAGCAGCTGGTCGATGACGAGATGTCGATGCTGGAAGACACCCGTTTCCTGGACCTCCGCCAGCCCTGGTTCGCATCGCGCCGCTGACGCCAGACGTGCATAGCGCTGCCCGGCAAGGGCGCAAGCCGTACAGCACCCGAATACGACAACGCCATCAGCTGCGGGGCTGGCTCCGCGGGAAGTCGCTGGCGGCGCGGACGAGGGCGGCGATAGCGGCGGCCTTGTCCGCTTCGGCCTGCTGGAGGGCGCGTGTTCGACGGGGCCCGGCTCCTGGCTGGCTCCCCCGGCTTCTTCGAGCTGAAGCGGACCCGAACCGCTCCCCCGGAGTTGGGGTGACCCCGGCCGGATCCGCAACGATCGATCAGGATGGGAAGGGACATGGACATGGACGACGACGAGGTCTGGCCGGCAATCGACGCGCAGCGCGCGCGCACCGCCGACCTGCTCGAGACCCTCGCCACGGAGGAATGGGATCACCCGTCGCTGTGCGACGGGTGGACCGTCCGCGACGTCGCGGCCCACCTCGCGATGCAGCCGGTGGGGCTCGGCTCGGCGGTGCGCGGCGCTCTCCGGCACCCGGGCGGCCTCAACCAGCTGATCCGTGAGACCGCGCGCAGCAGGGCCGCACAGCCCACCGATCGGCTGGTCGCCGACATCCGGGCGGCGGTCGGATCCCGCCGGCACAACGTGGGGGTGACCCACCTGGAGACCGTGGTCGACATCGTGGTTCACGGCCAGGACATCGCGATCCCGTTGTCCCGCGAGCTGGAGGTACCGGCCAGAACCGCGGCAACCGCCGCGACGCGGGTGTGGTCGTACCGGACCACGCGCCGCGACCGGAAGAAGGCGCGCGTGTTCCGCAGGCTCCCCTACGAGCGGTACAAGTTCACCGCCACGGACACGTCCTGGTCCGCCGGCAACGGTCCCGAGATCCACGGCCCGGTCCTGGCGATCCTGCTGGTGCTCACGGGACGGCCAGCCGGCTTGCCGCACCTGGCCGGCGAAGGCGCGGCCGCTCTCGCCGAGCAGTTCGACTTCGCGGCA
>WNGJ01018404.1_pt1 | contig 12631 bp, 18 predicted proteins | sample 5400611 | NCBI WGS metagenome assembly WNGJ01 (sample SAMN13153375, study PRJNA577476) | soil metagenome | isolation source: 40 cm soil or saprolite under Garry oak tree replicate 1 | place: USA:California | collected 2016-06-15
TCGGTGCGGGTCGAGGCGCCCTGTCTGGACTGCGGCGAGCGCATGGTGGTGGAGATGCGCGACGGGAGCCTCGTCACCGTGGACCCCCCGGGGATCGTGGGCCACCTGAACTACGGCTTCGGCCCGTCGCGGGGCCGGCCGCAGTTTCTCTGAACGGGCATGAACCTCTTCCGGTCGGAAGAGCACGCTCGACGCTGGTCGCAGTTCAACCCCAGGTCCGAGGAGGGCTTCATCAGCCTCCCCGAGCTCGCGGGGTTTTTCGGCACCGAGACGCGACACCATATGCTCGATGCGAACTATCTCTCCGCCTGGTTCCCGAAGCGGGCGGCAGAGCGCCGCGCGTTTCTCGAGCAGATCGGCAAGGCAAGCCCGTTCTGGCTCGGGACGCCGTCGCCATCGTGAAGCCTTTAGGTAGTCTGGGTTGCGCACCTTCGGATCGGGGATGCTTCGCGGTCGCGGCGCGCTCCCCCGGGTCGTCATGGAACGGTGCATCGTTGGGCGCTCGCTCTCAGTTCGGGTACACGATCGTGCGCAGCATGATCCGGCGCTCGTCCGGCCGGTAGTCGCCGGCGCCGCGGTGCATCGTCGCGCGCTCGTCCCATATGAGGACATCGCCGACGCGCCAGCGGTGGTAGTAGACGAAGCGCTCCTGGGTCGCGTGATCAGCGAGCTCCTCGATCAGCGGCCAGGCCTCCTCCCGCTTCATGCCGACGAAACCATGCGTGTGCATGGGATTGACGAAGAGGATCGACCGCCCGGTGACCGGATGCCGCGTGACCGCGGGCCACTGAACTTCCTGATACTTCTTCTCGGTCACCCCCTTGTCGTCGCCATACAGGCGCTCGCCGGCAGGACCGGTGCTGCGGCCGTGCAGGCCGGTGAGGCCGGACAGCTGCTGTTTCCGGAGCCCGGGCAAGGCGTCGTAGGCCGCGCGCATGTCGGCGAACATGGTGCCGCCTTTCTCCGCGGGCACCTCTTTCGCGTGCAGCATGGCCAGCAGCGGCAGCGCGTCCTCGAAGGTCGAGTCGGTGTGCCAGTCGGTGGCGCGCTTGACGCCGTACCAGTCGATCCTGCCCGTCTCCTCCACGTTGGTCAGCCAGGAGACTTCCGGACAATCGACGTGGCGATACTTGATCAGCGCGTGGGGGCGGGGCACGCCGAAGCGGCGGCCGAAGTCGGCGAGCCCGGGCGCACCTAGGTCCTGATCCCGGAAGACCAGCACCGGGTGCTCGGCAAAGGCCGCTTGGATCCAGGCGAAGGTGCCTTTCTCGAGTGGATTCGACAGATCGATCCCGAGGGCCTCGGTTCCCAGCGCTGCGCCGAGGGGGCGAAGTTGCGGTGTCTGTGTCACGGCCGACCCTCCTTGGATGACGACGAGCTCCAACCCCACCAGGCACACACGGCCTGGCCCATCACGAGCTCCTTGTCGCGCTCCGGCAACCAGGGTAGCTCCTCGGTGAACATCGTCACGCACTGCCGCCAAGAGCACGGCATCTTCGTGATGTCGGTTCCCCAGAACATGCGCGCTGGCCCGAACGCGTCGTAGATCTGGCGCAAGTACGGGTGCATGCTCGTGAACGGATACGGTCCGCTGCAATAGCCTGGTGCGCCGGTCGCCTTGACCGCGACGTTGGGATGCCGCGCCAGCTCGAGGAGCGCCGGTATGTGCTCCATCGCGGCGCCGTCCTTGAGGGTGGTGTTGCCACCCCGGCCGCCCAGGTGGTCGATGGTCAGCCGCAGGCCCTGATGACGCTCGGCGATCCGGCCGATGTGCGGCAGCGAGTCTGTCGCCAGCATGGCGATCGGCACGCCGGCCCGCTCGGCGGCGGCCCACAACCAGTCGAGCGTCCCGTCGGCCAGCCAACCGCGCATCGGCTCCTGAAGAAACGTGTAGCGCAGGCCGAGCATGCCCGGCTGGCTTCGCCACGTCTCGACGATGGCGCGCTTGTCCGGCTGACTGAGCGGGAAGCTGCCGAGGATCGCGAAGCGGCCTGGGTAATCGCGCACGGCCTTGAAGGCAATCTCGGTGGAGTTGGGGTCCCAGCCCGGTGGGTGGATCACGGCAGCGTCGACACCGCCTTTGTCCATGAGGCCCACGGCCTCCTCGGTGGTGAACGAGGTGACCTGGCGATGGGCCATGTTGCTGGGCAACCCGCTGCCCCAGAGATGGATCTGAGCATCCACGATGCGCATCACGTTTCCCCCGTTGACCCGGGTCACATTGCGGTGTAGCCGCCGTCGACGAACACGAACCGGCGTACCGTGGCCTCGCCAATCCCCGAGGCCCCGTCGGTCACGGCGGCCACCTTCCCGTTCAGTCGTGCCATGCTCGCTACCCCCTGGCTCCGTGCCGCGGCACTTCGCGAGCGCCGGCGAAGCGGCCGGGCGCGAAGACGTCGAGCGCGATTCGCGTGTCCCGACCGAGAACGAGATCGGCGATCGCCTGCCCCATCGCGGGACCGTAGAGGATGCCCTTGCGAGCGCCGCCCGTGGCCACGTAGAGCTGATCGAGCCCGGGCACACAGCCGAGCACGAGGAGCCCGTCGGATGCCACCGGACGCAGGCAGGCGGTCTGCTGCGCGACCTGCGCGTCCGCCATCACCGGCAACATCCTCAGGAGCGCACCGCCGATCTCGTCGCGGGCCGCGAGCGTCGACTCCTCATCGAACCCTGCTTCTTCCTCGGTGGTCCCCGCCCACAAGAGGCCGTCGGTCTTGGTCGTGGCGTAGTTGTGGCCCCAGCCGACGGAACATTCGACCGGCGGACCGGGAGCCTGCAGGCGGAGGATCTGGCCCTTGAGCGGACGGACCTCGATCGGCACGCCGATCCAGTCCGATGCCTCGGCGCTCCAGGGACCAAGCGCGAGCACCGCGGCAGCGCAGCTCAGCACCTCCCGCTCCAGAACCACGCCGGTGACGCGCCCGCCGTCGCGCCGCAGGCCGATCGCGCGCCCGTGCCGGACCCGTACGCCGAGATGCTCGGCGGCCCGGGTGAGCGCCAGCACCAGACGATAGGGTTCGACGGCGCCCCCTCCCTCGATCAGCGTTGCCCCGAGCGTCTCGTCCGAGATCCGCGGCTCCACCCGCCGAGCCTCCACGCTGTCGAGCCAGCGCACCGTGTGGCCTGGCTGCTGCTGCTGCCAGGGCAGCGCGGCCCGGAGCCTCCGCACGTCCGCCTCGGTGAAGGCCAGCGCCAGAGAGGAGCGCACGCGGAAGTCCACGTCGATCCCGGTCTCCTCGAGGAGGCTCTTCGTGAGCTCACGATGCAACTGCATTGCGTGCAGGGCCATCTCGGCCAGGGGCCCGGGAATGCCGAAGCCGCTCAACGGGCTCAGCCCTCCGTACGCGAAGCCCGAGGCGTGGCTGCCGATCGCGTCGCGCTCGATGACGACGCTCGGCACGCCAGCCTTCGCCAGGTAGTAGGCAGTGGTCATTCCCGCGAGGCCGCCGCCCACGATCACAACGTCAGCAGAGCTTTCAGCCATCGTCCGGAGATCCTGTCAAAATCCATGAGGCTGGTCAACCCGAGCCGTCGTGATGTGCGCGATGAGGATTGCGCGGATAGCACTCCATCTTCAGCAACTTGGATGCCTCGACGTCGTGGCTCATCTGGCACATGGTGGCATCTGGAAGCTCATGGTGTTGGCACAAATTTGACACACAGAACGCGGGCCCTGCGGAGTCCGCTATGCTGGCCCATCCCCTGCCCTTCGGCTAGAATCGCCCCGCCCATGAAGCCCGCCAATCCTCCGACCTATAGCCGATACTCGTTGGGCCGCGGACGCTTTTTGGCGCTAGTCTCGGGCGGCCTCGTCGTCGCGCCGGTCGCCGCCCACTCGCAGCAGCCGGCATTGCCGGTGATCGGGTTCCTCGGCACCTCGACGGCCGCGGCCTGGGCAGGGTACGTGGCCGGGTTCCGTCAGGGGCTCAGCCAAGGCGCTCGGGCTGACCATTCCACCCTTACTGCTTGCACGGGCGGATGAGGTCATCCAGTAGGACATGGAGGTGGCGATGAAGGGGGATCGATGAAACAGGGAGCCTTTCTGCTTGTGACCAGTTCGATCTTTGCGCTCATCGCCCTTCTCCACGTGCTGCGGCTCTTCTATGGTTGGAAAGTAACCCTGGGAGAGTGGACCGTACCGGTCTGGGTCAGCTGGATCGGTCTTCTCATTGCGGGATATCTCGCCTGTCAAGGCTTCCTCTTGAAGAACAAAGAGCGATGACGCGGAAACCGATTGCCCTGATCCTCGCTCTCATCCTCGCTGTCGTGGCCGCGCCGCTTGCCGCCGAGGGGCAGCAGGTGGGGAAGGTGTACCGCATTGGATATCTATCTATCGCTTCCGGGCCGTCTCCCCGGACCGAGGCCTTGCGCCAAGGGCTCCGCGAGCTCGGCTACATCGAGGGAAAGAACATCACTATTGAGTACCGATTCGCGCAGGAGAAAGCCGATCGACTCCGTGGGCTTGCGACCGAGTTAGTCAATCTCAAGGTCGATCTGATCGTAACCGGAGGCCCTACTGCGACACGGGCTGCTCAACAGGCGACCAGAACTCTCCCTGTGGTGATGGCGTGGGGTGGCGACCCTGTTGAGGCCAGATTTGTCGCCAGCCTCGCGCAACCGGGCAGCAACATCACAGGGCTCACGAGCATGGCCACGGAGTTGGGCAGCAAGCGGCTGGGACTCCTCAAGGAAGCTGTTCCTCACATATCCCGAGTGGCCGTCCTCTGGAATCCCAGCCACTCGGAGGCTTCGGCGAGCTTCCGAGAGACCGAGGGAGCGACCCGAGCCCTAGGTCTCTCTCTCGAATCCATCGAAGTGCGAAGCGCCGCGGATTTGGAGGGCGCATTTCGTCGCGCCGTGACCCGCCACGCCGACGCTCTCACCGTGCTCCTGGACCCTGTAACCCTGCTTAACGAAGCGAAGGTCGCAGAATTGGCCGCACGAAGCCGAATCCCTTCGATCTTCTACGAGAGGCGTTTTGCAACGGCCGGAGGGCTCATGGCTTACGGGCCACTAGACGAGGATTTGCATCGTCGGGCCGCCGGATATGTGGACAAGATCCTCAAGGGCGCCAAGCCCGCTGATCTTCCCGTGGAGCAGCCCACCAAGTTCGAGCTGGTCATCAATCTCAAGACCGCGAAGGCCCTCGGGCTGACGATCCCTCCATCGCTGCTGCAACGGGCGGACGAGATCATCCAGTGATGAACCGGCGCACGTTCCTCAACACTCTGGTGGGCGGTCTCCTCGCCGCGCCGCTTGCCGCCGAGGCCCAGCCGGCCGGGAGAGCCGTAAGGGTTGCCGCGCTGTCCCCCGGGGTCCTGCGCTCCGAAATATCCTGGGTCCTCTTCGAGAAGCGACTCCGCGAGCTCGGGTACGTCGCCGGTCAAAATCTCGCCTTCGACTACCGCAACGCAGAGGGCCGGCCCGAGCGGCTCCCCGCCTTGGCCACCGAGCTGGTCCAGCGGAAACCGGACGTCATCTTCTCCGGAGGGTCCGAGCCCGTGATCCGCGCCCTTCAGCAGGCGGCCGGGACGATCCCCATCGTGATGGTGGCCGTCGATTACGATCCGATCGCGCGGGGATACGTCGCCGGACTGGCGCGGCCGGGAGGGAACATCACGGGGGTATTTCTCCAGCAGGTGGAGCTGAGTGCTAAGCGGATTGAGATCATGAAGGAGACGTTCCCCCGCGTCACGCGCGCCGCTGCCTTCTGGGACGTCTTCTCCGCCGACCAGTTCAAGGCCGCCACCACCGCCGCGCGCTCGGTCGGCATCCAGCTCGACTCTGTAGAACTCAAGAACGCCCCCTATGACTACGAGGCCGCCTTCGCCACTGCCTTGCAGAGTCGGCCCGGAGGTCTCTTCGTCTGCGTGTCGCCGGAGTTTTTCCGCGATCGGAACCGCATCGCCAAGCTCGCCGTCAAGCACCGGCTGCCCACGATCTTCGGCCTCTCTGCATGGGTGGAGGCAGGTGGACTCATCGGGTACGGCGCGAACCTCTCCGACATGTTCCGGATGGCCGCGGTGTATGTGGACAAGATCCTCAAGGGAGCCAAGCCCGGCGACCTGCCCGTCGAGCAGCCCACGAAGTTCGAACTCGTGATCAATCTCAGGACCGCCAAGGCGCTCGGGCTCACAATCCCGCGGTCGCTGCTGCAGCGGGCGGATGAGATCATCCAGTGATGGAGCGGCGCGCGTTCATCGGCAGTCTGCCTGGCAGCTTGCTCGCCGCGCCGCTCGTCGTCCCTGCGCAGCAGACGAAGAGGGTTGGAGAATTGGTTATCTGACGGGGGGCTCCGCTGAACGCGAGAAGAGCTGGCTCGCCTCCTTTCGGCAAGGGCTGCGAGAGCTGGGATACGTGGAGGGGGAAGGGGAAGGGGGATCGAACCCCCATGAGCTTGCGCTCAAAGGTTTTGGAGTTCTTAGTTAGGCTGGCACCATCGGTAACCATCGGTCACGTCTGGGGCATCTTCACCAACTTGGCTGCCTCGACATCGTGGCTCATCTGGCACACGGTGCCATCTGGAAGCTCTTGGTGTTGGCACAAAATTGACACATTCCATCGTTGAGTCCTGATTTTGATCCTTCGGATTTCTAAGTTCATGCACCAGCGTGGTCCCCACTGGGCAGTTAGGCTTCATCATCCTCATCAACGATCTCGTAGTCGCAGAGATCCTCGACGACCGAGTGGAGCTCGATCTCGAACCATCCCTTGAACATTGCGAAGTCTCGGCGTTTTGGCCAGCCCGCTTCGTCAGTGTGCCACCCATAGAGTTCGTTCTCAAATATCGCGGGATGCACCCTTTCGAGAATCTCCCACGCCTCGTCGTCGGCGCCGTAACTTGGGATGAGATAGACAGTCTGCTCATCGTTCGGATCGGGCACGATCCCCGAGTCATCCAGTCCTGCCGCCCAATCCAGGTAGGGCTGCTTCGGCCGTACGATCACGACACCACGGTTGAGCATCGCTCGACTCCCAGAGATCGCGGAGCTAGGATCATGTCGCGCGGAGGTTGCCCATGCTCCGCAAATTGATTATCGCCCTCGCCATCGCGATTGCCGTCGCCCTATTGGCTGTCCCTTTCCGTTCGCAGCCCCGGCGCGGCTGGTCCTCCTCCCCTCTTCCTAGCCGCGTCACGGCATGCACTATTCCCGTGGCTTGACCTCGATCAGCATCGCTTCTGGGTCAGCGCCCCAGCGCCAGGGGAGCCCGACACTCCCCAACCCGCGCGTCACCACGAGCAACGAAGAACGGAATGCAAAGAGTCCCTCATCGAGGCAGAACCGGCTGTGGCGAATAAGTGGTGGTCCGTTGGGAAAGCGGATCTGGCCGCCATGGGTGTGGCCGGAAAGGGTGAGCGGCACTCCGTGGCCTTCGGCCTCGTAAAAGTGATCGGGATTGTGCGCCAGGAGCAGATGGGGTACGCCGTCCTGGGAGACCAGGCGCTGCCAGTCCGGCCTGCCGAGGATGAGATCGTCGATGGCGCCGAGCACACACCGTCCCTGGCCATGCGCGAGGTTCCCGTAGGCATACCAGGCGCCGAGGGGCGCCCGCGACAGCGGCGCCAGAGCATCGAGAAACGGGCGCACCTCACTCGAATGGCCTGTCACGATGTCTCCCGCGATCGTCACCAGGTCAGGCTTGCGCTCCATCAACGACAGCATGAGGTCGGCCAGCGTCTGTGGTTTGAGAAATATGCCGGTGTGGATATCTGAGATCAGCAGCACTCGCAGCGGATCGAGCTTTCGTGGCCAGCCAGCCGGTGAGACCGATGTTTCCGTCAAAACGAAGCGTTTCTCGAGCAACCAGCTGTAGGGAGTCCACACTCGGCTCAGATGCGGATACAAGAAGCGCGACACGATCATGTCCAGGTTGCGCTCCAATATCTTGAGCAGGCCTTTGTTTGGGTTGATCCAGCGCCGCTCCTTGCCCGTCATGAGACGCGCCCGACCGAGTCGTCGTGTTCGGTGAATCGTCGCCGACATGCCTGCCTTCATGCCTCCGCGATCTTCCGTCGCATAGATATCGAGCGGGCGCGCGAGCGGGCGCGGACGGGCGATCTGTAAAGCGGGTTCGCCTCCCTCAGCGAGGCCCGTCCCTAAGGGTCCTGAGCTTCGCGTCCTTCAGCCGCATCTCGTCGACCAAATGATCGTAGGAAGAGGTCTGAATGATGCGGTTGAACTGGGCCCGGTAGGTGCTGACGAGGCTGACACCGTCGAGGCCGACATCGTATACCGTCCACCGCGCGCCGACCAGGTGGAGCCAGTAGTCAACGGAGAGCTCGTTCTTCTGGCCAATGGTGACCTTGGAACGGACCGTGGCGTACTTACCATCTATCGTCTCACTGAGGTACTGCATTCGCTGCCCGGAATAGTTCTCGATCTTGCCGAAGTACAAGTGTTCCAGGATCCCCTTGAAGAGGCGAGTGAACTCCTCCCGCTCCTGGGCCGTCCGGTCGGTCCAGTGCCTCCCCAGGCTGCGCCGGGTCATCTCGGGGAGGTCGAAGAGGGTCTCGACAATCCGCTGGATCTCCTGGCGACGCCGCTCGGCGGCCGCAGGCCCAGCCAGCGCGGGATCCTGCACGACCTGCACCACCTGCTGAGCGGCAACCTGGACCGCTTCCGTCGGGCTGGTCGCCGATGCGGGGCTGATCGCGGCGAGGAGAAGAAGCGATGCCACGAGAGCTGTCTTCATGATCCGTCCTCAGAATCGTGCACACCATGTGCCATGCCGCAGCCCGCTCCAATCCTTCGATTTTGCGAGGTTGACGTGCTGTCTCGAAGACAAAGAGCTCACCCGCAGCCCAAAAGTTGAGTCATAGAGACACAAGTTGTCAGCCCCCAGCTGCCGGGCAGTCGGCCCCTTCTCGCGTCAAGTCTTCATCCCAGTGGCTCGTCTTCCAACGATGGGCGCGTCCCCTTGGGGCCACCACCGTCGTTGGCACAGGGTATTGGCTTCGAGGTCTCCGTCACAGCTTGGGCGGCGTAAAGGAGCGACGTTCTTTCTCACAGGGCGAGAGCACTCTATGACCCAGGCAACGGGCTCCGCGTGGGAGCCGACGCCTTGGCGCGCAGTGCAAGGCGCGGCGTGGGAAGTGCTGAGAAAGCTCGGGGCGACCGTGTAACCGACGCTCCTCTGTGCCCGCGCTTGGCGGTTGTGCTGATCGGCTTCGCGGTCAGGCGCGTGATGGCACAGCCTTGTGGGCGCTCTCGATCACGCCCCTGACCGTGGAGCCGGGCAGCACAACTGGCAGTCGGTGGACACAGAGGACGTGGACCTGCCGGCAGGCCAGTGGGCGCCTTCTTTGCCCTCCTTGATCCTCTGCTCGCCGGAGTACGGCGCGAGGCTCTGGACGACGCCATGCGCCGCCCGGAAGAGGATCTCCTCGAGCGCCTGTACGGTCACCGGTCCCATCTGCGCTTGGAGGCGATAGACGGAGACCATGTCGCGCACGGTCGCGCCGATGATCCGGTGAAGCTCGCGGGCTTCCTCGGTCATCGCGCGCAGATGGTGGCGATCATCGTTTAGGCCTCGGCCGTGGCCCCACCGGCGAGCCGCTCGATCAGTAAGTCCAGTGCGACGGCTGTCTTACGCAACTCCCGAAGCCACCGTTCGCGCATCTCATGCGGGATCATCTCGGGCGGGGTCGTGTCGATGCTGGAGGTGATCGAGACACACTGTGGGGGGACGTTGTGCCAGAGCCTCTGGATCTGCCTATCCGTGTCTGCGAGTTTGGGAGGCACCGCCCGGTCACCTCCCGTCACCCTCGTCAGCCTGGGCTTCTTCTTGGCGGGCTTCTCCTTCACTGTCGGCTTTTTCGTCGGCCGCCGAGATTTCTTTCGAGCCATCGTCCTCCTCCTTGTTTCGGGCTACTGCGCCGAAGGCAGCACGCCAGAGCGGGCATCACCGCCTCCAACGCCCGGCTCATCAAAGGTGACGCCGCCTCAGGCCCGTGATGCGGTGCGTTCCAATGCTCCCACAGGGGCGGGGGTCTGAGCCACGGAAGGACAAGCGAGCAGTTGCGGCCCCTGAGCATGGCCCACAGCAGGCGCCATTGCTGCCTGCGCGGTCAACGCAGGAGGGCTTGGTGTCACGTCACACGCCGCCGCCTCCCCGGCCGCCTCCGGTCACCCAGAACGGCGCGAGCAGACGTGCGCGAGGGGAACCTCACGCTACTCACCCCGGCTCCGTGGAACCACCCACTCGAGGCGAGCGGTAAGGCCGCGTCCAGTCCTGGACGGCGCGCTTCCACTTTGACCTCGCCCTGGCCCGTCGCCGTGTGAAGCGTGGTCGCCCGACCGCTACGGAGCCCTTGTGGCATGCCTGGTATCGGCGCGGGGGTCCACGCAGCAGGACGGCCCAAACTCGTCACCCCGGTGGCCCGAATCCGGCGAATCTGGCGCCATCGGTGAGACGTAAAGCCTCGTCAGACCACACGAACGGACGATGGACCATATCTTGCCCTCCTTCCTGAGCGACCGGGTCTATGACCGAGTCTCCGGATGGAGGTGGCGATGCGACGGGTCTCGCAACGGTTCCTGCAATGGTTCTTCATGTTCGGGCTGTTGGCTCGCGTCCTGACCTGTTTCGTCCTGGCGCGTTGCGCGACGATGGCCGCCGGTCAAGCTACGGAGGATAGGTGGCAAGGGGATGATCTGATCCGTACTCGCGGAGCCCTCGGAGAGTCTAGACAGTGAACGCCCGCACCGATACGCCGGGCGTCGTCCACATTGTTCGTCTAGATAGCTCTGACGCCCATCGAACGACGACCAAGTTTTCGGTCAGCTTCGGCGGTCACAAAGATGGGGTCGGAGCGATTGAGTTGGGCAAGCCGAAAGGTTTTGACGCCCTGACTGTACTTCTGCAGAAGCTGAGCGTCCCACCGACGGAGATCGCAATAGCCTGCCAAGTATTGACGGGAGAGCCGCATCATGAGATTCCGAACGTGATACTGCGGCGAGGTATCTTCCGCCACCTCGGCTTGTAGCGTACCAGCCAGCCCACTCCTGGTGGCCCCGCCAATTTGGATGGCCCTTGTACCGGACCAAAGGATTCCAGAACCTTTGGGTCTAGGTACCCGGGCCCTCTCCAGGTGCCTCCTTATCTTTGCACAGGATTCAGCGGCTGACAGCGAACTGTGCTCGCAGCTCGCGCGCGCCCGCCAGGAAGTTCTGCTCCATCAATGGGACAAGTCGGGCCTCGCTGTCGGGATCGCTATCGAATTCGGAGGTCCACTCGAAATAGGTGCGGTTGCCGTCGGTCACCGGTAGCAGCCGGATCGTGGTCCGGTGACCCTTGACCGGGATCGGGCTTCCGACAAACGTGTAGGAGTAGGTGTGGTCAACGATGGAGAGCATGACCAGCACTTCCAGGAACTTGAGGCCGTCCTTCTGGGTGATCTCCCGAACGCAACCCACCGTGTTGGCGCTCAGGGCGTTGGTGATCGTGCTGCCGGCCACGAATGGGAGCCACCCCGGCGTGCCGTTGAAGTCACCGATCCGCCGCCATACCTCTGCGGCGGGCGCGTCGATCACTGAGCTCACAAATACCCTGGCCATCACGTCCCTCCCGTTCGGTCGTCTGCGCCGGCAGCGTCGTGACGTGCGGCCATTGTCCTCGCCGTCTGTTCGCAATGCTTTCTGGTCGCGCCCGAGATAAGGCAATCGACGAGGAGGCCGCAGAAAGGAGTCGCGTCATGGCGAATGACCCGAAATGTGATGCCGTCGTGAGTCTTGTGAAGGTGCATATACAGCGAGCGTGGGACGCCTTCTGTGATGATCCGGCGATACCGTGGCGAAGCATACCCAGCTGCTCCCCGCTCGTCACAGGGGGACTCTGGATCGGCAACGCCGTGACCGGTTAGGATACAAGGTGCAGGAACCTGGCAGCTCAGGCGCACCCGTTCTCCATCACCTATCAGCTCTACGCGGTGCCGAGGAGCTTGGCGGCCTTGCTCATGTCGCGCGGGGCCACCCACAGGATGGCCCCGTAGCGGCCGGCGCCCGCGCAGACGGCGTCGATGGCCGTCACGTTGATCTTCGCCTCGGCGAGCTTCCGGTGCAACTCGGCCACCGCGCCCACTCGCTCCTCGCCACTCACTAGGAAGGCGCGCTTGGGACCGGTCAGCTTCCACTTGGCCGTCCGCGCGAACCGCTTGAACGCGGCCGGATCGGCGGGAACGAAGTCGAGCTGGGAGCCGCGCCCTTCGGGAAAGCCAGAGAACGCGAGGAGATTGATGCCGGCCTCCTGGAGCGCCGTCAGAAAGCGGGCGCCCTCGCCCGCCTTGTTGGGCACCTGCGCATAGAAGTACTCGACGCGTTGGACCGTGTCGGCCATGGTCGGTCTCCTTCAGGCCTCGAGCTCACTGCCGAGCGCCTGGTTGAATCGGTCGGTGAAGTTGGCCGCGGCGATGCTCAGTGAGCTGCGTACGCGCCTCCGCGGAGAGTATCCGTCGTCAGGCCCTCGCCAGCCGCCGCCGGCCTTGGTCAATAACCATTTGCCCAATCGACAATATTGGTCAAGGGCCGCCCGTCCAGATAGGCGCGTAGATTGTCGCAGAAGAGGTTGATCCCCCGATGCTGACGCATGTCACTGCCGCCAGAGATATGCGGGGTAATGAGGACGCGCTCAT
>WNGJ01006198.1_pt1 | contig 12630 bp, 11 predicted proteins | sample 5400611 | NCBI WGS metagenome assembly WNGJ01 (sample SAMN13153375, study PRJNA577476) | soil metagenome | isolation source: 40 cm soil or saprolite under Garry oak tree replicate 1 | place: USA:California | collected 2016-06-15
CCGATCCGGCCTCGTGCGGATTCAGCAAAAAGTATTTCAAACAAACCTTCAAGACTGTGATTTTCTCTGCAATTGAAAGCACGCTGTTTGAGATCGGACCTGTCAGCGAGGCTTCAATTGGCAATGTCGGTTATTTTAAGGAGTCCGGACTTGTGGATTTTTTTATCACACCGACGGTGGGCGCAGGCTTCATGATCGGTCAAGATCTTTTGGACAATTACGTCGTCAAGAAGCTCGAAAGAAAGATCCACAACAAGATGTTCTCGGCTACCCTGCGTGTGGTGCTCAATCCTTCGAGGTCGCTTGCAAACACCGTAGCATTCAAAAAACCTTGGTACCGCAAGCGCGACAAACTCAAGGGCAATGTTTGCGACTGTCTGGGTAGGTTCCATTAAGACTCCGCCTCTCTTCTGCCGCCACGAGGCTTGCTTGACACCGTCAGTCCCGTCAGCGCCGTCGATCAGGCGTCGAATGCGGCTTTGAACTTCGATGGTACGTGTGTTCCACCAGAAATCCATTGAAATTGCCTCATTGTGGGCTACATCCCGCTCTTGCTACGTTTACGAAGTGGCGCAGGATGTTTGGGAGCATCATGAAGACCTCAGATCCTCTTTGCAGACGCCTTCTCAATGTCTAACCCTTGGTCGCCATCTACTCCGTAATTCAGGAGGAAATAGTGCGGTTATTCGAACGTGTGGGCAGTCGCCCGGCGGTCCGTTACGTGAAGCTGGGCTTGGCTGGTCTTAAGGTTTCGAATATCTGCCTCGGCACGATGTCCTTTGGGTTGTCAGAGTGGCAACGATGGACAATTAATGAACGTGCCAGCCGCAAGATTGTCAAAACCGCTCTGGAATGCGGCATTAACTTTTTCGATACGGCGGATGTGTATTCCAACGGTGCCAGCGAAGAGATTCTCGGCCGCGCGCTTCGCGATTTCAGTTCGCGCGGCCAGATTGTGATTGCCACAAAAGTGAACGGACCCATGGGAGCCGGCCCAAACGATCGCGGTCTTTCGCGAAAGCACATCTTTGATGCGGCGGACGCATCGCTAAAACGGCTCCGTATAGATTACATCGATCTCTATCAGATTCACCGCTGGGATTACGAAGTTCCTATCGAGGAAACGCTCTGCGCACTGAGCGATTTAGTGCAAGCTGGAAAGGTTCGCTACATCGGCGCCTCCAGTATGTTTGCGTGGGAATTTGCGAAATCTCTCTACATGTCGGAAGCGCTACGCTGTGCCAGGTTTGTATCGATGCAGAACCATTACAACCTCGTCTATCGCGAAGAAGAACGCGAGATGATTCCGCTGTGTAAGACCGAAGGCATCGCGCTTCTGCCCTGGAGTCCTCTGGCCCGGGGCTTCTTGGCTGGAAACCGATCGCGCGCGGGTTGGGGCGAAACACTTCGGGCAAAGACGGATGATTATGCGCATCGGCTTTATTATCGCGACGCCGATTTCTGCGTTGCCGACCGGGCGGTGGAGCTTGCACGAAAGCGCCAGGTCAAGCCTGCACAAATCGCGCTCGCCTGGATGATCTCGAAGCCCTGGATCACTGCACCGGTTATTGGAGCTACTAATCCGGAGCACGTCATTGACGCAGTGTCGGCCATGAGCCTCTCACTGACGAGCGAAGAGATTTCCTTTCTCGAAGAAACTTACATTCCACACCCTGTTCTAGGACATCCATAGGCGAACGCATGAAAGAGTTGCGAAAGATCATGACGATATTCGGTACGCGGCCGGAAGCCATCAAACTTGCCCCGGTGCTTCATGAGCTCGAGCGGAGAACGCACGCGTTTCAGACTGTCAACGTCAACTCCGGCCAGCATCGGCATCTATTGCAGCCGATGATTACCCTGTTCCGATTGCGCGTCGACCATGACCTAGGTGTACATCAAACTGACCAACAGCCTGCTGAAGTATCACGCAGGATCGTTCGCCGGATGCTTCCGATCCTCAACTATGAATGCCCCGACCTCGTTCTTGTTCAGGGAGACACGTCAACGGCTGTTGCTGCGGCTGAAGCGGGATCGCTCATGCGAATACCTGTCGCCCACATCGAGGCGGGATTACGGTCCGGTGATGATTCGAACCCATTTCCAGAAGAGATTCATCGAAAGCGCATCAGCCGCCTCGCTTCATTTCACTTTGCACCGACATTGACCAATCGATGGAATCTGCTTCGTGAGGGAATTCCGGATTCACGAATCTTCGTTACAGGCAACACGATAGTCGATTCTCTCCAGACGATGCTCAAACGAAACAAGTCGCATGAAGACATTGATCGGATCATCGCCGAGACCGCTGGTCTCAAGCGAATCGTTCTTACAATGCATCGACGCGAAAATATTCCTCAATTTGAACGAACATTTGTCGCGTTGAGGCACTTTATCAGCATAAACAAGGATTTGTGCATTCTGTTCCCTGTTCATCCGAATCCAGCGGTGCGTCATGCAGCAGGCGTGCTTCGAGGTGAGCAGCGAATTCGGTTGCTCGAACCGCTCTGGTATTCTCAGTTTATTCAGTTGGTACGTCACGCGTGGATTGTGGTAACGGACTCAGGTGGAATTCAGGAAGAAGCGCCGACCCTCGGAAGGACCGTTCTCTTGTTCCGAACCAGGACGGAGCGTCCTGAAGCGGTCGCAGGCGGCATAGTCAAGGTCATCGGAGCCTCAGCTGACGAGTTGCTGCATGCACTGCAAAATAGTCTGCAAACACCTGAGTTCTTGCGGAAGAGTCACCCCGTTCGAAATCCCTTCGGTAGCGGTAGCAGTGCCAGAGCGATTGTCGACATCCTAGAAGCTTTACAGGGAGGTTTAAGTGAACCCCTTGATGCGGCTGTTCTCTAATAGGCGCGGTAGTCGGTCGAAAAGACCGGAAGGAGCTCTTTTTGAACCCGACATTGGCCAAATGGTCACAACGCTTCCGACAATGCTTTGGATAGAGCTCACATCCAAATGTCCGTTCAAATGTATTTTCTGCACACGCGAAGTCCGGTGGAATGCTGGACGCAATCTGGACTTCGACGTCTATCGGTCCCTCATCGGACAACTCGATCAACCCGAGTTCATCGGGCTGAACTATTCGGGTGAGTCGATTCACTACCCACATTTGATGGAAGCCATCCGGCTTGCCTGCGCCACTGGTGCTTACACCGAACTGGTAACCGCGCTTTCATCTGCACCGGAAAAGTTGGTGCGACAAATCGTCGAGAGTGACTTGGATCGCCTGTCCGTTTCGATTCACACACTCAATGAAAGGCAGTATCAGGATATCTATGGCTTTGGATCGGTAGAAGCTCTGAAAAAGCGCATTGATGCCATTATTCACACGAAGACACGCCTCAAAAAAAACACGCCTAAACTCGACTTCTCCTTTGTGGCGATGAGCCACAACCTCGATCAACTTCTACCGGTGACACGGTACGCGATGCAAGCCGGCGCGTCCGAGATTTTTGTGCACCCCATCATCGGCAGGCATCCCGTTCCTTACGATTTTTCCCGTGAACTGGAATCAAACAAGCTCACGAGAGAGTTCAAGGAAAACTTGCGGCGATCGCTGGCGGAAACACGTGCCGCCTATCCGGCCTTGCCGATCACAGTATTGAATTCTGATCTCAGTGTCGATCCTGTGCTCGGATCCGTTCCCCAGTACTACGCTCCTCCACTACCGGCAGATGGTCGCATTCACACCTGCGATCAGAGTCCGTTTGAAAGTGTTCATGTCTTAGCGAATGGTGATGTGGTCGTCTGTGAAGTTCACGACGAAGTGCCGCTTGGGAACCTCCACTCGACCGGCATCCGTGAAATCTGGCAGAGCGACCGTTACCGCAAGTTTCGGCAAGAGTATGTCGCCGGAACCAACGCTGCTTGCCGCGACTGTGTTTGGAAGACGGCATACAAGGCCGAACCGTGGAAACGATCGATTCGCGCATCCGAAGGATTTAGTCCGCAATTGACCCGAGGATGGTGGGTCGATCCGGGTGCCGCCGCCATTTGGAGCAAGAGACGAAGCGTCGCGGAATTGTGCGTTAACTTGCCAGCACGACAATTCCGAATTGCGGGAATCTTGCCGCACAATCCGGTGAGTCAGTCGAATGAATTGCTGATCTCCATAGGCGGCAACGAAGTCGCATCGATTGCAAATCCCTCATGCCGATTTTTGAACTTCGACCGTATTTTCAGATTTCCGACGGCGCCTGGAAACCGTCTTGTTTTCCACTTTGCAACCAGCCATGTGTTTCGTCCATCCGCGCACTCCGACAGTACAGATTGCCGTGATCTTGGCTTCGCCCTCCAACGGCTCGAATTGCGATGAAGTTGCTGTCACGCAAAATCCTGTTAATACCTTTCTATCTACTCACCCTCGCCGCCGATATGGCCGGAATGGTGAGCCGACGTTTTCTAATTCGAAACCAATCACCAAAGCCAAAGCTTTCCGTGACTGGAATCTCCGTTGTCATACCGGAACGAAATAACCAGGAAATGCTACGGCGCTGTTTACATTCGGTTCTAGCGGCGTGCGCGTGTGTCACGGAACCCACCCAAATCATTGTTGTTGTGAGTGAAGCCCGGCCCGACATGTACGAAGACTTGACAGAGGAATTTCAAGTCGAATGGATCTTCGAATCTGAACCGCTGTGGTTTATCGAAGCTGTTTCTCTCGGCGTTAGGGCCGCTAAGTACGGGTGGGTTTATTTGCTGAACAGCGACATGGTCGTCGACACCGCGGCGCTGGTCGAAGTTGCGAAGTGGCGAAGCGCATCTGTTTTTGCGATTGCATCGCAGATTTATTTTCAGAACTCCACGCGGCGTCGTGAAGAGACCGGCTTCACCGAGATTCGAAATGCCGGCGGCCTCATCGAAATAGCGGACAGGACGCCCTGCGATGACGAGGGCGTGCGGACTCATGCCTACGCCGGTGGCGGCAGTTCGCTGTTCCAGCGCGACCTCCTTGCCAGTTTCATCGATGGTACGAAGGTCTATGCCCCCTTCTACTGGGAGGACGTGGAATGGGGTGTACTGGCGTGGCGCCACGGCTATGAAGTGCTGTTCTGTCCGAGATCCAAAGTGTGGCATGCTCATCGAAGTACAAACCTGAAGTTTTTCTCTCGCGAAGAAATTGATCGAATCTTCATGCGAAACCGTTTGCGATTTCAGCTGCGGACGGCGCTGCCGCCGAATGCGCTGAGGACGGTGTTCGGTACCATTGCCAGACTTGATGCAAGGTCTTTTCGAGAAATGGTGAATGTCCGCTGGTTTGCGGACACGCTACGCGCCAGATTCCAATTTCACTTCCATCGGCCGTTCAGCCTTCGGCCGATTCCTGAAGTTGGCGTTCATTACCGCCGGCCAAGGAGATCAGGTTGTCCTTTGATAATGATTGTGAGTCCATATTGTGTTTACCCGCCTACTCATGGCGGTGCCAGGCGCATCCACGAACTGATCCACCGGCTTGCGGAGAAATTCGACATTATCTTGCTGAGCGACGAATCCGAACATTACTCGAGTGCGAGTCTCGAATACTTTCAGAAGTGCCATCTCGTGTGTCTGGTGAGAGGCAGGAAAGCTCATCCGGATTTCGGACGCATCAACCGAATACTCACTCATTCCAATCGGACGCTGGCATCGCACGTTCAGATGCTGATTGCAACGTATGAACCGGACATTGTGCAAATCGAATACATCGAACTCGCGAAGCTCGTCGAATTGAGAGATAGCCGGCCATGGATTCTGACGCTGCACGATGTCCTGCTTGACGAAGGCGGGATCAAGACTCAGAAAGAAGACGAATTCGAATTGCAGTACATCAACCGATTCGATGCCGTGATCGTGTGCAGCCCTGAAGACCGGGCGTTGTTGGCGCGCGACGACGTTTACGTCGTGCACAATGGCGCGCACCCGACGACGCAATATACGCCATCGCCACGCGGCGGGCCGATTCTGTTTGTGGGGCCTTTTCGTTATGCGCCAAACCTGGAAGGCATTACCGCGTTTCTCAACGACATTTACCCGTCGGTACGAGCCCAATTACCGATGGTCCAGCTATGGATTCTTGGAGGAGTTGGCGCACATGCAATCGCGGCACGCAATACATGCTTCGACCAGCCCGGCGTTACGGTCTTCGATTTTGTTGATGACGTGCAGTACTACCTGCAACGTTGTTCGATCAGCATCAATCCGGACGAGGGCGTTCGAGGCAGTTCGCTCAAGGTCATCGAATCTCTTATGGCTGGACGCGTTTGTATCTCGACGCGAGACGGAGCCCGGGGGTACATGGCGTCGGACCTACCCTCACTCGTCATCGCTGATAAAAAAGATTTCGCAGATCGTATCGCCAGACTGCTCACCGACGTTCAACATCGACATTCCTTAGAATGTCCAACGGAGGCGCTGAATCAATACTCATGGCAACGAGCATCGGAAGAACAGGCGCGGATTTACAGTTCGCTATTGCAGACTGGCTGCTCAACTCCAAAGTCCGTGTCCGATCGGGCACGCACGCTGGCGGGATAGCTGGCTGGCTGAACGAACACGGCGAGCCCGAATTTGTGTATCCGGAAATCGCCGGGTACTACTTGAGTTGGTTAGCCGCGGCGGCTGGTCTTCACCACGAATTGAACGTGTGTCCGGCAGCGACTGCAATTATTGAATGGCTGGCTTCGATTACGAGCGCCCGCCTCCCATGTACGCGCTATTACTTCGATGACCGTAATGATTGGCGAAACGGCGCCACATTCACTTTCGATCTCGCGATATTGTGTCGAGGTCTGCACGCAATTCGTGGACTGGTTTCCGAACAGCCCCGACGCGATCTTCTCCGCATCTTTATGCGTCACACGTTGCCTGCCGGGGACGTGCTTCCCGTCTACATTAATAAATCGCACGAATTACCGGATTGCTGGTCGACGAGACCAGGGCCATTCCAACTAAAAACTGCCGCGGCTTTGCTGCCGCTTCAAGACCATCCGGCAATTTGGGATACATATTATCGATGGAGTGGAAGAGTCCTTGAAGACATCGATGCCGGCGACCTTCACGCCGCCTGTTATGCGCTGGAAGGCTTGGTACAGTTTGGCGCCCTAGCAAAATCGGAAGCGCTTTTCGAGGCGGCGAGTGTTTTCGAAGTACTCTTCGCGGACATCGACGATCAGCGGTCGGACGTTATCGCTCAAGCTCTACGTCTGGGCTGCGTCCTGAGATCTCTCGGGTTTTTGCAAGCTGGCTTCTGGAACGACCGCCTCGCCGAATTGCGTTTCCTCCTGGAATCGTTCATCGACGATTCTGGCGCCGTGTTATTCCGTCCCCCTCGCTACACACCTCGTCACTTCAACAGCTGGGCCGCCATATTCGCGTACCAGTGTTTCGGGGGAACCGGCTTGACGGTCGTGATATAGGATATGACACGATCCCGCACGGCGCGAGCGCAAGAACGTAGGAGTAGGCGTTGAGACGGATTTGACCCGAAGCCAAGTGGCGTCGGCGCGAACCCAGCAGGCTTCACTACAAACCCTATTGGCTTTGCTGCGGCGCCTCGTGGGTTACGCTCCTTCCCATGTCGTTTTGAGCCTGAGCGAATGACTTTTCACACGCCGACAGACGTCTCCGGCTCATTCCTATGTGGGATCGAGTCATTCCCACGTGGGATGAGGTCATTTCCATGTGGAAACGAGTCATTTCCACATGGAAATGACCTCCAGCAACTACTGAAGAATCAACGCAGTATAGCGGTGCCCGATTTTTCCATGTGGAATTGACCCGTTTCCACATGGAAATGGCCCGTCCCTACATGGGAATGAGTCCTTCCCGTGTCCATTCGAGCCGACGACGAATCGCTTCAAGCTTTCGACGATTCACCTCGGGCCTTCGACGATTGGCTTGGTCCTGGAAACATGTGGCTTCACGAGATTCCGATATCGCCCTATGCCGGACCCATGTGTCTTGGCGACGGACCCAAGTATCTAGCCGGCGGACCCATACGGTGATGGTTTACTTGAGGGCAACCCGGAGCAGTCGTTGCGGGGCGTCTCCGCCTCGCGTCGGCCAATACAGCCATTTACCATCTTTGGTGACCCATGTAGATGCGCCATTCGGAACGTTATCGAGAAATTTGGTCACCTCGCCCGCCGGAGACACCTTCATCATCGTCATTCCGCTCGATATGTAAAGCGAGCCGTCCGGCGCAATGGAAAAGTCATCGGTACGGACACCTTGCGCGAACAACATGGGACCGCCTTTCGGCTTACCATTCGAATCCATCTGAATGCGGTAGAGTTTGTCGATACAAGCCACGTATACCCAGCCATTGTGCACCTTGATCCCGTTCTGCCGCGCAAGCAGGTCATCTTTTAACCAGGGTTCGATTTTCTTTGCGGCAGGATCGAGCCGCAGGATGGTGGTCCCCGCGGTGTCGGTTATCAAGTAAGAGCCGTTGGCTGCATAAGCAATCCCGTTGAAGAACTGTCCGTCCTGGCCATTGATCGTGGCCTTCAATTTGCCTTTGGTATCGAGAATCAAAACCTGGCTACCGACATTGGACATATCCAGTTGCGGCGGCCCTCCGGCCTGACCGCTGTTCGGGCGCAGATAAGGGCGTTGAAAGACACCAAGCACGATCTCATCTTTGTTTGTGGCGACGCCGACGAATGCCGAGAGCGAAGGTGCCGTATAAAAGTTCTCGACCCGCCCATTTGGACTGATCTTATACAGAACGCGGTCGGGAAGGCCTGTGACGTAGAACGAACCATCTGCACCCTGCGCAATGTTCTCGGTGTTCGCCGAGGAAGGCAGGCTCGCAATCGCCTCCACTTTGTTGTTCGCTGCCGCCGCGTTCTGCGCCCGCACCGCGAGACCAGCCGTGAAAAGATACAGAGCAGCAGCAGCCGCAATTGCGGCTCGGATGATATTCGTCATTGTGCACCTCGTTATGGGAACCACGGAACCGGGGCCGACCGAACTTCGATTGAGGCTTCGCCCTGCCGGGCTCGCGCTTCGCGAATTGAGGCTTCGCCCTGCCGGGCTCGCGCTTCGCGAATTGAGGCTTCGCCCTGCCGGGCTCGCGCTTCGCGCCCCCGGCGCGCCGGCTTCTATTAAGCTGTCGCGCCGCCCCTCCTCTGCGAGGAGGGGAATGATCAGAATCGGTCGTTATTGACCTTGTGTTCCCGGTCCCGCTCGACACACGGGAAATCGGGTGTGACGTGTTGGGCTGCAGGCCGTGCGATGCGTACCCGGCTGCCTGTTCTACCGGCGACACTGCCGGCCGCAGGCTTCCACGGCCCTGTAAATAAGGTGGGATCCTCTATAGTGACATCGTACTCCAGAGTGTCCCCCTTACGAGTGAAGCGTTCCACGACGTGCAAATTCTCGTCGTGAAAATCGCCATCTCCGTCCAACCACGTATCGGGATCGATCGCTGCAACATCGACAACCAGGGTGTCGCCTTCCCAGAAACCGATGGAATGACCGACCGGCACCGGGTCGAGATCCTTAGCGTGTGTGACACCGATCGGAACGATCCGGAATGTGTGAGTCATATCCTCGGATTCTGCACTTCCCTCACCCGCGTACATCAAGTAGACGGCTCCAGGCGTTTGCACAATTTCCGTCGGCGCGCCGATGCGGGGAACTCCTGCCGGATAACAATGAATTCCCGGATCAATGCGGCTCGCCGTATACATCAGCTCTCTTTGTCTGGCTTGAAATTGCGGCTTATATGGAGGACGCCGCGATTTGTCTGCGGCGCGTTCTTTGAATCGTGGTTGGGCCCGCGCGTCGAGTTCGGGTGCGTCTCTGTCGACGACCGTCACGGTCTTGCCGTCGGCGCTACGTATGTATTGCAGTCCTGGACCTGGAGGGTCCGCCCAGTAGCCGGTCATATCCGGATGACCGTCGGCTGCACGCGGAGTCGGTCGTGCGGCGGCTTCCTTTATTCGCGCCGCTCGTTCCTCGGGATTTTGCTGCGCCGCCGCAGGCAGAATCGTACCAAGCAGACACGCGAGTGATAGGGCGGCCGTGTGGCTTTTCATTGCATCCTCCGTTGAGGAGTGAGAATTCAAAATCGATCGTTATTGACCTTGTGTTCGCGGTCGCGCTCTACGCATGCATAATCGGGTTTCGCGTGCTCGCCTGCCGGACGCTTAATCAGCGTCCTTCGACCGGTTCTGCCTAGCACTCCGATGCCGTTATAGGCTGGTCTCCACGCTTCGGTAAACAGCGTTGGATCTTCCACAACAACGTCGTACTCGAGAGTGTCTCCCTTGCGAGTAAAACGCTCAACGACGTGTAAGTTCTCGTCGTGAAAGTCGCCGTCTCCATCGAGCCAGGTTTCGGGATCAATATTGACGACATCAACGATGAGCGTATCGCCTTCCCAACGGGCAATGGAATCGCCATCCGGGCGGGGATCCCGATCCGGATCGTGTTTTCCTCCGATTGGAATGACTCGAAACGTGTGTGTGGGGTCTTCGTCGGACTCACCACTGTAAAAGAAGTACATGGCTGTAGGTGTCTGGACGACCTCGGAGGGCGCACCGATGCGCGGAACTCCGAATGGATAACAATGGATTCCCGGATCGATGCGGCTGGCGGTGTACATCATTTCGCGCTGCTTGGCCACAAACTGAGGCTTGTACTGGGGCCGCTGGGAGGCGTCGGCTGCTCGCGCCTTAAACCTCGGTTGAGCTCGCGCGTCGAGTTCCGGAGCGTCGGCATCGTGGTAAACGACTGTCTTGCCGTCCGCACTCTTCGTCACAGGTATGTTGTAGCCAAATCCCAACTCGAGGCGATCAGCCCAATAGCCTGTCAGATCGGGGTGCCCGTCCGACGCGCGTGGAGTCGGCTTCGCTGCCGCTTCCTTCATTTGCGCGGCACGATCGTTTCCGCCCTGCTGCGCGAAGACATTTCCAACGATTAAGCAGGCGACCACGATGGCTGCGACGATGCTTACCGTTACGATTCGGCTTCTCATGTTTCTATCTCCTTCCCAGCGGACTCGTATTAGAACCTGTCGTTGTTGACTTTGTGCTCACGGTCTCTTTCCACACACGGGTAATCGGGTGTGACATGTTCGCCCGCCTGCCGCAAGATACGCGTCGTGCTGCCGGTTCTGCCGGCAACGCTGCCAGCCACAGGTTTCCATGGTTTCGTGAACAGTTTCGGATCGTCTATCGTGACGTCGTACTCCAACGTATCGCCTTTGCGGGTGAAGCGTTCTATCACGTGCAAAGCGTCACTGTGGAAATCGCCGTCTCCGTCCAACCAGGTCTCCGGATCGATGGCCACGACATCGACGACGAGCGTATCCCCGTCCCAGGACGCAACGGAGTGACCCAGCGGCACTGGATCGAGATCCTCACCGTGCTTCGCGCCAATCGGAACAATTCGGAAGGCGTGGGTCTGATCTTCGTCACGCTCATCGGCGTACATCAAATAAAGGGCGTCGGGCGTTTGAACAATCTCCGAGGGCGCGCCGACGCGCGGAACACCCGCCGGATAGCAGTGGATGCCGGGATCCACGCGGCTCGCTGTGTACATGAGCTCCCGCTGTTTCTTCACAAATTCGGGCTTGTATGGAGGTCTGCGCGATGCGTCGGCCGCACGCGCCTTGAAATTGGGTTGCGCTCGGGCGTCGAGTTCAGGCGCGTCCCGCTCGGCGTAAACTACCGTCTTGCCGTCTGTGCTGCGCTCGATCGGTACGGTGTCGAAGCCGACGAAACGCCGGTCCGGCGCCCATAACCCCGTCAGGTTCGGATGTCCATCCGGGGTACGCGGAGTCGGCTTTGCTGACGCTTCTTTCAGTCTCGCGGCGAAGTCGGCTCCGCCCTGTTGTGCCATCGCAGGTGAAATCCAGACCAAAATCGCCGCTATGAGAACAAATGCCGTTGCGAGCTTCATAGCTACTTCGCCTCCGGACTGTAGGTCAGGATGGTGCGCCCGTCATCAAACACGTACTTGGTTCCCCAGGCAAAGCTGCTCCCGTCTTTGGCAGCATATCCATCGACAACGGCGTGCTGTCCGACAATGTCCCGTGTCAATCCCATCCGGCGCAATTGTCCCGGACCGTGTGTTTCAAACAGCCAGGTTGTGATTTTCCCGGTCTTCGGATCCTTCACGTCGACATGCACGTAACCATGTGGATTGATCAATTCCACTTTGGAGATCACACCATCGATGCTGATTTTTTTGTTGGCGTCGAATTCCGACGAAAACGAGTGGTGTGCCAACACTGGAATGGCCAGCAACAATAAAGTTACAGCGGCGAGCAAAATGTGATGAACCGTTCTCATGGAAAAACCTCCGTAGAACTAGTTGCTAGACCTGCCGATCGCTTTGCGCAGGTCGTCAATCGAAACCAAACGGCCATGCAGCGGTGTGATCTGCTGCACGTCCAGCTTTAGCCGTTGGATCTGATCGTACAGATTGACGGTTTCCGGTGACGGCCGGGCCGGCGCGGGAGCGTTTGCGGGACCAGGAGTATAGACATCCGCCTCGATCAAAACTTTTTCCTTCGGCAGATAGCCGATCAACATCGTATCGACGTGATTGGTACCCGTCAGCTTGTACAGTTCCACAGTACGCGAGCCGTCGGTAAGAACCCGCTTGTCCGCCACTCCTTCGATGATGCCCTTC
>WNGJ01015945.1_pt1 | contig 12630 bp, 9 predicted proteins | sample 5400611 | NCBI WGS metagenome assembly WNGJ01 (sample SAMN13153375, study PRJNA577476) | soil metagenome | isolation source: 40 cm soil or saprolite under Garry oak tree replicate 1 | place: USA:California | collected 2016-06-15
ACGCTCAGATTCCTGGCGCAAGCTCCGTGGTTTCGCCAACAGTTCCTGAAACCACTGTTCATCGAAAGGGACTTTCAGTCCTCTCTCCTGAGCTGCTTCCCACAGCTCCGCCGCTTCCGTGTACTCCTCTCCTTCCACAAAAGCTCTATATTCGAAGTAGATTTCAATCAACCTTTTGAGGTTCTGCGATGTTGGTTTGCTCTGACCTGCCTCCCAGTTGCGTAAGGCCGCTGTGCTCACGCCAACGAACCTGGCTAAACCCTGTTGAGAAAGCCCGGTGCGAGCGTTGAACAACAACAATTTATCCCTCAACCGGGAAGGATTTCCCGAACGTCCTGTACTCTCCTGCCGTAGAAAAACCATCGCTCTCCCTTTCAAAAACGTCTTTGCCTGGGTATTACCACGAGCAATCGCAAGCAACCGCAACCAAATATGAGAACTCAGAGCAACTCCCAGGAATTGCTCCTGGGGTTCTTTGCATGTACGCTGGAGACGTGCCTGGGAGCAGTTTTCGGGGGAGGTTCCCTTGCTCAGACATTGCTCCTGTTCTGGGGCATGCAAGCACAAGCCTGAGGTCCTCAACAGTGAGAACGAATGCGACGACGTCGAGAGGTGTGGATGGGAGCAAAGTCCTAGCCAATTCGCTCATGGTACCTGTTCATCCTGCTTCGCTCGCTTCGCCTTAGTGACCACCTCCTCCTTCTGGAACAGGAGGAGAATAGTTTTGAATTGAGGTGTTTTTATGCGTTCCTTTGCACATGCTCGTCTCGGTCTGTTTCTACTCCTGTTCCTGCTCGTCTGCAGCAGTGGGCTTGGTCTCACTACCTCCTTCCGAGGAGTGGCACAGGCAGTCAATCCGCCACATATCTGGCTCTCTAATAAGGTCGCACCACCGACTGCCAGTGTGCAACTCAATGGTGGTGGCTTTGGTCAGAGTGAAATGGTGAACGTGGACTTTGATGCAACTCCAATAGCGAGGGCAACCACCGATTCTACTGGAAAGTTTGCGATACGCATTACGATCCCGAAGATGGCGTTACCCGGGTCGCATATCATCCAGGCTACAGGCCAGGCAAGTGGCTTGACGGCACAGACTGCTTTCCTCGTCCGGACAAACTGGGCTCAGTTTCGCTTCGGGCCGTATCATACGGGAAATAATCCCTATGAAAATGTGATTAATTCCTCCAATGTTTCAACATTGACCCTGGATTGGCGCTATACTACGGGAGGTGGTAACTCTTCCCCCGCAGTAGTCAACGGAGTGGTCTATATTGGCAGCACATTCCCGCAAAGTCTATATGCCCTGGACGCTGTGACTGGTGTACTCAAGTGGAGTTACGCCACGGGAGGTTATATCGGTTCCTCCCCAGCAATAGTCAATGGTATGATCTATTTCGGCTCAGACGACCACAAGTTATATGCCCTGGATGCCGAGACTGGTGCATTCAAGTGGAGTTACACCACGGGAAATTTTGTCGACTCCTCCCCCGCAGTGGTCAATGGCATAGTGTACGTGGGTTCAGAGGACCACAAATTATACGCCTTTGATGCTATGACTGGTGCACTCAAATGGAGTTATACCTCTGGAGGTAGCATATTCTCTTCGCCGGCAGTCGCGAATGGCGTGGTCTATTTCGGTGTATATGGCGGTGAACTGTACGCTTTTGATGCCATAACAGGCAAATTCAAGTGGAGTTACCACACGGTAACTTATGGCGGTCCTCCATGATAGTTGCCAACGGCGTGGCCTATTACGGCTCTGGCACATATGATGGCAAGCTATACGCCTTTGATGCTGTGACTGGTGTACTCAAGTGGAGCTACCAAGTGGCGGGAAATGAAATCTACTCAACGCCAGCAGTAGTCAACGGTGTAGTCTATGTTGGCTCATGGAACGATTTATATGCCTTTCATCTCCCCGGCATGAGCTAACGAGTAGTCTTGACAAGCTGTATACCTGGACTGTGACCCAAGGAAAGGATAAGTTAATGAGTAATACTTTTCTCAGATTCGCAAAATATCAAGTTTCTCAGGTTCTCGCGATTATAGGCCACGATACACCACTCTCTGTTTCCATCGGACATTTGGAAGAAGCGAAGACTGTCCACCAGCTCACAAAAGCCATGAAGAAGATACAGAGCAGCTTATGGAAATTACCATCGGATGAGCGCCTCCTGGGGAGTCAAAGCGTGACGGCTGTTCTGAGTCAGCATGTACGTACGGCTTCAAATGCTTCGTTGAAGTTGGTCGCTGCAGACTGGTTGCGCTTCCTCATGCAAGCGGGAGTAGTCGCACAACCAGAGAAAGCATTCGTAACACTGGTAACAGCAGCTATCCATGCATCACAAGGAAATACCCGAGAGAATGCTCACGAACTTAGAACCTATCTCACATTGATCTTTGAGAGTTTCTGGCCGTTTCGTTCTCCCTATGCTGCATATCCCCGGGGGTTATTTCCTTCTAATGAAGTGTTTTATCCCCTGATTCCTCTGCTCAGCCAGGCTGATACTGCTATGCAAGAGTCTTTGCTTAACATTTTTAGGCAAGGTTCAATTTGGAAGAATTGCACGTGACCGTTTGAACAGTCACACCGTGTCACCCTGAGTCCATTTGTTGCATTCAGGGTAATCTCCGCGAAAGGTCTGTCGAGATCGGCACAGAGATGCTTCGCTGCTCCATTCGCTGCGCTCAGGACAAGGCTCAGCATGACACAGGGGCGGTGCTGCGTTCGGCATTTATAGAGCCAAGCTGCGCAGATCATGAATGTCAAAGAAGAGTGTCTTGTACCTCTACATGGTCGGCGCTGCGTATTTCTCGGCATAATCTCCGATGATGGGAAGCTTGTAGTACTTGCCCTGGAATGCGTAAACCATCAGTATGATCCATATGGCCAGTAATGCAAGTGGCAGCAGAATGGTAAGGCAGGTAAAAACAAATCCTAATGGAGCCAGGATAACAGTAGCATAAAGGAAAGACTGAACGGTGAAGAGCACTACAAACAGCACGATCCAGAATGCATTAAAGATAATCGATTGCATAGCGTGGAAGCGCACGAAGCGATTTTGCTTCTCTCCCAAGTAGAAAATGAGTCCGCCGACGATTGAAAACAGGTAGCTTAGCCCGGCCGCGACATTGGCGTCCATGCCCATCGAAGTGGGGCCATTTGGGTTAGGAATAGCTGTGGGAGGAGCACCATATGGCTGCTGATATCCACCCGGCTGATAGGGAGCTTGTTGTTGATATCCACCCGGCTGGTAGCCGCTTTGCTGTTGATACCCACCGTACTGTTGGTAGCCACTTTGTTGTTGGTAGCCGCCTTCTTGTCCAGGCTGATTAGGATCTTGTCCCTGATTTGGATTCCATGACATAGAACATACCTCGTTTTCTTCTAAGATATACGTATGAGTCTTTGATAAAAGACAAACAAACGAATAGTTTTGCCAGGTTACAAGCGCTTAGTTACACTAGCTATTACGTACTGTACACTGAGGGGGTTGTCTTTGTATAGTTACCAAGCTAAAAATCCTACTCATTCTATGTTTGGGCGTGTGGGTGGGAATCACCTGACAAACGCTCTGCGGGTGGAATGATCAATGCAGGGCGCTCGTGTTCGTTTTCTTCATCTTTGCGCTGTTCATCGTCGGGTGTAATAGGTCGAGGCAGTTTATGTTTGCGAGGAACCGATTCACGCTCATCCAAATGCAAAGGTCGCATCTGCGGGGCGCCCTGGTCGTACTGCTCCTGGTTTTCTGCATTGAGAGGTGTTTTTAAGAGCGCCGCCTCAATCACTTGATCCATAGAATCTACGATAATAAAGTTGACGCGCTGGCGGATTTTAGCCGGAATCTCAGCCAGGTCCTTCTTATTTTCTAGCGGGATAAGCAGGCTATAGATATTCGCGTGGTGTGCGGCCAATACTTTCTCTTTCAGTCCGCCAATACCTAGCACGCGCCCTCGCAGGGTTATTTCACCTGTCATCGCAATACCAGAATGTACAGGGCGTCCGGTTAGCGCTGAAATAAGGGCCGTGGCGATAGTAATGCCCGCGGATGGCCCATCTTTGGGAAGAGCATTTTCCGGCATATGGATGTGCAAATCGGTGCTATCCTGGAAATTAGGATCAATCTGCAACTCTTCGGCGCGCGAGCGGATGTAGGAGAGCGCTGCATACGCAGATTCGCGCATCACCTCTCCTAATTGGCCTGTGATGAGCAGTTCACCTTTTCCTGCCATTGTAGCAACTTCCACAGGTAATAAAATCCCACCCATCTCGGTCACAGCCAGGCCCATCGCCACGCCAACCTGCGTTTTTTGCACGAATGGGCTTTCGGTGTAGCGAGGTGTACCAAGATACTGCTCCAGGCTATTGCTTGTGATCCGTAGATGTGAATCTGGTTTCTCGATGATGCGTCGTGCCGCTTTGCGGCAAATCGTTGCCAGTTGCCGTGCAAGATTACGCACGCCGGCCTCACGCGTATAGCCTGTAACGATTTGTTGCATAACGGATTGCGGAATCTTTAACTGCTCTGGGGCAAGACCATGCTCTGCCAGTACAGTAGGCAAGAGGTGGCGCAAACCTATATTTACTTTCTCCTCGAGCATATAGCCTGGGAGATCAATAATGTCCATGCGGTCGGCTAGCGCACGTGGAATCTGGTATTTCACATTTCCGGTACAGATAAAAAATACCTCTGAAAGGTCGAAAGGTACTTCCAGGTAATGATCAGTAAAGTTGCTGTTCTGCTCAGGATCGAGGACTTCTAAGAGCGCCGCAGCAGGATCTCCCCGGTACTCCGAAGAAAGCTTGTCAATCTCATCGAGTAAGAAAACGGGATTGCGAACCCCAACTGTCTTCATTGATTGAATAATACGGCCAGGAAGAGCGCCTACGTATGTGCGGCGATGGCCGCGTATTTCGGCCTCGTCATGCACACCACCCAGTGAAATACGCGCAAATTTGCGACCGAGGGCGCGGGCTATTGAACGGCCCAGCGATGTTTTACCGACTCCTGGGGGACCAATGAAGCAAAGAATCTGCCCCTGGCTTTCTCTCCTGGTGTACCCATCCCTGAAAGCCAGTTTCTGACGCAACTCGCGCACTGCCAGGAACTCGATGATACGTTCCTTAATTCCCTCAAGCCCGTAATGGTCTTCATCTAAGACTCGTCGTGTATAATCAATGCTGAAGCTGTCGTCGCTGCGCTCAGTCCAGGGTAATGCCAGTAACCAATCGATATATGAACGCAAAATCGCGATCTCGGCTGATTGGGGCGGGATGCGCTCAAACCGGTCGATCTCTTTGCGCACCCTGGTCGCGATCTCTGGAGGCATCGACTTTTCGTTTATCCTGGCAAGCAACTCGCTCACTTCGCTAGAAGTCTCCATTCCCAGCTCTTCCTGGATCGCGCGCAATTGCTCGCGCAGATAGAACTCCTTCTGCGTACGATCTACCTGTGAACGTACTCGGTTGCGAATAGTCGCTTCCAGTTCCAGAATTTCAATTTCGTTGCCCATAATCACACAAATTTTCTCGAGGCGTGCTAGTGGGTTCGATGTCTCCAGCAGATCTTGTTGCTGTTCAGGATCGGTCACGAGGTGCGCCGCAAGCATGTCTGAAAGCCGGGCTGCGGCTTTAAGGGCAACTATCGAGTTAATATCTTCTACTGAAAAGCGACGGTTCAGTTGAGCATAGCGCTCGAAGAGGTTAGTGGCATGGCGTACCAGTGCATCAGCTTGTGGGTCACGAGTATGGATTTCCTTTGGGGTGGTCACACTTACCCGTAGAAAAGGTTCCAGGTCATCGTACTCTTCAATCTGTACGCGGCGTATACCACTTAACAGCATCTGGAAGCTGCCGTCTGGTTGTCGATGCAAGGTTGTAACTTCTACCAGCGTGCCTGTAGGATAAATATCCTTAGGCTGGGGATCATCGATATCGGGATCACGTTGAGATGCGGCAACGAGCAAGTGTTCAGGTTGCATCATAGCTTCTTCAACTGCGCGCACCGACTTTTCGCGTGCAACTGCCAATGTCATACGTGTGCGAGGAAAGACGACCATATTTTTTAACGCCACGAGTGGATATATCTCATAGTTATCCGTATGTGTTTCCTGGCGTTCTTGTTCGCTCACGTATTTCCCACCTTGCTAGTGCATAAAAAGGGAGATTTTCGGAGAACCCGGCTCTTGCATCCCCCGGATGCGCGGCCCCCCATTCCCTGGCAAGGGGCAATCCCCCCTGCACCTCTTTCCTGAAAAAGAAAGTGAATAAAAACGGATGAGCCTGCATTAAGCAGACTCATCTTCAGAATATGCTGCTGCACGCTCGGTGCGCGTAATCAGCAATGGTTTGTTACGTTGTGTAATCACATCGCTGTTGATAATGACTTTCTTTACATCCATGCGCGACGGGATTTCGTACATTATTTCAAGCAGAATATCCTCGATGATACTGCGCAACCCTCGCGCTCCTGTGCGTTGTTTCAAAGCGCCTTCGGCTGCCGCATCGAGGGCGTCCTGGGTAAATACCAGTTCAACCCGGTCAAGCTGTAAGAACTTTTGATACTGCTTGACAATCGCGTTTTTCGGTTCAGTCAAGATGCGGATCAGCGCATCTTTGTCCAGGCTGTCTAACGAGACGGCAACAGGCAAACGTCCCACAAACTCAGGAATCAAGCCGTATTTGAGCAGGTCATCTGGAATGAGTTTGGTTAGAACCGACTCCTCGGGCTGCTCAGGTGCCGCAGTTGACCTGAAGCCCATCGTCTTGTTGCTGCCCAGACGTTGCTCGACGATCTTGTCAAGTCCTTCAAAAGCGCCGCCGCAAATGAACAGAATATTGGCTGTGTTGATCTGGATAAAATCCTGGTGTGGGTGCTTACGTCCACCCTGTGGTGGCACGTTGGCGATCGTGCCCTCGATAATCTTAAGCAGGGCTTGCTGTACGCCCTCGCCCGAAACGTCGCGAGTGATGGATGGATTATCAGACTTGCGCGCAATTTTATCGATTTCATCGATATACACGATGCCTCGCTCTGCTCGCGCCACGTCAAAGTCCGCCGTCTGAATCAGTCGCAGGAGAATGTTTTCGACATCCTCGCCGACGTATCCTGCTTCTGTCAGAGCTGTGGCATCAGCGATGCAGAAAGGCACATCCAATATCTTTGCGAGTGTCTGTGCCAGCAACGTTTTACCGCATCCCGTAGGGCCGATGAGCAGAATGTTACTCTTGCCCAGCTCTACATCGTCAATTTGCATGCCTACGCCGATGCGTTTGTAGTGGTTGTATACGGCCACGGCCAGTGCCTTCTTGGCTCGCTCCTGCCCGATCACATATTGACTGAGTTGCTCATAAATCTTCTTAGGTGGGGGGATCTTACCTGTTTGCAGACGCGGCTTCGTGATAGTAGCTTGCTCCTCTTCGATGATCTCTCGACAAAGGTCGATACACTCATCACAAATGTAGACACCCCCAGGACCAGCGATAAGTCGCTGAACCTGGTCTTGACTCTTGCCGCAGAAAGAGCAGCGATAAGTAGTTCGTATATTTTTCGAATTTGCCACGTCTGTTACCTTTCCCTGATAGGGCTTCAGCCTTAGTTCTGCGAGCGCGCATCCTTTCTTTCGCGCCCATAAACCAGATTTACTGTATCTCTATGCCTGTACCGGCTGTTTCATCTGCGATAGTTTTTTCTGCCTCGCCAGTCTCACTGCCGGAGAGAGATGGCTGGGAGTTATCCTCCTCCATCTCCTGGGTGTCCACAGCCTCTACTTCGCCTGCAAGAGTGGCTGCACCGGTGGGCTCAAATTGGGTCTCTACACCTGGCTCTTCCTTACTGTCTTCAATCTCAGGCTCCGTTGTCAGTTCAACCAGGCGTGTGATGGCTTTTTCACGGAGCAGGCTCTGTGCCAGTGCTCGAAGCTGCCCTTCGGTTTGGGGCAGGTTTTGTCCAATCTGGGCATAAGCTCGGAAGAGAGCTTCCACCTCTTCGGGTTTAACACTGATCTCTTCTTTCTTGATAACTTCATCAAGCACGAGTTGACGTTTCACTCGCTGTTCGGCATCAGGCTCCAGTTCCTTCAGATATTTTAGCAGCATCAGATATTGATCCAGGGTCATGTGTTGTTGCTCTAGCAAATGCGAGAACTGGTGCACCATCTCTTCCGTTTCTTCCTGAATCAGCACAGGATGAACCGTAAAGTGTGATTGCTCGATGATTGCATTCATGACTGTTTCTCGCAGTTCATCGCGTATACGTCGCTGCTTGCTTTCGAGTAGATTGTCACTGACAGCTTTGCGCAGATCTTCCAGCGTCTGGTACTCGTCATTGCTTACCTGGGCAGCCAGGGCGTCATCGAGTTCAGGAAGTTCTTTGAACTCCACTTTGTGGAGTGTGACTGTATACTGCGCTTCTTTCCCTGCGAGTTTCTCATTGCTGTAATCGGCTGGTATGGTGGTAGTAAATGTCTTGCTTTCGCCCGCCTGCATACCTGCAATATGCGCATCCATACCCGCAAAAAGCCCGTGTCGCTCCTCTGTCAGTTCAAAGGGATTGTCTTTCAGATCAGAAATGCCCTCTTCGTCTACCGTCAGCTTCAGATCCATGGTAACGCGATCGTCCATCTGGGCAGGACGCTCGACAACGTCCCAGCGTGCCTGGCGATTGCGCAGTGACTCAAGCTCTTGCTCAACCTCTTCGGATGTGACGATAGGCTCTTCACGTTCAAAATGGAGTGAACGATAATCGCACAACTCAACTGGAGTCAGAATGGGCACTTTGAGGCTAAAGTGGTAAGGCTGACCCATCTCAAAAACGGGCGCATCCATTTCAGGCTGTTTGAGAGGAGTGAGATCGTATTCTTTGAGAGCGTTGCGGTAGGCCTCGGACATTAAGTCATCGAGACCTTCTTGATAGATATATTCCTTGCCGAGTTTGCGTTCTACCAGTGAACGGGGGGCCTTCCCCCGGCGAAAGCCATGTATGTCAACTTTTTGTACCAGCTTGCGGTATGCCTTGTCTGAAGCTTTTTCCACTTCATCCCAGGAAAAATCAAATTCAACGAGTGCCTCACTGCTTGGCAACTTTTCAACCGAGACCTTCACGTTACCTCCAACACATGTATCATGCCGTGTTTCCATCTTGGCAATGGCCACACAACTAGCCCCTACATTCTATACTATACTTTGATTATACCTAAGGCAAGCTTCAAATGGGAAGTATTGAGGGACGAACGCTCCCAATTGACTACCCAAAGCCAGGCGAGAGGCGCACCTTATCCCTGTGCGGACACAAAGGAACGATGATGATCTCGATATGCGCGCTCACTTAGGCTCAGGTAAACCTGGAGCGGGAGACGGGGATCGAACCCGTGACTTTCTCCTTGGCAAGGAGATGCTCTACCACTGAGCCACTCCCGCATGATTGCGATTCTACCAAACAAAGGATGCACTACCCATAGTCTTTATCCGGTGGGCGGTGAGAGACTCGAACTCTCATGGCTTGCGCCAACGGATCCTAAGTCCGCCCTGTCTACCAATTTCAGCAACCGCCCGTAATTCTCTTCTGGAAATAGAAAAAACCTCACTTCACGATGATACATCAGTACACAAGCTACTGTCAAGACAAACACGAGGCGGCATTCCGTTTGGGCTACTGAGCAAATCAGACTAATTTGCGCCACACTCTTGTAGCATGATAGAATAAGTCAATTCGTATTCCACTCAGAAGAGGACAGGCAGGCCAGGCTATGCAACAAAATCCGACATCAGCAACTACTTCCTCAGATCTGCATCGACCCGATCTGTATATCAACCGTGAGTTGAGTTGGGTCGAGTTCAACCGGCGCGTCCTTGAAGAGGCACAGGATAGCCGCCATCCATTGCTGGAGCGCGTGAAGTTTCTCTCCATCTTCGAAACCAACCTCGACGAGTTCATCATGATTCGCCTTGCTGGACTGAAAGATCAGCTAGCCGCCCATGTAACCAATGTCAGCCCTGACGGCCTCAACGCAGAGCAACAGTTACGTGCTGTGCGTCAATGCCTGGCCCCACTGGTGCAACAGGTGCGACTGTGCTGGCGAGATGAGCTTATGCCATTGCTTGAAGCACAACATATCTATATCCTTGATTATGAACAACTGGATGCTAAACAACGCGCTGCGATGCGAACCTACTTTGAGCAGGAGATTTTTCCAGTCTTAACCCCTCTCGCTGTTGATGCTGGTCATCGTTTTCCACATATCTCTAACCGCAGTCTCAACCTGGCGGTCGTCATTACTGATACCACCTATGGCGAGCGCTTTGCGCGTGTCAAAGTTCCCCCGTCTTTGCCGCGTCTGATACCCGTGCCGTTTAGAGCAAAACAGCAAGGAGCAAAGGCTTTTGTATGGATCGAGCAGGTCATTGCTGCTAACCTGAGTATGCTCTTTCCAGGTTTTGATATTTGGGAGTCCTACCCGTTTCGCGTACTGCGTGATGCAGATATTGAGTTGCGCGAAGACGATGCTGCTGATCTACTTATTGAAACTATTGAACAGGGTGTGCGAGACCGGCGGTTTGGTTCGGTTGTTGACCTTGCGGTTAATCCGTCAATGCCTTTGCGTATTCGTAGCCTGCTACTTGACAGCCTGGAGATCACTTTAGATGATCTGACAGTTATCGATGGCCCACTTGGTATGGGCGATGTTATGGAATTGCAGCGCCTGGATCGACCAGAATTAAAGGATCCACCGTTTATACCACGAACGCCGCCGGAACTTCGTAAAGATCATGATCTCTTTGCGGCTATTCGACAGCATGACCTGTTGATGCACCATCCTTACGATACATTTGACTCTGTAGTGGAGTTCATTCGCGTAGCCGCGCATGATCCACAGGTACTGGCGATTAAACAGACGCTGTATCGAGTAGGGACGAACTCGCCTGTCGTCAATGCGCTGCTGGAGGCGGTTGAAAACGGCAAACAGGTAGCGGTGCTGATCGAACTGAAGGCGCGTTTCGATGAGGAGAATAATATCGAATGGGCAAGAGCCTTAGAGCGTGCCGGCGTGCATGTGGTGTATGGCCTGGTAGAGTTGAATGGGTATATCGGCTTGAAGACACATGCGAAGATTGCGCTGGTGGTTCGTAAGGAGGCCGATGGTTTGCATCGCTACGTACACCTGGGAACTGGGAACTATAACGCTACTACTGCACGTATCTACGAAGACCTCTGCCTGCTAACTTGCCGCCCGGAGATCGGAGCGGATGCCTCGGCGCTCTTTAACTTGCTGACCGGATATTCGCGTCAAAGTACGTATAGTAAGCTACTGGTTGCTCCCCTGCGATTGCGGAAGGGCATTGTGGAGCGCATTGAGCGCGAAATTGAATTTCATCGTGAGCATGGCAATGGACACTTGATGTTTAAGATGAACGCACTCGTGGACCCAGAAGTTATCCATGCGGTCTATCGCGCATCCCAGGCAGGGGTACGCATTGATCTGATTATACGAGGTATTTGTTGCCTGCGCCCGGGGGTCGAGGGCGTAAGTGAAACCATTCGTGTGAGAAGTCTCGTTGGACGTTTCCTGGAGCATAGTCGCATTTACTATTTTAGAAACGGCGGGGATGAAGAAATACTTTTGGGCAGCGCTGATATGATGCAGCGGAACCTGGACGGTCGCGTTGAGACGCTTTTCCCAATAGAGGACCCTGTATTGCGTGGGGCAATCCTCGAGCGTGTACTAAAGCCCGAGCTCGCTGATACGGCGAATGCGCGCGAATTGTTGCCTGATGGGCACTATTTACGAGTGCAACCTGCACCAGGAGATGCGCCATTTGATAGCCAGGAATGGTTCATTTCGCATCCACTGCTCGGTTCTGATACAGACCCCCATAACTTTATGATCAGTGCGATGCCGTCTGGTGCGTGATGAGTCGTAGGAGAAAAAGGCTACAGCAAAAGTATCCATTTTTTGTAACCATCCCTTACAAAATATAACCATCTCTTGCATTTTTTGAACGGATGTGCTACACTGAACCCATGAAGTTATCGAGCTATGCGAAGCGGATCGGGAACAGTTACAACACGGCTTGGCGTATGTGGAAACGAGGCCAGCACGCCTTTCTACCAGTTGCCCACAGGAACAGTGATTGTTGAACCGCCAGAGCAGCGTGTGACGCCTCCGCGGACCGTAGCGGTTTATGCCCGCGTTTCCAACAGCGAGAACAAGAAGAACCTGGAGACACAGGCCGAGCGCCTGATCAGTTGGTGCAATGCGGCATCTGCTGGTCAGTTGCCAAAGTCATCAAAGAGTGTGGCAGTGGGATCACTGATCAGCGCCCCAAGTTCCTGGCTCTGCTCGCAGACCCCAAAATCAGCCAAATCGTGGTCGAACACAAAGACCGGGTTCACGTTTTGGGGTCGCTTACACTCAGACATTGCTCAGGATGCAAGGACGGGAATTGGTCGTCGTCCATACGGCAGACACCGTAGAAGATGACCTCATGGGTGACTGTGTCGCGATCATCACCTTGTTTTGTGCCCGGCTCTATGGGCGCAGGCGAGCCAAACGCAAAACGGAGCAAGTCCTGGCTGCCTTGCAGCAGAATGGATCAGAAAGCGGTGAGTCAAAAGCCAGACAAGGACACGA
>WNGJ01006200.1_pt2 | contig 12629 bp, 11 predicted proteins | sample 5400611 | NCBI WGS metagenome assembly WNGJ01 (sample SAMN13153375, study PRJNA577476) | soil metagenome | isolation source: 40 cm soil or saprolite under Garry oak tree replicate 1 | place: USA:California | collected 2016-06-15
CTCCCAGGTCAGTCATCCGCTCGTCGGACTCCTCGACATAGCCACTTCGCATCAGGCGGCGGCGGTTCCCGAAGACTCGCCGGCTCTCAATCTTCCCCGGGTCCTTTCCGTCTGGGAGCGTCGTAAATCGCATCCACATGGGAAGGAGAGGGTCGAAGAGTTTCGCGTGCAAGATTGCGTATGCCGACGCGGCTACCAATGAACTGGAGAAACCGACTTCATAGTTGATGTGCCGAACTAACGTGCCAGGGACGAAGTCGAGTCCGTCGGCAGGGACCGAGAAGGGCACGTTGTCCGGGCCGACAAGGTAACAGTACGACCCGAATCGCTCGTTGCCATTGGGCTCCAAGTACTTGAGAATCGTGAAACCAACTAGCCCCGCGTCCCCCGGATCCAGTGTGGCTTTCCTCGACACGATGACGCTGAATTCGGAGAAGCGCAGCGTGACGGCACCCCCCTGACCGAACTGGCCCACCAAGTACCACTTCTCTATCTTGTTCGTCCCATGGAGTGAAAGGATCGTGCTCGGCATTTTTTCAGGAGCGATCCCGATGCCGGTGTCTCGGATGTCGATCGTCATCGTCCGCTCCTTGTCTCCAAAGTCGTACCCAATTGTAATCCCGACGTCGTCCGCAAGGCGTTCCAACCTGGTCTCGTTCTTTTCGTTCGCGAGTTGCCCTCCAGGAATGCCGTAACACTTTTCAACGAATTCCCGAGGAGAATGACAGGCCTTCAGCTCGGGCTTCTGTTCGGCCGCCAGGTCTAGCGTTGCATCAATCGCGTTCGTAACCCGTTCCGTGGCAGCGGAGTCGGAATCCCCGCCGACTTCAACAGCTCCATGGTTTCCGGGAATGTCGCCCAGCGGTCGAAACTTCGCACCGTGATGCTCGAGCAGTTCTTGGAGGATCGAGGCGACAAGCTTGGACGTCTTGCATTCGAGGAGTTTCTTGAGCGCCGCATCAAGACTAAGCATTCCTTTCGCCCCTCGAAGCCGCCCCTACAGTCCGCGGATTGTCAATCACAACGGGCCCGTCTCGGAGCAGACCTGCGCCGTGTTCGGAAATCTCGCAGATGGAGGAACGACCGTTACGCTTGATCACGATCAGATTCATTTCTTGCAGCCGGCTCTGCACGCCAGCACGCATTGATGATACGTGTTCAGGTGTCATGCGGTCGGCTCCCTCCAGAACGGACGTGTAGAAACGACGCATTGAGCCATCGAGGGACGGCCTATCAATGGCGCCGCGGGCGACCGCATCGAGGAATGAGATCATGTGATTGTACTCGAGGGGGACCCTCTCCCTCAAGTGGTCGACGAGGAATCTGATCTCTTCTTGTGCGAGGCTTCGCGTGTGGTCGGGATGCGCAGTAAGAACCGGATTCGCCATTTCGACGAATTTCACGCCCGCTTGGGTGAGTCCCACGTGGAGTTCTCCCTCAACCTCGACCACGTTGGCGAACTTGGACCGAGCAAGGAATCCATCCAGCAGGCCATCCCTCGGCCTTCGATCGATTAGGTACTGATCCCAGAATCGAGCCTTGCTCTTCTCCGCCTGCCGAGGGAAGCTCGTCGAGAGTCTTTCTCCGGGCGGGAGGTTGAACTCCAAGTCGATTTTCCGGAGGGTCTGGTACAGATGCGCGGCGACTTCAACAGTCAGCCGGGCATAGTCAACCAAGGGCACGGGTCGCTCCTGAGTCATTTTGTAAAGGACCCGTCCAGCTGCTTTTAGCGGGAGATTCTTGTAATACTGAGCCCAGAAAATCGTCCCGACCAAATCGAGGTCGCGGGGTTCGGGAACCACAACGGGCGTCTTGGGGTTGTCGAGAACCACGAGATCACGCAGCGGACTCCCCGTCTTACGATCCTGAGGACTCTTACCGTCAGTTGCGGGTGGTTTGCCCTCAGGGCTCAGAATCGTCTCTGACGACTGCACTGAGCTACCACGCCATGGGTCGATCGACTGCTCTTCGGCCACCAGCTGGTTTCGAAGGGCGACCGACACGATGTGGTCTAGATCCCTGTAAATTCCTAGGCCAATCAAGCGCCTGATTCGCTCGTCGTCCCTCGCTTCTATGTTCAGAAGGTATCTTGGCATTTCCTCCCCATACCCAAGGTATGTGTCGAATACTTATAAGCATTTCTGAATATATCCGGGTATTATCGGTATCGCTTCGAGAAATGACTGGGCGAATCCGATAGCGCGTTCGGGAATCGGAAAGAGCAGCTACGGTGTCGCTACTTCCTCGGTAACCAAAGGCCGTCTTTTCCTCTTGGCATCTCGGACGGCCACACTTGGAATTTCACTTTCGAGGATTGCATCGATTTTCGATCGGATTTCACCGATGTCGTCGTCGATGCGTTTGTGCTGCTGCTCCTGTTTCTGCCAGGTCCTGCGATGCGTCTCCTGCTCCGAGACCTGCAATTCCCGGAGCTTCTTGACGCCGTCCACAACTCCTTCGGACCGTTGTCGATAGTCGTCGCTCGTTAGGTAAGCGTAGAGCTGGGCCACCTTCGCCTCGCGCTCAGATGAGGAGAGCTTCGATCTCGCCATGTTCACGAGGCTGTCCCTCAGCAGCCCGGCGACGAGGACGGCGTGCTCGGGTGCCACGATCAATATACCGTCCTTGACGGCCAGGCTCTTTGCCTTTCCTGGGAGGGCCGTGGACACGAGCACGACATGCGGGGTCTTGTGGACTGTGCGGTGACGTTTCGCTTGCTCGACGAAAGAATTTTGCCACGCCTTGACGTTCTTGACTTCGTAGACGATCAGCCCGACCTCCTGCCCACGGTATGCAATTGTCTGTTTGAGGTCTCCGATTCGTCGTCCTCGCTCCAGCCTCTCGACATGGTCCTCCTTGAACGCCTGCCGCAGGTCCGCTAGGAGGGACCCTTCGGAATACTCTTGAAGAGCATAGGGCGTTTCTTCTTCGACGCGACGTTTGAGATCCCCGACTTGTTTCTCAAGGGCAGTTCGGGTTCGTTGCCAGTCGAGGCGTTCCTTCTCGAATTGCGACCGCTCCCGTTCAGACGCGATTTCCAGCCGTACCTTCTCGCGTTTCGCGAGCTCCGTTGCCAGGCGATGCGCGTCCTCCATCAGTTTCTTCCCGCGCCGCTCGAGGTCCGCCTCGGCCCTGCGCTGCTGCTTCTCCAAGAGGGCTGTCCTTTGTTTGAATGACTTCTTTTCCTTTTCGAGCGCCTTTCGCCCCGCCAACTGCTCCCTCTGCAGCCGAGCGAATTCGCGCTCAAGCTTCCCCTCGCGTTTGCCGACCTCCCGTGTCACCCGGACCTCGAATTGGGTCTCAAGTTCGGCTCGCCGGTCTGCAAGTTCGATGCGAGATTTCTCGGCGACTTCCTTCTCCACCTTGGAGTAGATCTGCACTAGCTGTTCTCTCGTGATCGGCTGACCACAATATGGGCAACGTTCCGTCTTTGCTTCAGCCATGGCTCAATCCCCCAAGGGCTCGTGTGGCCTACTCGAGAACATCTGAGAAGTGGATATAGGTGGCGGCTGAGCTTCCTCACGGAAAGGAAGAACGAACTTCGAGGATGGCCTTTGTGACGTCGAGTGGAACCCTGCTCTATAGACGAATTTCGGAATCCAGGTCAGGCCCTCAATAAGGCCGCCAATTCGGCGGGCTCGTGGACGAGGGTTGTCCGGTAGAGCTTGTCCAGTCCGGCACCTTTTGCTATGTTGCACCAGCTTCTCTCGGTCACAACGATGTCGCAGTAGGGAATGGCAATGTTCAACGCCAGGTCCCAGAGGTCGCTCTCCTTCGCACGCCGTGTCGTCTCACTGGCATAAGTCAATTCGTGAAAAGTCTTGAATGTGGGCATGGTCTCCAGAGTCGCCTCAATCTGTTCCCGTGATGACGTATACGCTGCCACCAAGGCGCGCGGGTCCGGCGACGCTTCTGACATGGCCTGGAGAAGCGAGTCTCCGACCACGGTGATCATGAAACGGGCCATTGAAATGTCGCGCCGTTTGGTCTTGTCGGGATGCGCATAGGCCGCATCGATTCGAACCTGAAGATCAGAGAGATAGCGAATTTCGCTTTCGGACCGATTGCCAATCTTCGCCGCGAGGCTTGGATCCTTCAAACTGGTCAGGAGCGATGGAGACATCACGATCTCCGAGATCTCTCGTTTTACTTCGGGTGAAAGTGGCCGTGCATTCGCATGTTTCGGCACGAGGCGAGCGTTCCCGCCTAACACATGACTCAATCCTTTTCCGAAGACGAAGTTGGTCAAGTCGATTCGAGGCATCCCCATCATGAGTCTCACCGCGTTTATCGCTTCGGGTCGCAACATCTGGGGCCACGGACGGATCGCGTCTGCGTTCCAGACCTCCGTCATGAAATCGACCAACCGTCCTCGAGAGGCATCGTTACGACGCTTTGCGATTTCCTTCAAGTGCGCAAACGACAAGGGGAAACGAGTTTTACCATTGGCTGCGCTTGCGGTAACCGCTTCATAGGCATTCCCCCATTTTTCGGACTTGCCATGGTGGACCCGGGACAGCTCAATCCAAACCCAGAGGTCGAGGTAGACTGTCTTCGGCGAACCGTCGTTCATCAGGAGGTCTTGGATCACGCGTGGCCGCGTATTTATCCCATCGGCAGGAGGGTTGAATCTACTCCGGAGTAATGCGGACAGGACAATCGGGAGTAAACCCACATAAGTCTGCTCCCCGCCGGATTCGAACCCAGGAATCGGATAGGATTTGTTTGAATTTTGACACAGAGGAGCGCGAGAGTTCAGAGCCACTTCATGGCTCTGAGCGTTCTCGAATGTGCTTCGCCACCCAACTGTCCGATGGACTGGTTTCCGACAGGCGCGAATATTACGGTGCGCACCGGACTCGATGCTCACAGCAACGGGACAAGTTGCGAGCGGTGTGTTCGGATGTGGTTCTCCAGCCCCCATTTGCCCCGTTCCACTACGGTCGCCGCTGGCAAAGGCCGTTCGGGCGGAGTTCAATTGTTCCGAGGACCGGATGAGTGATTTTCTCGAACTGTGCCGGATCGCTGATAGTTCTAATTGCGGCGAATCCCCTAATCGAACTGGTGGGGTACGAATCAAAGAGCCTGTTCGCAGAGCCAAGCAGGGCAGCGCCGGTTGTTACGACATCATCTACAAGAACAATCTCTCGCGGTGGCTCGAGGTCTTTCTGCACTCTGAGCGTCTGATAGTGCCGCATGGCATTCGGCCTCTCCGCGGAGATGCTCGTGGCTGCTTTCGGAATCGCTTCGGTTCGTAGCAGCAGACGGGCTGCCCTCACCCCGAGGCCGACCTGGACCAGTGAACTGGCTAGTTGATCCGGAACCCATAGCGAGCCCTGCTTCCACAATGCACTTTTGGGAACGGGAACGAGCACGGCCTTGGGGCTGAAGAATGAGGTTACAGGTTCTGAGAGGGCGACGTTGTTGGCGATGAAGCTGGCGATTACATCCCAAACCACGATTGGAGGTGAACCAAGTACTCGTCCGTCCTTCAGAGCACGCATCAGGTCACGGGATTGAAGGCCGGCCACTCCTCCCTCACGGGGAGTGTACGAAAGAAGGGAGGCGAATTCAACCCGTTTCAAACGCAGCGACGGCAAGGTCGAGACCCGCGCTAGGCAAGAAATCGAGGATGTCATCAGGCTCCTTGAACTCCACTGCGCCATACTCAGCCATCTTCCGCGGCCATTCAAGCCTCGGCTTGGAGAACTCGCGGGTGTGGATGAACAGAGGTCGTCCCAGGCGAAGAGCTTCCCATCCTTGGTGAAGCGAGCCGCCGCTCTCGCTACTTTCAACGATCACCGACGCGTCCGCGATCAAGGCCATCGTCCTGTTGCGAACAACGAAATTCGATGGCGATACCGGACGTCCCTCTTCGAATTGGCTCACCGCGAGATGGTTTGTCATGATGAGCGATTGAAGCCGGGCGTTCTCCCTCGGGTAAGTCTGAGACAGCGGCGTTCCAAGGACGGCGATGGTCTTTCCGCCAGACTCGATCGCTGCTTTGTGGGCGGCTGTGTCGATGCCTCGGGCGAGCCCGCTCACTATGATGACCTCTCGCTCTGCGAGCGTCCTGGAAAGCCTCGCCGCGATCCTCAACCCCTCAGCAGACGCTGACCTGGTCCCAATGATCGCGACTCTCGGGTGGGACAATGGGAATTTGATTTTGCCGGCCACGAAGAGCTTCTTTGGGGCGAATTTCTGTTCAATCTCGCTCAGAGCCCCAAGGAGTTCTTGCGATGAAATCGAATTCAAACGGGAGCCTCCCGCAGGCGAGCCAGCTCCCCGCAAGCCGGCAGCCACACCTTGCACCCGTACCCCATATCTATTGGGTACTTCAAATAGTTGTGACGGTGCGCGAAACGGCCATTAACGGTGGGGGGACGGCGACGTGGACCTGGTGCGAGCGATTGCTCTGCCAGAGGATCCCATATCGATCATCGGGGCGTTGCCAACTGGCGCCCCGTTCGACGAGCTCGCGGAGGGTTACCTCGGAGCCGTTCGTCTGTCACCACATTCCACAACGGCCATTCGGTTCTTCGGCTGCCTTCGCCCTCCGGGGCCCATGCCTTCCGTAGGGCCGTCTCACGCCGCGCGGGACTGTTGGGTCGTTCCGCCTTCGCGGTTCGCGCCGCCAAAGCCTTCCTCAGTCGATTCTGTCGGCATCTCGTTCCTCCGGTTCGTCGTCGTCCTCAAGTGCGCGTGGCTGTGCATTCTTTGTTCGTTGACTCGAGTGCTTACAAGGCGCGAGGCGCGCTCTGTCGATGAGTTCGATTCCCTGGGCGGGCTTCGAAACCCCATGAGGTTCGAATCTCTGTGGGTTCTGCGTTCGACGTGATTCGAACCCTAATGGATGCGCGCCGAGGAGGCTTGAGTTACATTTGATTGAAAGCACGTTCCCTCAACCCGCATATCTCCCCGTTCGGCAGCGCTCCAGCGATGCGGCTTTGAAACCTCACCCCTACTCAACAAGCACGAGAGGATCAAGACCGCGGGATAGGAAGTCGTTCCTGTTCGTCCTTCGGTGGGCATACTGGGTCAAATCGCCGTCTTGAATCGGGCTGACGTCCGGCCTTTGCTTAGCTGGTGCCCGCCCTTGGTCTTGATCGACCTAACGCGACATGAAGTATAGGACGCGAAGTGTCTGTGGTGTAAGAGGGAATTTGGCTACAAATAACGAGAAACCAGGGACAACTGAATCGGTTAGAGATTGAGATCATCAGCATGGACGAGTTTGGAACGTGTAAAGCAAATGAACCCTCCGGACCCGCGAGTACGCGCGGTTACATGAAAATAGGATTTGATGCACCCCGAGAATTGAACTAGAGTCCGGCCTCAAAGTCGCCTGTGAGTTGCTCTACACTTGGGAAAAGAGCTATCAGTTCGGATGTCACATTCGGGACATACTTGATCAGGGGATGACGGAGAAAGCCCGCTGCCGTGAGCGTGCCGAGGCACCACTGGAGGAGCGAAACACTTCGAGGAAAAATGGCGGGCGAACTTCGTACGATCTCCCCGTCGAGGATTTCAAGCGCTTGGCGAACCAGTTGATCTCTGGGTTGATTCCGATGGTGTTCGGGTGATCGTATCAATACGAAGAGGTTTTCAGCGAAGCGATTCCAATCTCTGGGAGCCAACTCTTGAGGAATCTTTCCGGAATTCACCTGCTCCTTGAATGCATTAGCGATCTTTCGCTGGAGGTCGAGGTCGGGCCACTCCTGAGTTGTGACCAACTCGCTTGTCTGTTCAAACCCAAGGACAATCATGTCGAGCTGCTCGGTCGAGGCTCTTAGTTGCGAGGCGAGTCGTCTGTCTTTCCAATCCACCGATTCGGTCTTGTATACGAGATTGTGCGTAGTAACTGCCCATGCGTGGTCAAATGCGGAACGAATCTGAACTTCAAAGGCGATCTCGAATACTTCCGGCGGAAAGTTCAGGCTAGGAAGGTTGCGCGTACGACCAATGAACCGCGTCGTGTCGAATCGGAAGGTCTCTGGAGCCTTCTGGCTTCCGTGGCGACGGTAGATAGCAACTTCCGCAAAAGCGTTCTGAAGAAATCGAATCACGTCATCCTCCCTCGCCAGTGTCGGAATCACGATCGCGCAAGCGTACACGTCTTCGAGGGAAGACCACTTCGAGAACCTCCCTGACTCAATTTTCTCAGCTAGCGACTCAACAGACTTTGTTCTTCCTATGAATGCGAATCCTTCGCGCTCACAGTAGCTGAAGACTGTCTCCTTCACGCGCTGCGCGACCACTTGGATATATGGAAGAAGGTAACTGTATCGCTGGGCGACATTGCTCGGGACTATCAAGTCTGACCCGCACCAGTTGTTTCACGGAGAACGCGCTCTATGATCTCCATTCTGACTCTCCTCGGGCCTGCATCGTTCGAAGCCGAACGGGCCGCTTCGTAATAGACTGAAGCATCAGTCCCTCCTGCTCTGCGCGTTTCATCGTCCACGTCCGTGAGAAAGCCCGTCAGTCTCGAGACTGCAGCCTCCCAAGGGACTTCGCCTGTCGAAAGGATCCTGTCCACGGCACCGAAGAGAGAATAGAAATCAGCCTGATTTTGGAATCGACTCCGAACAATCGGGCTGGGAACCGGAGGATCTGAGTCAGTCTCGAAGGACAATTCCCGAATCTTCTCTACTGTCCGGCGAAATCTGTTCTCTACGTCATCCTTCCTGTCCCAGCTTTCATCCCTTGCGACAAAAGCCTCGTCCAAGTCGTCTTGTGAATAGCCCTTTGGTCCTTCCTCTAGCAACATGAGAAGGGTGGCTGTCAGTTCCACGTCCTTCATTTGCGCCCGTGACTTCTGGGTCAGCCTCGGGAATTTCGGGGGGAGCCGGCTCGCCATCCAATCAGCCAGACTTTCACACGCGTTGATGAACACCCCGTCGAGGCGAGCGTGGCGAAGTTCTTGCGGAGTAAGTTTCGCCACGTTCTTGTTGATGCGATCGAAGATGTTATTGATTGTAGGCTCCTCCACGCTTGGGAGGTATTCGACGGAAAACTGATAACCCCAAAACTGGGTTTTTTCGGATGTGTCGAGTTGTTCGAAGTACTTTCCTCGACTCGTCTGCTGAGTTGCTTCGTTGGAGACCGGAAACTTGTTCGCGAGAAAGTCAAAGATTGTTATCAGTCGTTGTTTCCCGTCAACAACATGGTATCTTAGGTTTCCACTAGAGTCGATTTCCTCGAACAGAAAGATGGCCGGTGCTGGGAATTGCAACAGAATTGTGTCAATGAAGTAGTCGCGGTATTCTTGATTCCAAACTGAGCGCCGCTGATACGGAGGCTCTAGGTCCAAGAGGCCCCTCTTGTAAAGATCCCAGAGCCAAGCGACCGACTGATAATTCTGCCTCCGATTCATCGCCAAGCTCCTTTCGCTGGAGCTGAGTTTACGCTCGGAGGCTCCTTTTGCGGCAAACGAAACCCCTTCACAACGCGCCATTGCTAAACGTGGCGTCGACATGTTCGCAACGGGTCGAGTGTGAGAAGTACCTTTCGGTCCGCCTTCGACGCGATGCCAACTCAACTGGCAGCGGACCCGATGAGGTCTCAGCGTCTTGCCGGAATCCACTGAGCGAGTTCGATTCCCTGGGTTAGCTTCGACAGCATCCGGCCGTTCGATAAGGCGGCCATAATTTGCCGGCAAGCTGGAACCTTCGGCCATCGGACAGCGCTGCATTGGTTGAGAGCACCATGCCACGATTGCCAAGGGAAGAAGCGGATATAGAGGAAGATCGACCGGTTGGAATCGACGCTTGCTATTGGGAAAACCATATGGTAAACAGCTCCGGTCGCAAACCATATCGAAAACAATATGGTAATCCGCTGCGATCTCACCCGCGGTAGCGATGCCTCTTTCAGAACCAGCGCCAGGAACTATCGACGACTATCGTAACCGCTTGCTTCGCCATGAAGCGAAATGGGAGATCATCACGCTCGGTACTGGCGAATACCACTGCTCTTGGGTAAATCCATATACGGGGAGCGCGGAGCAGATCAAGATCCCGAAGGAATTCAATCCGCACGATCCCCGAGACATTGCATTCGATGAGACGAAGGAGACATGCACGATCAAGTATGCAGAAAACGCGTCATTGACCATTGCCACATCTTTGTTCCGTGCACTAAGGGCCGAGATCCAAGCACCGAGGCCGAAACGGATCCATATTGAGGATCTGCGAGGCATCTTGCGAAGCAAGCACTTCTCTGGTCCAGTGCCGGTCAAAATGAAGAGAGCTTGGTCGGCTTTGCTTGAGGGCAAGGACACGGTTCCCCAGATCGCTGATACGTCCGGAGTCTCCAAGGATACTGCTTACAAGTATCTCGACTTGTGGCTCAAGTACGACATCGTGCTTCTGAATGGTCCGCACGTGAGTCTCCACCCAGACCTCTCCTCCTCGACCAAAACCGACGATTAGCCGTGCTGGGCTCGACCTCTTCCTCCTTTACGAAGGGCAAAGGTCCTTCAACGCTCGACTACACAACATACAGAGCGTGGTGGAACGCGCAATCAGGCCATCCAGGACTCGGTTGGTAGGACATGAGGCCACCGTTCAGTCGAACTTGGACTGGCTCGATACGATCGACCCTCAAATCGTTGCTAACTTGTCCCCGCTGGAAAAGCTCCTCATTTCAGTATTGCGTGAGTACAGGAGAGAGAGGGATGCGATGGCGACTAGTGACGCTTTCGCTGAGAGCGTAGATTCGAAGACAGAGGAGTCATCTGATCAGACGAAACCGGTGAACCAATGAAAAGGAAACACGTACCACCATCCAGAGTCCGCTACGAGACCAAGAAACCAACCCTCTCCTTCCGCCTCACCAGAGAGGAGTTGGAGGTGGTCCGCCAAATGCAAATGCAAAAGAGTCTCACACTCAGCGAACTGATGATGCGCGGGGTTCATCTGGAAGGAAAGGTGAAAGAGGGATATCTTCAAGGATATCGGCGAGGGGTGCATGACACGATGGGTCGATTTCCCATTCCGTGCCTAGGGTGCAGCGATCCCATATTGCTGAACATGAAGTCGCCCTCCGTCAGAGAGTCCGTGCTGAAGGCATTCGCCGGTTTCCGCCATCCGGGCTGCGTCGCAAAGACGCAGCCAGTCTCTTCGCCGATCATTGTCAATGCCAAATTCGCCGTTGCCGAAACGAACCCACGGACAGGCGACGCGAGTGCAACGGCGTCGAAGATCCTTGTCCATTCTCCGCAGGCGACCCACGAGACCAACGAGGGCTCGGCATTGTCAACTGTCAGCCAGCGGCCGGGTACCCTCACGCCGTCGGCATCGCCTCCTTTTTATCCGGAAGGGCCGTGGTGGGCGTCGCTCGCCGCAGGATTCATAAAAGGCGCCATCGACGAATTTCTCCGGGGACTTCACGAGACGTAAAGTCTCCTTGTTATCGATGTCGGCGACCTCTCGGCTCTTGCGAGTTCAAAGCCACATAAGGGGTTCGCCTTCGATTTGGTGACGATCGGCCAACCGGATGTCAACATGAGGGGGTTGAGTATCATCGGCTGCTTAGCCATGGTACGCAACATCCAGGATGGACAGTCCACCATCGCGGCCAGCAATGCCGGACAGGTCTCACTCGACACCACGGAAATCTCCGTAAACTGCCCCGTACTGAGCTGAGCAATCGCCAATCGATTGATAAGACCGGATGATTCGAACGCGCTGAGCTCCACATCGTCTGAATAGCGGTGGACACGCGGTGTACTATCGTCGCTGAAAGGGAATCTCAGCCGTCGGCGCCCACACCGAGCACGTACTAGTCCTCTCCGGTGAGCGCCTGTGAGCGTTCGAGCTGGATCACGCTGGTGCTAGCTCCAAAACTTCAATCTGACAATGAGGGTTGCGCTCATAACGATCATGACCCGTCCACCGGCTAATCCCGCTCTCCTCGGCGCGCGACTCGTCACAAACCGGCCCGCATGCAGACAGCCTTCAAGGCAGGCGTGAGGACAAACGCGGTTCATGGAGAGGCCACGGCGCCGGCTGCACGGCGCCGGCTGCACGAGGGAAAGCCCATCGGCTTTTTTGCCTAGACGGCGTTGCGTCGCACGTGCCCCCAACGGCCGATGCCAAGAGTATCACCTTCCGCCCCGCCGTGCCCTCGGACGCACAGGTCGTTGCCGCCATCGTGAACGGCGCCTATCGTGGCGACGCCACGGGCCGCGGCTGGACAAGCGAGGCGGATTTCATCGCCGGCCCGCGCATCGACGAGGCGGGGTTCCTTGCGCTCCTCGCTAAGGATGCGAGCGTTGTCCTCCTCGGGCTGCGCGATGGCGACATTGTCGGCTGCGTCCACCTCGAGGGCAGCGAGGACGGGGTGGCCTTCCTCGGCCTGCTCTCCGTCCGCGTTACCGAACAAGGCTCGGGGCTCGGGCGCGCGCTCGTCGCGGGGGCCGAGGACTACGCGCGGCGCGAACTTGGCGCGCGCGTCATCGCGATGTACGTCCTGACGGTGCGGCGCGAACTACTAGCTTGGTACGAGCGCCGCGGTTACCGGCGGACCGGCGACATCGTGCCTTTCCATTCCCCTCCGGGCCAACGATTCCTCCGGGGCCCGCTCGAGTTCGAGCGGCTTGAAAAGCGACTCGCTTGACCGTGACA
>WNGJ01012545.1_pt1 | contig 12628 bp, 9 predicted proteins | sample 5400611 | NCBI WGS metagenome assembly WNGJ01 (sample SAMN13153375, study PRJNA577476) | soil metagenome | isolation source: 40 cm soil or saprolite under Garry oak tree replicate 1 | place: USA:California | collected 2016-06-15
CCTTGCCGGACATGAATTGCACCGGACCGAAATGATCGAAGAAGATGAAAGGCCCGACCATCTGGCGCTTGCCGTGCGGCAGCGCGCGGCGCACCTCGAATCCATCGCCGAGGTCGCGGGTACGCGGCACGATGATCAGCTCGAGCGCGTCGCAGGATTTGGGATCGCCGAGCACGGGATCGTTGGAGGGAAGCCAGCTCATGATGTCTCCGTGATTTGATTTTATGGTGATCTTAGCAGCAATCGGGTGGTGGCGTCCAAGCGCGGAGTCATCACAATCTCACGTCGGTCGCGGCAAAATCTCTTCGTCGTCCCCGCGGAACGCAGGGACCCATGCGCCGCGGCGGCAATTGTTGCAGAAGGTATCCGCAGCCATGCCTCAACGATAGGACACGGCGTATGGGTCCCTGCTTTCGCACGGACGACATCATTGATCTGTTCGCAACGCCCGCCGAAACGATTTTCCCGTCACGCCCGCCATTGATCTGTTCGCAGGAACAATTCTCCCGTCGGCTCAGAAGCAACAAAGCCGGTCTGGATTGCGTCGTCGCTTGCGCTCCTCGCAATGACGGCGGTAAGCCTACTCAACAAAATCGAGAGGATGGAAACCGATGTTGCCCCCACTCAAACCCGGCGTCACGCTCGCCCGACTCAACGGTCCGATGATCGAAACCGAACGTCTGAAGTTGCGGCCATGGTGCAGCGCCGACATCGCACCGAACACGGCGATGCTGTCCGATCCCGGCACCGCGCGCTTCATCACCGCCGATGGAAAGCCGGTTATCAACGAGTTGGTGGGATGGCGCAACGCGGCCATCATGGCCGGGCATTGGGTCCTGCATGGCGTGGGCATGTTCGTGGTCGAGGAAAAAGCCAGCGGCAAATTCGCAGGGCGGGTGGGGCCGTGGTTTCCGCCGGGCTGGCCGGGCTTTGAAGTTGGCTGGGGTATCGCCAGCGAATTTCGCGGCAAGGGTTACGCGGTCGAAGCAGCGCGGGCGGCGATCGATTGGAGTTTTGCGACTTTCGAAATCGATCGGATCGTCCACTGCATCGACCATGAAAACGCCGCATCGCGAGCCGTGGCGCGGCGGCTTAAGGCCGACAAGCAAGGCGAGACCGACCTGTTCGGCCACGTCGCGGAGGTGTGGGTGACGACACGCCATTCATGGATGGCCCAAGCCGCCAAAATTGTACCTTCCGGCGATCTTCGCTAGATTGCGGCCGTGCCCCTTGGCCCGATTGAGCCGACCGGATGTTGCTGTCCACTCTTGATATCGCGTTGCGCGCCGGCACCACGGCTCTGTTGCTGGTACTGGCCGCCTCGCTGTTCCGCGACTTTCGAAGTGTCGTCGCCGGGCGGCTGGCGGTCGCCTTCGCGCTGGGGTCGGCGGTTCACGCCGTCGCCTCAGCCATCGGCTCCACAGCGCCGGTTTCGATCTGGCATGCGCCGCTGGTCGCGATCTCCACCGGCAACATCGTGGTGTTCTGGCTGTTCACGCGCGCGCTGTTCGACGACGCCTTCAAGATGCGCTTGTGGCATGTGCTGATCTGGGCTGCGGTCGCCGGTTTCAGTTTCGTCAATTGCGCCTGGATCGCGCCGGCATCGGCAGGGAACGCGCGGTTTTCCATCGTGGCGATCAACCTGCTCGCGCTCGGCTTTATCGCGTTGGCGGTCGGGCAGACCATCGCCTCGTGGTCCGCCGATCTGGTCGAGCGACGGCGTCGCCTGCGGGTTTTCATCGTCAGCGCCGCCGCGCTTTACGGCGGCACGAACGCCATCCTGCAAATGCTGATATCGGGCCGCGAGGCGGCCGATCTCGCTAACACCGCGAATGCCGCGCTGCTGGCGGGCATCGTCGCCGTGATTTGCTATTCGATGACGCGGGTTGCCGCAGCGGATCTGTTTGCGGTCGCGCCCGCCGCCGCCGTTGCCGATGTCGCCGGCCCGACGGCGGCGCCGGATTCAGGCGCCGCCGATCAAAGACTGGTCGATGCGCTGATGCGGTTGATGGCCGATGAGCGAATCTACCGCCACGACAACATCACCATCGGCACGCTGGCGACCAAGCTTGCGATACCCGAGTACAAATTGCGCCGCCTGATCAACCAGCGGCTCGGCTATCGCAATTTCAATGTCTTCCTCAACAATCACCGGATCGAGGAAGCCAAGGCCGCTCTCGCCGACCCGTCGCAGGCCGAAGTGCCCGTGATCACGATTGCGATGGATGCCGGCTTTCAGTCGCTTGGGCCCTTCAATCGCGCCTTCAAGGCCACCACCGGCGTCACGCCGACCGAATACCGGCGCCTCAACGTGACCGCGGCCTGATTTTATAGTCCATTGTAATTCCGGATAAATTCCGGAATCGGCGAGGCGTTTTCAGTTTTCAGCCAGGGCGATTTCCAAATCCGGCGAGCCGTCGCGCCGCTATCGAGCTCATGTCCGGCACGCGCTTATGCGTCATGCCGGAGGCCATCATGAACCGACGACGTCTCTTCTTCATTCTTGCAACTTCGAGCGCGCTTACCGCGCTCGCCCTGACGGCCGCGCGGGGCCGCGACGTGCCCAAGGTGGCGACAGGATTCGTCGCAAACGTGGTTTGCTCGGAAACCTTCGTGTCCGGTCAGGATCCGGACCGGGTGTTCTCGGATACGACAGACGCGATGCCGGGCGCCGGCCTGATCAGATGGGCGCTGGGCTACAGCGTCGATCGGACCCGCAAGGACGTCACCGTGACCCTGCTGGGCCTCGGCCGCAGCCATGCCGTCTATCGCGATGGCCTCGGCTGCTATCTCGATCATGGCGGTGCGGTCGCCGAAGCGTCGGCGCCGCCCACCGACGGCAAACCGGCGCTGGCGCTGTTGCCCGAGATTGCCGGGCCCTCGCTGGTCGCGCCGGTCAACCCCGAGCTCGCCGCCGCGCTCGATCGCGCCTTCGCCGAGCCCAGCCAGCCGCCATCCCGTCATACCAGAGCGGTGCTGGTACTGAAGGACGGCCACATCGTCGCCGAGCGTTATGCCGAGGGTTACGGTATCGATACGTCGATCCTCGGTTTCTCCGCCACCAAATCGGTGATCTCGGCGCTGACAGGCATTCTCGTGCGCAAGGGCGAGCTGACGCTCGATCAACCCGCACCCGTCGCGGCCTGGCAGGGCGCCGGCGATGTCAGGCATGCGATCACCGTCGATCATCTGTTGCGCCATACCGCGGGTCTTGCGCTCGGCAGCTCGCTTGACGCCTCGCTCGCCGCGGCGCTCGAGCCGGTCAATCGGATGAAATTCATGGAACCGGATATGGCCGCCTATGCCGAAAACACCGAGCTTGAAACGACGCCCGGCAGCGTGTGGAATTACAGCGATGGCAATACGATCATTCTGTCGCATCTGATCCGCAACGCGACCGGCGGCCGCGCATCCGACGTGCTGCGGTTCGCGCGGCAGGAATTATTCGGCCCGCTCGGCATGCGCCACGTGACGCTCGAGTTCGACGCCGCGGGCAACCCCGAGGGATCGAGCCAGATGCTGGCGACGGCGCGCGACTGGGCGCGTTTCGGCATGCTCTATCTCAATGACGGCGTCGTCGGCGGCAAGCGCATCCTGCCGGACGGATGGGTGAGATATTCGGCCTCGCCCACGTCGAACGCCTGGGTTGGATATGGCGCGGGCTTCTGGACCAATCTCGGCGACAGCTTTGGCGCCCGCTACCGGATCGAACACGGCTGGCCGCGCAACGCCTTTTTCGCCAAGGGGACGATCGGTCAATATGTGATCGTCATTCCCTCCGAACGGCTGGTCGTCGTTCGGCTGGGCCGGTCGCCGAATTGGCCGCCGGAGGCTGACGGCGTGTTTCGGCTCGTCAGCGACGTGGTCGCGGCGACCAGCGAAAAAGCAAAGCTGGTGGGTAACTGACCCCGCGCTTTACTGCCGCCCCAGCTGTGTGGCTTTCTCGACACGATCAAATCTCTCAAGGGACAGGATCGCATCCGCGAGCTGATCGGCGCGGCCGTTCAGCACCGGGCGGGCGAGGGTGAGAAATTTTTGCGCCATCGCCTGCGCATCCGGGAATGAATTCGGTTCGCCAGAGGGATCGGCATAAAGCCGCTCATGCACGCCATCGTCGGTGGTGATCGAAACCCGTGCCCCGAAGGGGTGGCTGCGGCCGATTTCGAGGCGATCGTCCTGCACCACGTCGAACTTGTCCGCGAGCGCATCCACCGCAGCGTCGCCAAGCTTGTCGTAATCGTCCCAGCCGAAACGGCCCTGATCGAGCGCCACGGCGCCGGTGAAGAACATCGAGAACTGGCCGCCGACGATCGAGGTCGGGTGCCGCTTGGTAGCGGCGTCGCCGGTCAGCGTGATGCCGTTGCGGTGCAGACCGATCTCGACGCGCTTGATCTGGTCCGGCGTGAGATTGTGCTCGCGGCGTATCGCGATCAGCGCGTCCAGCGCGGCGTGGGTGTAGCGACAGCTCGGATAAGGTTTGACGCCGATCTTCATGGTCTCGTAGGTCGTGCCGAGGCCGGCGGTGGCTTTGTCGGGATGGGCGTTGTCGCTGTAGCCGACCAGCAGGCCATGCTTGCCTTCCACCGATTCGGTCGCGCCGACGAAATCATTGCGCGCCAGGGTCGCTGCGATCACGCCGTTCATCGCGGCGGCGCCGACCTGATAGCGCTTGTTCCAAGCGCCGTTGACGAGGAACTGCAGCGAGCCGGCGGCCTGACTGCCTGAAATACCGAACGCCGCGATGATCTGTTGTTTCGACAGTCCAAACAGCCTCGCAGCCGTGGCGGCGGCGCCATAGGTGCCGGCGGTGGCGGTCGGATGAAAACCGCGCGCATAATGCGAGGTGGGATCGAGCGCGTTGCCGAGACGGCAGCACACTTCATAACCGGCGACGATCGCCGTGAGCACTTCACGGCCTGAGGCGCCGACCATCTCGCCGACCGCGAACGCGGCCGGCACCACCGGCGCGCTCGGATGCAGCGAGGAATCCGCGTGCGTGTCGTCGAAGTCGAGCGAATGGCCGAGCGCGCCGTTGAGCAAGGCGGCGACCGCCGGTGTCCAGGTCTTGGAATCGCCGAATACGGTCGACTGGCCCTTGCCGTCGAGCGCCAGCGCTTCGAGCATCTTGAGCAGCGAGGGCGTGGACTCCGCATCGCGCCGCGCCCGGATGGCGCTGCCGAGGAAATCCAGCGTCAGCACCTTGGCGCGCGCCAGCACCTGCGGCGGGATATCCGCGAATTTCAGGTTTGCGATATAGGCGGCAAGCGTTGCGGTTTCGTCGGCCATCGTGTTTCCTCACTGTTGTCGCACAGGGTAGGCGGGCTGATTCCGGGTTTCAAGTCGCCTGGGCGCGATGGGCAGCAGCCATGTCCAATGTCGTTTACAAAAGGCTTCGTCTGTAACATTCCGGAACGGGGCGCATGATCGCTTTCCTGAAACGCCTGTCCGCCCCGATGCGGTCCCGGAAGGCGCAACTGGCGCTGGCGATCAGGGTCACGGTAGCGGCTTTCGGCGCGCTGGCGATCGCGACCGCGTTGAATCTGGTGTTGCCGCTATGGGCGGTGCTGACGTCCCTCATTGTAACCCAGATGAGCGTCGGCCGGTCGCTGAAGGCGACCCGCGACTATATGTTCGGCACGCTGGGCGGCGCGATCTATGGCGGCGCCGTCGCGGTGCTGATTCCGCACTCGGGAGAGGGTGCGCTGCTGGCGCTATTGGTGTTGGCGGTGGCGCCGCTGGCCTTCATCGCCGCCATTAATCCCAGCCTGAACGCGGCCCCGGTCACTGCGGTCATCGTGCTGCTGGTCCCCACCATGAGCCATGTCAATCCGCTCGATTCCGCGATCGATCGCGTTCTCGAGGTCACGGTCGGCGCGGTCACCGGGCTTTTGGTGTCGTTTATCGTGCTGCCGTCGCGGGCGCATAATCAGGTCCGGGTCAGCGCCGCGCGGCTGCTCGAATTGATCGCGGCGGCGCTGTCCGAATTGCTGGCGGGGTTGACGCGCGGGCTCGACAACGACGCCCTGCACCGGATTCAGGATGGCATCGGCACCACGCTGGTCGAATTGAATGCGACCGGCGCGGAAGCGGAGCGCGAGCGCGCGGCGCATCTGGCGTCGGGGCCCGACACCGGTCCGCTGCTGCGGACCGTCTTGCGGCTACGCCATGATCTTGTGATGATCGGGCGGGCGAGCGTGGCGCCATTGCCGTTCAATCTACAGGCACGGCTCGCAGCCCCCTTGGCCAACATCAGCGCTGCGATCGTCACTTATTTGCGCGCCATCGCCGAGGCCTTGCGGACCGGTGTTGGCGCGCCGGCGATTTGGCCGGTCCAGGAGGCGCTGCAGGCTTATGCAGCGGAAATCGCGGCGCTGCGCAGCGAGGGTCTGACGCGCGGTCTGCCGGGTGATGTGGCGGAACGATTTTTCGCGCTGGGGTTTTCGCTGGAGCAGATGCGGCAGAATCTGAAGGACCTGGAGCGCTGCGTCGCGGAGTGGTCCGAAACATCGTCGGTAACAACCGCCCGCGAGCATGATCAGGGAGCAGATTCATGAATGCGCTGAGCGGACTGGCTGCCGATCCCGCTTTGTCCCCGATAGCCCAATCGTCGCATCGCAGCGAAACGACGAGATGTCCCAAGAGGGGACATAACAAGAGCGGACATCATCGTTCCGCCCGTGCAAGCCCTCTTGCTCACGCCAGACAGTACATCCTTGTGCGAGCCCGGCGGCTATTAAGATTACGCCTTAACCAATGATTAATTATACGTTGGCGGGTGCGAAAGGCCCGGCCTAGCATGCGTTCGGATGTTGCGAATTAGTGAGCGTGCCATGATGTATAAACAGTATGCAGCCTTCATAATGTCTCTCGGCGTGGCGTTTACCCCTGCCTGCGACCAGGCCATCGCCGGGTCGGGAGCGGCCCATGGTGGTGCTTCCGCTTCGACGCATTCGACTTTCCATCCCTCAGTCATTCGATCGCCAAATCACCACAACGGACGCAATATACGGAATTTCTTTCCGACCACCGGCACCTTCTTCTGGGAACCGTCGAATGGCGAACCCAACATAGACGTCACGCAACCGATATCAGGCCCGGTGTCACGCGATATGAATTACACATACAAATTTGATGTTCCTTGGGATTGGGCACACCGCTATCCGCCCAGCTTCTTTGCCGGCCCTGCTCAGCCACCTTCTCCATCAGTAGCATATGTGCCCGGCTGCCCCGCGCAGGCCGTAACGGTTCTTGGGGCCGACGGCAAAAACCAGACCGTCACCGTGGTTCGCTGCTAACGGGCGTTCGTCATTGCGAATGGCGTGTCCGCGCCGCGTCCATGCCGGCGGAGTGCGGGCATGTTCGTATCAGGCTGCGACCTGCCCCAGCATGGCGCGGACGACCAACCGGTGAAACGGCAGGATGATCGCGAGATAAATCCGGCCAAGTAAATTGTGCGTCAGCACCAGGGTGGTCGCGGTGACGCGCTGCCCAGCGCCGGCGCTGACGACGTCGATCACGACGCGAAAATCCAGATGCTTGTCGTTGAGGCCGGCAACGAGGCGATCGGGGCTCTCGCTCAGCACCGGAAATATCCCGATGGCCGCGGCGGAAACAGCCCCGGTGGGGGCGGGTCTCTTCAGGCCAAACGGCGCCACCAGCCGGTTGCGCCAGCGTATCAGCGCGTCGATCCACTGCGGCCCGCGTGCCAGCATCTTCTCGGCCGCGTGCCGGGAGTCAAGCGCGGTGCCATCGACCGTCACGCTGTAGGCATCGACGAACTGCGCGCCGGCCAACAGTACACCGGCATCGATCTCAGGTTCGACCTCGCGGACTTTCATTGCTATCCCTCGCTATGTGCGAACTTGAGCTGACGCGCCAGCCGCCGGAAACGCAAGACCAGAAGCACGGCATAAACCGCGGTTCCGCAGGACAGCCCGATCCAGACGCCGATGGCGCCGAGCGATGTCCGGAACGCGAGCCCGTAGGCGGCGGTAAATCCGATCAGCCAGTAACTGATGGCGGCAAACAACAACGGCACCCGGGTGTCGCTCATGCCGCGCAGCGCGCCGGCCGCGACCGTCTGGATGCCGTCGGCGACAAAGAAGGTCGCGCCTACCATCAGAAGCGTCGCGGTGAGCTCGATGACGGCGCCCGCGCTCTCCGCAGCCTCGCCGAAGAAAAATCGCGCGATCGCAAATCGGGTGAGGATCACGGTGAGGGTCAGTGCCGACACCAGCACCATTCCAAGCAGCACCGCGACGAAGCCGGCGCGTTTCACCGCGGCTGCGTCGCCACGGCCGACGGCATGTCCGACCCGCACGGTAGCCGCGATGCCGATGCCGAACGGCACCATGAACAGGATGGCGGTCACCTGCAACGCGATCTGATGCGCCGCCAGCGCGGTGGTGCTGATCAGGCCCATCAAGAGCGCCGCGGCGCCGAACAGGCCATACTCCATCAGGAAAGCCAGCGAGATCGGCGCCCCGATGATGATCAGTTGCCGCATCAGCCTCCAGTCGATACGCCAGATGCGGCCCAGCACCTGATATTTCCGGAACGGGCGGCGGGCATAGGCAAACCAGATACCCGCCAGAAACATGCCGAAATTCACCGTCGTGGTGGCGAGACCGGCGCCGAACAGCTCCAGCCGCGGCAGGCCCAGCCCGCCATGGATCAAGAGATAGACCAGCGCCGCATTGGCCGGGATGGCGGCAAGCGTGATCCACAATCCCGGCTCCGGCCGGTTGACCGCGCCCATGAAGCCGCGGATCGCCAGGAACCACAGTGCCGGCGTGATGCCCCATGCCAGGCCGCGCAGGTATTGCTGTGCGAGGTGGCTGGTCGCGGGAACCTGCCCCAGCGTCAACAGGACATGTTCGCCGAACAGCGGAAGCAGCATCATCGGCAGCGAAATCAGCAGCGCGGCCCATAGCCCGACCCGAAGCGCGCGCCGCACCCGCCGCGGATCGCGGGCGCCAAACGCCTGCGCGGCCAGGGGAGCGACGGCGGACATCAGTCCCATCCCAAAGGTGAAGCTGACGAAGTAGACCGTGCTCGCCAGCGCCGCCGCGGGATTCCCAACGGCGTCAGGCGCAGCGATCGGCACTCGCTCGATTTTATCAAGGGACGTCATGGAAATCAGATTAGCACCGCAACCGGCAGGCGGCACAAGCCCGATATTCTATCAGGCGTCGCGGCCTACTCCGGCACCCGGGTGATCCGGGCGCCCAGCGCGTTGAGCCGCTCGTCGATCCGCTCGTAACCGCGCTCGATCTGGTCGGCATTGTTGATGGTGCTGACGCCCTTGGCGCACACCGCCGCCAGCAGCATGGCCATGCCGGCGCGGATGTCGGGAGACGTCATCAGGGCGCCGCGCAGCCGGCTCGGCCCGGCGACGATGGCGCGGTGCGGATCGCACAGCACGATGCGCCCGCCCATCGCGATCAGCTTGTCGACAAAGAACATCCGCGACTCGAACATCTTCTCGAACATCAGGATCACGCCCTCGCACTGGGTGGCGGTCACGATCGCGATCGACATCAGGTCGGCCGGGAAAGCCGGCCACGGCTGATCCTCCAGCTTCGGTACATGGCCGCCGAAATCGTCCCGGATCTTCATCGTCTGACTGGATGGCACCACCAGGTCGTCGCCCTCGACCTCGCAGACGATGCCGAGCCGCTCAAAGCCCATCCGGATCGAACGCAAATGTTCGACGCCGGCGCGCGCGATGCGGAGCGGCGAACGCGTCACCGCGGCAAGGCCGATCAACGAACCGACCTCGATATGGTCGGGGCCGATCGAATAGCTGGTGCCGCCGAGCGTCGCCGGCCCATGCACGATCATGGTGTTGGTGCCTATGCCTTCGATGCGGGCGCCGAGCGCGACCAGGAAATGGGCGAGATCCTGCACGTGCGGCTCGGAGGCGACGTTGCGCAAATGCGAGGTGCCGTGCGCCGCCACCGCGGCCATCAGTGCGTTTTCCGTGGCCGTCACGCTGGGCTCGTCGAGGAAGACGTCGGCGCCCTTGAGGCGGCGGCAGCGGAATTCCAGCCGGTCGGTGGCGACCACCGTGGCGCCGAGTTGTTCGAACGCGAGAAAGTGGGTGTCGAGCCGCCGCCGGCCGATCACGTCGCCGCCCGGAGGCGGCAGCATCACCTCGCCGCAACGGGCCAATAGCGGCCCCGCCAGCAGGATCGAGGCGCGGATCCGTGCGCACAGCACCGGATCGAGATCGGCCGAGCGAATATCCTTGGCATGGACGAAAAGCGTGTTGCGCTGCCGCCATTCGGCTGACGCGCCGACCGACCGGATCAATTCCACCAGCGTTTCGGTGTCGCGAATGCGCGGGACATTTTCGAGCGTGACCGGATGCTCGGTCAATAACGCGGCGGCGATAATCGGCAACGCAGCGTTCTTGTTTCCGGAGGGCTCGATGGTGCCCGTCAGTCGGTGGCCGCCTTCGACGATGTATTGCAGCGACACCCGCTCACACGTCCACAGTGGCGCTGAGCGAATTATCCTGGATGAATTCGCGGCGCGGCTCGACCACGTCGCCCATCAGCTTGGTGAAGATGTCGTCGGCCTCGTCGACCTCCTTGATCTTGACCTGCAGCAACGAGCGCTCATTGGTGTCGAGCGTGGTTTCCCAGAGCTGGTTCGGGTTCATTTCGCCAAGGCCTTTGTAGCGCTGCAGCGCCACGCCCTTGCGTCCGGCGTCGGTCACCGCTTCGAACAGGCTGACCGGACCGTGGATCGGGGTCTCGGTGTCCTTCCGGCGCAACAGGCCCGGCTTCGGATAGGCTTCCTGCAGCTTGGCTGCGTATTCGTCGAGCTTGCGTGCGTCGGCGGAGCCGAGCAGGGCGTCGTCGATGATGGCGACATCCCTGACGCCGCGCACGGTGCGCTCAAAGAAGAAACCTTCGCCTTCGGCGAAGCGCCCGGTCCAGCCGCGCTCGACTTCATCGGCCAGCGCGTCGAGCCTTCGCGCGATATAGTCGGCGGCGGCGTTGGCGGTGGCGATGTCGCTGGTGATTTTTGGGCTCAGGACTCCGGCGATCGCGGCCTGCTCGATCACCTTGCGGTTATAGCGGCTGTGCAGATTGTGCAGCGTGCCGCGAATGACACGGGCGTCCTCCACCAGCGCCTGCAGGTCGCGGCCGCTGCGGTTCTCGCCGGACGCTAGCTTGAACACGCAGTCGTCGAGGCCGGTCTCGATCAGATAGTCTTCCAGCGCCCGTTCGTCCTTTAGGTATTGCTCGGATTTTCCGCGGTTCACCTTGTAGAGCGGCGGCTGCGCGATATACAGAAACCCGCCTTCGATCAGCGCCGGCATCTGGCGGAAGAAGAAGGTCAAGAGCAGTGTGCGGATATGCGCGCCGTCGACGTCGGCGTCGAAGCGCGCCCGCTCGACATTGAGGATCTTGCCGCGCAACGGCAACACCGCCTGGAATGCGCGGTTGCGACCCATCTTGGCGCTGCCGCCGGCGCTGTCACCCTCGACGATGAACAATTCGGACTTGGCGGGATCTTTCTCCTGGCAGTCGGCGAGCTTGCCGGGCAGCGAGTTGACGTCGAGCGCGCCCTTGCGCCGCGTCAGCTCGCGCGCTTTGCGCGCGGCCTCGCGGGCGGCTGCGGCTTCCACTACCTTGCCGACAATGACCTTGGCCTCCGCGGGATGTTCCTCAAACCACGCCGCCAAGGCCTCGTTGAGGACGTTCTCGACCACCGGACGCACTTCCGAGGACACCAGCTTGTCCTTGGTCTGCGAGGAGAATTTTGGATCGGGCACCTTGACCGAAAGCACCGCAGTCAGGCCCTCTCGGCAATCGTCGCCGGTCAGCGCGATCTTTTCGCGCTTGGCGATGGCGTCGGCATAGCCGTTGACCTGGCGGGTCAGCGCGCCGCGGAAGCCGGCCAGATGGGTGCCGCCATCGCGCTGCGGAATGTTGTTAGTGAAGCACAGCACGTTCTCATGATAGCTGTCGTTCCACCACAGCGCCGCCTCGACGCCGATGCCGTTCATCTCGGCCGCGATCATGATCGGGGAGGGCACCATCGCCTTCTTGTTGCGGTCGAGATATTTGACGAACTCGATCACGCCGCCGTCATAGCGCATCGCCTCGCGTTTTTCGACCGCGTGGCGCATGTCCGACAGCAGGATATTGACGCCGGAATTCAGGAACGCGAGTTCGCGCAGGCGATGTTCCAGTGTCGCGAAGTCGTATTCGACATTGGTGAAGGTCTCGGTCGAGGCGAGGAATGTCACCTCGGTGCCGCGCTTGCCGTTGGCGTCGCCCACCACCTTCAGCGGCGCCACCGCATCGCCATGGGCGAACTCGATGAAGTGCTCCTTGCCGTCGCGCCAGACCCGCAACTGCAGCTTGCTGGAGAGGGCGTTGACGACGGAAACGCCGACGCCGTGCAGCCCGCCGGACACCTTGTAGGAATTCTGGTCGAACTTTCCGCCGGCGTGCAGCTGGGTCATGATGACCTCGGCCGCGGAAATGCCTTCGCCTTTGTGGATGTCGACCGGAATGCCGCGGCCGTCGTCGCGCACGGTGACGGAGCCGTCGGCGTTGAGCACGACCTCCACCGCGGTGGCGTGGCCGGCAAGCGCCTCGTCGATGGC
>WNGJ01022084.1_pt1 | contig 12628 bp, 9 predicted proteins | sample 5400611 | NCBI WGS metagenome assembly WNGJ01 (sample SAMN13153375, study PRJNA577476) | soil metagenome | isolation source: 40 cm soil or saprolite under Garry oak tree replicate 1 | place: USA:California | collected 2016-06-15
TGCGGTCAAGCCGTGATCGGGGTGCCCGGCGAGTCCGGGAGCGGCGATGCTTGCCGGGCGTCGGTGATCCTGGCTCGCGCCCAGCGGCGGGATGTGCGTCCGAACAGCTGGGCGAGCTTGCGTTCCGACTGGACCTCCGTCCAGCGACTTATCCTCGTCGGCGATCCAAGCCAACTTCCGCCGATCGGACGCGGCCGGATTTTCGCCGACACGATCGACTGGCTGCGATCGCTCGGTGCGGTCGGCGAGCTCTCCATCAACGTCCGCCAGATGGAGAACCGAGCCCTCGGGCGGGGAACAGCGATCCTTGAGCTCGCGGACGCCTACGTCCGGCGACCGCCGGCCGTAGAGAGCGGCACTGACGGTGAATCTGCCGACGCCGAGAAGATCCTCAAGCGTGTCCAAGAAGGTGGTGACGTCGACAAGGATCTTCGGGTCGCGTACTGGCGGGGTGGGGAGGACCTCCAAGCGAAGCTAATTGATCTGTTCGTTGGCGACGTGGCAGCCGACATCGGCCACACAACAGACCACGACTGGAGGTTCTGGTGCGCCGCCTTCGGTGACAACAAGTGCCCGGAGCTCTATCAGGTGCTGACTCCGTATCGCGGCGAGGAGTTCGGCACTGAGTCGCTGAACGCCGCCTTCCAGGAGTTGGTGCAAGGACGGCCGCCAGGCGAAATGCGTATCATCGATCGCTCGGGAATTGCCCTCAACGACAAGGTCATTCAGATCAAGAATCGCCCGCCCTCGAATCCGATCTGGGCCTGGGCCTGGCCTACGAAGCGGAACGAACAGGTGGAGGTCTACAACGGGGAACTCGGCTTCGCGAACCCCCACTCATTCGACGCCAAGAATATGAGTTGGGCTGGTTTCCGCCCTGTCCGCTGCCAAGTGTCGTTCTCGTCCAAGCCTGACTACGCAGTGGGCTATGGCCGGGATCTCGGTAAGCGGCCCGATGGCGGGCGGCTCCGCCGTGAAGACATCGACGAGAACCTTGAGCTTGCCTACGCCGTCTCGATCCACAAGGCGCAAGGCAGCGAGTTCGAGCGCGTGTACTTCGTCGTACCGAAGCACAAGCAAACCTTGCTCTCGCGAGAGCTCTTCTACACCGGTCTTACGCGCGCCGCCCGCCACTGCACGCTGCTCATCGAGGAGGACATCTCACCTCTACTGAGCATGAGGCGACTTGAGCGGTCACGTCTGATGCGAATCAACGCCTCGCTCTTCTCTTTCCGGCCGGTGCCAGACGACCTTCGTGTGCTGGGCGGGTGGTACGAGGAAGGCAAGATCCACTCCACACTGACCGAGTACATGGTGCGATCGAAGAGTGAGGTGATCATCGCGAACCTCCTGTTCGATCGCGATATCCCCTTCGAGTACGAGGCGCCCCTGTTCGCGCCGGATGGCACCTTCTACCTGCCCGACTTCACCATCAGATGGCATGGTCAGGATTGGTGCTGGGAGCATCTCGGGCGCCTCGACGACGTGGACTACCGGAACCACTGGGAAACCAAACGCGCCTGGTACGACGCGCACTTCCCCGGCCGCCTTGTCACGACCGTGGACTCCGGCGATCTGACCAAGGACGCGGCGGAGGTAATCAATAGCCACTTCACGGCGTGACCGGCACCCAGCCAGGAGGTTACCGGTGCCACGCTCCAGGCCTTGCGGACGTGCCTAACGTGAGCTGGCTGAGTCATCTGGCTGGTGATCATGGCCTCGGCCGTGGCGGACCGTCTTGTAAACGGTAGGTCACATCATCGACCGGGAGCGCGGGATCGCTATTCTGAGTATGGCGCGAGCCGGGACACGCCGACGACGACGAGGGCGTCAACGACACGTTGCCAGTCGGACAGCAAGCCAGCGTCAGAAGCGGCCTGGCGGACCTCGATCAGCCATGATGACAGCAGAAAGGTGCGGTTCGCGACTCGGCCGGGATCGGCGAGGATAAGACTCGCCACCCACGGCAGGCCGACGCGCGCCTGGTCCTCAGGTGCCAGCGGTCCCAGGAAGCTGATGAGGTGATCTACACACGTAGGGCTACTTTGCGCCATGGGAAGCCACTGCTCGACGGTGGATTGCCAGGAGAGCGGTCGCCACCAAACGATCGGATCCTCCTCAAGTTCGCGATAGAGATAAGCGATCTCGCCCGCGGTGTTCGGTATTAGCGAGGCCAGTGCGTAGTCGTCGTAATGCCGACCATGGAATGGCGTGCGCCCGTTCTCGTGCAGGCCGATGACGTGTGCAACGATCGATGGCCAGATTCGGGCTGCGGTCGCGGCGCGATCTGATGACTCCTCAGCAGCGGCCGACAGAGCACGCAGGAAGTTGCTCAGCAGCGTCGAGTTGTCAGCATAGACGTCTATGTGCTCATAAATCGGCGTGTCATCGCCATCGGCCGCGATGGTCAGCAGTGCCCGCGCGGCGATCAAGGCATGGGTGCCTCGATGATCCATGTCATCTTCGTATGCAAGCAGGGAGCGGCGGTGTGCGGCGAGGAGCACCGTGAGAAGCTCCTGCGCGTGCTCTGAGACACAAATGCTGGCCTGAGCGGCCGGTGCGAGCGCTCGAATCGCTGCGTCGAGGCGAGAAAAGTGGATCGCTTTGTCCGGCGTGTCGGCGAGCGCTTGCTCGACAGGGTCAGCGAGCAGGGTGACTCGGCGTCTGCCAGTGTTCGGATCCCATGTCCCGAAGACGCAGTCGCGCATCGTCTCGACCGCGAGTTGAAGCGCCGTGCCGTGGTGACATTTATCGTCGCCTGTGCATGGCGCTTCCCATACCTTGTCGAGGCCGCGAGCGAGGTGTACCCGGACCTCGTTGGCTAGAGACTGGGCGATGCTGCTCGCCGTGGCGGTGGCACTTGAGTACGTCTCAGACCCATCCCCAGCATCTATTAGGGCGCGGAGTGCCGCCGCATTCGGCAACAGGAGTAGGGGAAGCACGCGCGCCGCGCTGCGGTCGGCGCCCTGTTCGAAGTACGACTCCTCGGACTCGAATTGATGTGGTGCCACCTCGCCCTTTCCGACGCGGATAACTGCTTCCGCGGCAAAGCACAGTGCCTCGATCGGCAACTCGACCTCGGACACGATGTGGGCTTCGAGCCCCGCGGCGGCGACGGCTACTGGTGCGTCCCACTTACCGCTGGGGCTCAGCGCGGGCGGGTTCTCGAGGAGTTCCTGAGCTACCGCTAGGTCGGTGATGAGATCTTCGGCGGTGATGGGTTGGGCGGTACGTTGCCTTGGCTGTATGTGGTACCGGACCATGAGGCGCGTTGCCTCGTGTGCGCGCTGCAACTCTTGGTTGTCGCGCTGCATGGCCACGACGACGTCATCGGGAGGCCTGCTCTGAACATATACGCCGTCCTCCGCCTGGTGAGCTTCGTAGGTAGCTCGATCGAGACCGCTCGCCCAGGCTCGCACAGTGACGAGTTGCTCTTCGATCGTTGCCTCATCGCCATCGTCGCCGAGCGCTTCTGCGATCAACCGGCGTGTGGTCGCGACCAGTTGTTGACCTATCGTGCGGAGCTCATCCGCCCGCGTCTCGTCAGCGCGCAGCACGAGCCACATCGCGGCCTCGCGTAGAGACCATTGGCGGCGTTCTGCCTGGACGATGCCTTCAGAAGGCGCGGCCAGTCCGCTGCTCTCATTGACGACTCGCCCGAACTCGAGATGCCAAATCATCGGCTCTGCGAGATAGGGGTCGAGCAACCGGTCGGTGTTTTCGAGATGGCGCACCAGCAGCCCAACGACGAGGCCGACTATGGCGAGATTCTCACAACCGTCGAGCAGGCTGGCGACAATGTTCGCGAGGGGGATGCCGATCCCGATCAGCTGGTCGCAGACGCGCTCGAGTGCCTGCAAGGCGCTCATGCAGGGGTAGGGCCCGACTCCGGTGCCGCGGTACCAGGTCCACACGTGGCCATCGCCAACATAGACACGGCGGGTCCCATTGATGTCGAGCTGGGTCCGGTATGCGTCGAGCGCGCTGTCGTCGATCGGAGCGCCGTAGTGGTGGTCAAGCTCAGCTAGCGCACGCGCACGCGCGAGGGCGGCGTGGTTGAGCATGCGATTCAAAACCGCGACGCCGTTGCGGAAGTCAAACTGGAATAGCGCCATGAACGGCCCGCGATACCACGCAGCGAGGGGTGTCACACCGAAAGCGCGCGCGCGGTGGTCCCTGATGCCGTCCTCGTGGAAGCCTGACCCGTCTTCTTCATCGTCGACGTAGTAGGCCTCGGTGAGCTCGGCGAGGAAGCCGCGGCGGTAGCTCGCGAGCGCACGGCCGGTGAATAGCTCCTCCACCGCTGGGCGGAGCGATGATGGTGCGTCATGCGCCACGCGGCGCAGAACGGTCTCACCCTGGTCGCCGAGATCAGGGCCGAGAAGCGCAAGCAACTCGACCATAATTTCGTCGGTGATTTCCCTGGGAACCTCCGGGCGTGCACGACGTCGACTACGCGGATAGCCGATCTCGGTGAAGAGTGCGGGGTGGCTTTCGATGAACTTGCGTTCTTTCTCGATCTCTTCGGCGGTCCGCGCTGCCCGCGCCGCGGCTGCGGCCTCGCGCTCGGCCTGCAGGCGGCGGTCCGCCGTGGCGCACGCGGCTACGAGCCGGTCGCACAAGCGAAGGCGGAGCGGATGCCCGGCCGGTGTGTCCGCGATGACCAAAGCGCGCAACCAATCCCGCAGTAGGTCTTGCAGGTGCTCGCCACCGCACCACGGCGTCTCGTCGTCGAGCAGCAGGTTGATGAGCGGCTCCACCGCAACAGTTCGGACCAAGCCCTTCTCGTCGCGGAGCCTCTGGCCGACGAGACGAGTGAGGCGTTGGAGACCCGGGCCAGGTTCAGCGCACAACCTCGGCCAAGCGTCGCCCAGTACCGGGTCGGGGTCACCGAGCGTCAGGAGCGCTTCGCCTGGCACGTCGCCCCAGCGATCACCGTGGCCCGCCTCGACGAGGTCGTCGAACGCTCTCTGCAAGCGAGCGAACCTGCCGCGTACGGGGTTCGTGGGGGTGTCGGGTGCAGCAAGGAGCGCTTGGCATGCAAGTCGTGCCGCGCCGAGTGACCAGCGGGATACGCCAGCAGCGACCAGCTTCGAGGTGGGGTTGCCAGCTGCGAGGAGGAGACGAGCGACCGCGTAGCGCCGCACCTCGTCGTGCGCGAACTCCGGCCCAATCTTGAACGGATCGTCGAGCGATGGCTGCAACAACCCGTCGTGGCGGAGTCCATCGAGAGCAGCGGGATCGATCGCCCCGACGACGGCGAGAGCGTCGCCACCGCAAAGTGCGAGGTCAGCAAGACGCAGGAGCGCAAGCTCGCGGGCGTCCGGCGTGCCGCGGTCGGATTGCTCGTGGCGGCGGACCAGCCCCGCCCAAACCTGCTGCATAGCGTCTGCATCGCTGAGGGGCGTGCCTGCGAGGCCGCCCCGGACTAGTAGGTCCACAACCACAGGCCTGCGGAGCAGTTCGCGCGAACGTGGCTTGGTGGCGAGCGCTGCCAGTTCGCTGAACATCGCAAGAACCTCGTCGACCTCAGGGTCTGTCAACGGCGGTACGAGATATTCGGTGACATCCCCGCCAGAGCGTTCAGCGATGGCGTCTCGTACAAGCTGCTTGGTGTCGGTCGCCGTGACGGTGATGACCGTTACATCAGCTTGGAGGCCCGCGTCGACAAGATACCGGAGGGGTTCGAGCATGCCCTCGGAGATCGCGTCCGCACCGTCGATTACTAGAAGGCGTTGAGGAGCGCTGAGTTCAGCGAGGAGCGTTGCGAGTGGCGCACCAAGGAAGGACTCAAGCGCCAGAGTCGTCGTGGGAAGATGCCGCAGGTTGATGCACAACGCCTCAGTGCCATCAGGGTCGCTGCTCACCGCGCCGGTCGCAGCGCCGATAACCAGTGCGCTCTTGCCAACGCCGGAGTCACCATGCGCAACAACCGCGGGCGTCGCGGATCCTGCGGCTGCGAGCAGTTCGGCTGCTGCATCGCTTCGATCGAGGTGGATGGTTCGACTGCGATCGCCGGACGCGATCTCGTGGCGCACCGACGCGATTGCCCGCGTGTGAAGGTGGTTGAGTGCCTGCCACCCCTGCCGATGGCGACGCGTCGCGGAGTCGATGGCGTGATGTGCGTCGCGCCGCAGAAGACTCAGGTCGACCGTGGCAGCCTTCGGTGGGTACTCATCCGCAAGAGCGACAAGCCGATCGCGCAACCGCGAAGCACCATAAAGGTCCGCACCGCGGGCGGCTGAGATCAAGGCATTCGTCACCGCAGCCCAGTCAGCCTCGTCAGGCGTCTCAAGTCGCGGCATCAGCACAGTGAGCCGGGATAGCAGTTCCCAGGTGCGTTGCTGAACGACCTGCGCGTCTGGATCGGCGACACCAAGATCCATAAGTGCCAGCCTGACGAGCGCTTCAATGTGATCCAGCCGCCCCCGGATATCGGCGGGAAACTTGGTCGGCGTGCGAACGAGGTTGAAAAAGCCGGGCGCGTCCATCTGCTTGAAAGCGAGATCGGCGAGCCACGCCAGTTGTCCGGCGTGGTCTTGGGCGCCGGCGACGACCAGCGCGACACGATGCTCCGGACCATCTACGGGCGCGTTGATGACCTCGTGCACGAAGGTGCGGATGAGCTTCCTGCTCGACTCGTCGCTCTGAACCAGATCGGGCGAGCGGCGCACTCCAACTGCGAGCACGAGTGACGGATCCAACTCGTCAGCGCGGGCTGCGCGGATCACAAGATCGTCGACCGAGTGCTCCGGCGCCTGCTGGAAGGCCACGCTTACGACGAACCGGCCGTCACCCAACTCCATGGCCCCATCGCCGACGAAGAGGTGGGCGAGGTACTGGACCGCGACCTTGCGCCGCCGCCACCGCCCGTGGGATACGGGCTCATCCCTCCGAGCGCCTTAGCCACGCTTGGTTCGCCCCGTATTTCTTCCAGCCAGGAACGGAGCACAGTGTTGTCCGTTTCGAGGTGCCACCGGTCGGCTCGCCCCTCCCGGCTTGACTTCGCGAAACCGGCCTCACGAAGCTTCCCCAGCGCCGCCGTGGCCGTGGTCGGAGCAACCCCCAGCGCAGCTGCCACCATTCGGCCGGACATAGGCCTCGGGCTGGCGGCCAAGACCACCAGGGCGGCGTAGGCCGTTTCTCCAAGCGTCGTCTGAAGCATGTCAGTGGTCGAGGCCATGACGCCCATCCTAATACTTGTGTCCAGGTTTTCTGGACATAGATATCACGCCGCCACTACCCTAACTGGGTGCCCCAGATCACCGATCCCATCAATGGCATCGAGATCTTCATGTACGTCGCACCGAAGGAGCACCCGCCGCCGCATTTCCATGCGATCGATGGCGACGATGAAGCCCAGATCAGCATCGCCACGCTAGAGGCGATCAAGGGCAGTCTCCGCTCTCGTCGGTACAAGCTGGTCAGAAACTGGGCTAAAGATCACCTCGCGGACCTGCAGGAATGCTGGGACCGAGCGATGTCCGGCCAGCACCCTGGCCGCATAAGCTGAGACGGGTACCATCAAGACTATGGCCCGTCTCCCGCACGTCACCGCCGTGACCGTCCTGGAGCACTGGAGACTCCGCGTCAGCTTCAGCGACGGTGTCACGGGCGACGTTGACCTGTCGAGCCTGAAAGACGCTGGACCCTACTGGGAACCATTGCGCGACCCTGAACACTTCGCAGAAGCTTTCGTAGATCCCAGATCCAGGACCGTCGCGTGGCCGGGAGACGTCGATATCGCTCCTGAGGAACTGTACGAAGAAGCCAAGAAGAACCGGGTCAAGGGTTGGGAGACTGCCAGCAGGGCAACAGGGGTGCGTCCGAGGCACAGCCTGCTTCGTGCCATCTTCCGCGCGACAGGCAACGCTAGGCCCGGCCCAATTCGGTAACGCGAGCTTGCGGGCACGGAGGCAAGAGCAGCCGACCGCGGAAGGCGGCAGTCGGGTTAACTTCGATGACTTAGCCGGGCTCCTGGGCCGTGACAACTTCTTGAGATCCGGCTGCCACCAGGTCATCGAGATCTCCATCGTGGCCGGGTCCGTACGGCTCGCCCAAGCAGCAATCCGCAGTTGTGCGGATCGCCAGGACAGCGGCCGCAGGACTCCGTCGTGAGTCTTCTGTCACTCAGAGCCTTCCTTCACCGCGGAAACCCTCACTCGCCTTCGGTTGCCGACATAAGCGACCGCCCGAACCCGCACCGCTCCACGCAGAACCGGTGCAGCGTCCGGTACGGCACCGTGACGCCCTGCCGCTCCAGCAGGACACCGATCTTCACGACCGACAGGCCCGCTTTGACCTGCCCGGCGATCTCGCCCTGGCAGGCCTCCAGCTGCTCCCACGGCCGCCCGTGCCCGCCCGGCCGCACCGGCCGGACCGCCTCAGCGACCTGCCCGACCAGCTCATCGGTCAGCTGGCCCGGCCCGCCATCACGGGCCAGCCCGGCCTCCGCCGCCGCCGCTACATACCGGCGGGCGGTCTTGCGGTCCACGCCCGCCTGCTCAGCCACCCTCCGCAGCCCGGCGCCTGACAGCCAGGCCCGCAGCACCTCACGGATCTCAGTCACCGCAACCTCCCGGAACGCCATCCTCCGAACCCCCAAGCCGATCGACTTGAAGGCATCCGTAGCGCCCAGTGATCAAGACCCCCGGCACAACACGCCGGGTGGTCCCATAACTGGCAACCGAGTGGTCCCATGCTCGTGGCAGAAAACCCCTCAGGGTGGTCCCATGCTGCTGGCAGGCGACATGAGCAGCGACTTCAGAAGCCATGCTGAAACCGACGCCTGGCACCAAGCCGCTGGCACCAGTATCACCTGACACCGCCCGTGATCCGCTCGCGCCGAGGCTGCAGGCGACGATCTCCATCTGGATCTCGGTGGTGCCGCCGAAACCGCGCAAAATTCCTGCTGGAGCCAAGGCCGCCCGCTGGAGTCGGCATGCCCTGCCCGATGACGGGTCTGATGCTCTACAGGATGTCTTCAGACCAGCGTAAGAAGGTGGGCCCTGGACCGCATCCGCGAGCGGCCAGCGTACCAGCGGCTCCGTGAACTGAGACGCGACGCCGACAAGCTCAGGAACGAGTTCTGAGACAAAGCCAGATCACCGGCACAAAAACTGAGACCGGCCCAACCTCGCTGAGACCGGACAGCCTTCTCATTCCATCTGGGCGACCAGCACCGGATTGGACCAGGTGCAGTGAGACTGGGCCAACTTCGATGAGACGGGACAGGCAGACTGATGCTCTGCGTGGCTCTATGTGGCTTGAACTTGGCCCCCGGAATGACCCTGTTGGCTAATTTGGGACGCTGAGTGGGTCCCTGGACACCGATTGTGACAATGGGTGATAGTCGCGTTGCGACCGGTCCTTTCCCTGTTCCTGTTCCCGGCCGCAGAATCGGGTCATCATGTCGATGCAGCCGCAGCCGTGGCCGGAGGTGCCGGCCAGTACCGCCAGGATCGCGAAGCAGGCGTTCCGGAAGGGGTCGCTGGCGATGCGGGCCCGTGATGAGCTGGGCGCCTGGTACCAGGACGAGGCATTCCGCGCGCTGTACGGGACGCGGGGCGCGCCGGGGATGTCCCCGGCGCAGCTGGCGATGGTGACGGTGCTGCAGTTCACCGAGAACCTGACCGACCGGCAGGCCGCCGATGCGGTGCGGGGCCGGCTGGACTGGAAGTACTGCCTGGGCCTGGAACTGGACGATGAGGGGTTCGACTTCAGCGTGCTGAGCGAGTTCCGGTCCCGGCTGGTCGCCGGCGCGATGGAGGCGGCGCTGCTGGAGGCGCTGCTGGCCCGGCTGGGCGCCCTGGGCCTGGTCGGGGCCGGGATGCGGCAGCGGACCGATTCCACTCATGTCCTGGGCCGGGTCCGGGACCTGAACCGGCTGGAGCTGGCCGGGGAGACGGTGCGGGCGGCGCTGGAGGCGCTGGCGGCGGCCGCGCCGGGCTGGCTGGCCGGGGTGATCGACGCGTCCTGGCAGGAGGTCTACGGGCAGCGGATCGATGGCTTCCGGCTGCCGGAGGGCAAGGCCAGGCGCGCGGACCTGGCCGTGCGGTACGGCCGGGACGGCTACCACCTGCTGCGGCAGGCCCGCGGCCCGGACGCGCCGGGCTGGCTGCGGGACCTGCCCGCGATGCAGGCGCTGCGCCAGATCTGGATCCAGCAGTTTTACCTGGACGGCGGGGAGAAGGTGATCTGGCGGGGGGACGAGCAGGGCCTCCCGCCGGCCGGGGGTGTTCAATCTTCTGTGTAAGCAGGGGCCAGAAGTGCCAGTGTGACAGGTGTCGTGCTGGCAGGAAGGACACTCCCCGTGAGCAAGGAAGAGCTCGAGAAGGTGCAGGCGGTCATCGCCGAGGGCGTGGCGCGCGAGGGCCTGCAGGATGTGATCGCGCCGCCTGAGCAGGCGGCAGCGTCCGGGCCCGCGGAGTTCAGCTACCCCTACGACGGCGGCGGCCCGCTGCATGACGAGAAGCTGTACTACCCCGAAGACGAGGCCGGGTACCGGCTGTCGCAGCCGGCCAGCGATGTGGCGATCGACCGGATGATCGCCGATGCCCAGGTGGCCGGCGTCTCGCTGCTGGAGGGCCCGGACGGGCTGCTGAACCAGATCACCAGGAAGGTGATCGAGCGGGCGCTCGGCGCGGAGCTGGACGACCACCTCGGCTATGCCAGGGGCGACCCGGCCGGGAACGGGTCGGGCAATTCCCGCAACGGCTCTACCGGCAAGACGGTCACCACCACGGCCGGGCCGGTGCGGCTCGCCGTGCCGCGGGACCGCAATTCCACCTTCGAGCCGGTCATCGTGCCGAAACGGGCGCGGCGGCTGGGCCAGGTCGATGACATGATCCTCTCGCTGTATGCCCGGGGCATGACCACCCGGGACATCCAGGCGCACCTGGCCGAGGTCTACGGCGCCGCGGTCTCCCCGGCGCTGGTCAGCAGCGTCACCGACGTGGTCGCCGAGGAGATCACCGCCTGGCAGACCCGGCCGCTGGACAGCTTCTACGCGATCGTGTACATCGACGCGCTGGTGGTCAAGGTCCGCGACGGCGGCGCGGTCGAGAACAAGGCCGCGCACCTGGTCACCGGCGTGGACGTCGACGGGTTCAAGCACGTGCTGGGCATCTGGCTGGCCGCGTCCGAAGGCGCGAAGTTCTGGGCCTCGGTGCTGGCCGAGCTGCGCAACCGCGGCATCAAGGACGTGCTGTTCGTCTGCTGCGACGGCCTGGCCGGGATCACCGACGCGGTCGAGGCCGCCTGGCCCAAGGCCATCGTGCAGACCTGCGTCATCCACCTGATCCGCGCCTCGATGCGCTACGTGGCCTACGACCAGCGCAAGAAGGCCGCCGCCGCGATGCGGCCCATCTACACCGCCATCAACGAGGCCGCCGCCAAAGCCGCCCTGGAAGGCCTGCGCCGCGAGTTCGGCAAGAAGAACCCCGGCCTGGTCGCCGACTGGGAACGCGCCTGGCCCCAGTTCGTCCCGTTCCTGGAATTCGACGTCGCCATCCGCAAGGTGATCTACACCACCAACGCGATCGAGTCGATCAACTTCCAGCTCCGCAAGATCATCAAGAACCGGGGCCACTTCCCCGACGACGACGCCGCCATCAAGCTGCTCTACCTCGGCATCCGCAACCTCACCGGCCGGCACATCGACGGCGACGGCCTGGTACTGGCCCGCGGCGAGCGCGGCACCGGCACCTACGGCTGGAAGGCAGCACTGAATGCCCTCGCCGTCCGCTTCGGCGACCGCGTCCCGGTCTAAACTCACGCAACTCATTACCCACAGTAAGGTCCCCAGAGGGAAACAACTGCCTCAACTTACACAGAAGACTTGACAGGCTCCGCCGGCCAGATCCCGCCTGGTCTCGCCATATGACCTGGACGCGCGGTACGCCGGAAAACGCGGCAAGGGCTGGACCGGGTACAAGCTGCACATCTGGCAGACCTGCCCATCCCCGATGCGGACGGCCGGCGCCCGGCCCCGGACCTGACCGCCAATACCGAGACCACCCCGGCGCCGGTGACCGACGCGGGGGATGACCGAGCCGGTGCACCACGCGCTGGCCCGGCGCGGCCTGACGCCCGGCGAGCACGCCGCCGACAGCGGCTATGCCAGCGGCGAGCTGCTGCTGGCCGCCCGCGCCCGCGGCATCACCCTGCTCGCCCCGCTGCTGCCCGATAGCTCCCCGCAGGCCCGCTCCGGCGGGTACACCGCGGACATGTTCACCATCGACTGGGACAGCAAGCAGGTCACCTGCCCGCAGGGCGCCGTGTCCAGTTCCCGGGGCCCCGGCCCGCAGCAAGGGGACCAACATCATCCTGGCCCGGTTCGCCAAGGCAACTTGCCAGCCGTGCCCGGCCCGGGCCCGGTGCACCACCGCGGTCCGCTCCGGCCGCCAGCTCGGCTTCCGTCACCGCCGGGTCCACGAGGCCCTCACCGCCGCCCGCGCCGGGCAGGCCGGCGATGCCTGGCAGCACCGGTACCGGATCCGCGCCGGGGTGGAGGGCACCATCGCCCAGGCCACCCACGTCACCGGCATCCGCCGCGCCCGCTACCTCGGCCTGCCGAAAACCCGCCTGGAACACAACACCGCAGCCGCCGCCATCAACCTGATCCGGC
>WNGJ01014440.1_pt1 | contig 12627 bp, 11 predicted proteins | sample 5400611 | NCBI WGS metagenome assembly WNGJ01 (sample SAMN13153375, study PRJNA577476) | soil metagenome | isolation source: 40 cm soil or saprolite under Garry oak tree replicate 1 | place: USA:California | collected 2016-06-15
CGGGCTTCGACGCGCCGATGATCGGACTGGTCACATCCTGATTGGCTAGCAGCCACGCGATGGCAACCTGCGCAGGAGTCATATCCTCCTGTCGGGCAACCTCGGCCACCGCTTCGGCCACGTCGAATGTCCCGTCATCAACGCGATACATTTGAGTCCACCGCGGTTACTGTTCACGGCTCCAGCCACCTCCCGCGGATGGATTCATATGCGATTCCGTCGACCACCCGTCAGGAACGGTGACGTACGTCGAGTCGAGAGCAGCCACCGAAGGGCAACCGAGGAACGACAGCACCGACTGCAACTCGGTTCTCAGCAGGCGCAGGATCTGCCGTACTCCGCCTTCGCCGGCGATGGCCAATCCAAACAAGGGCGCTCGCCCTACGAACACTGCCCGCGCGCCGAGCGCCAACGCTTTTGCTATATCGGATCCCTGCCGAATCCCACCGTCGAACAGCACGGTGGTGTCCCTTCCCACCGCCGCGACGATGGCTCCCAGGACTTTGATGGTCGGTGACACGCCGTCCAAGAATTGGCCCCCATGGTTGGATACGACGATGGCATCCGCACCTGCGGCCACAGCACGACGTGCATCGTCGCAATCAAGGATCCCCTTGATGATGAGAGGACCCTTCCACTGCTGCCTCACCCAAGCGATGTCGTCCCATGAGGGAGACATTGTCTGTTCGTGGTTGCCGACCTGAGGTCGCAAGGCGAGGGTGGGATCGAGGTGAAGGCCGGCTGCGAATCTCAAGAGCCATCGGGGTCGAGCCAGAACTTGAGGGCCAAACTGAATCGCGCTTCGGAGATTCCGGCGCGGCATGTTGAACGCCAGACTTGGCGCCCACGGGAGGTCAACCGTCACAATCAGTGCCTTATACCCGCAGCGGCTGGCCCGATCCATTACGTCCGAGGCCCCATCCCGACCGAAGGACCAGTAGAGCTGCTGCCATTTCGGCCCAACCGCTTCGGAAGCCAATTTCTCGATGGTGTGGCCAGAGAACATGCTGACGGAGCAGACGGTGCCTTCGGCGGACGCCGCCCGACACAGAGCCATGTCGCCGTCAGGGTGGTCGAGTCGCGCCATGCCGGTCGGGGCGATGATCACGGGCATCGCGATATCGCAACCCAGTACCGTGGTCTTCAGCTCGGGCGGCCCTTTGTACGGCACCGCTGCCTTCCTTAGAAAACCGATCTCCGTGAAGGCGCGATGATTTTCGCGATTCGTCCAGCCCTCGCCTCCTCCCTGATACTTGTACGCGACAAGGAACTTCGGCAACCGCTTGCGGGCAATCTTCTCCGCCGCCGCGACCGAGCTAAATGTCATAGGTGGCGACCGGCATCATCCGCGACTATGCGGACACTTTGGCCAAACCAATGATTTCGCGCGCCTCGGCGGGCGAGGCGACCTCGCGACCGATGGATCGCGCCATTTCCACCACGACCTTGACCAGGTCAGCGTTACTTCGCGCGACCTCACCGTTGGGTAGGTATGGGTTGTCTTCCCAACCCACCCGTACATGGCCGCCCATCGCTATGACGAGGGGCATCAGTCGCCACTGGGTTGCCGCATCCATGACACTCACGTTCCAGTTCACCTCAGCGGGAAGGTGATGGACCATGAAGAGGACAGCATCGTGAGTCGGCGGTGTCCACGCTCCTCCCTGCCACCCGAAGAAGAGAGTTGCCCAAACCGGATTGACGAGCAATCCTTTTCGCCGAATGAATTCCATATTCCAGAATGCGCCCGTATAAAAGCATTCGATTTCTGGCTTGACACCGTGCTCGAGAGCGGCCTTGCTAAAGGTCTCGAGCTCGTCCCTTGGGTGAATGGCATACATTTCAACAGCCGGGTAAGCAGGGTCAGGCTGGAAAAATTCGTCATGCACATTGAACGCGTACGACATCATGTCAGGCTTCTGTTCAAGGAGCTTGATCTTCTCTGGCAAGCGGGCGGAGGCGATCCCGTATTGGATCAGAGGATCGGTTCCTACTGAGCGGATCTTCTCGGTCAGGCGTCGCCAGCCGTCAAAGTCGATTCTCGATAGGCGTCGCCCGTCGGCCTGGATCTCCTTCTCCATGTAGTGGATTCCATGGTGGTGGCAGATGCTTGCGCCTGCATTAACGGCATCTATGTACTGCTGACCAATGGCGTCGATATCCTCGATCGGAGGCATCAAGCGATTGCCGGGATACGACATGGAGCTGTCGACAGTGACGGTAATAATCAACTTGTCCACCGCGCAACCTCCTTGACGAAGCCAATCAGGCCGATCTGAGTTCGCGTGAACCCACGACGCGACCTACTGGAACTTGTACCCCGACGGACTGTGAAAGAACGGGATGATGAACCGTGTGCGGAATCACATTTCCCGTTACGTGTGACGAGTCGTGGGCGGGAGCTTCGAGCATCGCAATGAATTCGGAATGTGCCGCCCGAGAAACGAACTCATAGATCACGCCGAATTTGGAAGGTCCCCACACGCTCAGAAACCGTCTTGCACGAATGCCTCCCTCGAGTGACGTGAAAGGTAAGAAGCGCTGGTACTCATACCAGTAAGACAGCTGGCGTTCACTCTCAGGCGAGTCCATATTGAAAATCCCGACCTGAACGGCTGGGCCGAGGACTTCGTACACGGAATCGTGTACCCCTGCGACGGAACCGGCCGTCATGAGGAGCGCGCGCCCGACGACCGCCGATTTCGCATGTCCACTCTCGAGCGGCAGGTTTCGAATCTCGTCTTCTGCATCGACTGCCACTCGGATCGATTCGACCTCAGACAGCAGCAAGAGATCAGGACGCGGATCACTCGAATCCGCGCCCAGAAGGTGAAGGTTTGCCTTCAGGCGCCGGTGCACTGAATCGAGAGCGACCAGCTGGTAGGCGGCGACCCGACCCACACCTCGCAGCCTGGACAGCGCGTCAAGGTGTTCATCGATGACTGCATCGGGGAGTTCGGATCCATGCCGCGAAGTCGCTACCCAGGTCAGGCGCACGAGAGGCTTCAATTCCATGGATCTGTCGACCTCCGATTAATCAGGGCGGCTGCACAGCTCACGCCAGAACGCCGTCGGCGATCTTGTGGAAATCGTCCTCTGTTAGTAGCCCTTTCTTCTCCAGCGACCGAGCCTTCACCCCCTGGAGAATGGCCATCTGCTGCTCCTCGGTAGCTGGGCGCATGCCAAGTTTGTCCAGCCAGATCATCACCGAGTCGAGCCCGCTCCCTTTGCCAAGCACGATCTCGGGACCGCTCTGGCCGACCATCTCCGGTCTGAACGGAAATGCTTCGGTCAGGTGTTCGGAACCAACATTCTTGACCCAACTGGCGATGATGCCTGACTCAACGTGGAAAAGACGATCCCCGACGATGCCGCGATTGGGTGGCACAGGGACGCCGGCAAGATCTCGAACCAGTTTTGACAAGCCATACAACTTCGACAGGACCAGTCCAGAGTCGATCCCATACATGGTCTTGAGGGCCATCACGGTGTCCTCGAGTGGCGTGTTGCCAGCACGTTCGCCAATACCCGTCACGGAGACTTGAGCAGTTCCGACCCCGTTGGCCACCGCGGTTACCGTATTCGCGACGCCCAATGAAAAATCCATGTGGAAATGGGCTTCAAGCGGCTTGTTGATCCGTTCCTTGACCTTCCGGGTCATGAACGCCGTTGCCTGCGGGGACAACACGCCAAACGTATCGACGAGGGCGAGAGAGTCCATATGGCCGTCGCGCGCTATCACCTCGATCAAGTTCAGGAATGTCGTGATGTCGGCGCGGGTGGAGTCGATCGGGAAGAACGAGACGAACAAGCCATTTTCATGAGCGAATCGAGTCGACTCTATCGTCAGCTCCATAGCCCGCTCGAATTCCCATCTGTACGCGTACTGGATGATGTGCTCGCTTGATGGGATCTCCATGACGATGGCCTCGACGCCAGCATCGAGGGCCCGTTTCACGTCGTCGACCATGCAGCGCGAGAAAGCAAAGATGCGCGCAGGAAGACCGGCGGCGGCGATTCGTCTGACCGCCTCCGCGTCGGCTGCCGAAACCGCCGGCAGCCCTGCTTCGATGCGCTGGACGCCAGCCTCGGCGAGCTTCACGGCGATTCGGAATTTCTCATCAGGAGTGAATTCGACCCCCGCCTGCTGCTCGCCGTCGCGCAGCGTTACATCATGGATTTCGAATGCCTCGGGCGGCGAGAACTCCGCCGTAACATCAGGCTGGTAATTCCAGGGGCTGACAAAGTAATCAGCCGTTTTCCAGGGCTGTTCAGGCATTCCGCCGTCTCCTTAGAAAGGTAATGCGACAATCGATCTCATAGCGGCTCCTCACATCATTACTCGGCCCCCAGCGATGTCCAGAGTCACTCCGGTCAGATAGGCCGATGAATCGGAAACCAGAAAGAGCGTGGCCAGAGCCGCATCTTCAGGCTCACCCAGCCGTCCTAAGGGAGCCAGCTTCGCGACCTCCTGGCGGCGGGCCTCAGGCATGATTCGATACACCCTTTCACTCAGCAGGGTGGCCGGTGCTATGCAATTGACGCGGACGCCGGCGGAGCCTACTTCTTTGGCAACGTGACGACTGAGCACGATGATTCCCGCTTTGGCGGCGGCGTAAGAGGCCGTCAGCATAATGTCCATGTTCCGCGCGACATTCGACGCCATGGTTACGATCGCGCCCTTTTTCCTTTCGATCATTCCGGGCAGGAAGCTCTTGATGGTTAGAAAGGTGCTGGTCAGGTTGGAGTCGACCACGCTCCGCCATTCAGCCTCGTCGATGAGCTGCACCGGCGTATAGGAACCAAAACCCCCCGCGAAGGCGATCAACATGTCGGCGGGCCCCAACTCCGCTTCGACCCGTTGTCGCATTCTCTCGACAGCTCGGAAGTCGCCGCAGTCGGCGGGAGCGGCGATCGCGCATCCGCCATCTGCGTTTATCTCGTCGACGACCTTGTCGATGGCAGGCAAGTCGCGACCGTTGACTGCCACCTTGGTGCCCTGCCGGGCCAGCATTCGACAGGTGACCGCTCCCACGCCTTTCGAGCCGCCCGTGACTATCGCCACTCGTCCCTTCAGGTCGGGGTACGTCGGTGTCGAAGCTGATTCAGCCACCCGCCGCGACTCCCAATTGGTTGACAGGACACCGAGGCGGCTCGCCGCGGAAGGCGCGAACAACCTCCTCCGTGGCCCGGGTCTTGAGCTCGACTTCGGCCTGCTCCGAAAAGTAGGCCATGTGGGGCGTCAGCAGCGCGCGTGGATTCGAACGCAGAGGGTGGTCCGACGGTAGCGGCTCCTTCTCGAACACATCGAGCGCGACCCCGGACAGGATGCCATTGTCGATGGCGACAGTCAGGGCCTCGAGATCGACCAATCCCCCACGGGCGGTGTTGATGAGAATGGGCTGATTCTTCATCAACCCGAGAACATGCTCGTTGACCAGGTGATGGTTCTCCGGCGTGAGAGGAGCATGCAACGAGACATAGTCCGCATCGACGAGTGCCTCGGCGAGCGTTTCTGCGCGCCGGACTCCATCCAGGTCCCAGTCCTTGAGAAATGGGTCGTAGGCGCGTACACCCAGACCGAACGCAAGTGCTCGCGCGGCCACGCGGCGGCCGATCCGACCCACACCAATCAGCGCGAGTCGACGCCCCTGGAGGCGGCGCACCCTCCTGTCAAAGCCCCAACCGCCGTCGCGCATCGTAAGCGAACCTGGGAGGAGACCCCGTTCGAACGCCAGGAGAAGCGCGATAGTGTGATCCGCGACCTCCTCGATGCAGTAATCCGGCACATAGGTCACTTGAACGCGATGACGGTTTGCCGCGGCGATGTCGATGTTGTCGTACCCGATGCCGCATCGAGCAATTACGCAACACCCCCCAGATGCGGCGGAGGCAATGACGCGCTCCGAGATCTTCGCGTAGACAACCACTATCGCAGTGGCTGAACGCGCGAGGTGCGCGAGGGTCTCCTCGTCGCTGGTCGGAGCGACCTCCAACTGCAGCCCGACCGATTCCAAGCCGCGGTGAAACTCGTCCAGGGACGCGAAAATGTTGTCGGTCAGCAGCACGCGACTGGCGGGCACCGTCGATCCCTAGCTCAGAGCGTCTTCCGCGAACGGGTACTTGGTGAACACGATCGGCCCACCCCTAGTGACCAGCAGGTTCTCTTCCAGCCGGACGGTTTGCTCCAGACCGGGATGACCGGCGAACGTCTCAGCCGCGAAGTACATCCCCTCCTGCAGTTCGACCGGGTACTCGAGGGAATAGGCGCGAGAGATCCACATTCCTTCGTATAGGGAGAGGCCGATGGAGTGGGCGAACTGTTGCAACGTCACGGTCCCAAACTCATCGTCGGCGTAACGCGGCAACTTGTTGGCGACGTCAGCTGTGGTGTTGCCGGCTTTCATCTGCTCGATTGCCGCATACATCGTGGAGTGGCACTCCTTGTAGAGATCGCTCTCCTTCCGCGTCCATTTGATTCCACCGACCTTGAAACAGCGGACGAAGTCCACGAAGTAGCCTCCCGGCCCGACTGCGTTCATGTCGATGATCACGAGATCGCCTTGGCGAATCACTTTGTCCGTGTGCCACCGTCGGTAAGGGCTGGTGTTGCCACCAGATGCGACGATGATGTCGTAGACAAAGTCGAAGCCCTGTTCATAGAGATACTCGTTGACCTTCGCCGTGATGTAGCTCTCCTTGACTCCAGGCTTAAGCCATTCATGCTCGATCTTCCAAAAGGCCGTGTCCCCGATAGCGGACGAAATCTTGAGGCATTCAATCTCGTCAGGAGTCTTGACAACCCGCGCGCCTGACATGGCCGGCCAGGCGCTCACAACATTCAGGTTCAGCTTTTGGAAAGCGGCGTATGCCGAGGGATCGTAGACATCAATTCCGATCCTTTCTTCGTCAACGCCATTGTCTTTCAGCACCTGGAGGATCGACTGTGCCATTCGATCGGCCATCATCGCCTCCGCCGTCTCCGCCCACTTCCAAGTGATCGCTGGGCGGATGTTGCCTTTCAGCCACGGGGCATCGATCTTTGCGCACTCGAGATCCGAGCCGGCAGTCTCGAAAAGGACGGGATCGCCGCCGCGTGGGAGGACGCAGTACCGGATATAGATGTTGTTCTTCCAGTTGCCCTGGAAAACAGAGGTGATGTAGCGGACGTTCTCGCCGACGAAGCAGACCAGAGCCCCTAAGTCGTGAGCCTCCATCATTTTCCGCGCACGAGCGAGGCGTTCGCCGCGCAGTCGATCGAACTGCACTCGCGCCTGCCAGTCCGTTGCCGTAGTGCTAAAAGTGCGACGCGGATCGTGCTCGTGAGGCTTTCCCAAGAAAGTGAGATCCATTCGACCGTCACCCTGCGTCGTGTTCTGGTCGGGCGTTGCTGATCTCATTGCCTCGCCTCCGTTCCATATAATAGAATGGCTTTCCGCTGATCGGGAAACGCAGTTATACTAACCCGCGCACCTATGGACGAGGGTGGCCACCTTTGGCAGGGCCGGAGCCGCGGATCATTTTGCAAATCACGTGACTTGCGTCGCACACCACTCCTCCGCGACTCACACGAACAGATCGGCCCATCGTTCCGGAGTTTTGGTCACTCGGATTGCCCGGGTTCAGCTCGTGAGCGAGGAGGACATGCAATCAATGAAAGGTAGGGCTCTCTTAGTTCTCGCCGTCCTAGCCCTTACAGCTTCAGCTTGCGGGGGTAGCGGCACGACAACCGGCGGAACTAAGCAGTTAAAGGTCTGCGACGATGAGTCTGATCTGGCCAACCCCGCCGTCGTTTCCATGGTCGACGCGATGAAGGCCGAAGCGGCCAAACACCCCCAGGAGATCTCGTTCTCGGTGCAGTACACGACTGGCGTCGAGGACCAGGTATCGAAGATGGAGACGATGATCGCGCAGCACTGTGATGTCATCGGCCTCCACCCGCGCGATGCCAAAGCGGTCACGCCTGCAATCACCGAGGCGCACAACAAGGGCATCAAGGTCATCCTGCTTGTCGATGACGTACCCGGTGCGGTTGACAGCGGGATTGCGACTCAGATCATCTCCGGAGACGAGCAGAAAGGTGGCGCCGATCTAGGAACATGGCTCGCCAAGACTTACCCGGACGGTGGTGAATACGCCATCATCATGGGAGAGTCGGGGAACTTCGCCGCCATCTATCGATCCAAAGGATTCACGGATGCGGCCGCGGCCAATCCTGCCTGGAAGAAGGTGGCGGAAAACAGCGCTAACTGGGCGCGAGATCAGGGCCTGACGGTTGCGACAAATATGCTGACCGCCCACCCGAACCTGAAAGCGATCTTCGCCAACAACGATGAGATGGCCTTCGGCGCTCTCCAGGCGATCAAGGCGCGCAACAAGTTCGGTAAGGTCGCGCTGATCGGTTACAACGGGACATGCATCGGGATTCAAGCAACCCTGCAAGGCAGTTTCCAGGGGACGGCATTTTGCCGATTCCCGAGTTCGGTCAGCAGTTCATTCCGGCCGCCGCGTCTTGACGCGGTTGGCTGGGCCAACCGCCTGGTCGGGAGGCGCTATTAGCTCGTGAACGAACCCACAGAGCCCGGATCGACCCCTCCAGTATTGGCGGCAAGCGATATTTCTAAGGCGTTTCCTGGGGTGCAAGCTCTCAAGCAAGTGAACTTCGACCTCATGGCCGGCGAAGTGCACGCATTGGTTGGAGAGAACGGCGCGGGAAAGAGCACGCTGGTCAAGATCCTTTCGGGGGCCTACCAGCCCGATTCCGGCGCGCTAACGGTTGCGGGCCAGGTAGTCCGAATGCGCCGAGCCGAGGACGCAGAGCGACTCGGCATCGCGACCATTCATCAGGAAATCATCCTCGTGCCTGCCCTGGATGTAGCCAGCAACATTCTTTTAGGGAATCCACCACTCACCGGTGGTCCGCTGATACGGGCGCTTGGCATCGTCGACCGCACGAGGCTTTACGAGGCGGCCAAAACCGCCCTCTCAGAGATGCATATCCCAATCAATCCGAGAGGACGGGCTGGTGACCTTGGGGTTTCCGCCGCGCAACTGGTGTTGATAGCTCGAGGCTTGTCGCGCAGCATGAAGATTCTCATCCTGGACGAGCCGACCGCAGCACTTACGCCCCAAGAGCGGGATGAGCTGTTCATCAAGCTGCGGGCTTTGCGCAGTACTGGAGTCGCCATCGTCTATGTGTCGCATCGCCTGGATGAAGTCATGGAACTCGCGGATCGACTCACCGTCCTGCGCGACGGTAGGGCCATCGCCACCCTTGAGGCATCAGCGGCCACGATCGATCAGGTGGTGGAGCTGATGCTGGCGCGGCCTCTCGACGAGATGTACCCCGAGCGCAGTCGCCGGCCAGGCTCGGACGTCCTGTTACAGGTAAAGGATGTGTCCCGTAAAGGCAGAGTTGAACAGCCGTCCATTCACGGCATCAGTTTCACGGTGAAGCCGGGCGAAGTCGTCGGCATCACTGGCCTGGTCGGTGCAGGAAAAACCGAACTCGCACGGGCTGTCTGCGGAGTCGACGCCATTGATGATGGCGATGTAGCAGTCCTGAGTCACGGACACGCAGCGAGGATCCGCTCGCCCCAGGATGCGATTCGCGCAGGCATCGCCCTCGTGCCGGAGGACAGAAAGACTCAGGGCCTGGTGATGTTGATGAACCTGGTTGAGAACGTGGCGCTTACGATGGCCAACTCTGGGACGACCAGACCCCTGGTGACCAGATTGGGGCAGGTCCTCCGCTGGCGGCGTCTTGCCGAGATTGCACGAGCACAGATCAAACGGTTCCAGATAAAGGTGCGCCACCCTGGGCAGATGGCTCGCGACCTGAGCGGCGGCAATCAGCAGAAACTAGTGATTGCCAAAAGCCTCGAGACGCGTCCCAAAGTGGTCGTCCTCGACGAACCAACCCGAGGCATAGCAGTCGGGAGCAAGGCTGAAATCTACGCGATCATCGAAAGACTCGTCCGAGATGGTCTCGGAGTAGTAATGGTCTCCTCGGAGATCGAAGAGATTCTGAGAATGAGCGATCGAATTCTGGTAATGCGCAAAGGTGCGGTCGTGAAGGAATTTGACCAAAGCAATGCGACGAGCGAGGCAATTCTTCGCTATGCGGCAGCCGGTCAGTAGCTCGCTTCATCGATGAATGTAGCGTGGCGCCGCATAGTCTTACCTCACTGGCTAGAGCGCGGTCTAGTTGTCCTCCGAGATCTGAGACAGCGGCAACCACTCGTGACCATCTTCGTTCCCCTAGTCCTGATCTGGGTTGTGCTTTCGATTCTGTCGCCTTACTTCCTGACCGTCGATAACGTAACCAACATTCTCCTGCAGTCAGTTCCGTTAGCACTGGTGGCCGGTGGAATGACATTTACACTCGTCGCTGCCGAGATTGACCTTTCGGTTGGATCGGTGGCTTCCCTGATCAGCGCGGTCTTTGCATTCTTCGTAGTCAATCTCCATGATGGCTGGCCACTTGGAATCGTGGCCGCGCTGGCCGTTGGCGCGGGCATCGGTCTGATCAATGCATGGTTTACCACTCGAATTGGCGTGCCTTCCTTCGTGGTGACGCTTGCGATGATGGGGATCGCTCGTGGCTTTGCGCTCCTCGTAACCAACGGCGAAGCGATTTTCGGCCTGCCGAAGGAGTTCGATTTCATCGGCCAAGGTCGAATTGCGTTTCTACCGGTCGCCGTGTTGATCGCTGGTCTCATTCTTGTCACGCTTCATTTCGCGCTCACCCGGACGAGGTTCGGGTTGAATGTCTACGCGGTTGGCGGTAACCCTGAAGCGGCTCGCATTGCTGGCGTGAACATCAAATTCACCAAATCCGCCGTGCTCGTTTTGAGCGCACTTCTTGCGGCCGTTGCGGGACTCATTCTGGCGGCGCGATTGGACGCTGGGTCGGGATCGATCGGCAATGAGCTCTTGCTCGACTCGATCGCAGCCGTCGTGATCGGAGGGACCTCACTGTTGGGTGGCGTCGGCCGCATCTCGGGCACGGTCGTGGGCGTCTTGCTGATTGCCTCGATCCGAAATGGACTCGTGCTGTTGAACGTTTCCGACTTCTGGCAGCAGATCGCGATCGGCCTGGTAATCCTGCTCGCGGTTGCAGTCGATCATCTGGCCAAGGCGCGAGCCGAATAGAGATGTTTCGACAGCTTCGCGCTAAACGCACAGTGATAAGGCCGAGTGAGGTTTTGTAAATACGTGCCTCTCGATCCGCAAGCGCGCCTCTATCTAGACCGGCTCGCCGCGCTCGGCGTCCCACCGGTGAATGGCCTGACAGTTTCGCAAGCAAGGACCACCACCGAGTCGATGGCCGACGAACTCTTCGGTCTCAAAGACACAGTCGACGTGATTCGCGAAGCGACCATTCCCGGGCCGGGAGGTCACATCCCCGTGCGCATCTATACGCGGGAGCCCGATGATTCCGGAGCCGCGCTGCTCTACTTTCATGGCGGCGGTTGGGTGTTCGGCAGTTTTGATACCCATGATGGTGTTTGTCGAGCACTCGCACGACGAGCGGGTCTCACGGTGGTTTCAGTGAACTACCGCCTGGCGCCTGAACATCAGTTTCCGGCAGCCGTGGAAGACGCGTGGGCGGCCACCCGATGGGTCGTCGAACATGCGTCTGCACTTGGCATGCGCCAGCGCCCGCGCCTTGCGGTCGGAGGCGATAGCGCGGGTGGCAACCTCGCGGCGGTTGTAGCGTTGCGTGCACGCGACGCGGGTATCGATGTCGGACTCCAGTTATTGGTATACCCCGTGACGGACTGCCGTATGTCCACCGCGTCGTATGAGGAATTCGCAACTGGGTACGGCTTAAGTCGAGCTGAGATGGAGTGGTTCTTGAATCATTACCTCCCAGCGACCACCGATCGAAGCGACCCTGCAGCATCACCCCTCTGTGCGACGAATCATCGTGGGGTCGCCCCGGCATTCATCATCACGGCGGAATACGATCCGCTGCGAGACGAGGGCGAAGCGTACGCCACCAAATTGCACCAAGCCGGGGTGTCGGTGCGCCTCAGACGATACGAAGGCTTGATCCACGGCTTTTATCGAATGGGTTCTCTGTTCCAGCAAACGAGCGAGGCTCTAACCGAGTGCGCGCAGGCCTTGCGATTATCGCTCGAGCCTACGGGCGCCGTTCAGAGGCAGCAATTTATGGAACCGATGACATGAAGGAGGGTTTTCGATGGCTCTCGGAGTAACCAGTCACAGCGGACTGCAGGCTGAGTACGCTCACAGACACGCGGCCGCCCGATCCGCCATGGCGGCGGCCGGTTTTTCGGCACTGCTCGTCTATGGCGACAACAAGCTGTATGGCAACCTGCGTTATCTCACGGGTATCTTTCCCGACCGCGGCGGCTGGATTTCGCTGACACCCACCACACTGTGTGTTTTCGAAGGCGCTCTGGTTCTCTTGCCTCTCGAAGGGGAGCCAACTCTGTCATTAGAACCGGGACTGACCATCGCCCAAGAACCTTTCGTTGCGGATGTCCGTGCCGGAAGTCTCAAATCGTCGCCGGATCAGGGGCTGACGCCACGCTCGCTAGCGAAACTTGTTGCGGAGAAAGTCCCCTCAGGCGTGATTGGAATCGAGACGTGGGATCG
>WNGJ01007606.1_pt1 | contig 12626 bp, 9 predicted proteins | sample 5400611 | NCBI WGS metagenome assembly WNGJ01 (sample SAMN13153375, study PRJNA577476) | soil metagenome | isolation source: 40 cm soil or saprolite under Garry oak tree replicate 1 | place: USA:California | collected 2016-06-15
TGATCCCCTCTCACTGCACGAGGGCGACACGGTTTCGGTCGTGGAGTTGCAGGCGGGTGCGCAGGCGTACCTGCCCCTGCACGCCTGGCGCGCACGCGAGTTGCTGCAAGAAGGAGCCGATCCCCTGCTCGGCATCCTGGGCGTCTTCAACCATCTCCCGCCCCATATGCGGGTGGTGGCGCAGCTGGCGCTTCTTCCAGCACTCCCAGCCTGGTCGCGCCCCTATCGTCGCAAGTCGGTCGAGCATCCCCTCGAACAGGAGCGCTTGCGTGCACGGCAGGAGTTGAGCGGAGCGCAGGGAAGCGGACCCGGTACGTTTCGATTGGTCGGCATGGGCGTGCTGGTCGCACTGCTGCTCGTGTGGTGGCGCTTCCAGCATCAGCTCAGTGCGCTGATCCCCTCCTGGCTAGTGCAAGCTGGCCTCTCACTGCTTCGTGGTAGGATGCCGCAGCTCTCCTCTGCCCATCTGGTCGCGCTGACCATCGGAAGCATGGCGGTGCTGGTGGCCCTCTTCTGCCTCGCCTTCATGGTCCTGCAGATCAGGAGCCGCATGGCGGCGACTCCCATCTACGACATGCGCCTGGTGGATGAAAAAACGGCTCGCCCGGCCTATCGTGTGCGCCTACGCCTCTTCGTGTTTTCTGCCCAGATAGGGACACCATCGACGCGTGATGTCCATTGCTCGGAGAGGCTCGTGCAGTGCTTCACCCGGCAACCGTTCGGCTGGCCGTGGCTGATGGATGCATACCGGGACTGGCGGGAAAGCGTCTACCAGCACAAGCAGAGCAGACAGGAGCAGGCCGAGGTGCTTGACCATCTGGTGGCAGCCTACCGGCAGTTCCATACCGCCTCCGGTGGCTACTTCGTCTCCCGGCGTGTGTCTCAGAAGAAAGCGAGGTGCTTGCTCCTGAGGCGGAAAGGATGGCTGCGTTCCCCTGTTTCGGGCTGGGAGTATGACCTCGCGCGCTCGTCCCATGTGCTCAGTGTGGCCGACCTCGCGGCCTTGTGGCACCTGCCACAGGCGCAGGACCTTGCCGACCTGCCCTATGTGGAACGCGCTCGCGCGCGCACGGCCATGGCGCCTGCTGAGCTGACCCTGGGCCAGGGCTGGAAGATCGGTACCTCCAGCCACGTCGGTCGCACGGTTCCGGTCTACCTCCCCACCGAGTGTCTGGGTCACAACCTGCTGACCGTTGCTAGCACCGGCAAGGGCAAAAGCAAAGGGCAAAAGCACGCTCTTCCAGCACCTCTCACAGGCCGTGTGTGCGGCGCGGGCTGGTATGGGTAGCGTATCAGCCCCAGGTCTGGCCTTCATCGAGCCACACGGCGACGTGGTGCACGCGCTGTGTGGGCTGGTTCCCGCGAGCGAGCGGGACAACGTGGTGCTGGTCGATCTGGCGAATACCGACTATCCGGTAGGCCTCAATCCGCTCGATATGGTCGGCAAGGACCGCGATAAGGTGGTAGATACCCTCATCACCCTCGCTGAACACCTGTGGGTAGCAAGCTACGGCTCGCGCACCGAAAACGTGCTCGAATACGCGCTCAAGACGCTGGCCGATGCCAATGAGCTGCTCGTTGAGGCCGACCCCTCCCAGGGACCCGACCGGCAGTATACCCTGCTCGACGTGGTGCCGCTCTTGCGCCTGGCGAGTTTCCGCCATGCTGTCCTGGAACAGGTGCGCGACGGCTTGCTGCTCGACTGGTGGCAGCACTATTACGAGCCGCTGGACGCCCACCAGCAGCGCGAGATCACCTCCTCGGTGATCACCAAACTCTCCAAGTTCGCGAGTTCGCGCGTGGCGCGGCGCATCCTGGGCCAGCCGCGTTCGACCATCGACCTACGGGAGGTGATCCGCGCGGGAAAGCTGCTGTTGGTCAGCACAGCGAGCGGTGTCGTCGGAGCCGACCTCTCGGAGTTGGTCGGGATCGTCCTGCTGGGTCTCTTCGAGGCAGCGCTTTCGGAGCAGGCCGCCCTGCCACCCGTGCTCCGGCGGCGCTACCTGGTGCTGATTGATGAGTTCCAGGTCTACCGGGGCGCGAACTACCAGGGCATGCTAGCGGAGCTGCGCAAGTACGGGGGTAGTTTCGCCCTCGCCACACAATCGCTGGCCTACCTGGACCGGCTGGAGCGCACCCTGCGGGCGACGGTGCTGGCCAATATCGACCACCTCTTCGCCTTCCACATGGCCGGGGAGGATGCACGGCTCCTGCACGAACTGGATGGCATCGCTGAGGAGGATATCACCAACCTGGACGATTTCCAGTGCTATGTGAAGCTCTCGCTGCACGGTCACCGCCTGCCCGTCTTCTCATCTCACTAAATCTGGATGCGCCGCCGCACCCTGACGGGGAGCTGGCACGGCTGGTCCGCCTCCGTAGCCAGGAGCGCGATGCTCGGCCAGCTGGGGTTGCCGATGACCTGATCCGGCAGAGCCAGGCACGCCAGCGGAGCGCTGCGCCGACCAGGCAGCAAGCACCTAGCAGGAGGGCAGAAGAGGAGATGGAAATAGACAGTGACGCTGCAGAAGGTGAGACGAGTAGCGCGCGTCGTCACAAGAGGCGCGGCAGTGGTAGCCGCATGAAGCAGCGGGAGACTGCCACTCCCCCTCACCTCCATCTGATGTATCGCGAAGACGATGAAGATGAATCCTCTCGCGAGCGAGAGGGCGAGGAAAGGGACACTCCTGATGCCGGAGTCCACCCTTGAGAGGCAGAAGACGAGACGCACGCTCACGACGGAAGCATTGGCCGAGGCGGGCGCGTCTCTCGCGGAGATCGATTGGCGGCTCCTGCACTGGCTGCTGCGCTACCCCTTACAGCGGGCCGACGACCTGGTGGTGGGTGTAGCCAGGTGGGCCAGTCGCGCGACGGTTTATCGTCACCTGCACGAGCTGGAGGAGAAAGGCCTGGTCGAAAGTGTGCTGCCGAAAACGCCGGGAACGGGCAAGCGGCTCTCCTACCTGAGCAATGCTGGTCTGCATCTGCTGGCAAGACACCTGGAGAGACCAACCCGAGAACTCGCCCGGCTTTGGCAGGCCGATGAAGCGGGACTACTACGTTTGCTGCCGCGCTTATCCACCTCGCTCCTGCTCCAGGACGTGGTGAACGAGCTGGTCACACACGCGGCAGAGGCCATGACTATCAAGGGGCGAAGACCCCGGCTCGTGCGCTGGACCTGGCAGCGCGACCTGACGCACCGCTTCCGGTATCGCGAACAAACGATGCGCTTGTTTGCCGATGGCGCGGTCGCTCTGTGCATACGCACACAGCAGGATGGTGACAGCACGCTGGACGAGTGGTATGGCTTGTTCATACTCCATACGGAGCTGGACGACGAACGGGTGATGCGCCTGCGCCTGGAACGTCTCCTGTGCTGGCGCGAGTCCCCCGAACGCTGGTCTTGCTATCAGCACATGCTGCCGGTGCTGCTCCTGGCGAGATCACCACGCCAGCGCGACCACTGGCAGCGCGCGGTCGAGCTCGCTGCGCTGAAGGTGCGCCTGGAACCACTGGCAGGAGCGCTGGCCTGTCTTCCCGCACCAGACACCGCGCACGTGAACCCCTGGCTGCTCACCTGGCGCACGCTCGCGACCGCGGTAGCCTGTCATCTGCACGACCTGCTGAAGCCACTGCCACCGGCGGCATTCGCGGCCATGCTGCGGCTGGAGGAAGGCGAGGACGAGGTGCGCCACGCACGCTCACCGTCAAAGGCATCCGTTGCGGCAGTAGCCTCTGGGACACCTGCTCGCCTCGGTCATCTCATCGTAGGAGAGCTGGCACAGCGCGTCGCACACCTCACCCAGCATGACCTGGAGGAACAGGAGGTCATCTCCTTGCTGGGACTGCGGTTGCCCCCTGCCAGTGGAGCATCCTGTACTTGTTGCTGGCACACCCGCTGCTTTCCGATGAGGAACTGGCGGCGGGGCTTCGTCTTCAACAGAAGTCAGTACGGTGTGCTTTGTACGCACTGCGTGGCTATAGCTGTCTTGCACCGATCATGACCGGGGCGGGCAAGCGCTGGCATCTCTGCAGCCGAGGGCTGCGCATGATCGCTGCGGCGAATTTTCTGTCAATCCGTACCATTGCAGTTGTGCCGGATGAGACGACAGGCAGGGAGGTGTCAACAATGATCCAGCGGGGAGAGAGCTGGCTCTTGCAGCACATCCAACATGCTGCCGGAATCTATGGGTTCTTCGCCGCAGTGGCGCAGGCCACAAGAGAGGAGCCTGGACAGGCGCTGTGCTGGTGGGAGACCGGGGCGATGTGCGAGCGGCGCTACCGGGTGGGTGAGCAGTGGTACAATCTGAGGCCCGATGCTCTAGCGGAATATCGTGTAGGGCAAGAGCAAGTCCGTTTCTGGCTGGAATGGGATCGCGGCACCATGAATGTGCGCGATCTGGTGATCAAATGCACTTCCTATGCACATTACATCGCCTCGCGCGAGTGGGCGCGGGACTCATCGAGGCTGCCGGGGCTCTTCTGCGTCGCGCCGGACATCGCGCAGGAAAGGCGGGTGCAGCGTGTGGCTCAGGCCACACTCACGGCTACCCCCGGATTGGTGTTCTGGACGACCACGGAGGGATTGTTGCATGAGCAGGGGCCGCTAGCCCCCATCTGGTTGCACGGTCTCCCCCAGCGCAGCCAAGCAGCATGGCCGGACGGTTCGCTTAGACAGGCACTGCCTGAAGCGATGCAGGGAAAGACGGCACGTGCACAGTGACAGCGGTTGCTTCTAGTTGAACGAGCTGCCTGGCTCCACGACGAAGAGAGATGCCGCATGTCCCCTCTTCGTCGGAGCGCTCACGCACATCTGTCGCGCGTGGGTGAGCGGCAGCGACGTGGAGCATTGGCAAGGCATAATTCAGGAGATTGTGCAGATGGTAACGATCATCGCGGTCATCCCGTTTGCTGTAGCGCTCGCGCTGATGACGCTCCTGCAGCGAAACAGTCGCCAGGCGGGCCTGGTGACGCTTGTCCTGGTGTGTGCTCTCGCGTGTGTGGTGCCCGCCTTTCACCTGTCGCCCTTGCACCTCCTCCTCTCCTTAGGCGAAGGGGGGGCAACGGCTCTGAGCGTCCTCACGGTCCTCTTGCCCGCTCTACTCCTCTACCATCTGCAGCGAGTGACAGGGGGCATGCAAATCTTAACACAGCACATTGCGCGCCTCACAGCAGACCCTGACCTGCAGGTCTTGCTGCTTGTCCTCGGCTTGAGTCCTTTCATCGAGGCGCTGTGCGGGTTTGGGGTGGGGATCATCGTCATTGCGCCGATGCTCCTCGAGCTACGCCTGGGTGCTGTGCGCGTCGCCGTCTTGAGTGTGTTGGGCCAGCTGACGACGGCCTGGGGTGCCATGGGCGTTGCCGTGGTGCTGGCCGCCTCGCTGACCAGGCTTCCTGTTGAGCAGGTGGGCAGCCTCACCGCGCTGTTGTCGCTCCCGACCGCGCTCGTCTTGAGCCTGGTCTGCTTGCAGGTCAGTGGCGGCAACGCTGCCGTGCGCAGGTGGGGGGGTGCTGGCGCTGGCTGCGGCCGGCATCCTGACAGGTGGAGCCTGGCTGCTCAGCCGCACGGTGGGCGTTGAGCTCATGGGGCTCCTTTCCAGTACGCTCACGCTCGCCTTGCTGGGTGGCGTGGGGGCACGTGTGTCGCGCAGAGCATCGCATGCGCGGGCAATCGCAGACACGGGGAGGAAAGGAGAAACGAAGCGGGACTCGTTCTGGCTGGCTGCGACCCCGTATGTGCTCCTGACGGTCTTTCTTCTCGTTTCTCGCCTGGTCCCTCCTCTGCGCGTTTGGTTGCAAACACATGCGGTGCTGGAGCTTCCCGCAGTGCAGCTGAGCCTCCCGCTCCTGTACCTTCCCGGGTTCTGGGTGTTGCTTGCCCTCCTGATAACGATATGCATGCGTGGCACTCCAAGGCACATGGCACGAGATGTGCTGGGCGCTGCCTGGCGTCAGTTCATGCCCAGCGCACTGGCCATCCTGCTCTTCCTGCGCGAGATCCCAGGTCATGCAGGCCAGTGCCATGACGGCCTCGCTGGGAGCCGCTGCGGCTGCTCTGGGCAGCCGGTATGTGTGGATCTCGCCCTGGTTAGCCGGTCTGGGCGCCTGGTTGACCGGTTCTAACCTGGGAGGGACGGCGATGTTCGCGCTGCTGCAGAAGGCAGCGGCCAGCAGAACGGGGCTTTCCTTGCTCTGGTTGGCCGCTGCGCACAATGGGGCGGGTCAGCTGGCGCGCATGCTCTCTCCAGCCTGCCTGCTGCTCGCGGCTACCTCGGCTGGTCTCAACGGCCAGGAGGGACTCCTGCTCAGAACCTGCGGACCGCTGGTACTGTGGACGATCGCGCTGTATATGCTGCTGCTCGCTGGTCTGCTGACCCCCTCTCCGCTCGTGCTTGGGGTGTTGGTCGTCCTGCTGCTGTTGCCCTGCGTGCCGAGACTGCGCCCGATCTTTTTGGCGCTGCCTGCGCGGTAAAGCGGGCACGTCAGCAGGTCCTTCCCCGCAAAAGCCCTCCTTCGAGGTGGAGGGCGAACAGCGGTAGTGTGTAGAGAGGAAAGGGCGTTTACTCCGGGGAGGTGGTCAAGGAGCGTGCTACACGAGCTCGTCGGCTCACAAGGCTGGAGTAACCTGCGTTGCTTGCGTCAGGCTACGGGTGAATCCATGCCCAGCGTGTACCGGCTGCTCCTCCTGTTAGACGCCTGCGGGCAGGTACGACGCAACGAGAGGAGGCGTCGCTTCTGTGCACTTGCTCCTGTGCAGCCCTCAGCCGTGAGAGAGCGCGGAGAGAGGCAGATAGCGCCGAACTCCTCCTCTCATACGGAATGGCTTACCAACCTTGTCAACCAGCCTGCTTCCTGATAACATGCAACACCGAACCGTCGGTATTTTTCCAGGAGTCGCCAGGAGCAGCACAGCGAAAAGTGCACGGTGTTGAAAAACAGACGCTTTCATGAGGTTGGTAAGCTCTACAGACGTAGCGCTACAGTTTCCAGGATGACCGGTTACTTTCTAATTTTGGAACGGATATGCTAAGTAGCCATTACAGCCCTCTCGGAGAAGCGCTCCCAGCCGATTGACAGTGAAGCACACATACGTCTCATCCGATACTCCTGAAAAACTATGACAAATGTCATGGGGAAATCAGGAGAGACTTCACTTCCGAAAAGCCCTTTCCTGTACTATACTCTGAGGCACAAGGATACATTGCCAAAAGGATAGGTTCTATTCCGCGGCTGCTGAGCCACGCTCTGGTCTACTGCCTGGGCGAAGCGGGTACCTAAGCCATGAGAAGCGCATGCATGCAGACAAGGAGAACACGTCATGAAGAGTTTTCGACAGGAACAAGGGCTTAAACCGGAACCAGAAGAAGATGCCATTCCCCTGGTGCTACCCCTTTCCGCTCTTGATCGAACTATGCTCCCGATGGTTGGTGGCAAGTCAGCGAACCTGGGTGAACTGATCCACGCGGGCTTCGCTGTGCCGGTGGGCTTCTGCGTCACCACCGCTGCCTATGCTCGCGTGTCGGCTCGTGCTGGGCTTGATACCTATCTTTCTGGACTGGAGGCCACCGAAAGCTCGGAAAGCGCACGTCAGATCGAGCTGGCAACAGCCATCCGCACCGCTTTGTGTCAGACACCTCTCCCCCCAGAGGTCATCGAGGCTGTGACATCTGCCTACCAGTCCCTCTCTCCAGGAGAGCCTGTTCCAGTCTCCGTCCGTTCCTCGGCGACCGCCGAAGATCTGCCAGAGGCCTCCTTTGCCGGGCAGCAGGAGACCTTTCTCAACGTCATCGGCAGCGAGGCGGTGTTGACTTCCGTCCAGCGGTGTTTTGCTTCACTGTGGACTGACCGCGCCACGCAGTACCGTACCAGCCTGGGCATTGCTCCTCGGGACGTGCGCCTGGCCGTCGTGGTGCAACGGATGGTGGAGGCCGAGGTGGCTGGCGTCCTCTTCACGGCCAATCCACTCACCGGGAAACGTCGAGAGATCGTGATCGATGCCAATCCGGGCCTGGGTGAGGCCGTCGTTTCCGGCGCGACCAACCCCGATCATTTTGTGGTGCAGACCACCACGGGCGAGATTGTCGAGCGCCGCCTGGGCGACAAGCAGGTACTGATCCAGGCTGCGGCTGGAGGTGGGATCCAGCAGATCGAAGCAGGCGCGTCTCCCACGAGGGCCTGTCTCTCTGATGATCAGATCCGCACATTAGCAGCGCTTGGGGCACGAGTCGAAGCGCTGTATGAGACTCCCCAGGACATCGAGTGGGCCATCGATACGTCTGGCCAGGTCTTCTTGCTCCAGGCACGACCGATTACGACGCTGTTTCCCCTCCCGGAGATCGCTCCATCCACGGATGAGAGCCTATGTGTCTACCTGGCCATCGGCGTCCAACAAGGCACCTATCGTCCTTTCACACCCATGGGACGTTCTGCGCTCCGGCTCCTCGCGTCCGGGTTTCTGACGCTCATTGGCTCCCCGCTGCGCGATCCGCTCGCTGGTCCTCGCTTCGTTGTAGAAGCCGCCAGTCGTCCGTTCTTCGACGTTACCGCCGCCTTGCGCAGCCCCTTTGGGCGCGGCTTCCTCCTGGAAGCCATGCGCGGGGCGGAAGCCCGCGCGGCCACCAGCTTCGAGCGCCTGGTGACTGATCCACGGCTCTCACTGCGCAGGACGCCGCGGTGCGTGTTTGGGCGCGCGGTCGTGCTCCTGCTCGCGCGCACCCGCTTGCCCTGGTATCTGCTGCAGGCGCTCCTCGCGCCACAAGCCGCAAGCCGACGAGTGCAGCGCTTCGTGGAACAACGACGAAACACGCCCCAAATCGATGCGTCAGCCGCTGCCGCTGCCCACCTTGTTGCTGTAGAGCGCCTCCTCCAGCACTCCCTGCGCCTGGCCTTTCGCGTCTCACCCGTCATGCTCGCGGGCATGCAGAGCTTTGCGCTGGCCCAAAGGATGCTCGGTGACCTCGCCTCGGAGAGTGAGTGCCAGATCGTCCTGAGCGGTTCGCCGACTAACCCTACAACCCAGATGAATCTGGCCCTGTGGAGGCTCTCCCAGGAGATCCGGGCAGATGCGACGAGCAAGCAGCTGCTCCAGAGCATGCCAGCCGAGCGGCTCGCCCAGGACTATCAGCAAGGACGACTCCCCGCTCCCCTGCAACAGGGCTTGGCAAGCTTCCTCCAGGAGTACGGCCACCAGGGGGTCTGTGAACTCGACCTGGGTGTGCCGCGCTGGTCGGAGGACCCCACCTACGTGCTTGCTCTCCTTACCGGCTACCTGGAGATGGAGCAGAACGCACACGCGCCGGATCTCCAACTCCAACGCGCCGGACGTTCGGCGCACGCGATGATCGCGACCCTTTCGCAGCGCGCCGGGCAAAAGCACTGGCTCCGCGGGCGACTGGCGCGCTTGTGCCTGCAACGCGCCCATGCCCTGGCAGGCTTCCGCGAGATGACGCGCTTTGTTGTGGGTCTGGTCCTGGCCCAGGCACGCGAGCTGCTCTGGCCTGTCGGGGAGGAGTTGACCCGCGCCGGGAGGCTGAAAGAGGCCGCAGATCTCTTCTTTCTCACCTTTCCCGAAGTACACGCGCTCCTTTCCGGAGCGGATCTGCGGGAGCGCGTGAGTGAGCGACGAGCCACTTTTGCACGGGAGCTCGGGCGTCGTCACGTGCCACTCGTCCTGCTTTCAGATGGCACCGAACCCACCGCTGCGACACAGAAAACGCAGAGCGCTGCGCGGTCAGAAGGAACGCTGCAGGGAACCCCTGCGTCCGCAGGGCGCGTGACGGCGCCCGCGCGGGTGATCCTTGATCCGAACGCAGCCCACCTCTCTCCTGGCGAGATCCTGGTCGCTCCCTCGACGGACCCCGGCTGGACGCCGCTCTTCCTCAAGGCAGCGGGACTGGTGATGGAAGTAGGTGGAGCGATGGCTCACGGCGCGATTGTGGCGCGCGAATATGGCATTCCCGCCGTCGTGGGCGTGGCTGGCGCCACCGAGCGGATTGCGACCGGCAGCCGCGTGACGATTGATGGCACCTCTGGCACAGTCGTGATCGAGGAAAACAGCGTCGAGCAAGACCTGCTGTGATGAGGCGGTGGTACAATGAGGTCGCGAGAACCGTTGGTGTTGCAGCAGGCAACAAGGAGGGACCGTATGCGGATCAGCCAACGCCGGGAAATAGCAGGACAACCAGTGAAGCCAGGTTGTCCTGCTGGCACCGTTCGCTCAGATGAGGTGATTGCCTCCAGCGGGGTGACGTTCCATATCTGGCGACTCTACCAGCATGCCTGGCTCGCTTGTCTCTTTTTTCCGCTGGTGTCCCTGGTTCGCGAGCCAGGCTCGTCGTGGCATCTTGCCCTGGGACTCGTCGCCCTTGGATGGTACGCGGCAAGCTACACCTGGCTGATGTGGCCGCATCCGGTGCATTGGGCTGCCCAGGCGCGCATCCGCTCCTGGAGGGCGAGGCTTTTGTGGGTGGCCCTGGTCGTGCTGGCCCTCGTGTTCAGCCTGGTGTATGGTTCTGCCTGGCTCTGGCTGTTCATCGGGGTCGCGGCCATTGCGGGAGTCCTGCTCCCGATGCGCGCGGCCTTCGCAGCGGTGGCGATTCTCATGTTCTTTCCGGTGTTCATCGTGGTGGGCACCACTGGAGGGACCGGCGGCATCAGCGCAGTGGATTGGCGATGGCCTATCGCTCTCCTGCTGCTGGTGCGGGGACTTGGCCTGGACATGATCGGCATGGCCCGCATGGGCGGCGCGATCCGAGAACTGCATGCCACGCGCCGAGAACTGGCGCGCCTGCAAGTCGAGGAGGAGCGACTCCGCCTCGCGCGTGACCTGCATGATCTGCTGGGGCAGACGCTCTCCATGATCACCCTCAAGAGCGAACTGGCGAGGCACCTGGTCAAGGAGGAGCCTGACCGCTGTGTGCAGGAACTCTCTGAGATCGAGCGCGTGGCGCGTCAAACGCTGCGCGAGGTACGTGAGGCGGTGGCAGGGTACCGGCAACCACAACTCTCGAGCGAACTGGAGGGGGCGCGCCAACTTCTCTCCGCAGCAGGGATCAACTCTCAGATCGAACCGCTCATCGAGGCGCTTCCCCCTGAGACCTCCGCTGTCCTCGCCTGGACGGTGCGCGAAGGAGTGACCAACGTCATCCGGCACAGTCGTGCGCAGCACTGTCTCATTCGGCTGACACAGGAGAACGGACGAGCCTATGCCGAGGTGATCAACGATGGAGATGTTCTGCCGCACGCGGAAAGCCCGACTCGGCAGGGCATTGGACTCGCCGGCCTGCGGGAGCGGGTGAGCGCGCTGGGGGGACATCTGGAGGTAGGTCCTCTCACGCTCTCGGGCACAGAACACTTTCGCGTACACGTGGAACTACCTCTCCAGAGCCATGGAGCAGCACAGGCAGGACAGGAGGAACGAGCATGATCCGCGTACTGCTGGCAGAAGATCAGGCGATGGTCCGTGGCGCCCTCTCTGCCTTGCTGAGCCGGGAACAGGATATCGAGGTCGTGGCCGAAGTCGCACGAGGCGATGAGGTAGTGGAAGTCGCGCTTTCAGCACAGCCTGATGTGGCTTTGCTCGACATTGAGATGCCCGGTGGAGATGGGCTCACTGCCGCGCACGCGTTGCGAACGGCACTGCCCACCTGCCGCGTCGTGATCCTGACCACCTTTGGGCGCAGTGGCTACCTGCGCCGGGCGATGGAGAGCGGAGCGGTCGGGTTCCTGCTCAAGGATGCACCCGCTTCCGAGTTGGCCGTGGCCTTGCGTCGCGTGATGGAGGGCTCGCGGGTTGTTGACCCGGAGCTGGCCCTCTCCGCGCTGAGTTCAGGCACCAACCCGCTGACGAGTCGCGAGCGTGATGTACTCACGGCTTCCCTCTTCGGAGCGAGCATTGCGGAGATTGCCGCGCGGCTCTGGCTGTCGGAGGGGACCGTGCGTAATCATCTCTCGACCGCCATGCAGAAGCTGGGCGCTCAGAATCGGATGGAAGCGGCACGACTCGCTGAACAGAAGGGATGGTTGTGAGAAGGGAGTGAGAGCAGGAGTTTCGCTCCCTTCCAGAGCGTCCTTCCTCGAATGCTCCCGGAGCTGCCAACTTCACAATGAAACGGGGCAGAGCTTCTTTGCCATTGTGGCTCCCCTTGATTTTTTTCGCTTTTTCTTGTACAGTTATATCAATCTGAATTGATACAAATGAGATTGGAGAAAGCGATGGATGGCTTGTTTGTTTCACCTCCTGCAGTTCTCAAGCTGGTTTCGCACGAGGTTCGCTGGAACCTGCTGCAACTGCTGGCACACTCGGACTACCGGGTTCATGATCTGGTAGAGCGGCTCAAGCTTCCACCGAATCTGGTTTCGTACCACTTGAAGCAGCTGCGCCAGGAACACCTGGTCACGGACCGCAGAAGTAGCGCGGATGAGCGCTCAGTCTTCTACAGCCTGGACGTCGAGCACCTCCACGTCCTCTATCTCGCTGCGGCAGGGCAGCTTCACCCGGCTCTCACCGCTCCTGTCACCGAACCGGGACTCCAGGAGGATATGGGGATTCAGGCTCCACTGCGCGTCCTCTTTCTCTGCACTGAGAACAGCGCCCGCTCCCAAATGGCGGAAGCGATCCTGCGCCA
>WNGJ01013329.1_pt1 | contig 12626 bp, 10 predicted proteins | sample 5400611 | NCBI WGS metagenome assembly WNGJ01 (sample SAMN13153375, study PRJNA577476) | soil metagenome | isolation source: 40 cm soil or saprolite under Garry oak tree replicate 1 | place: USA:California | collected 2016-06-15
GGTTGCCGACACGTACCACGAATGGCGCGGCGACCGAAACGCCGGCACCTATGCCAACGTTCCCGGTTTCTGTTATGCCGCCAAACTGGAAGATATCCGGAAGAACGGCCACGTGCTCACCCCCGGCCGGTATGTGGGCTCGGAAGCGGCAGAGGACGAGGGCGAACCGTTCGAGGAAAAGATGAAACGGCTCACCGCAACTCTGCACCAACAGCGGCTTGAAGCCGCGAAGCTGGACGCCACCATCGTCGCCAACCTCAAGGAGCTTGGGTATGGCGGGTGAGTGGCAACGGCACGAGACAAGTGACCTTATCAACGAGGGGAAACTAGTGATTGGCGATGGTTACCGAGCCAAGAACGATGAACTGTCAAATCAGGGCCTGCCATTTGCGCGGGCGGGAAACATCAATGAGGGTTTCCGGTTTGCGGACGCTGACCATTTTCCAGAAGAGAATCTGCACTGGGTCGGAAACAAAATCAGTGAGCTAGGTGACGTCGTTTTTACTTCAAAAGGGACCGTCGGTCGCTTTGCCTTTGTAGGAGCCGATACACCACGATTCGTCTATTCACCACAACTCTGCTTCTGGCGTTCTCTGGACCGCGACGTCATTAATCCGCGTTTTCTCTACTACTGGATGTTCGGACGCGAGTTCTTTGTGCAGTTCAACGGCGTTGCCGGCCAGACCGACATGGCCGAATACGTCAGTCTTAGTGACCAGCGAAAAATGCACGTCACGTTACCCTCGCGGGAGGAACAACGCGCGATCGCCCACATCCTCGGCACGCTGGATGACAAGATCGAGTTGAACCGGCGGATGAATGAGACGCTGGAAGCGATCGCGCGGGCTCTCTTCAAGTCATGGTTCGTGGACTTCGATCCCGTTCGCGCCAAGGCCGCCGATCTGGTACGTGATCGGGTTCTCGAAATCGGAGATGGATACCGCGCCAAGAACTCTGAACTCGGCACCACGGGGCTGCCATTCATTCGTGCAGGTGACCTTAACAACGGATTCGACACTGCTCGTGCAGAACGCCTTAGCGAAGAGAGTCTGGCGAAGGCCGGCGGCAAGATCTGTCGCGTCGGCGATGTCGCCTTTACGTCCAAAGGCACGATAGGTCGCTTCGCCCGCGTCACAGAACACACGGAGCCATTTGTCTACTCGCCGCAGGTCTGTTACTGGCGCTCGCTCGATCAGTCACGATTGCACCCGGTGATGTTGTATTGCTGGATGCAGAGACGACTTGAGAGCACAGATCGCTGCCGTCGCAGGGCAGACGGATATGGCTCCCTATGTGTCACTCCACGATCAGCGGCAGATGAGCGTGCCAATCTTCCCGCCTTCCCAGCACGTGGTCGCGAATCAGATCGTTCCGCTTCTGGCCCATCAATCGGCAAACGTCGCGCAGACGAAGACCCTCATCGCCCTGCGCGACACCCTTCTCCCAAAGCTCATTTCCGGCGAACTTCGTATTAAGGACGCCGCACGCTTGGCGGAGAAGGCATAATGAGCAGTCTATCGAGAGGGGAAATCGAACAGTGACGAGGAGCCGCAATCCCGAACAACAAGCGCGTATCGAATATATGCGGGTAGAAAACTACCGTGCTCTCAGAAACGTGGAGTTCAAGAACATCACTCCCGTTACCGCGCTGCTTGGGCCTAACGGGAGCGGCAAATCCACGGTCTTTGATGTTTTCGCCTTTTTGTCGGAGTGTTTCGAATCCGGTCTGCGCCGCGCCTGGGATCGCAGAGGGCGTGCCAAGGAACTCAGAACCCGTGGCAGCACCGGGCCCATCGTCATTGAGATCAAGTACCGGGAGCAGGATTTTCCACTGATTACCTATCACCTTGCGGTGGATGAGCGCGGGGGAAGTCCGATCGTAGTGGAAGAGTGGCTGCAATGGAAACGCGGCAGTCGTGGCAGACCATTCCGGTTTCTCGAATACGCTGAAGGTCGCGGCCGGGCTGCGAGCGGCGAGCAACCCGATGAGCAGGACACACGTAAAGACATACCACTGAAATCACCGGACCTGATCGCCGTGAATGCCCTTGGGCAGCTCGCCGATCATCCGCGCGTGGCAGCACTGCGGGATTTCATTACTGGTTGGTATGTTTCCTACTTCTCGGTGGACGAAACCCGTGGACAGCCGGAAGCCGGTCCCCAGGAGCGGCTGTCCCGCACCGGCGACAACGTCGCCAATGTAATCCAGTACCTGGCGGAACAACATCCGTCGCGGCTCGATCACATATTCCAAGTACTACGCAAGCGCGTCCCGCGCGTCGAACGAGTCCTGGCGGAATCCATGCCGGATGGCCGTCTTCTGCTGCAGATCAAGGACGCGCCTTTCGATAACCCGGTCCTTGCGAAGTTTGCTTCGGACGGCACTCTGAAAATGCTGGCCTATCTTGTCCTTCTGCACGACCCAACTCCTCCGCCGTTCATTGGAATCGAGGAACCGGAAAACTTTCTGCATCCGCGCCTTCTACCGGAATTGGCCGAGGAATGCCGTGCGGCCGCAGAGCGGGCACAACTGCTTATCACCACACATTCTCCATTTCTTATCAACGCGCTCAAACCGGAAGAAGTACGAGTGCTTTACAGGGATGAGCAAGGCTACACCCACGCCGTTCGCGCTGCCGACATTCAGGGCGTTCCCGAGTTCATGGAAGCCGGCGCTTCGTTAGGTCACCTCTGGCTTGAAGGCCGATTCAAGGTTGGTGACCCGATGGTCAACCAGGGAGCGCCGGTTCCAGATCGCTTGGGAAAATCGTGAAGGCCGACCATTTGATAGTGATGGTGGAAGAACCTTCCATGGAAGTCTTCCTTCGAGAGGTCCTACCCGCAATTCTTGGTCAGGAAACAAGCTTTGACCTTCACCCGTTTCAGGGCAAGCAGGATCTCATGGATAAACTGCCATCTCGCTTGAAGGCTTACGCGCGTGGGCTGCCTGACAATTCTCGTATCCTGGTTCTGGTCGACCGGGACGACGATGACTGCGCCGAACTGAAAGAACGAATGGATCAGATTGCAGAGGCCACACGTCTTCGCACACCGGCGACTGCCGGCAGCCGGCCGTGGCAGGTTGCGAACCGCATCGCCATAGAAGAATTGGAGGCCTGGTATTTTGGGGATTGGGATGCCGTTCATGAGAGTTATCCGAGAGTCAAAAGTACCATTCCCAGTAAGGCGCAGTTTCGCGATCCGGATAAGATCGCAGGAGGGACGTGGGAAGCGTTCGAACGAGTTATGCAGGCTGCAGGATATTTTAAGACTGGGTTGCGCAAAATCGAGGTTGCACGAGAGGTCGGTGCCCGGCTCGTCCCCGAACGCAACCAATCGCGCAGTTTTCAAGTATTCCGGGAAGCAGTTATGAACGCGCTCCTGTGAGAGTGTTGAAGGGAGCACATAGTCGAACTTACACGTGGCAATCTATTGCACGCGAACGTTGATGCTGTAGTGAATGCGTGAACACTGAAGGGATAATGGGCAAGGGTATCGCTCTCCAGTTTCGGAAGGCATACCCGGACAACTATGAGGCCTATCGGAAAGCTTGCGGCGCGGGCACGGTTCAGCCCGGCCGCATGTTCATATTCGATCGACACACACCGGCGCTTCCGCGATACATCATTAACTTTCCGACAAAGCGAGACTGGCAAAGCCACTCTCAAATTGCGGACATCGAAACGGGATTGGAAGCGCTAGTGAAGGATGTGCTGCGATGGGCATTCGTTCTGTTGCGGTACCAGCACTCGGCTGTGGCAACGGCGGTCTACGATGGCACGATGTGCTTCAAGGAATCAGAACGGCTTTCGAGCTTGCGCCGGAGGTGCGCTGGCTCGTGTTTGAACCGGTGGCCCGAGTGGCTCTAAAAGGAGATCCTATTTGACACCCTCGCTCGTTCCCGCCTAGATTTCCCCATTATGGCAAGGTTCACGGAGTCCGAGGTCGAAGACGCTGCACTCGCCTGGCTGGAGAGTCTCGGCTACCAGGTGCTGTCTGGCCCGGAAATCGAAGCGCTCGAAGACGCTTTCCGGAAACTCACGCGCATTGATGCGCCATCCTTAATAGAAAAGAATCGCGCCGTGCATCGCATGATGGTGGACGGCGTTACAGTCGAATATCGCCGCAATGACGGTTCGATCGCGGGAGCACAAGCGCGAGTCTTGGATTTCGATGATCCCGGCAACAATGATTGGCTCGCGGTGAACCAGTTCACGGTGTCCGATGGGCAACACACGCGCCGCCCGGACGTCGTCCTGTTCGTCAACGGTCTGGCACTCGCGGTGATCGAACTCAAGAACCCCGCGGATGAGAATGCCACCATCTGGACAGCCTTCAAGCAGCTTCAAACGTACCAGGCGGAAATCTCTTCGCTCTTCGCGGCCAACGTCGCTCTCGTGGTGTCCGATGGTGTGCAAGGGCGCATCGGAACGGTCGGCGCCGAGAAGGAATGGTTCAAGCCTTGGCGCACGATCGCCGGAAAAGAATCTGCCGCAGGTCTGGCGGAGTTGCAGGTCTTACTGGAAGGCGTTTTCGAAAAGCACCGATTCCTCGATCTGATCCGTTACTTCGTCGTATTCGAGGACATGGGCCGTGGAGTGCTCGCCAAGAAGATGGCCGGATACCATCAATTCCACGCGGTGCACGTGGCGTTGCAGGAGACACTGCGGGCTGCCTTGGCACGTCGGGCTGGAGCCGTTGCCGAGCAAGGCGGCCAACCCGGCGACCGCCGCGTTGGCGTGGTATGGCATACGCAGGGCTCGGGAAAGAGTCTCACGATGGTCTTCTACGCAGGCCGCGTGATTCTTCATCCGGAGATGGAAAACCCGACGATCGTCGTGCTTACGGACCGCAATGACCTGGACGAGCAGCTCTACGGCACGTTTGCCCGATGCCGTGAGTTGTTACGACAGCCGCCAGTCCAGGCGGAGAACCGCGCCGATCTGCGGGAGAAGCTGCGCGTGGCTTCCGGCGGCGTGGTGTTCACGACCGTCCAGAAATTTCTTCCCGAAGAAAAAGGCGACCGGCATCCCGTTTTGTCGGAGCGCCGGAACATCGTGGTCATTGCCGACGAAGCCCATCGAAGTCAGTACGACTTCATTGACGGTTTTGCCCGTCACATGCGCGATGCCCTGCCCCACGCGTCGTTCATTGGCTTCACAGGCACGCCGATCGAGAAAACCGATGCGAACACGCGCGCGGTCTTCGGCGACTACATCAGCGTGTACGACATCCAGCGCGCCGTCATCGATGGCGCCACCGTGCCGATCTACTACGAAAGCCGCCTGGCAAAGCTGGATTTGAAGGACTCCGAGCGCCCGAAGATCGACCGCGATTTCGAGGAAGCTACGGAAGGTGAAGAGGCCGAGCGCAAGGAGAAGCTGAAAACGAAGTGGGCGCAACTGGAAGCCGTCGTCGGATCGCAGAATCGCATCAGGCTCATCGCCCGCGATCTGGTCGACCATTTCGAGAAGCGTCTCGCCGCGATGGAAGGCAAAGCCATGGTCGTTTGCATGAGCCGCCGCATTTGTATGGAACTGCACGATGAGATTATCCGCCTGCGCCCAGGTTGGTACCATGCCAACGACGACAAGGGTACGATCAAGGTCGTCATGACCGGCAATGCTTCAGAAGGCCCCCGAGTGTCACAGCACGCGCGCACCAAGGACAGACGCGAAGTGCTGGCTCAGCGCTTCCGGGATCCAAACGATCCGTTCAATCTTGTGATCGTGCGCGACATGTGGCTTACGGGCTTCGACGCGCCGAGTTTGCACACCATGTACGTGGACAAGCCAATGCGGGGCCACGGACTCATGCAAGCCATCGCGCGTGTGAATCGTGTGTTCAAGGATAAACCCGGCGGTTTGGTGGTGGACTATCTCGGTCTCGCGGATGAATTGAAGCAGGCGTTGGCAACTTACACGGAGAGCGGAGGCACTGGAAAGACCGCCATCGACCAAGCGGAAGCCGTCGCGCTCATGCTGGAAAAATACGAGGTATGCCTGGGCCTCTTCCACGGATTCAACTGGTCACGCTGGACCGAAGGTACACCGCAGGAGCGCTTGTCGTTGTTGCCGCTGGCTCAAGAGCACAACCTCAAGCAACCGGACGGCAAAGCCCGCCTGCTGCGTGCCGTCACCGAACTTTCACAAGCCTTTGCGCTCGCAGTGCCCCATGAAGAAGCGTTGCGAATCCGCGATGATGTTGCGTTCTTCCAGGCGGTGCGGGCTGTGCTCGCCAAGGGCAGTCCTGGGGAACGGAAGACCGATGAGGAACTGGATCACGCCATCCGCCAGATCATTTCGAAGGCGGTGGTTTCCGGCGAAGTCGTGGATATCTTTACCGCCGCCGGTCTGAAGAAGCCGGACATCTCCATCCTGTCGGACGAGTTTCTCGCCGACGTTCGTGGATTGCCGCAACGGAACCTGGCTGTCGAGTTACTGCGAAAGCTGCTTTCCGGCGAGATCAAAACGCGTTCCGGAAGGAATGTTGTCCAAGCCCGGTCGTTTGCCGGGCTACTAGAACAGACCATTCGGAAATACCAGAATCGCGCCATCGAGACCGCACAGGTGATCGAGGAATTGATCGCTCTGGCGAAAGACATGCGCGACGCGAACGCCCGAGGCGAAGCGCTGGGACTCTCCGACGAGGAGCTTGCGTTCTACGACGCGCTGGAAACGAACGACAGTGCGGTGAAGGTGCTCGGCGAACCGACGCTGAAAGCAATCGCACGCGAGCTCGTGGAAACCGTAAAAAAGAATGTTGCGATTGACTGGACCGTTCGTGAAAACGTTCGCGCAAATTTGCGTGTACTCGTCAAGCGTATCCTGCGCAAGTACGGCTATCCTCCCGACAAACAGGAGCAGGCGACCCGAACGGTTCTCGAGCAGGCGGCGGTGTTGTCGGATGCCTGGGCCATCGTGCAACAGTTCCGGCCGCGCATCGTTCGGCCGCGACCGGAAGACCGCTACGTCACGTGCGTGCCCCTCATTCCGCTCAAAGCCGCCGCGGGAGCTTTCAGCGATCCTCAAATCGTCGAGGATGACAATTTGGAATGGATCGAAATCGAAACCAGACACCGATTGCGACGGGGCATGTTTGTTGCGCAGGTTGTGGGGCGATCCATGGAACCCGCGATTCCCGACGGCTCTTACTGTCTCTTTACCTCGCCAGTAGCCGGATCTCGTCAGGGTCGAACGGTCCTTGTTCAGCTAAGAGATAGCAAAGATCCGGAAACCGGCGAACGCTACACCGTGAAACGCTACCAGAGCGAAAAGGTTAACGCGCAGGACGAAACTTGGCGGCATTCTAGGATCACGCTCCATCCGAATAATCCAGCATTCCAACCAATCATCCTCACTAGCGATGACGAAGAATCCGTCCACGTGGTGGCGGAGGTTGTTGAGGTGCTGAGTTCATTGGTCGCACAATGAGCTACAGCGGCATCGACTACTCCGGCGCGGAAACACCGATGGCGGTCTGAAGGGCTTGCGTGTCTACATAGCGGAGCGAGAGTCAACGGGTTCGACATTGACGCAACTGGCCGCGGGTGCCTCGCTCGGGCCGTATCAGATCGAGACCAAACTCGGCGCCGGCGGCATAGGGACGAAGTGACCACCAGGCTGCAGGACCCAGCGCTCGTCCTGGAAGCTTACCAAGACCACAATACACGGCGGAGGGTTTCATCAGAGCAAGACGGAGCCACTGAAAAGGATGATCGGTTGAAAGAGCAGATCAAGTTGGCCAATAGGGAACTCTCGCGGCTCCTGGATGCATATCAGTGCGAGGCGATGGAACTGTCGGAGCTACAGAAGCGACGCCAACTCGTAAACTCGAAGATCGAGATGCTAAACCGCGAGCAGGAGTTGTTGAGGAAAATCGCCGCCGAGAAACAGGAAGAGACAGACATCAGGGCGAGTCTGGCGGAATTTGCAGCCTTGGTTTCGAGCATCCTCAAACGAATTTCGTTCGAGAACAAGCAGAAACTATTGCGGATGGTCTTGGACAAAGTCGTGGTTAACGACTGGAAGGTAGATGTGTCTTACAACATCCCACTCCCGAAGCCAGCTCCATCGCCGACAGAAAAAGTGTCAACCAAAATTCGATTTGCGTTCCACATGTTCGGTTATGTGGATCTCCGCATAACATCAGAGACTCCAACGAGCTGCAGTTCTGTCTTTCTTAGCCCAAGAGCTGCTGAAAAATGGTAGTTGGTGTGGGGAGACCCATATCCAGAAGGCTGTATACCTTCTGCAAGAAATCTGTGAGGTTCCGACCGGCTTTGAGTTCATCCTTTATATGTACGGTCCTTTCTCCTTTGACCTGTCGGACGAACTGACATCCATTCGCGCTGACGGCCTCCTGAAGATCGCCGTCCAGTATCCTTATGGTCCAAAGCTCGTTCCCACCGACGCTGCTGAAGCCGTGCAGAAAAGATTTCCAAAAACGATGCAGAAGTACGGAAAGCCAGTTGTCTTTATTGCATCAAAGATCGGGGCGAAGACAGTCGCGGACCTTGAGAAGCTGGCAACCGCTCTCTACGTCGAGCGCAAGTATGACCTGGACGATGAAGACATCGACAGTTGGGCCCGCCAGATGAACGCTTTGAAATCGCATGTTTCAGTCGATGCCGCGCGTGCTGCGATTGAGGATTTACAACAAATTGAAGACGAAGCGTCCGAGATGTAGCGGACATCCTTGCGGACATCCTTCAAGAAGGTTTGCTTTCCCCCGATGAAGATGAACTCCGTCTCCGAGATAACTGGCAACGCGTCATTGATGCCTTTCTTCGCGACCGAAACAGGTAGTGCCCTGACGGCGCGGGTTATCCGGGTCACGCCGACGGTCTTCTTTGTGGCCAAGACAATTCGATCCGTCACGGCGATACATTGCTTTATCGCAAACCAACATTGTTTTTTGAAATTGCAACATTGCTTTGCCACGAATTTAACTTGTTTTGTTGCGTGGAAATTCCTCCTCCCTCAGTGAGATAGCGCTGCCCGCTCCGGCGACACATTGCTTTGGCGTAAAGCAATATTGTTTTTTCACATTGCAACATTACATTGGCGCAAAACGACGTTGCTTTTGCATGAACCCACATTGCTTCGTCACGAAGACACTTTGTTCCGTCACAATGCAATCTAGTTCCGGGTCCAGGAAACCTTGCTTTTTCCCGGAAACACGTTGCTCCATCCCGGAAACACTTGCTTCCGCGGCGGAGTCAAGTCGATCCGAACCGGATCAACCTGCCTCCGAGATGGATACACCTGTCCCCCGGATCGCGCCAACCCGTCCCTATCTCGCTAGTGTCTTGCATATTCGACCCCGACTCTCGATCAAATTCTACAGATTCTCAGCCCGAGACTTTTCGGAAAAGAGGCCATTTTGCAGCTGCTGGATCCGACGAATAGGACACTACCGCCGTGATGCCGAAAATGTGATGTATACTCCGGTGAGGTATCGACTTGTGAACGAATACATCGGGATTGCCGTCAGTTTTGTTCTGGCCGCAGGGATTGCGGCCTTGATGGTGGTGCTGGGTTCCACGCTGGGAAAGAAGAATCCCACGGCGGAAAAGTTAGCGCCGTTCGAGTGCGGAAAGGATCCCATCTCCATCCCGATGGGGAGGTTCGCGATCAAGTTTTATCTGATCGGGATTCTGTTCATCCTATTCGACGTCGAACTTGTCTTTCTTTATCCATGGGCGGTGGTCTACCGCGCGCTGGGGATCTCGGGCCTGACCGAGATCGGGGTCTTTCTGGGGATTTTAATGGTGGGCTTCGTTTACGCCTGGGACAACGGCGCCCTGAATTGGCAGTGACATTATGAGCGGCTGCGAATGCAAGCCCGATAGGGCGCAGCCATCAAAAATATGAGTGATACATCATTCTTTACCAGCCGACTCGATGAGGCTCTTGGCTGGGCTCGGAAGTACTCGATCTTCCAGTATCCCTTCGTGACGGCGTGCTGCGGGATGGAGTACATGGCAACGGCTTGCTCTCACTACGACGTGGACCGCTTCGGAGCGGGCTTACCCCGATTTTCTCCGCGCCAGGCCGACGTCCTTTTCGTCGTGGGCACGATCAGTCACAAAATTGCGCCGGTCATGAAGCGCATCTATGAGCAGATGGCCGAGCCCAAGTGGGTGGTCGCCTTCGGAGTCTGTACCTGCACGGGTGGGTTCTATGACAACTACGCGACCGTGATGGGTATCGACACGATCCTGCCGGTGGATGTCTACATCCCGGGATGCCCACCGCGCCCGGAGATGGTCCTGGACGGTCTGATGAAGCTCCAGAATAAAATCCAGCGCCAGCACACCACGGGCGAACGGTCCGCGCCCGAACCTCGTCCGGAGATCTTCGAACCATGAATACCGCCTCTTTGATCGAGTCCGTGACGAACCATTTCCCAGACGCCGCGCCGGCTTCCCACACCTACCGGGGCGATGCCACCGTGGTTCTGCGCCGGAAGTTCCTGCTCGATGTGGCGCGGTTTCTCAAGGAAGACCCGGCCTTGCGAATGAATGTCCTCATCGACATTACCGCCGTGGACTACTCCACTTTTGGGAAGCGGCCCGCGCCGGCTTTCTTTGCTTCCTCTGGAGTGGCAGTCGGTCCCTCTCCTCAGATTCCAGATGAGGCCCCCTGGTCCGGACCCCCGGACCAGTCGCGCTTCACGGTCGTGTACCATTTCTTCTCGATCGCCCACAAACATCGGCTGCGGCTGGTGGTTCCCGTGGACGAGGCCGATGCCGAGGTGGATTCCCTGACCTCGTTGTGGCCCGGAGCGAACTGGCTCGAGCGCGAAGTCTGGGACATGTTTGGAATCCGCTTTCGAGGGCATCCGGATTTGAAGCGCATACTCATGTACGAAGGGTTTGAAGGCCACCCGCTGCGCAAGGACTATCCCGTCAAGAAGCGCCAGCCTCTGATTGGGCCGATCAACTAGCTATGCCAATCGAGACGACGAACCTCACACATCAGATCGACGCCACGGATCTCGAGACGCGAGATATGCTTCTCAACATCGGCCCCGCGCATCCGGCCATGCACGGGATCATCCGGATCGTAACCAAGCTTCATGGGGAGCGGATCGAGGAGGCCGAAGTGGAGATCGGCTACCTGCACCGCGGCTTTGAGAAGATGTCGGAAACGGTCGACTACAACGGCGTCATCCCGTACACGGACCGCCTCAACTACGTTTCCCCGCTCATCAACAACATGGGCTACTGCATGACCGTGGAGAAGCTCCTTGGGATCACGGTTCCGGAGCGCTGCCACTACGTACGAGTCATCCTCTCGGAGATTTCACGGATCACGGACCACCTCACCTGCGTGGGCGCGAGCGCCATGGAGTTGGGGGCCTTCTCCGTCTTTCTTTATATGATCAAGGCCCGCGAGTATCTCTGGGACCTCGTGGAGAAAGTCACCGGGGCGCGCATGACAGTCAGCTACTGCCGCGTGGGAGGAGTGAAGGCCGATCTCCCATCGGATTTCGGCGAGCCCTGCCGAAAGGCTTTTGAGGAAACCCGCAAGGTCCTCTCCGAAGCGGATGGACTTCTCACGCGCAACCGCATTTTCGTGGACCGGATGAACGGAACGGGCGTGATCTCCGCAGAAGACGCGATCTCCTACGGAATCACCGGCCCCTTTCTTCGAGCCACCGGCGCGGACTACGACGTGCGCAAGGACTGCCCGTACTCCGTCTACGACCGGCTGCCTTTCGACGTGCCGGTCGGTACGCGTGGGGACAACATGGATCGTTATCTCGTACGCATGGAGGAGATGGAGCAGTCCATGCGCATTGTGGAGAGGGCGCTCCGCGACCTGCCGCCCGGCCCCGTCCAGGTCCACCCGGAGACAGGGCACCCCATCCCGGCGGCGGAGATGGTAGACCTTGCCAAGGTGGGCAACATCCCGGCCATCTCCGGCGATTCCGCCGTGACTTGTCCAACGCTAGAGGGTTCCGGTCGTGCCCAGCATCCGTCCATTGCCACAGAGGAAAAGCGAGTCTTCCTCCCTCCCAAGGAGGACACCTACGGCAACATCGAAGGGCTCATGCAGCAATTCAAGCTGGTCATGTTCGGCCACGGAGTGCGGCCGCCCAGGGGAGAGGTCTACTTTCCAGTGGAAGGAGCCAACGGAGAGCTCGGTTTCTACGTCGTGAGCGACGGAGCCGGGAGCCCATACCGCGTGCGAGTCCGTCCGCCTTGCTTTGCGATCATGTCGGCCCTGCACAAGCTCCTCACCGGGGACATGATCGCCGACATGATCCCCACCTTCGGGTCGGTGAACATGATCGGAGGGGAACTCGACCGGTGAAACTTTCAGACCTCGAAGGCAAGGCCGCAGAAATCCTGCACCGCTACGAATACCCGAAGGCAGCCATGCTGCCTCTCCTGTGGCTCGTCCAGCAGAACCAGGGCTACATCTCCCCGGAGGCGGAGGCCTGGGTTGGCCGCCTGGTTGGAGTGTCGATCTCCCACGTGCGCGAGGTCGTTTCCTTCTACAACATGTTCCACACCGAACCCGTGGGCCGGCGCGAACTTCGGGTCTGCACGAGTTTGCCATGCGTTTTGCGCGGCGCGGAAGATCTGCTGGAGCGAATCAAGGAAACCTTGAAGA
>WNGJ01007279.1_pt1 | contig 12625 bp, 13 predicted proteins | sample 5400611 | NCBI WGS metagenome assembly WNGJ01 (sample SAMN13153375, study PRJNA577476) | soil metagenome | isolation source: 40 cm soil or saprolite under Garry oak tree replicate 1 | place: USA:California | collected 2016-06-15
AAAGCACGCCCGGGCGACGCGCGTAGACGTCCAGGTGCGGCTGGGTGGGCAGCTGGTGACGGTCCTCATCGCCGACGACGGAACCGGCGGGGCCGACCCGTCGGCCGGGTCCGGGCTCAAAAGGGGTTGCGGACCGGGTCGAGGGGCTCGGCGGCCAGCTCCTGGTGCAGAGCCCGGCGGGAAGGGGTACGCGGCTGCTCGCCGAGATCCCGGCTGCTGCCTCAGCAGAAGGATGAGGCGCCGGAGGATCAGACCCCGGAGCCTCATACCCTTGTAAGGTCACTTCCCGATCTTGCGCCAGGGTTTCACGTGCACGCACGGTCCTCCGAGCCGGCGTTCTTGAAGGTGAGGGTGTCGCGGTAGACGCTCCAGATGTACGGTCCCCAGATCTCGGTGTCTGAGCCAGGGTAGGCATGGTCGCTCCGGTAGAACGTGACCTTGTCTCCGGTCACGACATACGTCCCTGACGCGTTGCCGTTCGTTCCCGGCGGGCCGGTCTGCCACCAGTGTCTCCGGCTGAACTTCCAGCTGAAGTGACCGTAGTTCGCGGGATTGCTCGCATCGCAGTTCGCACTTGGGCCAGCAGCCTCGAGCTGGCTCTGCGTGAAGGTGACCGCCCAGGTTCCGTCAAGCGGGGTCAGCGTCGCGGTGATCCTGGCGGCCGTCCCGGTCGATGAGCAGCTCACAGCATCGGGCAAGCCGCCCGTCGCCTGGCACATCGCCATGATCTGGTTTATGAACGCCGTGGTCGATGGGCTGGACGCCAGCTTGCGATAGACCGGCTCTCTCCTTCCGGGATTCGACCACGGGCGGGCGCTACGTGTCGGCCGGGTTGCCTTATCGCTCGCGCACCAGTACGAAGAATCCCCGCACCTGATCCATCCATGGGTCCTCAGCCGCGATCACTCCCCCGTGAACTCCGCCCATGGCAAATGGCAAGATATGTCGCACTCTGCTGATCAGCCCAGCTGTCAGTGCCGCACAAGAAGGCACGTCGTGGTGCGGCGGCGTGATCATGCCAAGCACGCTGCCGCTCTGTACTGACTCGTTCGCTCATGCCTGAGTAGCGGGCGTTTGCTGAGCGCATGGTTACATCGTGATGCGCATGATTACTCGTAAGGGTGCGGGCCGTCGGCCGTGGCGATCCGTGGTCACGCAGCATCCGATTCGGCGGTTGATCCGCAGAGGAAGCAGGCGCCACAGTTGTTCAAGCGCACGAGCTCACGTTTGGTGACCTTCCGGGCCGGATGCTGGACTCGATTGATGAAAATAGCAACGGCGGCGCCAGCGTCTGCGGCCGATTCCACCGGGCGGTCAGGCGCAACGACGCCGTCGTGGAAAGACGAGGGTGCCAACCAAGAAGTGTTGACGGCGATGATCAGCGCACCCACCTTGAGTCCGCCGGTGAACCCGGCGGTGAGGGCCTGGTGGACCATCGAAGAGTCGGCGCCTAGGCAGCCCTCGCCTCTTCAGTATTCAATAGCAGCCAGATCGCTTGCGCGAGCTCCACCGCAGACATCCCGGCGAGGCTGTCCTGCCGCCTGCCCTGTGCCAGGATCGCGACCCAGAGCATGGGCACGAGGTATTTTCTCGCTCCGTAAGGCTTGTCGTTCGCCGGCCGGCCTGGCCGGACCGGACGGAGCCAGGCCACGAAGATCGACCTCCCGTGCCCTCGAGTGCACAATGACAACGATGACAGACAGCCATGTACGTCAACCTCGAGCCGCGGCCCAGCGCCGACGCTGGCGGGCCGACAGGATGGCCCCAGTCGGGAGCGGCCATGCAGATTGATGTCCGGCCGGTCGCCAGGTTGCGCGGTCCCGATCCGCTGAATGTCCCTGGTGTCCTTGGGCCAGTCTTTGAGGCTCTCACGTCGACGGCCGTGGACCTCACTCAGGTCAAGGTGGTCTGTGACTGGATCCAGTACCGCGGCAACTTCGCCGAGCCGGTCAGGTGCAGGCCGATTCTCTCGGACCGACCCAGGATCGGCCAGGAGACCGGCGAGGACACCGAGCCGGTCGCGACAGCCGCGGTCCAGGCCAAGGCGAACGGTCTGGAGATCGCCATCGACCTTCGGCGGTGCGGCGAGGTGGACCTGGCAATGAGCGTCAAGCAAGCGCTGGCCGAGCAGGCCGAAGCGGCGTCGGCTGGGCGCTCGTACCTGGAGCCGTGGACGCCCGCCAGCGGCAGCTGCATCTGGCGGTTCAACACGCTGTACTGGCAGGCTCTGTCTCGCTGGGAAGAGGCAACCGGACGGGAGTACGAACAGGCGCTGCCCGGCGGCCGCAGCGAGGCACGCAACGTCGATGCCGTGCGGGAGCTGATCGGCGAGTTGTTCAGGATCTGGGACTCGCTGGACGCGAGGAGGGCGCTGCCCGAGCAGCTTTATGTCATTGAACTCGGTGTCGGAAACGGCAGCCAGGCCCGTACCTGGCTGGACGCCTTCGTCGACCTTGACCGTCGGCACGGGCGCGACTATTACCGCCGCCTGCACTACCTCATGGGCGACTATTCAGCGCCCGTGCTTGAGCGAGCATGGCAGATGGTGACTCACCACAGTGACCACGTCAGTGCTCTGGTGCTTGATGCGGTTCGCCCGCAGCGCACGCTCGGATTCCTGCGCGGGAAGGCATTTTGCGTCTACATCTCGAACGTCTATGACAACCTGCCGACCGATGAGGTGGCTAGCATCGCCGGCCGTCCGTACCTAGTGGAGGTGCGGGCCTACCTCCGCGACGATGACGCGTCGCGGATCGTGCGTCGTCTGGGAGTCGGGCCCGCCGAGTTGAGCACGGTGATAGACCGGCTGCTGAGGCTCGGTCCAGACCTGCTCGCCGAAACTGCGTCCGACCAGTTTCCCGAGCCAGCGCGGGCGGTGTCGCTCTGGCGGGATGTCTGGGAGGCCCTGTACATGCAAGAGCGATATGTGCCGCTGAACGGCCTCGGCGCCTACCAGGTCGCGCCTTCGCTGAGCGGCGAGATTCTCCGCCCCCTGCTCGAGGGTGGCGGCGACATCAGGATGCACGTGAGCAATGGCGCGCTCGCCAGCTTCACTCAGACCTTGCCGCTGCTGCATCCGTTCGGGCGGCTGTTCTGCCATGACCTCTTCATCACCCAGCCGGGCTCCTACCACTCCGGGTTCTACGGTCCGAGCAAATACGACGGTTCTATCGTCAACTGGGTGAATGGCCCGCTGCTGCACCTCGCGGGCAACCGGCGCGGATATGAAGTGCAGATCGCGCCGTTCAGCGGGCGCCCGCAGGCACATGTCAAGACCCTCACCGCCCAGGTTAGAGACTGATCACATGACAACGCCCGCTCCTGGCGCTGAGCCGCGGTCCGTTGATGTCCGGCCGCTAAGCGGGCCCGCGATCAGCGGGCTGCTGCCCACAACGGTAGTCGGGTCGTACTCAGTGCCCGAGTGGCTCGAGCGCTTGAAGACCGACTGCTACCAGCGGCGGATAAGCACCGCGCACCTGAACGAGATCCACGATGTTGCGATCAAGGCCGCTCTGAAGGACCAGGAGCTAGCGGGCGTAGACGTCGTATCCGACGGGGAATTGCGGCGCGACAACAACATCGACTACCTGCTGGTACGCATTCCCGGCGTGGAGATTCCGCATCGGGCCAAGACCGACTATTACGACTACTACGAAGCAAAGGTCACCAGACCGCTGCCTGCCCCCACGGCCACCGTACCCGGCTTGGCTGCTGACCTCGCCTTCACCCGTGCGCACACGGACCGGCCGATTAAGTTCTGGCGGTTTCTAGCCATCGTCGCAACACTGGCCTCTGATGGCGCGAATGGTATCGGCTTTAACGGACCACGATGCGGGCCAGGTCGATGAGCGGGGTTCCGGTGTGTCGTGCCCAGGACTGGAGCGCGGCGGCGAGGACCAGGGCGCTGCCGTAGAGGACGTGCTGGCCGCCTTGACGGACGATGAGCGAGTCGAGCGATGCGAAGGCTCGTCCTTTGCGTGCCAGGGTGAGGATGTCGGTGGCGGCGCGCTGACCGGTCCAGTGCCCGGCTGGCAGGCGGGTCATCGTGGCCAGCCCGGCCGGGGCATCGGTGTCGTGCCCGGCCAGCCACTGGTCGAGCAGGCCCAGGGCAAGGCCGGTGCAGGCGGCGACGGTCGGGGCGGAGCCGTCAGGGGATTCAGGCTGGGCGTGGTCCAGGATTCCCGCGGCGAGCCGGGTGTCGCCGTCGGTGATGGCCTCGGCGGCGAGCCGCAAGGTGACGGCGGCTAGCTCGCGGGCTGGCCCGACGGGAGTGAACAGCGACATGTTGTGCCGCTCCATCGCGCGGTTCAGTGCCCGTTGCAGCGTCTCCATGTCGGGCACGTCGATGTTGCCGGCGTCGATGCCTTCCTCGGCCAGCAGCGGCGCCAGCTCGCGCAGCAGCTCTTGGGCCATGCCGGGGTTGAGCTGGATCTGCGGCGGCCCGGGCGGCGGTTCCGGGCCGCGCCGGCGCATGTCGGCCATGAGCTCATCCTCTCAGCGGCTCCTGCGGCGGCAGCGCCGTGCCCGCCGCCGGCTGGCTGCCGTTACTGCTGGTCGCCGGCGAGGAGTTGCTCGCCGTCGTCGCCGAGCAGGAACGCGAACCGGGCCAGGTCGTCCTGCAGCGCGGGCAGCTCGTAGCCGTCGGTGCCGACGAAGCGGCGCAGTGAGGCGGCCAGCAGGTCGTGGTCGGGACCGGCGAGCCAGTCGCGGCAGAACGTGAGCATGTCGGCCAGCTCACCGGCCTCGGTGAGGTTGAGGCTGGCGCCGTGGATCTGCTCGGGCATGCTGTCCAGGGTAAGCGGGCGGGTTGGGGCCTAGCGTGGCCGTCCCGGCAGGTATGCGGCGAGCCGGGCAGCCGGGGTGTCCCAGCCGAGGGTCTTGCGCGGCCGGTCGTTGAGCTCGCTGGCGACCGCGGCCAGCCGCTGCTGGCCATGCACGCGCAGGTCGCTGCCCTTGGGGAAGTACTGGCGCAGCAGCCCGTTGGTGTTCTCGTTGGAGCCGCGCTGCCAGGGTTATCCGGCCAATCTTGGCTCAGCTTGTGGATAACCAGCAGCCAGGTGGCGGGAGCTACTGGCTGGGTTCGGTGCGGGCGCGTTCGAGGCGGCGCAGGGTTTCCTCGTGGCGGCGGACGTTGGCGGCGACAGCTTCGAGACTGCGGCGCAGCTGGTCGATCTGCACGGCCAGGCCCGACAGGGTGGTGGCGTCGCGGCCCCGGGCGCGGTGCTCGTTGATGACGGCGTGCAGGTCGGCCCGCCGGTAGAGGGTGGTCCGGCTGATCCCTGCCCTGCCGGCTACTTCGGTGAAGGTGACGGGCTGCCCGGCGGCGGCGAGGGCAGCGCAGGCGGACTCGACCCGGCTCCGCTCGCCGCGGTCAGCTGGCATCGGCCTGGGCGATGAGCGTGTCGAGGCGCTCGATGAGGCGGCGGTGGCGGCCGGCTTCTTGCCCCCAGCCGCGGGTTTCGGCGTCGGCGGCGAGCGCTTCGGCATCGGCTCGCTGCAGCTGCAGCACTGGCAGGAAGCTGGCCCCGGAGCGGAAGTTCGGGCAGTGCTCGCAGATGTTTGCGTAGCTGCACGTCCCCTGAGCGGCCGTGCGCAAGCAGTATCCTCCGGCGAGCCTGGACTTGATCAGCGGCGTGTCCTGCCACCGGCCGCCCGGGGTGATGCTGGTCAGCGGCAGCACCCGGTCTGGCAGGACAGGCCCGAGCCGGGCCTTGGCCAGGGTGAGGGCGCGCTCGTATTCTTCGCGGACGGTGGCGTCGAACAGCCGCCCGTAGCGCAGGCTCATCTCGGCCGAGACGTGTCCGAGCATGGCCATCAGTGACTGCAGTGAGCAGCCGGCGTTGACCAGGGCGGTGGCATATGTGTGCCTGAGCTGGTGCGGCACCACGTCGCCGAGGCCGGCCTCGGCGGCGGCGCGGTGCAGCTCGGCGCGAAGCGTCTCGGCGGTGACCCGCCGGCCGTGGTGAGTGAGCAGGAAGTCGGCGGGCTTGCCGGTGCGGGGATGGCGCAGCGGGCGGCCCGGGGAGCGGTGCCCGGCGATGGTGTCGATCAGCGCGACGGTGTCGTCGTCGAGGGGCACCATCCGCTCGGTGGCGAGCTTGCCGAGCGGGACCTTCAGCCAGGCGCCCTGGCCGGGGACTTCATGGACGCAGTCAAGTTCGAGGTCGAGCAGCTCGCCGATCCGCAGGCCCGTGGCCCGGGCCACCAGCAGCGCGTCCGCGGGCAGCCGGTTCGGCGAGGACTCCAGCGCGGCGGCGAGCCGGCGGTCGGCGTCGGGCGGCAGGTAGCGAGGCAGCGGGCGGGGCAGGCGCGGGCTGTCGCGGTCGAAGATGAGCGGCCGGGCGGGTGCCTCCGGCCAGCCCCATTCGGCCATCGCCTGCAGCATCCGGCCGACGACCTGGATGCGGGTCCGCTGGCTGGAGATGGCAATCGGGTTGCCGGTGCGGTGGTTGACCGCGGTCGCGACCTCCGACAGGTAGGGCTCGATGTGCCGGCGGCGGTCCAGGCCGGCGAAGCTGGTCAGGTCCGGATGCCTGGCGGCGAGGTAACGGCCGAAGTGAGCGAGCTCGCTGGCGATGCCCGAGACCGTGGACCGGGCCAGCGTCGCCGAGCACCGTTCCAGATAGGCGACCATGGCCTGGCGCAGGCCGTCGCCGACGCCGTCGAGGTGGCGTTCCCAGCTCCACCTGCTCAGCGCCCGGTGCTTGGGGGCCAGCCCGGCCGGGCCGCCGAGGTGGTAGATCACCGCGCTGGAGGCGTAGAGCGCGTGCCGGTAGTGCTTGTAGTCCCGGCCGTCGCGGGCCTCCCGCTCGCCGACGGCCGCGCCGAACTCCGCCAGGTCCTGGTCGGTGATCGCGGCCAGCGGGCGCCCGGTCTGGATCAGCAGCCGGGCGGCCACCTCGGAAGCCATGCCCGCCCTAGCCCGCGGTGAGTAGCCGATCCGCTCCGCGGCTGCGATGAATCTGGCCAGGTCCGGCCCCACCGGGCTGGCGGGCGCCTCGCGCAGCACCGAGTGCAGCCTGCGTTCGAGCAGGTAGTCATAGCCAGGGCGGAGATGGCCGTGCAGCATCAGGTAGGTGAGCAGCGGGCGGACGTTGCCGCCTTCAGCCAGCCGCGCGTGCAGCGGCTCGGCGGCGAAGGCCCGCGGGTCGGGGAAGCGCCGCAGGAAGTTCTTCGCGCCGACGAAGAACGAGTGATTGCCCGCGCCGCGGCCTTGCAGCCATTCCAGGTATCCCGCGTATAGGGCGCCGGCCTGCTCCGGCACCGGCCACGGCAGGGGCGGCATCAGAGCGCCGCCTCGATGGCTCGCTGGCGTGCCCGCGCCTCGTCGTAGGCGCGCCGGACGTGCGCCGGGGACAGGTGAATGTAGGCCGCCGCCGAATCGACGTGGTCATGGCCCATCAGCGCCTGCATTACCGACAGGTCGACCCCGGCCTCCGCGAGAGCGGTGCCGAAGGTGTGACGCAGCGCGTGCGGGTGCCCGGCCGGAACCCCGGCCTTGCCGCGGTGGTAGCGGAACACCCGCCGCAACCCCTCCGCGCTGAGGGGCCGGCCGCGGTTCGGCCCCTTGGCCACGACGAACAGCGCCGGCGATGTGGTCTCCGGCCGCCCGGCGAGCAGGTAGGACTGGATCAGGCCGGCGACTTCGGGGTCAACCGGCACCCGGCGTTCCTTGCCGCCCTTGCCGGTGACCCGGACCCAGCCGCGGCCCACGTCGAAGTCGGCGGCCCGAAGGCCGAGCACCTCGGCGCTGCGCAGCCCGGAGAACAGCATCAGCCCGGCCATCGCCCGGTCACGGTCGGAGCGGAAGCTCGCAAGCAGCGCCCTGGCCTCCTCGCGGTCCAGGCCCCGCGGCAGCCGCCGGGGCTCGCGCAGGCGCAGCAGCGAACGGGCGCGTGGCCGGGCCAGGTGGCCGAGCATCCCCGAGCGCTCTCCCTTCGCGGTGCGCCGTGCGGCGGCGCCGCGCGGCACCGGGTTCGGCGCCGAGGGATCCCGCATGGCCCGGAAAGCGAACAGCCCCGAGATCGCCGCCAGCCGGCGGTTGACCGTCGCTGGCGCGTACCCGGCCGCCCGGCCCGTCCGCAGGCCCACCACGTTGCCGCCGTGCTGCCCGGGCAGGATTTCCTCCCGGCACACCGCCAGGAACCGCAGCAGGGTGTCGGTCGCCACTGCGTCCAGCGCCGTCCCGTCGGCGGCCAGCCACCGGCAGAAATGCAGCAGGTCGAACGCGTACGAACGCACCGTCCGGGGCGAGTACCGCCGGTCGGCGAGATAGGCCAGGTAGTCGTTCACCAGGGCGAACCTCGCCGACGCCGGCCCAGCCAGCCTCCAGCCCGCCCCGCCGGCGGCCGCGCGAAGCCCGTCCGTCTCATCGCTCACCGTCATGAGTCATCCGTAGCACGAACGTCCGGCCACGCACCGGAGCGACACACCAGAGTCCCAGGTCCTACCAAGCCTCCCGCTATCGCCGTTCTCTCGATTGGCCGGTTAAGGGGGGTGAGTGCGGGTCGCAGAAGAACACTGGCATGCCCAGCGCGCGGGCGATCTCGGTGTGCAAGGCCAGCTCCTTGCCCTGGTCCCAGGTCAGCGAGCGGCGCAGCTGCGCCGGCAACATCGCCATGGCCGCCACCAGCGCGTCGCGGACGGCCTCGGCGGTGTGCCGCCGGCCGGGCAGGTGCACCAAGATGGTGAACCGGCTCGCGCGGTCGACCAGGGTGCCGATCGCCGAGCGGTTGGACGCGCCAGTGATCAGGTCGCCTTCCCAGTGTCCGGGCTCGACGCGGCTGGCAGCTTCGGCCGGCCGCTCGGAGATCATGGTCATCCGGGTCAGCGAGCCGGCCCGGCGGGCGTCCGGCCGACGGCGCGGCCTGCGGCGGCGCCGGCCGGTCCGCAGCGCCTTGGGCAGGTCCCGGCGCAGCCCGCCCAGCTCGGGACGGTAGACCGCCTGGTAGATCGTCTCGTGCACGACATGCCGCCAGGGCTCGCCCGGAAACTCGCAGCGCAGCGCGTGGCTGATCTGCTCCGGGCTCCACCTTTTCTCGAGCAGGCCTGCCACGAACTGACGCAGCACCGGATCAGCAGCCAGCTTGCCCCGGCCCGGCCGGGCCCGCCGCCCGGCGGCCAGCCGCTGCGCCGTGAACGGGCGGTACTGCCCGCTGCCCGGATCCTTGTTCCGGCGAAGCTCCCGGCTGATCGTCGCCGGGCTGCGGCCCAGCTCCGCCGCGATCCCGCGCGCGCTCTGACCGCGCCGGTGCAGATCTGCGATAACCACGCGCTCGTCCTCCGACAGATACCGTGGCGAGATCACCTGCTTCCGCGCACTGATCACGGGTGGATAGTGCAGCCGCTCGCCGCTGCTGCTGGTGATTGAACGCCCGTGTCGCCAGCGTTTCCCTGTCCGCGGATTGACACCCACGATCCGGCACGCCTCCGCATTGGAGACGCCGCGCGCGATCAGCCGCGCGAACTGCTCCCGCTTCGCCGTCTGCGGCGCAGGACCCGGCCGTCCATGAGCCATCGCAACTCCCGGAAACCTCCGGTGTTGCGACGATCACTGGAATCCGCCTCTCCTTTACTGGTCCCTTCTCGTTGTCCCGGCGGATTAGGAACATGACGTATACCGATCCAGCCGACCTAGTGCGGGCGCTGGCTCGGTGGCTGAACCGCCAGGCCAGCGAGCTTGCCGGGGCTGGAGCGGCTTTGCTCCAGATTGACGAGCCGTTCCTTGCGGGCTACCCGGAGGCGGTGGATCTCGCGATCGAGGCGGTGAACATCGTCACCTCAGGAGTGGACGCGGCCTGGGCACTGCACGTGTGTTACGGCAACCGATACGCCAGACCGCTGTGGGAAGGGCATTATGACTTCCTCTTCCCGGCGATCCTGTCCGTGCGTGTGGACCAACTGGTGCTGGAATTCGCCCGCAAGGGGCTCGACGATCTGCGGCTGTTCAAGCAGTACTCCTGGGACCGGAATGTCGGCCTCGGCGTCATCGATGTGAAGACCGCAGAGGTGGAATCCGCCGAGCTTGTCGCATCCCGGATCCGCCGTGCGCTTGAGTACATCCCTGCTGACCGCCTGATGGTCAATCCCGACTGCGGCCTGCGACACCTGACCTCCGAGGTGGCACAAGCCAAGCTGCGCGCGCTAGTCACGGGAACGGCCATCGTGCGAGCTGAACTGCGGGGGATCGGGGATGCGGGTCAGATGACGCCGGCACGTGCTGCGGTCACATGAGGACGTTGGCGAAGACCGCCAGGCGAGCAGGCGCTTGGCGACCAGGGTGAGGTCTATGTAGGCCGCTCGCTGGTGCGGTAGTCCGCCCGCCGGAACCGCAGCGCTGACAGAGATGAGGTTGTGCCCAGGCGCCGCTGATGTAAAACTGGCAACTATACGTGGGCATATAGCAACTACTGAAGCGAAGCAAACTGATCGAGACGCAGATCACACCACGTGATGCTCGAGGACTATCCCATATACGAGCGTTTCTTAACTCTGTTGGGCGCCCTTCCGAAGGTCGGTTGCAGTTGCCGCGGAGACTGGCGCCGCGGACGTCACGATGGGCAAGCTCGTGCGGGAGGGAATCATGACGCTCGAGACAGCTGGCGCAACGATCGACTTCCGGCAAAGTGGAGAAGGTCCCGATCTCTTGTGGCTAGCCGCCGGTGACCAACCGGGAGATGTATGGCGCCGGTGGCAGACGCCTTTCTTCGATGGAGACTTCAGGAGTACCACCTTTGATGCGCGAGGAGTGGGCGCCACGAGATCGAAGACCGATCCACCGTGGACGATCTCTGAGCATGCGCGCGACGCTGCGCTACTTATCGAGAGCGCGTGCTCGCCTCCCGTTTTCCTGGCGGGGCTGTCAATGGGATCGCTGATCGCCCAGGAGCTCTGCTTTACCCGTCCGGACCTCGTGCGGGCTGCGATCGTCATGGGCACGTGCGTGAAAAAGACTGGCTTCATCCGCGAATGGGAGCAGGCGGAGATCGACTTCCGTCGTGGCGGCGGCATGCTCTCACGAGAATTCGCGCTTGCTCACTACGCATTCCTTTACTACCCGGCTGAGGCGCTGGGCGACGACGTGTTGTGGGCACAGATCCGTGAATTCCTCGCTCGAGACTTCGCCGACCGGGACGGCGAGATGCTGGCGGCGCAGTGGCAAGCATGCCTTGACTACGACTCAAGCATGCGTCTTCCTGCTTGCGACGTGCCGATACACGTCATCGCGTTCGCGGAGGACGTGCAGACTCCCCCTGCGCGTGCCAGGGAGGTCGCCGAACTGGCAAGAACTTCCACCCTCCATTTGCTCCAAGGACTGGGACACGGTTCGGCATTCGGCCACCGCCCCGACGTCGTGAATGGCTGCATTGCCGAGATTCTCTCTCAATACGAAGATATTGGCGCACTGTATAAAATGAGCAAGCGTGAAGTCCAAGCAGCTCAGTAAGATTCTGAGAAAAGTAGATTCAACCATGAAGACAAGTTCATAAAAAGGGCGACTGTGAGAATGGCTCGATGAGCGAACCCCAATCCCTTTCTGAGAAGTCAGTCCTCGATTTCCTTTCCGACGAGCCTTACACCGATCTTCCCGCCGAGGTGATTGCCCAAGGGAAGCGTTGCCTGCTCGACCTGCTCGCGGTCGCAGCGGGCGGGTCGGTCACGTCGCAGGCTTTGATCACCCGGGAGCACGTGGTCGCCGAGGAAGCGAATCCCGAGGGCGCCCGAATCCTGTTCGACGGGCGCCGAGTCTCCGTGCCGGGCGCGGCGTGGGCGAACGCGGCGATGATTGAGAGCCTCGACGCCCATGACGGTCACTCGCTTACGAAGGGGCATGCCGGGGTCGCGCTCTTGCCGGCCATCCTTGCGGTGTCCGAACGTAGGCCCGGCGGTCTTGACGACGCCGAGTTGCTGGTCAGCCTGGTGAAGGGGTACGAGGTTGCAATACGTTGCGGTCTGGCGCTCCATGGGACAGCGCCTGAGTATCACAGCTCAGGCGCGTGGAACAGCGTCGCTGTGGCGCTCGTGTCGTCTTACCTGCTGGGTGGCACGAGGGATGAAATGCTCCATGCTGCCGGTATCGCCGAGTACTTCGGGCCACGAGGACCGATGATGCGCTGCATCGCCATGCCATCGATGGTGAAAGACTCTTCGGCATGGGGCAGCCGGGTGGGTGTGGAAGCGGGTCTGCTCGCGCGACGCGGCTTCACCGGGCGGCCGGCTGAATTGATCGCGGGTCCCGTCGGCTCGCGCGGTTCCGGCGAGCAGCACGCTTACGTCGAGGGCCTGTTCGCCGATCTGGGGCGGCGTTGGCGCATCCTCGACTTGTACTTCAAGCCGTACCCGGTCTGCCGGTGGGCTCAGCCGGCCGTCGAAGCTGCGCTGACCCTTAGGGCTCAGTACGGGATCTCTGCCGAGCAGATCGAGCGAGTCGAGATCGCGAGCTTTCTCCAGGCTGTCGCGCTGGACACCAGAGAGCCCCGCGACACTGAGGAGGCGCAGTACAGCCTCCCCTATGCGGTGGCCGCGGCACTAAGGTTCGGCAGCCTGGGCGTACGCCAGGTCGACGGGGAGAGCTTGAACGACCCTGAAGTGCTCCGCCTGTCCCGTTGCACGGAGCTAGTAGAGG
>WNGJ01026940.1_pt1 | contig 12625 bp, 11 predicted proteins | sample 5400611 | NCBI WGS metagenome assembly WNGJ01 (sample SAMN13153375, study PRJNA577476) | soil metagenome | isolation source: 40 cm soil or saprolite under Garry oak tree replicate 1 | place: USA:California | collected 2016-06-15
CCTCTGGCCGCAGCAGCCAGTGCCCCTACAAGGGCACGGCCGGCTACTGGTCGGTCGACACGAGAGCCGCTGCCGAGGCCGGCCGGCTGCACACCGACGTCGTCTGGATCTACCGGACGCCGCTGCCCGAGAGCCAGAAGATCGCGGGGCTGGCCTGCTTCTACAACGAGCGCGTCGATCTGTTCGTCGACGACGAGCCGCTTCCCAGGCCGAAGACGCCCTTCAGCTGAGCTGCCAGGCCGCGGTCGGCTAGCGTCCCCGCCGAGTCCACCGCGTCGTCAAGCACACGCAGGATGTTGCCATTCGCGAGCTTCGCGCAGTCCGGCCGGCTCCAGCCCCTGTCGATCAGCTCGGCGAACAGCGCCGGATAGCACGACACGTCCGCGAGCCCGTCGGTCAGCTCGCTCGTCCCGTCAAAGTCGCCGCCGATCCCGACGTGGTCGATTCCCGCCACGTCCCTGACGTGCTCGATGTGATCGGCGACCTCGGAGATGGTCGCGGCCGGCATGGGGTGGGCGCGCACCCAGTCGTCGAGCTCGGCCCTCGACGCGACTGTCCGGTAGTCGATACCGCGCCGCTCGGCCTCGGCCGCCGCGGCCAGGTCCCAGTCCCGGCAGGCGGCGGAGACAAACTGCGGCACGAACGTCACCATCGCCACGCCGCCGTTGCCCGGCAGCCGCTCGAGAATCGCGTCCGGCACGTTCCTGGGATGGTCGGTCAGCGCCCGCGCTGAGGAATGCGAGAAGATCACCGGCACGATGGCCACGTCGAGCGCGTCGCTCATCGTGCCGGGCGAGACGTGCGACAGGTCGACCAGCATGCCGATCCGCTGCATCTCGGCGACCACCTCGCGGCCGAAACCGGTCAGCCCGCCGCAGGCAGGCTCGTCGGTCGCCGAGTCGGCCCAGGGCGTGTTGCGGTTGTGCGTGAGAGTCATGTACCGGACGCCGAGCGCGTGCAGCGCCCGTAGCACCCCGAGCGAGCAGCCCATCGAGTGGCCGCCCTCGGCGCCGATCAGCGACGCGACCTTGCCAGCCGCCATGATCCGCCTGACGTCGGCCGCCGTGAGCGCGAGCTCGAGAGCGTCCGGGTGCCGTGCGACCAGCCGGCGGGTCAGGTCGACCTGCTCGAGCGTCGTCGCGACGGCCGCGCCGCCCGCCAGTTCGGCGGGGACGTAGACCGACCAGAACTGCGCCGCGACCCCGCCAGCCGCCAGGCGCGGCAGGTCCGTCTGCGTGAACGGGACAGCGGCGGCGATGTCGACAAGCGCCGGATCGCCCTGGCCTGCCTCGCGGAGAGCCCACGGCAGGTCGTTGTGCCCGTCGAAGACGCCGGCCTCGGCAAGGACAGACCGCGCGGCGTCCAGTTTCGCGGAAGGAGCAATAGGCGGCGAAGCGGGGGATTCGGTCACCGCTTCACCCTACGGAAGCGTGCCGCGGCGCCCGACGGCAGGATCGCGAGCACGGCGGCCGGAGCCACGGCCAGGGCCGCGAGAGCCCAGGTCAGGCCCGCCTGCTGGGCGATGAAGCCGACAGCGACCGGGCCGGCGGCGCCCGCAAGCGCGGCCACGCTTGACAGGAAGATCGCGATGCCGCTCCGGCCGGGCAGCGCGGTGTACAGCCCGGCCTGGATGACCGGGTACCAGCAGGCCGTGGTCAGGCTCAGCGCGGCCAGGATGGCCAGCTTGCCTGGTAGCCAGGGAACGAACAGGAAGGCCGGGTAGAGGACCGCGGCCGTGATCGCGCTGACCCGCAGCGCGGCGGGACCGCTGACCCGCCTCGAGACGAGGACGAAGAGCGCGTCGCCGGCCAGGCCGGCGCCGAGCCTGACCGCGACTCCCACCGCCGCCTCGGCCGGGCTGGCCCCGGCGACGTCGACCAGGTAGATGCCGATGTACCCGGTCAGCACGTCGAGCAGCAGGTCGCTGATCTCCAGCAGGACGACCCAGCGGGCCACGTGGCCCTGGCGCAGGGCACGCAGCGCCTCGCGTGCCGACGGCCGGCCCTCGCCGTCGCCCCCGCCGGCCTCCCCTGCCTCGCCGTCGCCCCCGCCGGCCGCCCCTGCCTCGCTCCCCGGCCCGCTTCCCGGCTCGATGGTCACCTGGCGGGACGGCGCGGCGATGAACGCGACCGCCAGCGCGGCTCCGGCCGCCGCGGCGAGCAGCAGGTAGGCCATCCGCCAGTCGCCGCCGGCCGCGAGCACCCCGGCCAGCAGCAGCGGCCCGCCTACCGCCCCGGCCGAGCCCGCCAGGTTCCAGGCCGCCATCCGCTGCTGGTGCCGCCCCGGGGCAGCGTCCATCAGCGCCGCCTGGGTCAGGCTGACGAAGGCTCCGGAGGCAGGGAAGAACGCGACGAGCGCGATCAGCAGAACGGTCACCGAGTGCGCCGCCGCGACCGCCGCGAGCGAGCCGGCAACGACCACGCCGCCGGCCAGCACTAGCCGGTGCCTCGCCCTGCCTTGGCCGGCGACCAGGCCAAGCGGTAGCTCGATCAGGCTCCCGACCAGCAGCGGAACGGAGATCAGCAGGCCGATCTGCGCATAGCTCAGCCCGAGGTCGGCACGGATCAGCGGGAGGGCAGCGCCCTTGGTTCCGTCAGCGAGCTCATCAACGAACTCGATCGCGAGCGCGACGGCGAACGCGGCACTGCCCGGCAGGCGACCGGAGCCACGCAGCAAGCGCGCCCGGCTCAGCAGCCGGCGCGCGCCATCAGCAAGCCCGGTGACAGATCAACATCGCATGGCCCCATCGTAACCACGCCACCAGCGGTCGCGACACCCGATTCCTGCGCGCCCCGCCGGCCCGCCCTCCGCGCGCCCCACGTCGCCCAGCCCGCCCCGTGCCTCCCCTCCCGTCACCTCACCTCGCGCGCCGATCCGACTGACCGGAAGACAAACCGGTGTCAAACCGGGTGGCCGGGCAATTATCGCGCCGCGCGTGACCCGCCAGCCAGGCGAGAATGACTTCGCACGGCTTCCAGTGACGCAAACCGCGCAAATTAGGTCACCGAATGACTGGAATACGTGTCATGCCGGTAGAGGGCGGCCATCGAGGCGCCGCTCACCCCTCGTTCCCGCCGTCGCGCCCCCACTTCGGACACGATTTAGCCATGCCGGTCGTCAATTTGCCCGATTTGCGGCTATGACGGGCCCAGCGTGGCGCGACGGCCTCACGGAGATCAGTCCGCTTGGTACGCGGACCGGCGCCGGGTCCGGTTGGGTCGTTGTTCGCCCGATTCGTCGCCGGCTCGCCGGTCTGGGCGCCCGCCGAATCCGTGTGACGGAGGCCGGCGGGCGGCGGCGAGCCGGGGAAGTACGAACAAACGGCCGGGGCGCGGCTGACGGGTGGTCAGCGTTCGCGCCCCGGCCGGTGGCGGAACGCCCCGGCCGGTGGCGGAACGCCCCGGCCGGTGGCCGGAACGGTTACTTGGGCTCGCGGATCTCGGTGAGGAGGTCCTCGGAGGTCTCCATGCCCTCGCGCCAGACGGACCTGGCGATGATCTTGGTCGTGTCGACGCGGTCCTTGTATTTGACCGCGACGTCGGTGACCTCCTCGAGCAGGCCGTTGCTCAGCGTGGTCGGGTTCAGGCCGAGCGCCAGGAACTGCTCGTTGAGCACGACCAGGTCGTTCTCATCGGCTTCGCGGCGCGGGTTCGGCAGGTTCGCGATCTCCGCGCCTGTGATCTCGCTCACGATCTTGGCGAGGTCGGCGACGCGGTGCGTCTCGGTGATCTGGTTCAGCACCATCGGCTGCGACCCAGCCTGCGGCGGGTTGGTGATCGCGATCTCGATGCACCGCGCCGTGTCCTTGATGTGGATGAACGCGCGAGTCTGGCCGCCCGAGCCGTGCACGGTCAGCGGGTGCCCGATCGCTGCCTGCATCAGGAACCGGTTCAGCACGGTGCCGTAATCACCGTCGTAGTCGAACCGGTTGATCAGCCGCTCGTCCTTGATCGTCTGGTCGGTCTGAGTACCCCAGACGATGCCCTGGTGCAGGTCGGTGATCTGCAGCCCGTCGTTCTTCGCGTAGAACGCGAACATCAGCTGGTCCAGGGTCTTGGTCATGTGGTATACCGACCCCGGGTTCGCCGGGTGCAGGATCTCCCGCTCCAGGTCGCCGTCGGGCGTAGGTACCTTGACCGTCAGGTAGCCCTCGGGAATCGGTGCGCTGCCCGACCAGCCGTACCCGTAGACGCCCATGGTGCCCAGGTGGGCGAGCGTCGCGTGGCTGCCGGTGGCGACCATTGCCACCAGCAGGTTGTGGGTGGCGCGCACGTTGTTGTCGACCGTGTACCGCTTGGTGTTCACCGAGCGCATCGAGTACGGCGCGGCGCGCTGCTCGGCGAAGTGCACGATGGCGTCAGGCCGCAGGTCCTCCAGGACCCGCACGAGCCGGTCATACTCGGTCGCCAGGTTCAGGTTGACGAACCCGATCTCCCTGCCGGTGACCTCCTGCCAGGCCTTCAGCCGCACGCCGACCGGCGTGATCGGCGTCAGTGACTGAACCTCAAGCTCGTTGTCGATGTTGCGGCGGCTGAGGTTGTCCAGGATGGTCACGTCATCACCGCGGTCCGACAGGTACAGCGAGGTGGGCCACCCACAGAACCCGTCGCCGCCAAGAACCAGAACCCGCATTCCCACTCCCGTCACAGTTGCGCTGGTGCAAGGATGCCCAGCGGCTCGGGCCGCCCGGCGGGGAGCCAGACTATGTCAAATCGGGTCATGGCGTCCCGGTGCGCGGTCAGTTTACCTTCCCATCACCTTGCCACGGCGGGTTCCGGCCGACCAGGGCTGGCTTTCCGCAGCGAGCACACGTACCTCCGATCAGGTCGGTTTACCCGGTCACTGCCGATTCCATCCCGCCATGACCGGGCGGCTGGTCCCCGCCATGACCGGGCGGCGCGGCTCCGCCGTGACCGGGCGGGTCGCCCCGGTCCTGACCAGCCCCGCTGTCGCGGTGCAGCCAGCCAAGCATGTCAGGCGGCGCGAGCCTCGCCGCGCGTGCGTAGTACCTGGCGAGCTCGGCCCGCCCAAGCTCCTCATGGCCCGCGCCCGAGTAGCCGCGCCGGAAGAACGCGGCCGGGTCCTTCAGGATGCCGGCCGGATCAGGCGTCTGGGCCTGCGCCGCCTTTCGCATCTGCTCGAACGTCGCGGCTCGCACCAGGTCGGGCCACAGCGGCTCGGGGACGGTGATGCCAAGCTGATCCGCGAGGCGGCGCATCTCGCCGGGCAGATCGGCGGACAGGTCGTCGTAGTGCACGCAGGCTCGCCGGCCTCCCCAGCCTCGCCGGCCTTCGCAGGCTCGCCGGCCTCCCCAGCCTCGCCGGCCTCTCCGGCCGCTCCGGCTTCCTGGGATACCTCAGGAAGCTCAGGGGCCGGGCTCGTCCGCCTGGCCCAGGCGTCCGACAGGTGCCACATCACGCCCGGCAGCGAGTCGAGCTGCTCCTCCGGCCGATCCTGCGAGTCGATCCAGGAGACCAGCCAGTCGTGCAGGCCGGGCCGCGGTTTGCGGCTGTCCCCGGGACCGTAGCGGCCGGTGAGCTCCCTGACCCGCTCCCTGTTGATGTTCGCGCTCTGGTGGTAGAGCGAGACAGCGAGGTCGAGCGGATGCCTGCCGACCACGATGTAGGTGGCACGCGGGTCGAGCGGCAGGCCGTCCAGCGGCGTGTGCGTCTTGATGAACCTGCGGTGCTGTTGCGCCTCGAGCCCGGCCAGGACCTGCTCGCGCGGCGTGATCAGCCAGTCCAGCCACGGGGACAGCCTTGGCAGCGGCGCCGGCAGCTCGGGTTCCTGGAAGATGAGCAGCGCGCAGATCATCTGCATCCACGTCGTTCCGCTCTTCGACCGCGTGCTGATCACAATGTCACCCGGCCGGAATTCAAACCCGTCCCACCGGGCGCTGTCCTCATCCTCGGACTGATAACGGACGGGCATATCGAGCACACCGCCAGTTTAGTCGACCCCGCGTGGTAATCCCACGCCACTCGCATTCAGCCCGCCGAGGCATGACAAATTGTCAAGGTCTAGCTAACTGGCGCGGAAGGGGCACGCAAATTGCGCCAAAAGAATCCTACTCCGCCGCGTCTGCATCATTTTCGCGTCGTAGCCGGGAAGGACCGGAAAGGATCAGCATGGGTCGTCCCAGAATGCCGGTCACCGCGATACTCGTCACGGTATCGGCGTGGGCCGCTGGCGGGTTGCTCACCCCCGCCAGCGCGGCGACCGTGACCGACTCCTGACGATCCGCTCTGACCACGTCACGGTCACCCGTACGGGTCTGGCAGCGCGCCGGTGGTCACCCGCGGCACCGACGGCGCGGCCATCTCCCTGTCCGGCTCGCACGACACGGTCAAGAACCTGACCCTGAGCGGCGTCGCGCCCGGCATCTGGACCTGCGGCGGCAAGGCGACGCCTGCCGGACACGTCGACGGGGTGGACATCTACCCAGGATCGACCGGAAATACCATTACCAGCGTCACGGCGACCGGTTTCTACGCGGACGTTTACATCATGGCCGGAGTCCTGCTCTGGGGCGATGGTAATGCCGTCCAGAACAACAAGATCTACGGAAACCAGGCGTGTTCGCTCGCGTACGGCCGCGGCGGCTCGGCGGTCGAAATCTACGGCGGCTCGAACAATGTCATTACGGGCAACACCATGGCGAACGACACCGCGATCACCGAACTCGGCAGCTACTCCGGCCACATCGCCACGGGCAACAGCTACACCGGCAACAGCGCCTCGGACGGGTCGGGTCAGGGGATCACGTTCTTCGTGACCCGCGGATCAGGCGATCCTGACGGGCCGGTGCATGACACCACCGTCTCCGGCAACACCGCTGATCAAGCCCGGCGACCAAGGCGTCGTCAGCTACGACTGGGTGAACGGCGACGGCACCCTGCCGACCCTGACCGGCAACGACCTGAACCTCGGGTCGAACCAGGTTCTGTACGAGGACGGCGGCTACGTCGACGGCGGCGGCAACGCGTTCACCGGCACCTGCAACCGGTCCTCTGACTGCCCCTGACTCGCGCCAGGCCGCGTTCATCGCCGCACCGATGAGTTCGCGCCCGCCCGGTCGTTTCACCTCTGAGCACCTGCACCAGGCAGGGCAGGACCGAGGAGAATAGGCCGATGGATTTCAAGCTCGAGCTCATCGTGTTGCCGGCAGCGGATGTCGACAAGCTCAAGACCTTCTACATCGATAACGCAGGCTTCCGGCTCGATGTCGATCACCAGGCCGGGAGCTTCCGCGTGGTGCAGCTGACCCCGCCCGGGTCGGCGTGCTCGATCACGCTGATGCCGAACGCGGCGGCCGCCGGGTCGATCCAGGGCCTGCACCTGATCGTCAGCGACATCGAGGCCGCCAGGGCTGAACTGGCCGGCCGCGGGGTCGAGGTCAGTGAGGCCTTTCACTTCGGGGCGGGCGGCCAGACCCCGGGAGCCGACCCTGAGCGGGCCAGTTACAACTCGTTCCTGTCCTTCAGCGACCCGGAGGGCAACGGCTGGCTCGTCCAGGAGGTCACCAAGCCGGAGCCGAGGGATTGACGACGCCCCCGGCCGCCGCCGAGGCCGATCCGGCCGGCTTCGCCGAACTCGCCGAGCGGCACCGGCGGGAGCTGCACCTGCACTGCTACCGGATGCTGGCCTCGTTCGACGACGCCGAGGATGCCGTGCAGGAGACGCTGCTCAGGGCCTGGCGGGCGCGGGACAGCTTCGACGGCAGCGCCCTGTTCCGCGCCTGGCTATATCGGATCGCGACAAATGTCTGCCTGGACGCACTCAGGCGGCGGGCCAGGCATCCGACGACGGTCGAGTCGGTCGCCGATGTGCCGTGGCTGCAGCCGTACCCTGACCGGCTGCTCGACGGGATAGCCCAGGCGGCCGAGCAGCCCGACGAGGTGGTCGTCGAGCGGGAAACGGTCTCCCTCGCGTTCATCGCCGCCCTGCAGGTCCTGCCGGCGAGGCAGCGAGCGGCCCTGATCAGCAGGGACGTGCTCGGCTGGACCGCCGCCCAGACCGCGGAGCTACTCCAGACCAGCGTGGCGGCGGCGAACAGCGCCCTGCAGCGAGCGAGATCGACCATGGCGGGTCACCTGCCCGCCAGCAGGGCGGACTGGCCGACCGGCGATCCCGATCCGCAGGAGCGCCTCCTGCTCGCGCAGTTCATCGACGCGCACGAGCGTGGCGACGCCGCGGCGGCCGCCGCCATCGCCGCCACGGATATCAGGATCACGATGCCGCCGTACCCGATGCGGATCGCGGGCGTCGCGGACCTGCGCCGCCTGCTCGACCGCGCATTCGGGCCGGACAGGGATGGCGACTGGCGGCTGCTGCCGACCGGTGCCAACGCGATGCCGGCCGCCGCCAGCTACCTGCGCCGGCCGGGCGACACCGAGTTCCGCGCGTTCAAGCTCGACGTGCTGCGGATCAGGGGCGGCGAGATCGCCGAGGTCACCACCTTCGGCTGGTCGCTGTTCCCCCACTTCGGCCTGCCGCCGACCGCGTAGCCAGGGCCGACCGGGGGGACGACCCGCCTGGCGGGCCCGAGGACTCGTTACTATTCGGAAGCCAGGCGGTCTACGAAGGCACTCGAGGGAGGGCCATGGTCGTGCCTCTGGCCGGCCGCGCCATCGCGGCCGTCATCGGCGGGCTGCTGGTGATCACGGCGGCCAAGAGCGTGATCGGCACGATCATCGTGCCGAGGCCGACCGGCAGCTGGCTCATCCGCTCCGTGGACAAGTCGATGGACGCCGCCTACCAGCTCGCGATCAAGCCCATCCGTGACTTCCGCACCAGGGACCGCGTGCTGGCCACGCAGGCGGCAGTCCTCCTGGTCGTCCAGCTGATCGTCTGGCTCGCGATCTTCTTCATCGGGTACGCGCTGCTGCTGTGGCCGTTCACCGGCACCGGGATCACCAAGGCATTCACGACCGCCGGCCCCGCGCTCTGGTTCATCGGCGACTCGCACGTGAGCGGTGCCTGGGAGCGCACGATCCAGGACTGCGCCTCGTTCTCCGGGCTGGTCACGATCACGCTGCAGATCGCGTACCTCCCGACGCTGTACTCGGCGTTCAACCGGCGCGAAACAGACATCGCGCTGCTCAACGCCCGCGCGGGGGTGCCGTCCTGGGGACCTGAGCTGCTCGCGCGCACCCACTACGCGCTGGGGTCAGGGTCATCGACGATCGACACCCTCCCTGACCTGTTCGCGCAGTGGGAGCGGTTCGCCGCGGACATCGCCGAGAGCCACACGACCTACCTGCCGCTGGTGCGCTTCCGGTCGCCGCGGCCGCTGTCGTCCTGGATCACCGCCCTGATCGCCGTGCTCGACTCGGCGGCCCTGTTCATGGTGCTCTCGCCCCGGGCAGCGCCGGAGGTCCCGGCCAGGCTCTGCCTGCGCAGCGGGTTCATCTGCCTGAACGACATCGCCAGGGCGATGGGACTGAGCGTGCCGGACGAGCCGGATCCCGACGCGGGCATCTCGCTCACCAAGGACGATTTCCTCGATGCCGTCGCCAGATTGCAGAAGGTGGACTTCCCGATCGAGCGCGACGCCGAGCAAGCCTGGCCGGAGTTCGTGGGCTGGCGGGTGAACTACGAGCAAGCCGCCTACGCGATCGCGGAGGCCGTCGACGCGGTGCCCGCGCTCTGGTCAGGGCCGCGGCGCTGGCCGTTCACGCCGATACCGCCGATCAGGCCAGCGGCCGGGAAGCCGCCGAAGGGCCATCCCGCGAAGAAGCGGCCGCGGCCCGGAGGGCGCAGGGCCAGTGCGGCCGCCGACGGCGAATCAGAAGCACAGGGAGGGGGCCGGGGGTCATGAGTCGTCGAGCGCGAACCTGAGATAGCGCTCGGCCGAGCGCCTGATCGCCGCGACGCCGTCAGCGCGCACGACGCGCCCCCACCAGGCGCCGTAGACGGCGTCGAACGCGAACGGCTCTATGAGCTCGAGCGCGCGGCGGATCGTGCGCGGCCGCTCCGGTATCAGGTTCGGGTAGCTGTACATGAAGCTCACCCAGCGCCGGTCGGGCACCACAGTCATGATGTCGCCGGAGAACAGCGCTCCCCTGCCGTGCTCGCCGCCCGCCCAGTGCAGCACCTGGCCGCCGGTGAAGTGCACGCCCGCGTTGATCAAGGTGAGACCGTCGCCGACCTGGCGCGTCTCCCCGGCCCAGAACACCACGGAATCGTCGGGCCTCGCGATCCATTCGCGATCGGAGGCGTGAATGTAGACGGGCGCGGCAAACGCGTGCGCCCACTCGATCATGCTGCCGTAGAAATGCGGATGGCTGATGGCCATCGCGCTCACGCCGCCGAGCGCATTGACGGCCTCGATCAGGTCGTCATCGAGATACGTGATCATGTCCCAGAGCACGTTTCCCGACGGGGTGCGGACAAGCAGCGCCCGCTGGCCGATAGCGGTCGGCGGCTCCGCGCCGATGCCGGTGACCCCGTCCCCCTCGTCCTTGATGACACGAGCGTGACCTGCGGCTTTGAGCTCGGACAGGTTCGTCCACCGCTGGCCGTCCCAGCCGACGTACTGGCGATCGTCCAGGCAGATCGGACAGTCAGAACGCGGCGCCCCGTACTGCACGCCGCAGGTCAGGCAGATAGGAAGGTCGGTTCGCATCGCTTCAGCATGCCGTGACCGGGCCGGGCGCCGCACGCCGCTCCCGCAGGGCCGCGGATATCAGCTCGGTAACGTGCCAATCTTTTTCGCTATATAAAGCAACGCATCCCGCCTTCGAAGCGTCAGATCAGGTGATCCCGGTTTGCCAGAAACCCGGTCCTGGCGCGCGGCGTGCGCCGCCTGAGATCTGGTAGGGAGCGAGGAGACAAGATGAACTCACGATGGGCCCTGCGGTCTGCCGTCGTGACGGCCGTTGGGCTGGCGGCGGCCACGGGGCTGCCCGCCGGGCTCGCGTCGGCGCAGACCAGCGCCAGCGGGCCAAGCGGGCCGATGGTGAAGCTGCTCGTCGCCCAGAAGAGCATCAACGTGCCGCGGTTCGGCAAGAGGGCATTCATCGACCCTGGCGTCTACATCACCGCCGTCGGCGCGCCGCTGCAGTTCAACGTGCAGCGCGCCAGTTATGCCCGGCCGATAACCAACACCCAGATCATCCGCGTCCCGGGCGGCGCGACGATCCGCAGGCCGCTGCCGGACTGGACCGTCAAGGGCTGGCGTGGACTGCACCGCTTCATCCGCGTCACCATCCGCAACTCAGCCGGCAAGATCGTGGCCGCGCACGTGGGCGCCTTCTGCCCGAACGACTTCTCCGCCCAGCGCTCCAACCCGAACGCTCCGGCTAAGTCGCGCTTCCCGCAGGAGTGCCAGTCCGATCCGTTCCAGCTCGCCAACGCCTGGGGCATTCAGCGCGGCTGGGGCGTCGACACCGGCTTCATCTCCGCCAGGCTCCCGCTCGGCACGTACAAGGTCACCGTCAACATCATCCGGTTGTGGCAGCGGTTCCTGCACCTGACGCCGCGCACCTCGACGGCCACCCTGACGGTCCACGTGGTCAAGCCGAGTTCCTGCGGGTTCCCGTGCGTCCGGCCGGCAACCCGGCACCACCACGCCACCAGCGGCATCCTGCCGCGGCTGCCAGCCAGCGTGTCGACCCTGACCAGCCCGCCAGCGTCGTCGCTTCCTGACCTGTCGCCGCTGCCGTCCTGGGGCATCAGGGTGGAGCACTTCAGGAGCAAGAAGAGCCCCACGGACCAGGTGACGTTCGGCGCCACCGTGTGGAGCGGCGGCAACTCCAGGCTCGACGTGGAGGGCTTCAGGTCGAACGGTGCCCCGGTCATGAAGGCCTACCAGTACTACTGGAAGAACGGCCGGATCATCGGCCGCTCCAGGGCGGGCACGATGGGCTTCGACGACAAGCCGGGCCACACGCACTGGCACTTCGAGCAGTTCGCCCAGTACCGGCTGCTCGCGAAGAACAAGACGACGGTCGTGCGCAGCCAGAAGGTCGGCTTCTGCATCGCGCCGACCAACCCGGTCAACCTGCTGCTGCCGCACGCCATGTGGCAGCCCGGCTTCCTCGGATTCGGCGGCGCGTGCGGTTCGCAAAGCGCGCTGTGGGTCCAGGAGATGATGCCGATCGGCTGGGGTGACACCTACGAGCAGTTCCTGCCGGGGCAGGCGTTCAACATCACGCACCTGCCGAACGGCACGTACTACATCGAGATCATCGCCAACCCCGAGAAGGTGCTGCACGAGACGAATTACCACAACGACGTCTCGCTGCGGAAGATCATCCTCGGCGGTACGCCAGGTCACAGGACCGTGAAGGTGCCGGCAGTGCACGGGATTGACCCCGAGCACATGAGCGGCTGATGGCTGGTGCGAGCCGCCACCCAGCAACCGCTCGCACTTCCTCGGCCACTCCGCACGTGGTTCAGTCATTTCCGCACCCGATTTCGCCGCATATGTGGTCAGGAAAACCGTGCGGAGTCCCGGCGCGCCGCCGGGACTACCCGGCCGTGTCGCCGGCACGGGCATCGCCGGCACGGGGATCCCCGGTCCGTCGATCCCCGGTCCGCGGATCCACCGCCCGGAGGTCAACGGCCCGCTCACCCGCTGCCCTGCCGACAATCTCGGCCTGTTCGGCCTTCGTGCGGAACG
>WNGJ01007749.1_pt1 | contig 12623 bp, 9 predicted proteins | sample 5400611 | NCBI WGS metagenome assembly WNGJ01 (sample SAMN13153375, study PRJNA577476) | soil metagenome | isolation source: 40 cm soil or saprolite under Garry oak tree replicate 1 | place: USA:California | collected 2016-06-15
TTATTTTTCACGCCCATGTATGACGTGTTAGTACGGTGTCGTCGCTTCAGGGATGCTGCGACGGGAGATTAGTTTACACCACTGGAAGTTAGGGTTCAACCAATTCAGGCTTATCCGTGTACACAGGACTTGCGGCGCATCACACTACATCCCTTCGTGCTTAGCCGCTTTATCAACATGCTACTTTCCCCTTTGAGTTTCCTCGCCAGGTAGGTTGATTGTCCTAGGAGGTTTTCTTTCGCTCTCGACCTCCTGCCCCTGTGGGGCTATCGTATGCGCACCGAAGCGGCGCACACATGGTACTATTGTAGCATAGCTGAAAAGGGGGATTTCGACATACCAAAACCAAACCTGCTTCTCCGTAATCTTTCAGATCTTCGCAAAGAAATATACCTATTAGTAACCTTTTCTGGCATGGTCATCGTAATAGCGTTTAGTATATGCCAGAGAGGCGCGAATGTGACTGGAAGCAGAAAGGGGATAGCGCAAAACACATGAGATTGTGTGACGGGGCCGTCCTCCTATAATATGCCAGCAGCATTGTAGTGCAACCAACATATTTTAAATGTCCTGCAAAGCGCAATCATCGAGAGCGGCCCACATGAATAAAGAACTCTTTCGGCAGATCAAGAATGCTCGGAGTGCTCTGACCCTCACCATCACTTTTGGTGTGCTGGGGGCAGTGGCGATGATTGCTCAGATGGCGTTTCTAAGCAGGATCGTTGACCGGGTGTTCTTAGCTCATGAGAGTCTTGCCCAGGTCAGCCACTTCCTCTTTCTCCTGCTAGGCGTGATCGTCGTACGTGGCGGTTTCGTTTGGGCCCGTGAAGTTACCGCTCAACGGGGGGCGATCCGCATCAAATCTGAACTTCGTGAGCGCCTGTTTGCTCACTTGCTACAGTTAGGTCCTGCCTACAGCAAGGGCGAACGCACCGGCGAGCTGGCGGCGACCATGAGTGAGGGTATAGAGCGTCTTGATGCCTATGTGAGCCGCTATCTGCCCCAGGTAGCCCTCAGTGCCCTGGTTCCGTTCTTGATTGTTGCCTATATCCTGTCACTCGACTGGAGCAGCGCGCTCCTGCTCCTGGTGACCGGTCCGATTATTCCGCTCTTGATGGTCCTGGTGGGCAGCTATGCCGAGGACCATATCCAGCGCCAATGGATTGCTCTCTCGCGCATGAGCGCGCACTTTCTGGATGTAGTGCAGGGGTTGCCGACGCTTCAGCTCTTTGGTCGTAGCGGCGCCGAACGCGAACGGATTGCCAGGGTAAGCGAGAGGTTCCGGGATAAAACCATGAAGGTACTGCGCGTCGCGTTTCTATCGGGCGCGGTTCTTGAATTCCTGACAGCAATTGCCATTGGCCTGGTCGCCGTCACTTTCCTCGTGCTTCTCCTGGCACCAGAGTTCTACCGTCCCCTGCGGGAACTCGGAGTCCATCGCCATGCAGGGATGGAGGGCAAAGCTGCGGCAAAGCGGATGATCGAGATTTTGGAGACCTCTGTACCGGTACGTTCCGTGGCAACGTATTCTAAAAAACCCACTGGTCAGCTCACAATTATGTTTACCGGTGTGACCTATACCTATCCCGGCAGCCACAGCCCGGCTCTCACAGGGATCGACCTGTCGCTGCCAGCTGGTACCTGTACTGCACTGGTGGGGCGCAGCGGTGCGGGCAAGAGCACGCTTGTGAACTTGTTGCTGCGCTTTATGGATACTCAGAGCGGCAGGATTACTGTTAACGGTATTTCGTTCACCGACTTGCCGGTTGAGGCGTGGCGGGAGTATGTGGCCCTGGTTCCACAGCGACCATACCTTTTCTATGGGAGCGTATCTGCCAATATACGTCTGGCCCGTCCTGGTGCGGGCGATGACGAAGTTGTGCGGGCCGCTGAATTCGCTGGAGCGACAGAGTTTATCAACCGGCTGCCCCAGGGCTACGCTACCGAGATCGGGGAGCGAGGTACGCGCCTGAGTGCCGGACAGGCCCAGCGAATTGCCATCTCCCGCGCTTTCCTGAAAGATGCCCCGCTGCTGGTCCTCGATGAGCCCACCTCAAGCCTTGATCCCGAAAGCGAGATGCTCATTCGACACGCCCTGGAGCGCCTGATGCATGATCGAACGGTGCTGGTGATTGCTCACAGGCGTAACACCATTGCCAATGCAGAGCAGATTATAGTCCTGGAGAACGGTCAGCTCGTCGAGGTTGGCAGCCACGCAGAGTTGTTGCGACCTGGCGGTCCATATGCTGGCCTTGTAAGCGCTTGCCCGGCACCAATCCAGGCCGCTTTATCTGCCCCCCAGACAGGATTGCCGGTACCGCGTATCTACTTACAGTCAGGCAGCCTGCAAGGAGAAAGAGGTGTAGATAGCGTATGACACTCTTCCTACGGCTGCTCAAATTTTTGAGCCCTTTCCGCTGGCAGGTAGCACTGGCCATCTTCCTGGGTTGCGCTACTATAGCGAGTAATATAGCCTTGCTGGGCATGGCCGCCTATTTGATTGCGGCTGCGGCGATCGTGCCTTTTCTGGTCTTGCTCACACTGCCGATCTACATTGTGCGCTTTATGGGCGTTTTGCGGGCCGTCTCGCGCTACGGGGAGCGCCTGGTCGCACACAATGTGACCTTCCGCTTACTGGCTCAGCTACGTACCTTTGTCTACAGCCGCCTTGAACCACTGGCACCTGCCAGACTGCTTGCATATCGCAGCGGTGATGTGCTCGCGCGCCTTGTTGCAGACATCGAAGAACTGCAGCACATCTACCTGCGGGTGATTTCACCTTTCATCGTTGCAGTCGTGATCACTATGCTTACGTTCGGCTTGTTCTCCATCTTCAGTCCTGTGCTGGCCTGGATTGCCCTGGCATTTCTGGTAGCTACTGGACTTGGGGTTCCGCTCCTGGTTGGAGTGCTTACTCGCGGATTGGGGAGGCGGCAGCTCGCACTGCGGGCCGAGCTGAACGCACAAATTGTGGATGGCATCCAGGGAGTGCAAGATCTCCTGGCATGCGGGCGTGCTGGGGACCAGCAGCAGAAGATTGCTGACCTCGATCGCGCACTTGGGCAGGTACAGGGGAGGATGGCGCTCATCGCCGGATTGCAACAAACAATGAACGATTTCTTGATGAATCTGGCACTTTGGACCATACTTATCCTGGCCATCCCGCTCGTCGCCACGAAGGTCATCAACGGCGTCTATTTGGCCTTTCTGGCCCTGGTGATTCTGGCCAGTTTTGAAGTCGTTCAGCCCCTGGCGCAGGCCATTCAATTCCTCGGGCATTCGCTAGCCGCGGCTGAGAGACTGTTCGGGGTGATCGATGTAACTCCCCAGGTGCTCGAATCTGCCGCTCCTCTGCCTGTACCAGGCGGGCGCATACTGGAGTTTGACGATGTCTATTTTGCCTATCACCCCGATGAAGGCGAAGTACTGGAGAGAATCGCCTTTGCCGTTCATCCTGGCAGCTGCGTCGCGGTAGTCGGCCCCAGCGGGTCAGGCAAGAGCACCCTGGTCAGGCTGGCCCTCCGCTTCTGGGATCCCACGCGTGGCGCAATTCGGCTGGATGGTCAGGATATTCGCAAGTATGCCCTCAGCGGTTTACGCAGCGTCATCGGTACTGTCGCCCAGGATACACATCTCTTCAATGGCACTATACGGGATAACCTGCTGCTAGCTCGGCCTGAGGCCAGCGACAGTGAAATGGAGCAGGTTCTGGAGCAAGTCCAGCTTGCTGAGTTTATCAATCAACTTCCCGACGGGCTTGAGACGTGGGTGGGCGAACAGGGACTGCGGCTCTCGGGTGGAGAACGCCAGCGCCTGGCCATTGCTCGTGCACTGCTCAAGAATGCCCCGCTGCTCATCCTGGATGAGGCCACCGCCAATCTGGACTCGCTCACAGAGTGTGCGCTGCTGGATGCTCTCGATGTGCTGATGCGGGGGCGAACGACGCTAATGATTACTCATCGCCTCATCGCGATGGAGCGGATGGATGAGATCCTGGTGCTCGATTCCGGTCGGGTCTGCGAAAGGGGCACTCATAGCCAGCTCCTGGCAGCGGATAGCCTCTACCGGCGGATGTTTGACGTGCAGAATGGAATGCTGGCTCTAGAGAAACAGGAGAAATAGTATGGATGCGTCAACGATCCTTTCACGCTTACAGTTTGCCTTCACAATTTCCTTTCACTATCTCTTTCCTCAGCTCACCATGGGGTTGGCTCTGCTGATTGTGATTCTCAAAACGCTGTACTTGCTGCGCAAGGACGAGCGCTATAACACAGCGGGGCATTTCTGGGCCAGAATCTTCGCCATCACCTTTGTCATGGGTGTCGTGACCGGTATCCCCATGGAGTTTCAGTTCGGAACGAACTGGTCCCGTTTCTCCGTCTATGCTGGCGATATCATTGCGCAGACGTTGGCGATGGAAGGCGCCTTCGCCTTCTTTCTCGAATCGGCCTTCCTGGGCATCTTTCTCTTTGGTGAACATGTCTTCGGGCAAAAGATGCACTGGTTCTCGGCCTTCATGGTGTGGCTCGGGACATGGGCTTCTGGCGCTTTCATCATCGCCTCGAATGCCTGGATGCAACACCCCGTTGGCTACACAATGGCCGCCAATGGTCGGCTCCACATCTCCAACTACTGGGCGGTGCTCTTCAATCCCTGGATTTTGGCACAATACATGCACACAATGAGCGGAGCTGTAGTCACCGGCTCTTTCGCTATGGCCGGCCTCGGGGCCTACTACCTGCTGGCCAAACAGCACATCGACTACGGGCGGATGTTTGTCACGCTGGGAGTGATCGCGGGTTTCATCGCCAGCGGCATCCAACTCTTCCCCAGTGGAGACCTGGAAGGGTTACAGGTCACAGCGAACCAGCCTGTCAAGCTCGCGGCGATGGAGGGCCTCTTCCAAACGGAACGAGGCGCTGGCATTGTCATTCTCGGCCAGCCCGATTCAACGACCGGGCGACTCGACAATCCCATCATCGTCCCCAATGTGCTCAGTTTCCTGACCTATCGACAGTGGACTGCCCAGGTAAAGGGACTCGATGCCTTTCCGCCTAATCAGCGGCCCGATGCTATTGAACTCCTTTATTATAGCTATCACATCATGGTGGGATTGGGGACCTTTTTCATCGCTATCATGGGTCTGGCTATACTACTCTTGCTCTGGCGGCAGCGACTCTTCCGCTGGCGTTGGATGCTGTGGATTTTGCTGCTGGCGACTCCTTTCCCTTTCATAGCCAACACGGCTGGCTGGTTCACAGCCGAACTCGGTCGCCAGCCCTGGATCGTCTTCGGACTGCTGCATACAGCTCAGGGGTCAACGACCATCTCGGCCGGGAACGTGCTCTTTACGCTGATCGGATTTGCAGGCATGTATGTGCTCCTGGGATTGCTCTACGTCATCCTGGTGGTCTTTGAAGCGATACGTGGCCCCATGAGTGAGGAAAAGACTCCGCAAGAGGAAACGATGGCGCAAAAGGCACAGGGAATCACAGATTAAGAGGAGGGACTGAAATGCAGACGTTATGGTTTATTCTGATTGGTTTCATGCTGACCATGTACGTGGTGCTCGACGGTTTTGACCTGGGGGCGGGCGCCATCCACCCGTGGGCGGCGAAAACGGATGAAGAGCGTCGCCTGATTTTACAGGCCATTGGCCCGGTGTGGGATGGAAACGAAGTCTGGCTCATTGCAGCCGGAGGTACTATGTTCTTCGCCTTCCCTGTGCTCTATGCCTCCAGTTTTAGCGGGTTCTACCTGCCATTGATCATCGTTCTCTGGCTCTTGATGCTGCGTGGGATCTCCATCGAACTCCGCTCGCACATCCAGAATCCGGTGTGGGTCTCCTTCTGGGATGGAGTGTTCTTTTTGGGAAGCGCTCTCCTCGCCATCTTCTATGGGGCCGCACTTGGCAATGTCGTTCGTGGTGTGCCCCTGGATAGGAATGGGACCTTCTTCGAGGCCCTGTGGACGGATTTTAACCCATTCAGCTCGAACCCGGGCATCCTGGACTGGTACACGATTCTGATCGGGCTGTTGGCGCTCGCGGTCCTGACGGCTCATGGCGCCAACTACATCGCCATGAAGACAGAAGGCGAGCTCAATGCCCGCTCCCGGCGCATTGCCAGGCTGGCCTGGCTTGTCACCATTGTGCTTGCGGCGCTCGGAACGATTGCGACGTTCTCTGTTCAGTCGGCGATAAGCGCGAGCTTTGGTAGCCGACCCTGGGAAATCACCTTTCCCGTGCTCGCTCTCGTTGGACTGATCGGGATGGGCTACTATAACTTCAGGCAACAAGACCTGGCGGCCTTTTTTTCTTCGTGTATTTTCATTGTGGGCATGCTCGCCAGTGCGGCCATCAGCCTGTATCCCAATGTCCTTCCGGCTGTCAATCGCGCCAACAGCCTGACGATTCAAAATGCCTCAGGATCCCTGTATGGCCAGACAGTGGGATTGGTGTGGTGGAGTATCGGCATCGTCCTTGCCATTATCTACTTCATCATCACCTACCGTCTCTTCTGGGGCAAGGTACACCTGGCGGACGTTGAAGGCTACTGACGAGTTTACGCTTGATTGTCCTCAGACATAAAATGTGCTATTATTAGCTCATCTCGTTTGATAAAACTGAGCTAAATGGATAACAGGGAGTATACCAGTGACTCGATACCATGAGTTCCTGCAAGTATTGATTGAGAATCAGCAGCGCAACCAGACCGATTGGAGGTTTGGTTCGCTTCGCGTGTCTTCCACTCCCTAGCAAAAAGAAGCAGATATCACCTGTCGCCAAACCTTCTCGATAAGAGGTTTGGCGACTTTTTTTATTGTGTCAAATAATACTAAGGAGAAAGAGATGGAGGCAAGTTTCTTTGTGCGAGGCCTCTTGATAGGCTTTTCTATTGCAGCCGTTGTTGGCCCAATTTGCTTGCTGTGCATTCATCGCACCATACATAATGGTTCCCTCTACGGTTTGGTAACGGGCTTAGGAGCGGCAACGGCTGATGCTGTGTATGGTGGCATTGCCGGATTTGGGCTCACAGTGATTGCGACCTTCCTCGTCAGCCAACAGGGATTGATTCACGTGATCGGTGGTCTGTTCCTCGTTTACCTGGGCATCAAGACGGTTCTTACCAGGCCTGCCGGGCAAGCCGCCAGAGGCGAAGCCAACAACTTCTTTGGAGCATATGCCTCCACGTTGCTGCTGACCCTTACCAATCCGCAGACCATCCTCTCATTTGCCGCAATCTATGCAGGCATTGGTGTAGGAGTGGGCAAGAACAGCGCGCTCTCCGCCATACTCGTCGTATGCGGAGTGTTTCTCGGTTCGACACTCTGGTGGTGTCTGTTGACCGGAGGGGTCAGTCTGTTAAGAAGGAAATTTACTTCCCAGTGGTTACTGTGGATCAACAGAATCTCAGGGAGCGTTATTCTGCTCTTTGGTCTTCTTGCCCTCTTGAGTTTAAAAGGATGATGTGGTTTGGCTGAATTTATCGTCAAAATGGGGAGATATGCATCTTTATCGTTGCATTCTCTCCCACTAAATGTAAAATTTACACGTAAGATCCAAATTAGTGAGAAAAGCCCAGGCGACCGCGCGTCACTATGATCAGCAGCAGCGCCACCGCCCCAGCACCAATCACGGTAGCCAGGTAAGCACTCTTCAGCAGGATGGGCATTGGAAGCAGGCCGCCCGTCATTACAGCCGCAAAACCAAAGGCATCAACGCATGCATGCAGCAGGATTGCCATAAACAGGCTCTGCCGTGTGTGGTTGAAGACCCAGGTGATCACGATGGAGAGGCTTATCGTTTCAAGCACGAACTCGCAGATTGTCAGCAGGTTCGCTCCAAAGATGGCCCAGGTCGTCAGGAACAGGGGCAGATGCCAGCCACCCCAGAGCAGTCCCAGGATGAGCGTCCCCAGGAGGGGGCCATAGTGCTGTTGCAGTCGAGGCAGAGCAAAGCCACGCCACCCGGGTTCCTCGGCCAGTGCGCTCTGGAATAGCTGGAGGACCAGCAGAACCAAGAACGCCAGGACGAATTGCAGCGACGGGACACGCAGCGTCCCGACTACTCCCGGCAAAGGGAGGGACCCCAGCACCAGCATCGCAGGGAAGCCGATGAGGGCGAAGAGGTACCACCGCCAGCCCACCTGCCACAGAATCAACCGGCGCAACAGGTGGCGCACCCCCGATTTCCCCTCCGTGACAGCCGCCATGATGAACCCCGACAAGCATGGTCCAAGAAAGCCACCCAGAAGGACGATGAACTGTGAGGGGTGAAAGGGAAGGAGACCCAGCCCATTCTGAGAAAGCACATAAGGTAACCATCCCAACCAGCTAAAGCCATAGGCCAGCAGAAAGTAGCAAGCCAGCGGGTGGCGCCGCATGACCCGCAGCAAGCTGTTGGAAGAGGGAACGACAGCATGAGTACTAGATGACAGGTTATCCATGAGCGACCTCCTTTTTTTAACTCCATACTACGGTAGAATATGACTGGCTTCGCGCAGAGTGCTGTCTGCTCTGCTCTGAGTATGCCCGCCAGATGTGTAGAAAGTATTTCCGATCTGTACCAAAACCTGGGCGAGTAGGAGGTTTCTAGGAGACAGTTTTGTGACAGATTCGCGATACTTTCTCCACAGCTATGCAGCATCATATTCACTTTCCTATAGTCATTTTGCTATTGACTAGCTGACACAAGCAAACATATACTCTACTCATGGCATCTGAAACTATAGTTCCTAAAAGTGTGGAGTTTTCGGACCCAGTACTCATGGAGCTACCAGCGGGCCTCTTCGGAGGCAGCAGTTGGGATGGTCACGACACCACCAGATGTGGTTCCAGTCGGGTGCAACTGTCGGTTTCCATTAAGGGTACGCGAAAGCGGAAGGTGTGTGGACCGTAAAAAGCCATCTTAACAGCCGCGAGGAGCAACACACTCCTAAAAAGGAGGGCTTAGAGCCACTATGTTTGTCTATGTACGTAATCTGGATAGGGCACCACTGATGCCCTGTACCCCGGCGAAAGCACGCAAACTCTTACAGGCAGGCAAGGCAAAGATCATCACGTATCGCCCCTTTACGATCCAACTTGCCTGGCAGTGTGAAAGACAGGTCCAGCCCGTCACCTGTGGCATCGACAAAGGAAGCAGGACGACTGGCCTGGCCTGTGTGGGCAACGACCATGTCTTGCTCGCCGCAGAAATCCACCATCGCCGGGATGTGAAAGACAAAATGGATGACCGCCGAGACCGACGCAAGAACCGTCGAGCCAGACAATGGTACCGCCCGAGGCGCTTTCTCAACCGCGCCACAAACCGACGCAGTGAGCGGCTGCCTCCCTCGATCAAAACCAATGTTGAGGAAGTGATTCGCGTGGTCAGACAGATTCCAATTCCTCTTTCGTCTCTAGTCATCGAGGATGTCCAGGTAGACATTTCCAGGCTCAATAACCCGGAACTCAGGGGGAGCCAGTATCAAGATCCAACGAGGTTGGATGAAAATCTGCGCATCGCCTGCCTGATGCGGGATGGCTACACCTGTCAGCAGTGCGGTAATCATGGGAGTCGTCTGCAAGCTCATCATATTGTCCATCGAGGGCACGGCGGGAAAGATACGATCTCTAACCTCTTGACCCTGTGTGAACCCTGCCATACAAAACTCCACCAGAGCAAAATCGCGCTCAAAGTGACAGGAGTCAGTGGGCGCTTGGACCAGATTGCGCAGCGGTCGATGCAGGGGAAACGTTACCTCTACACCACGCTTGGCAAACAGACGCCCCTCACCACGCTCTTTGGCTATCAGACAGCAACCTTGCGTAAATGGCGGGGTTTACCCAAAACGCATATGATCGATGCGCTTTGCATCGCGACCTATCACACAGGAGCGGTCGTTCCATTGCCAGAGGCCAACCTCTATCAGATCGGATTTCGCGCCAGGCAAACCCGGAAGCAGTATCACAGTCTGCCACAGAAAGGGAAGGGGCGGGTGCGCTATCAGGTGAATGACGAGCTTGCCGGATTTCGCAAAGGCGATATCGTGCTGGTGAAAAACAGGTATGTCAAACAGATCAATTCTATCTACTCGGATGGGCGTCTGGCCTTCAAGCGAGTGAAAGGAGAACCGGCCAATGCCAAACCACGGGATTGTCGTTTATTGGAGCGCGAGCAGACTATTATCTGGGAACAAGTGGCATAAATGTCCATTCAAGGACATGAAAGTCCATATTCTTTGAAACATGTTTTAATACCTATCATTTACCAGGATCACCACTTGCTCGTCGTCAACAAGCCAGCGGGGCTTGTCATCCATCCCACGTATAAACATGCGGATGGGACAATGTGGGATGCGCTTCTGGTGTACGATGCGCAGAAGGGAAGTGACGGTTGGCAGCCGCCAGAGCTTCCTGACGAACCAGAGTGGGCAAGAGCCCCGCTGCATATACAGGAGATGCTGCGAACAAAGCGTACCGAGCGCCAGTGGAAAGAAGAAGGCCTGCTACCACGTCCATGCTTGCTGCACCGCTTAGATAAAGATACATCCGGTGTTGTGGCACTGGCCCGTACCGAGCGTTCGCGGCGCCACCTGATTCGCCAGTTTCATGAGCATACTATCGTCAAACGCTACGTGGCTGTTGTACAAAAGGGAGCGCCAGATTGGTCATATCCTCGCACCACGTTCACAGTAACAAAACGAGAAAATGGGAAGGATGAAGTTCTAGCCGACGTATCTCCTTCTCTTCGTTGCGATGATGAGTTTATTCTTGATGGTCCACTGCAGCGCGATCCAGCTGACCGCCGCCGCTGCATCGTTGGCCCAGATGGACAGGTTGCTACGACGGTATTGAAGGTGCTGGCGGTCAGTGAAGGAGAGAAGTTCGTGTTGTTAGAGGTGCGGCCGGTGACGGGACGTACGCATCAAATTCGTGCCCACCTTGCGGCCCTGGGCTATGCCATCGTGGGAGACCAGGTGTATGCGCCACTGGCTGAGCAGGGAACTCCCCAGGCGGAGTTAAAGCGACAGTTCCTGCACGCGCACAGTCTCGAACTCCGGCGTTATCCTGATAACTCTCTGTGCACCTTAGTTGCGCCACTTGCAGATGATTTGACCTCGTGGATGAAGTGTTATTTTCCCACGGGTTTAGGAGTGATTGATGCCAGCAGCCACACCCGGACAGTACCCGCCTGATACAGGGCCTTTTGCCAATCTAAGCGAGGAAGAGAAGAAAAAACGTTTCGGTGCCATGGTGCGCATCTGGCAGAGTGATACCGAACGGCGCATTGAACGCGAAGGTTATCGTACTTTCATAACAGCGATGGGACTGGATGAATACAGCTATTCCGTCTGGCTGCGTTTCCCCGAGTGGGAGCGTTCAGCCGTGGTAGGACAGGTTATCACACTACAGCGCTCAGCAAGTGGAGCGCCCGAAGATCCGGCACCATTTACTGTCTGGCGGCACGAACCCTTGCTAAAGACTATGCCCGATTGGAAAATACACCTTCCCAACGAGAATGTTTTCAATATATCGGTGTGCATCACGCCTGGTGGGTTAGGTGAGGGCAGCAAATGGGCAGTGGTGATGCCTAAAGAGATGATTGCGCGCTATAAACCAGGGTGGCCAACACAACAAGAGTGGGTCAGCTGGACCCGTTCGTTTGATTGGCTCTCCATTGCCGTAGGTTTTATTCGGGCTATGCTTGACTCGTTATAGCTAGCCGGGCCATTTCCCTGATGCCCGGTTACTGCTTCCCCCAATCACTCAACAAGGCCTTAGCTGCATTATGCCCCGGTGCACCCATTACGCCGCCACCTGGATGTGCCCCTGAGCCACACAGGTATAAACCCTCAAGAGGAGTGCGATAACGTGAACACTCGGGTGCGGGTCGTAGTGAGAAGATCTGGTCGGGCGTTATCTCGCCCTGGAAGATGTTGCCGTTGGGTAAGCCGTAGCGCTGCTCGATATCAACGGGGCTGAGTACCTGGCGGTCGATGATGGCATCGGCGAAATTCGGGGCAAACTCGGTCATGGTAGCAATGATCCGATCCGCCATCTCATTTTTGACTTCTTCTGACCATGCGCGCCCTTTGAGGTGATAAGGGGCGTACTGGCAAAACATTGAGATAGTATGGTAACCTGCCGGAGCTACCGATGGGTCGGTAGCCGATTGCATGTATGCTTCGATATAGGGCTTTTTCGAGAGTTCGCCATGGGCTGCATCCTCGTAAGCCTCCTGTATCCAGTCGGGCGTTGGGCTGATCTCACACGAGCCAGCATGTTGCAAGCCTGGTGTTGTGCCGGGGAGACACTTGAAACTTGGCAGTTCCTTCAGAGCAACATTGATCTTGATTACAGCGCTGTCCGTCTTGAACTGCGAGATGCGTTTGAGGAATGCCTTATCAAGTCCGGCATCGGCACAAAATTGCAGGAAGGTGCGTTTCGGGTCGGCATTTGAAAGGACAGCTCGAGCGCGTAGCTCTTCACCGTTCTCCAGGCGTACACCTTCGGCACGGCCATCGTGGACAAGGATTTTAGCAACAGGTGAATCGGTGCGAATGACTGCTCCATGGGCTTCGGCGGATGCCGCCATGGCAAAACTAATACGTCCCATACCACCACGTACATATCCCCAC
>WNGJ01040775.1_pt1 | contig 12622 bp, 11 predicted proteins | sample 5400611 | NCBI WGS metagenome assembly WNGJ01 (sample SAMN13153375, study PRJNA577476) | soil metagenome | isolation source: 40 cm soil or saprolite under Garry oak tree replicate 1 | place: USA:California | collected 2016-06-15
CACCACGGCGGCTCCGCTCTACGTCAACGGCCAGCCGGTGCTCGCGGCGCCGCTCCGCCACGGCGACCTGATCTCCATCGGCGACCTGCGCATCATGGTCGAGCTGAACGCACAAGCGCAGCCCGGCTCGAAGTCGCGTCCGCGCCTCCAGCTCATCCACGGCGAGGAGGAGCCGCTCGTCGAACGGCCGCATCACCTGCATGCGCCGGCCCTGCAGGTGGTCCGCGAGGAGGCGCAGCTGGAGGCGTGGACGGATCAGGGTTTGCACGACGAGATCGTTCCCATCGAGACAGAGACGGCGCTTGCGGCGGCCACCGAGGCGCCCGCCTTGCCGCCGGTGCTCGTTCCTCCTTCTCCTCCGCACGCCCCCGCGGCGGCCAGCGACTCCGCCGCGGTCGCGGTGCGCTCCGAGCCGCCTGCGCCTGCGCCTTGCGTGAATCTTCCGCCGATCACCACTTCCCTGGGTGGCGAGTGCGCGGAGGTGGAGCTGTTCTGGGGAGACACGCGCGTCAGCGTCTGGCAGCTGCAGCCGGGAGAGCAGTTCCTGGCGGGAAGCGCGCCCGGGTGCCATGCCCTCGTCCAGGGTGTCGACCGCGCTTGCGTCCTCCGCAGCGACGCGAACGGCTGGACGGTCGCGGCGCCGCGCCCGCTGCAGCTCTTCCTCGAGGAGGAGGGCAGCGTGCTCGGCGGCCCGGAGCTGCTCGTGCGCGGCCGGAGCCAGGCCGATGCCCACGGCCTGGTGGTGCCGCTGCCGCAGCTGTCGGTGGCGGTGCTCTCCAGCGGGAGCCTTGCGCTGCGGATCCGGCGCGTGAGCGGCGCCGCGCGGGTGGGTGGGGAGCAGACCGACTGGAAGGGCGTGCTGGTCGCCAGCATCGCGGCGATCCTGATGATCACCGGCATGAAGTTCTGGAGCGCGGCGGTGCCGCCGCCCAAGGTTGCCGCCGGCGAGCCCGAGCTGATCAAACCGCGACCGCTGGTGGTCCGCGCCGCCCCTCCGAAGCCGGCCGCGGCGGTGCGCGATGCGCAGACGAAGAACCAGGCGCGGCGGGATCCCGGCAAGGCGGTCGCGCGGCACATGGGCCAGGAAGGCGAGGCCGGCAGCAAGACCGCCCCGCGCCGCGACGCGCGCGCGGAGCGCAAGATGGACGACCGGGCGCTGGTGGCGCAGACGGGCCTGCTCAAGGCGCTCGGTGGCGGCAACGGCAAGAGCGACGTCTTCGGCGTCGCGCTCGAAAAGGGCACCCGCGACGCCATGGGTCACCTCACCGGCCCCAAGGTCGGCGACGCGAGCGGCGAGGGTGGCATGGGCCTCAAGTCGCTCGGCGGGCGCGGGGGCGGCGGCGACGGATCGGGCCTGGGCCTGGCGCGGATCGGCACCAACGGCATCGGCGGCGGGCTCGCCAGCTACGGCGACGGCAAGGGCGGGCTGCGCGGCAAGGAGAACGGCGAGATCGGCCTCGGGCCGGGGAAGCCGGAGGTGGTCGGCTCGATCGATCCCGAGCTGATCCGCAAGGTCGTGCACGATCACCGGGCGCAGATCCGCAACTGCTACGAGACGCAGCTCATCACGCGGCCGAACCTGGCCGGCAAGCTCGTCTCCGCCTGGACCATCGATCCCGCGGGCGCCGTGACCGAGGCGCACACGCAGGAGAGCACGCTCCACGACCGCACGGTCGAGAGCTGCGTGGCCTCGAAGATCAAGACGTGGCGCTTCCCCATCCCCAAGGGCGGCGGGGAGGTGTTCGTCACGTATCCGTTCATCTTCACGCCGGGCGGTTGAAGCGATGCTGATGGTGGCGATGTTGCTGGCGGCCGCGGCGCCGCAACCGTGGGTGGGGATCTCGGCGGGGCCGATGTTCGTGCGTGAGAGCGGGCGCGCCGGGGTAAGAACCGGACCGCTGCTGCGGGTGGAGGTGGGAGTTCCCTTCGCCGAGCGCGCGGCGGCCGAGATCTGGCTGACGACGACGGTCGAGCGCGCGCCGATGAGCAGCCCCGGAGACCAGGCGCTGATCGGGGGCGGGGGCGGAGCGCGTCTTCTGGTGGCGCGCCTGGATTCGGACCGCCAGCTGGGCCTCTGGCTGCATGGGGGAGCGGGATGGGGCGTTCCGGTTGCAGGCGATCCCGATCACGGGGGACCGATGGGATTCGGCGGACCGCTCCTCACCTTTCAGCCGTTCGTGAAGCGATTCACGCTCGGCCTGGAGGGCGACGTCATCGCCTGGCGCAACGGGCTCGGCTTCGCCGTGCTGCCTTCGCTGCGGTGCGCCTTCTGACCCGCGCCGCATTGCGGCACGAACCACCCGGTTCGACGCCGAGGGTTTGCTTGTAGCCGCCCGCCGCTTGCAGCATGCTGCCGCCGGAATGCTCGCCCAGCCGCCCATCCCGCTGCCCGACCGCTGGACGCTGGGCGATCTGGAGCGCATGGGCCTCATCCTCCGGGGCGCCTCGGTCATCGACTGGCGGCGCCTCCACTTCCAGACGAAGGAGGAGATCGACCACTACCTGCGCCTCTGCCTGTTCGAGCCGGACGATCCGTTCGATCGCGCGCGGCTGCAGCGGATCCTCGACGAGGCGGTCGACTATCTGCGCAGGACCTTTCGCTACGCGGTGGCAGAGGAGGTCGCGCAGCCGGCGCAGGTCCAGGATCTGTTCCTGCTCGCCTCCGGAGTGGGGAACCCGAAGCTGCGCCGCATCGCGTGCCTGGTGCTGAAGGTGATGCACGTCGTCCACCACGTCGAGGCGCGGGGGCTCCTCCACCGCGTGCGCGTCAGCGAGGACGAACTCTGCCAGCTCGTCACCCAGCGCGTCGACCACTGCATGGAACAGCTCCGGCGCGAGGGCTTCCCGGTGGTGGCGGCAGCGGGCAGCGTGAAGACGCGCCACAGCCTCATCACCAAGCTCCTCGCCAAGAAGGAGACGCTGGCCGCGCAGATCTACGACCGCGTCCGCTACCGGGTGGTGACCGACGATACCGACCACGTGCTTCCCGTGCTGGTCCGCCTCTGCGACCTGCTGATCCCCTTCAACTTCGTGGTGCCGGGTCAGACGCAGAACACCTTGGTCTGCTTCCGCAAGCTCCTGCGCGACTGGCCCTCGTTGCGCGCGATGGCGCCGCTCCTCCAGGTCGGGCTGCTCGACGACGAGCCCGAGCCGGAGCAGAACGAGTTCTCCGGCGGCTCCTACAAGGCGCTCAACTTCGTGGCGGACATCCCGGTGCGGCTGCCCGAGCGCGCCGTCGACGCGGGCGACGGGCGGATCGTCTTCTGCATGGTCGAGCTGCAGCTGGTCGACCGGGAGACCGCTGCGGCCAACGAGCGCGGCGAGAACGCGCACCTGAGATACAAGCGGCGCCAGCTGCGCAGGGTGCTGCGCAGGCTCTCGCGCGGGCTGGTGGTGCCGCGCGGGACGAAGGCGGCGCCGAAGTCGCCTTGACGGCGCGGGAAGAAGCCGGCTCCGATGATGTGTAGATCATTCCGCAGCATGGCGCGCCCGAGTTATGATGTATTCGCGATCCTGATCGTTGACCGAAGTCCAAGGTCGCGGTAGAGCGCTTTTCCCGCGGCGGCGCCATAGCCAAGCTGGTAAGGCAGGAGACTGCAAATCTCCCATTCCCCAGTTCGATTCTGGGTGGCGCCTCCACCTCAGCCCTACCGCTGCTTTGCCTCGCGGAAGAATCGCGCCGTCCGCGCCAGGCCCTCGCCGAGCGCGACCTCCGGAGACCATCCCAGCGCGCGCCGTGCGGCGGTGGGATCGACCGAGCTGCGCCGCTGCTCTCCCGGCTTGGCCGCGCCGTGCGAGAAGCGCGGCTCCACCCCGGCGTGGCGCGCGAGCTGCCGGGCGAGGTCGACCACGGTGGTCTCGGTGCCCGTCCCGATGTTGAGGGCTCCGGTGCAGGCCGGCGCCTCCAGCCCCAGGACGTTGGCGCGCGCGACGTCGCCTACGTAGACATAGTCGCGCGTCTGCAGGCCGTCCCCGTTGATGGTGGCCACCTGATTCGACAGCAGCTTGTCGAGGAAGATGGCAACCACGCCGGCCTCGCCGTGCGGGTCCTGGCCGGGGCCGTAGACGTTGGCGTAGCGCAAGGCGAGCACCGACATCCCGTGGACCAACGCGTAGTGCGCGAGGTACTCCTCGCCGCACAGCTTGGAGACGCCGTAGGGGCTGGCGGGGCGGCGCGGGTGCGATTCCGGGGCGGGAAACGCGTCCTGCTCGCCGTAGACCGCGCCGCCGGAGGAGGCAAAGACGAATCGCTTCGTTCCCACCCGCCGGGCCGCTTCCAGCGCTCCCAGCGTGCCCAGGACGTTGATGCTCGCGTCGTACAGAGGGTCTGCCACGGATTTGCGGACGTCCATCTGCGCGGCGAGGTGGAGGACGGCGTCCGGGCGCTCCTGCTCGAACAGCCGGAAGAGCGCTGGCTCCCGCACGTCGAGCACGGAGAGGCGGGCGCCCTCGGGCACGGCCTCCTGTCGCCCGTGGCTCAGATCGTCCACCACCGAGACCCGGTGGCCGCGCTGGAGCAGCGCGCGCACCGAATGCGCCCCGATGAATCCCGCTCCTCCTGTGACGATGACGTGCATCGGGAAGCCATAGCGGCAGTGCGGCATCTGGTCAAACGTCCGCCTGCGCCCGTGCCGGGGGCCTCTCTTCTGTTTCAGTACGCGCGCCTACATTGAGCCGACCCGTCCGGATGGGTGAAAGTGAAACCGGGCGGAACGCGCGCGCGGGGGGAACGTTTGATGGTGTCGAATCAGGTGCTCATCGTAGACGACGACGCGGATATCCTGAAACTGATCAGGCGCTACTGCGAGAAGCTGGGATGTAGCGTCCGGGAGGCCCAGACCGCCGCGGAAGCGCGGGCGGCGCTCCAGGGGTTCACGCCGGACCTCGTCTGCCTCGATCTCATGCTCCCGGACGGGAGCGGTTACTCCATCTGCGAGCAGATTCCGACACCGCGGAACGGCTGCTGGCCGGCGGGCCTCAAGCGAACTGATTCAGCTCGCGCCACGCCCGGTGAGCACGGCGGGCACCGTGCGGAAGATCAGGTTGAGGTCGCGGCCCAGCGTCCAGTGATCGATGTACTGCATGTCGAGGACCATCCACTCCTCGAACGAGATCTGGTTCCGCCCGGAGACCTGCCAGATGCAGGTGAGGCCGGGGCGGACCGAGAAGCGGCGCAGCTGCCAGGCCTGGTAGCTGACCACTTCCGCCGGCACCGGAGGACGGGGGCCGACGATGCTCATTTCCCCGCGCAGCACGTTGATCAGCTGGGGCAGCTCGTCGATCGAGAACTTGCGGATGAAGCGGCCCACGGTGGTCACCCGCGGGTCGTTGCGCATCTTGAAGACGGGCCCGGTCTGTTCGTTGAGCCGCGCCAGCGAGGCCTTCAGCGACTCGGCCCGCGCGATCATCGAGCGGAACTTCAGCATGTTGAAGGTGCGGCCGTGCATGCCCACGCGCTTCTGCCTGAAGAAGATCGGCCCGCGCGAGGTGAGCTTGATCGCCACCATCACCACCAGGAAGAGCGGCAGCAAGAGCCAGAGCGCTGCGGCGGAGGCGACGATGTCGAACAGCCGCTTCAACGCCACCTGCGATGGCCGCAGCTGGGTGCTCTGGTAGTGGAGGTACCCGTCGGGGCTGGTGCTGGGGTCGACCACGCGGGCGCGCTCGAGCCGGAAGGAGTAGGCGGGGAGCGCGAACGGCACCCCGAATCGCTCGCACACGGCGATCACGTCCTGCATCTCGTCGCCGCTCTTGTGGCTGTTGGCGGCGATGTAGACTTCGTCGATCGGCAGCTTGCGAAGCACGTCCTCGAGCTCCGTGGAGGAGCCGAGGATGCGGCAGGTTGCTCCCTCCGCCGCGTAGCTCCGCTCGAGCAGGGCCGTCTCCGTGCCGTTCTCGTGCTGCAGGCTGAGATGGCCGACGATCCGGCGGCGCCCGCGCTGCCGGATGTCCTGTGCAGTCAGTCGCGCGATCGGGCCGATCCCGACCAGCAGGACCTCGTCCGCGGGCTGTTCCCGACCTGCGAGCTGCCGGAAGACGGCGAGCCGCATGAACAGGCTGGGAGACCAGACCATCACCAGGAACAGGGGAATGCGCGGGAGCGGCGCGTTCGGATGGAACAGCAGCTGCAGGACCGCGAGCATGGTGATCGAGGCCGCGGCCTGCGTGCTGATCATCGCCACGTCGTCGAGCACGCTGCGCTGGTATGCGAATGACGCATAGTGTCGGAGCGCTGCGGCGGTCACGACCCAGACTGCCACCAAGGCCAATCCGGTCCAGAACAGCGGGACCTTCGCGGCCCCGAGGGGACGGCCCCAGACCCAGAGGTGGGCGCCGAACGCGGCCCCCATCACGCAAGCCAGGTCGGTCGCTAGATTCAGCCTCGACGTGAAACCCGGTTTGAGCTGGGCCCCCGCGATCCGTGATTCAAGGTTCTGCCGAACGCGCATTCGACTTGCGACTCCGGGAGCATCCGCGTGTCGTTGTGACACGCAGCTCGCCGGACGTCCCCCCCCCCGCTCGGTGTTGTAGGGCCCGCTCGTCCCACCGATCAACACGTGTCGGTAGATTTCCGTACAACCTGTTCTGGGGACTCGGGTTTCGACTTTGTATAATTACAGCGTGACTGTCCGGCTCAAGGTCCGCTCGTTCTTGGGAATCCGGAGCGTGCGCGCCACCAGGATGGCGAATCGGGGGTCGTTGACCAGGTAGCGCCGGGCGAGGCGACGTGGCTCCAGCGCGAGCCGGAACCCCCATTCCAGTCCTGCTGCAGAAATCCATGGCGTGGCGCGTCGAACGCGGCCGGCGAGGAAGTCCAGGGTTGCGCCGACGCCGAGCAGCACGGCGGGGCGGAGGCGGTCGAGGTGGCGGTGGATCCAGATCTCCTGCTTGGGAGCGCCGAGCGCGACCAGCACGATGGCCGGTTTCGCCGCGGCGATCCGTTGCACGACCGGGTCATCTGGCGCGGAGAGATCGATCCGCGGCGCGTCGAAGCCGCAGACGCGCACGGAGGTTTCGCGCTCCAGGCGCGCCGCCGCGACTTCGGCCGCGCCAGGCGCTCCGCCCAGCAGGTACATGGAACGCTTCCGCGCTGCGGCCATCCGCGCGAGGGGCAGGATCAGATCCGAGCCGGAGATCTTCTCGGGCAGCGGCGTCCCGAGCAGCCTCGAGGCCCACACCACCCACTGTCCGTCGGCCAGCGCGAGATCGGCGCTCGCGTACGCTTCCCGCAGCGCCGGATTGGAATCCGCGGTGACGATGTGGTCGACGTTGGGCGTGAACACGGCGCCGCCGTCGCGCGACGCCAGAGCGTCGATCGCCTCGAGGGCGCCGGGCAACGTCAACACGTCGATCCAGATCGATCCGATTCGGATGCGCACACGCGGACTCTATCGCGGCCGCTGGCACGGCGGCGCGCAGTTGAGGTACGATTCGCACATGAGCGTCGCGCGACCGATCAGCGCTGTGATGCGGGTCCCGGCCCTGCCTTCGCGCGATCTCCAGGAATTGTGGTTCGCCACTCGGCGCCGCGACTGGCACACGCTGGTGATGGTGCCTGCCTCGCCGGGCGGCTCGGCGCTCTCGATTGCGAAGGCGCTCGGGGAGGTCGGCGGCTTCATCCGCATGAGCCCGGTGCAGGTGGTGAATGCGGAGGGGATGGACCTGGGCAAGATCGCGGCGCTGGTGCTGGACATGAACGCCGCCGCCACGTCCACCGCATGGACGATGAACGCTCCGCTGGCCCAGGCTCCCGCCGGTTGGGACCCCGGCGCCCGGCTGGATGCGACGATCGTGGCGTTGGAATCGGTCGTATCCAACCCGCTGGCGCTGCCGGTCGCGCTTGCGGCCGATGCCGTGCTGCTGTGCGTCGAGATGGGGAAGTCCGACGTGGAGGGCGCTCGCCACACCATCGAGCTCATCGGACGCGACCGGATCATCGGCAGCGTGCTGCTGCGCGGCTCCTGATCGCGCCCTCCCGGGCGGCGGGCCTCAGCGATCCTTCCAGACCCGCCAGGGCGCCTGGTCGCGCGTCCACATCTCGTCGAGGCCGATCTTGTCCTTGAACGTGTCCATGTTGCGCCAGAAGCCGTCGTAAGGATACGCCAGCACCTGGCGCGCCTTGGCGAGCCGCTCGAACGGCTCCACCACCAGCTCCTCGCCCTCCCGGATGTGCTCGAAGATCTCCCTGCGGAAGACGAAGAAGCCGCCGTTCACGCGCACGCTGGACTGGCTCACCAGGGTGAGCCTGCGCACATGGTGCTCGGAATCGGCGTCGATCACGTGGAAGGTGTGCGGCGCCGGGATGGAGAGGAAGCACGCGATCTTCCCGCGGCTGCGGAAGTACTCCAGGTACGTGTCCAGGTTCAGGTCCGACAGCCCATCCGCGTAGTTGGCGAGGAACTCCTTCTCGCCCTCGAGATGGTGCCGGACGCGCAGCAGCCGCTGCGCGATGTTCGAGCTCGCCCCGGTGTCTACGAAGGTGATGCGCCAGTCGTCGATGTCCCGGCGGAGCAGCTCGATCTGCTTGCCCCCGCGCTCCATCACGAAGTCGTTGGCGAGCGTCTCGTCGTAGTTGCGGAAATACTGCTTGATGGCCGTGCCGCCGTGCCCCAGGCAGAGGATGAAATCCCGGTGCCCGTAGTGCGCGTAGTACTTCATCAGGTGCCAGAGGATCGGGTGGAGCCCGACCTCCACCAGCGGTTTCGGGATCTTCTCCGAGTAATCGCGCAGGCGCATCCCCAGCCCGCCGCAGAACAGCACGACTTTCATCTGCTCCCCCCTGCGCAAGCACTACCACGGAGGGCTCGGCGGCGTAAGCTATCCTCGCGAACGCTATGGAATCGATTGAGGTAGCGGTGGTGGGAGCCGGCGTGATCGGCCTCGCGGTCGCGCGCGCGCTCGCTCGCCGCGGCCGCCGCGTCGCCGTCCTGGAGGCGGAACGCGCCCCGGGAATGCACACCAGCTCGCGCAATTCGGAGGTGATCCACGCCGGCTTCTATTATGAGCCGGGCTCGCTGAAGGCGCGGCTGTGCGTGGAGGGCCGGCGCGCGCTGCTCGAGTACGCCGCTGCCAGGGGCATCCAGCACCGGCTGGTGGGCAAGCTGGTCGTGGCGGTGGACGAGAGCGAGGTCGCCACCCTCGAGTCGTATCGCGCAAAGGGACGGGCGAACGGCGTCGGCGGTCTCGAGCTGCTGCCCGCGTCCGCGGTCCGCTCGCTCGAGCCGGAGGTCCGCTGCGCCGGGGCGCTGTGGAGCCCGGGGACGGGCATCATCGATTCCCATGGCCTCCTCTCCGCGCTGCGCGCGGACGCGGAGGCGGACGGGTCAACGCCGGCGGGCTCTGGGCCCAGGAGCTCGTCCACGCGGTGGAGGGCGCTCTGCCGCCGCCGCCCTCGATGTACGCGCGCGGCCATTACTTCCTGCTCGCCGGCCGCTCGCCGTTCCGCCATCTCGTCTACCCGGTTCCGCCGCCGGGAGGACTGGGGATCCACGTCACGCTGGACCTCGCCGGCCAGACGCGCTTCGGTCCCGACGTCGAGTGGGTGGACCGGGTGGACTACGGGTTCGACGAGTCGCGGGCCGGCGCGTTCGAGAAGGCGATCCGCCGCTACTGGCCCGGGCTGCCCGACGGGGCGCTGCGGCCGGGCTACACCGGCATCCGTCCGAAACTCGGCCGATTGCCGGCGGATTTCGCGATCGAACGGAGCGCGCCCACCCTGGTGAGCCTGTTCGGGATCGAGTCGCCCGGCCTGACTGCGGCGCTCGCCGTCGGCGAGCACGTCGCGGCGCTCCTGTCGTAAGGTACCCGGATGGACCGCTTCCCGAGATCGCGCGAGCTCGCGCGACGCCTTCGCGAGCTCGTGCCCGGCGGCTCGCACACGTACGCGAAGGGCGAGGATCAGTACCCGGCGCCCGGGCCGTCCGTCATCGCGCGCGGAGCGGGGTGCCACGTCTGGGACGCGGACGGGAACGAGTTCATCGAGTACGGCATGGGCCTGCGCGCGGTCACCCTCGGCCATGCGTATCCGCCGGTGGTGGACGCCGTTCGCGAATCGCTTGCGCTCGGCACGAACTACACGCGGCCCGCGGCGATCGAGCTCGAGGCGGCGGAAGCCTTCCTCGGGATGATCGACGGCGCGGAGATGGTCAAGTTCACCAAGGACGGCTCGACCGCCAACACCGCCGCGCTCAAGCTCGCGCGCAAGGCCACGGGCCGGGACAAGGTGGCCATCTGCGCCGACCACCCCTTCTTCTCATACGATGACTGGTTCATCTGCACCACCACCATGGACGGCGGCATCCCGGGCTTCGAGCGGCCGCACACCGTGCGCTTCCGCTACAACGACCTGCGCAGCGCCCGGGAGATGTTCGACGCGAATCCGGGGCAGATCGCGGCGGTGTTCCTGGAGGCGGCCCGATCGGAGGAGCCCGCGGAGGGGTTCCTCTCCGGCCTGCTCTCGCTCTGTCACCGGAACGGCGCGCTCTTGATCCTGGACGAGATGATCACGGGCTTCCGCTGGCACGCGCAGGGGGCGCAGAAGCTGTACGGCATCGTTCCCGACCTCTCCACGTTCGGGAAGGCGCTCGCGAACGGATTCGCCCTCTCCGCGCTCTGCGGAAAGCGCGAGATCATGCGCCTGGGCAGCCGGGAGCGGGCCGGCGACGACGTCTTTTTGCTCTCGACGACACACGGGGCGGAGACTCCGGCGCTGGCGGCGGCGATCAAGACCCTGCAGATCTACCGGAGCGAGCCGGTCATCGAGCACCTGCACCGGCAAGGGGAGCGTCTCGCGGCCGGAGCGCGCGCCGCGGCCCGGCGGCACGGCGTGGAGCGGCAGTTCGAGGTGATCGGCCGGCCCTGCAATCTCATGTTTCTCACCCGGAATGGAGACGGAGCTCAGTCCCAGGCGTTCCGGACCCTCTTCCTGCAAGAGCTCATCCGCCGCCAGGTGATCGCCCCGTCGCTGGTGGTGAGCTACAGCCACTCGGATGCCGACATCGACGCGACCATCGCGGCGGTGGACGGCGCGCTGCAGGTCTACGCGCGGGCCCTGGAAGACGGACCGGAGCGCCACCTCGAGGGGAAGCCCACGCGCACGGTCATGGACCGGCGCTGACCTCGGGCGTGTCGTACAGGTCGACGGCGGCCTGCGAGATGCGCTCGAAGTCCGACCCGCGCAAGAAATCCCCCAGGCTGGTCCCGGTGCAGGAGGAATCGATATTGGCGGCGCCACGCCGCTGCCAGACGTCGTCGATGTGCACGGTGCGGAAGTCGATGCTGAAGCGGGTGACCTCGGTCGTGTTCGGAATGGTCGAATGCAGCTGCGCCCCCGAGAAGAGGATCAAACCCCCCGGGGGAGGCAGCAGGCACACGTAGGGCTCGGTCTCCACCGGCTCCTCCGCCTTCGGTTGCGGCCGGGTATCGGACTTGATCTGCTGCGCGGCGGAGAAGCGGCTCTCGGCGTTCCAGCGGCGGTAGTTGTAGGCTCGCGACCCGTTCTTGAGCGGCTGCTTCCAGTATCGCGGATGGAAGGCCATCGCGTTGCCGGGCTCGAGCCGCCAGATCGGCATCCACCAGTTGATCTGGCACCGAGGCGCCGAGTACCAGGTGTCCCGGTGCGCATGGAACGCGTACGCGATCCCGGTCGTCAGGTAGTGCTGGGGCGCGGCGGTGCGCAGCCGCGGCACGTCAAAATACGTCCGCTCCAGGTCGCATCCCGCTTCGGCGAGCAGGTCGCGCAGGAGCTCCTTGCAGCGCGGGTGATGGATGAAGCGCGGCTTCAGCTCCGCGAGGATCCGGACGTACTCCTCCAAGGGCAACGCCCGGTGCGCCCTCTGCGGAGGATGCGGCGCAAACGCCTCCTCGATCATCGCGGCGGCGAACGCGATCAGCCGGGTCGATGCCGGACCCGGGTTGAGCTGGAACAGCTGCCCCGCGTAGATCGACCGCCGGCGCTCGGGCTCGCCGATGCCCGCATCGAAGCAGACGTGGCTCATGCGCGGCTCATCCTATCGCTTCGAGGAGCCCGTGACGCAGCAGCAGATCCGCCGCTCCGCGGACGGTGGCGAAGGGGAGCCGGGCCCGCTCCGAGACGTCGAGCAGCGAATGCAGTCCGTCCGAGAGGTTGAGCACCCAGAGCATGGCCAGCTGCAGGTCGGGGATGTTCGCGCCGCCCAGCTTTCCATACAGACCGCGCTTGCCGAGCTGGGGCTCGCCGTAGGGCTGCAGGTTGCGGTACCGGCGATTGGAATCGAGGACCTCGAGGATCTGCCTGAGGACCTCGAACGACTCCGCCAGGCGCTCGGGCCGCACGAACGACGGATCGTCCGCGGACGTGTGGTACTCGGGAAACTGCCCGTGCCGCCCGCGCATCAGCGAGCCGACCGGGAGCCGGAACCCAGGCGCGTTGAACTGCCGCTCGTCGTACCCGTAGGGGAAGAAGTCGATCAGCTGGTGCGCCAGGCCGGCGCCCGCCAGCACGTGCGCGGTCGCGCGATCGACCGGCGCAGTGCCCGCGAACGTCCGCTTGTAGGTGAACGGATGCGCGTCGCCGAGGCAGGTGAGGATCAGCCCGTGCCGGATGCGCGCGGCGCGCTCCCGGTTGCGAGCCAGCCAGGTGATG
>WNGJ01006211.1_pt1 | contig 12621 bp, 14 predicted proteins | sample 5400611 | NCBI WGS metagenome assembly WNGJ01 (sample SAMN13153375, study PRJNA577476) | soil metagenome | isolation source: 40 cm soil or saprolite under Garry oak tree replicate 1 | place: USA:California | collected 2016-06-15
GCTCTGGCTGGGCAGCTACACCGCCGTCACGCCCGAGTCGTCATACCGCGCGAGGAGCTTCTGGCGCCACTGCTCGGCCTGGCTGAGCTGGTTGAACGTGAAGATGTGCAGGCCCTCGACCGCGGACTCCGGGGCGGCGAGCGCGCTGCCGACCCGGTCGAGAAGGCGTTCCGGCTGGTAGGCGCCCGGCGTCGAGAGCCGGATGAACGCCGACGAGTGCCCGGCCAGGAACCTGGCCGAGTCGGCCACGCCGATCTTCGTCGCCATCGCCGCCAGCTTGGTCCGCTCAACCGGCCCGGCCAGCCCGACCAGCAGCGGAAGCGTCACGCCGCGGCGGCGAATCCGAGCGATCCACCGGCGCAGGACGGCCGCGTCGAAGCAAAGGTTGCTGACGAGGTAGGTGGCGTGGCGCTGCTTGTCCCACATCGCCTGGATGGTGATGTCGTCGTCGATCTTCGGGTGCGTCTCCGGGTATCCGGTGATGCCGACCCGCGGGAACGGGCTGCCCAGCTCGGTCAGGTGCTCGAGCACGTCGAGCGCGCTGGAGAACTCCCCGGCCGGCGGGTCGGCGTCGCCGGCCGGCACGAACACGTCGTCAACGCCGATCGCCGTCATCCTGCCTACGACCTCGCCGAGGTGCGCTTGGTCGCGCACCTGCCGCGCGGACAGGTGCGGCACCATCCGGTATCCCGCTGCGGCCAGCCGCTCGGTCAGCGCGAGCGTGGGCTCCAGGCCCTTGGTCGGGGACGCCGTGACGGTCACCACCACGTCACGGGGCACGGACTCGAGCACCGCGTCCTCGGCGCTCGGCGTCGGCACGACCTCGTACCGCGCCTTGTGCAGCAATGGCGCGATGTGGCGCAGCCCAGACCCCGGCACGCGAAGTCCAGTCCCCATCAGGCGTATCGCGCCGGGGCTCACGACCGCGCCCGTGGGGCTCGTGTGAAAGCTGAGGCTGCTATGGCTGGTGCGAATTCCCGGCTCGCGGCGCCCGCGCCGGGGCCGGTGAGGAGCGACTCGAGTTCGCGTTCCAGGCGGGCGGTGCCGACGTCGAGAACCGTGAGCGGCAGGCCGAACATCGCCGCCACCTCCTCGGCCTGGCCGGCCAGTCCAGGTTCGGGCGACTGCGCGAGCCACGCCACGCGCCGGTAGTGCCCGAAGTAGTCCGGCCACAGCTCGGGGTGCCGGTCCAGGCCGAGCGGCACGAGCACCGAGTACCGGAAGCTGCGCACCAGGAAGTCGGTCAGCAGGTACGTGCCCGGCTCGGCCTCCAGCGCCGCCCGGATCCGGTCCGGCCCGGCTAGCACGTCGTAGCAGTGCAGCCCGGGCAGCCGGGCCAGGCCGAGGCGGTCGCACAGCCCGTCAAGTTCTCCGTACGTCCCGCAGTCGGCGTAGCCGAGCACGACCCGCTTGCCGGCCGCCCGGAGGTCCAGCGCGAGCCGCTCGGCCGCCGGGGCGATCTGCCGCGGCGAGTTGTGCAGCATCGAGGGCAGGCACACGATCTCGACGTCCCAGCCGCGCCGTCCCGCGATCTCCCGCAGGTGCCCGCCGAGCGCCCCGCACGCGATCACCGCGACCGGCCGCCCCCGGGCATCGTCGGCGCCGCCGCCGTCACCGCGGGAACTGCAACTGCTCGACGAACCTGTCGTTGAAGTCAGCCCGGTCGGAGAGCTCGACATACCTCACCTCCTCGAGCAGCGCCAGCGCGGCGGCCCGCTCGCGGACCGACAGCAGCGCCATCTTCGCGCCCTCGCCGGCCACGTTCCCGGCGCTGACGACCCGCAGCGCGGGGAGTTTCGGCACCAGCCCGAGGCTGATCGCGCTGGCCGGCGACAGGTAGCTGCCGAACGACCCGGCGAGCAGCACCTGCTGCACGTCGGCGGCGGTCAGCCGGGCCTCTTCCAGCAGGACGTTCCAGCCGGACGCGATCGCGGCCTTGGCGAACTGGAGTTCCCGGACGTCTCGTTGCGTCAGGAAGATAGAGGCCGCCACGTGGCCCGGCTCGCCGCGCCAGTGCAGCACGAAGACGCGCTCCTCGCCGAGCATGGTGAGCCTGGCCGCCAGGCCGGGCGCCACCCGCGCCGCGACCTCGTCGGGCACGAATCGCCCGGAATGGTCGAGCAGGCCCGCGGCGATCAGGCTCGCCACGGCGTCCACCAGCCCCGAGCCGCACAGTCCTTGCGGCGCGCAGTCGCCGATTATCTGCAACGAAACCCCGTCGGCGGCTCCCGTCGGGCCGGCCGGTGCCGCCGGGCCGCCGGTCCCCGGGTCGAGCGCGACGCCCTCGATCGCGCCGTCGGCGGCCCGCATCCCGCACCGGATCGCCGCCCCTTCGAACGCCGGCCCGGCCGGGGCCGCGGTCGCGAGCAGCCAGTCCCGGCTGCCGAGCACGATCTCGCAGTTCGTGCCGATGTCGATGAACAGGCGGGTCCTGGCGTCCCGGTTCATCCCCGAGGCGAGCAGCCCGGCGGTGATGTCACCGCCCACGTAGGCGCCGAACGCCGGGAACACGACGGCCCGCGCCCTGGGATGCACGGCCAGGCCGAGGTCGGCCGCGAGGATCTCGGGCAGCAGCCGGGCCGACAGGATGAACGGCGCGACGCCGAGCGGCTCAGGGTCGATGCCGAGCGCCAGGTGCGTCATCGTCGCGTTCCCGGCCAGGGCGACCTCGTACACGTCGAGCGGGTCGACGTCCGCGGCGTCGCAGACCTCGCCGGCCAGGTCACCGAGCGAGGAGTGCGCGAGCTCGGTCAGCCGGTCCAGGTTGGCCGGCTCCATCATCACCGCGCTGATCCGGCTGATCACGTCGGCGCCGAACGGCTGCTGCTTGCTGAGCATCGAGGCGACCGCCATCGGCGTTCCGGTGGACAGGTCGAGCAGCGTCGCGACCACGGTCGTGGTGCCGAGGTCGAACGCGATCCCGTACCGGCTGCCGGTGGTGTCGCCCGGCTGGACCTCGATCAGGACCTCGTCGACGACCACGGCTGTCACCTTGTAGTCGGCGGCGCGCAGCACCCGGCCGACCGAGCGCAGCACCGGCAGGTCCACCCGCGGCTCGAGGTCGTCGATCCCGTCGAGAACCCGCTCGATGTCGCTGCGCTGGTCGGACAGCGACGGCTCGTCGAGCTCGAGGTAGCGCTTCTGCACCGCGGGCCGCAGGATCACCTGCCGTCCGACCCCGACGGTGGCGGCCTTGGGCCGGGTGGTCAGCGGCGGGACCTCGATCCGCAGGTCGCTGGTCGCCTCGGCCCGGCAGGCGAGCCGCCAGCCGTCGCGAAGCTCGTCCGGCGTGAACGCCCGCGCGTCCAGGCTGGACGCCGGGACCGAGCCGTCGGCGATCCTGACCTTGCACTTCTTGCACGTGCCGTGGCCGCCGCAGGTGGAGTCGATCGCGATGCCGTTCCAGCTCGCCGCGTCGAACACGGTGACCCCGGCGGGAACCCTGACCTTGCTTCCGCTGGTGACGAAGACCAGGTCAACGCGCGGCGTCAGCGCCGCTCCCGGCTCGGCCAGATCGGCGGACGTCATCGCTGTCACGGGGTCGCCGCGGCGGCCGCGGCGGCGCGGTGCGCGGCGATCCAGGTCGCGCCCCACTCGTCCCGGTTCAGCAGCACGTCGCAGGCCTGCGCCGCGCGGACCAGCCCGGGCGACCTGGCGTCCATGATCGCGCTGGTCAGGCCGGCTCTGCTGGCCATCGGCAGGAAGGCGGCGACCAGCGTGGCGCGGTCCGGCATCCCGAACGACACGTTGGAGGCGCCCAGCGTGGTGTTGACGCCGAACTCGGACCGCAGCAGCTCCAGCGTCTCCAGCGTCCTGACCACGACGGAGGTGTCGGCGCCGATCGGCATCGCCAGCGGGTCGATCAGCACGTCCTGCAGGGGGATGCCGTACCGCCCGGTCGCCGTGTCGATGATCTTGCGGGCCAGCTCGAGCCGCCGCCGCGGGTCCTCGGGGATCTCCTCCTCGTCGTTGGGCAGCCCGATCACCGCGGCGCCGTGCCGCGCGACCAGCGGGAGGATCGCCTCCAGCCGCTCGTCTTCGGCGGTCACCGAGTTGACCAGGGCCTTGCCCTCGTAGGTGGCCAGGCCCGCGTCGAGCACCTCGATGATCGAGGAGTCCAGGCACAGCGGCAGGTCGGTCAGGGACTGTATGAGCTTGATCGCGTTCACCATCAGCTCGGTCTCGTCGGCCAGCGGCGCGCCCATGTTCACGTCGAGGACCATCGCGCCGCCGGCAACCTGCTGCGCCACGTCGATCTCGACCCTGGACAGGTCACCGCGGCGAAGCTGGTCCTGGAACAGCTTGCGCCCGGTCGGGTTGATCCGCTCGCCGATGACGCAGAACGGCCGCCCCGCCCCGATGGTGACCTCTTTGCTCGCCGAGCGGAGCACGGTGTCCATCGCTGGTCCCGTCCGGCTCAGGCCGGCAGCCTGGCGCCGCGGCGCTCGGCGATAAGCTGCTTGGCCCTGACCACGGCGGCGGAGGCATCCGCGGCGTAGCCGTCGGCGCCGACCACGTCGGCGTACTCCTGGGTGACCGGCGCCCCGCCGACCATCACTTTCACCTTGTCCCGCAGCCCGGCCTTGGTCAGCGCGTTGATGTTGGCCTTGAACATCGGCATCGTCGTGGTCAGGAACGCCGAGAAGCCGACGATGTCGGGCTCGTGCTCGACGACCGCGGCGACGAACTTCTCCGGCGCGACCTGCACGCCGAGGTCGATCACCTGGAACCCGGCGCCCTCGAACATGATGTTCACCAGGTTCTTGCCGATGTCGTGCACGTCGCCCTTGACCGTGCCCATCACGACCGTGCCGATCGACTGCGCGCCGGTCTCGGCCAGCAGCGGCCTGAGCACCTCGAGCGCCCCCGCCATCGCCTTGCCGGCGATCAGCATCTCGGGGACGAAGAAGTCGCCGCGCTCGAACCGGGCGCCGACCTCCTCGAGCGAGGGGATCAGCGCCTCGTACAGCAGCGTCTCCGGGCCCAGGCCCGCGGCGAGCCCCGCGTTGGTGAACTCGAGCACGGCGGGGGCGTTCCCGACCAGGGTCAGGTCATATAGCTGGCGGAGCAGCTCCTCGTTGGTCATCGGGCACCTTCTGCTTCGGCTGGCTGCTTGCTTGGGCTGCTTGCTTGGGCTGGCTGCTCGGCTGGGTCTAATCGGCTGGGTCTAATCGGCTGGGTCTAACGCGGCTGTCGTGGTGCGGCCCAGGTCGGCTCCGGCCGCTCCGGCCGGGCCGCCGAGGGTGGCGGACAGGGCAACGGCGGTCGCCGTGCACTTGGCGGCGGTGCCGGGAACCAGGTCGGCGGTCAGCCGCGCGGCCGGCGCCGAGACCGAGATGGCGGCGATGGCCGTCCGCCCGCCGGCGAAGACCGGGGCGGCGACGGCGACCAGGCCGGGTTCGAGTTCCTCGTCGGTCACCGCGTAACCGCGGTCGCGGACCGCCGCGAGTTCCGCGTCGAGCGCGGCGAAGCTGGTAATCGTGCGCGCCGTGCGCGCCTCGTACGGCTCGCCCGGCATGGTCGCCGCGCCGAAGGCGAGCAGAACCTTGCCGAGCGCCGAGCAGTGCAGCGGCACCGACAGGCCAACCCAGTTGGTGCCGCCGATCAGGTATCTGCTGTCCACCTGGGCGATCTGCTCGACCTTGATGTCGATGGCCGCACCGCCGCCCCCGGCGGCCCCGCGTGCACCGCCGCTTCCGGCGGCCCCGCGTGCACCGCCCCCGCCCGCGGCGGCCCGGCGTGCACCGCCGCCTCCGGCGGCACCGCCCGCGCCGCCCCCGCCTGCGCGGGCGATGCCGCCCGGCTGGCCCCCGTCGGCACCACTGCCGACCCGGGGGGACGACCCCCCGTAACCGCCCGCGGCGACGGCGATGCCGAGATTGATGGTCTCTCCGGTCTGGCCGCCGAGCCTGGCCATGAACGGCTGCGCCACCGCGACCAGGTGGGCCCCGGCCGTCCCGCGCCAGGCGTACCTCACGAACAGCTCGCCCGGCCAGAACCGCCCGTCGTCGTCCCGGCGGACAAGCTGATGCCGCTCGAGCGCCATCAGCAGCCGCGACGTCGTCGACTTGGCCAGGCCGCAGGCAGCGGTCAGCTCGGTGAAGCTGACGGGCTCGCTGCCATGCACGACCTGGGCCAGCAGCATGGCCGCCCGGTCGATGGCCTGAGTCCCGTTCGGGCTGCTCACGGGATCCGTCCGATCCTCTCGGTGCAGTTCCATATTCCGGAACGTAGTTCTACTATGTGATCCTAGATTTCCCGGCCATAACGGTCAAGACTGTCCCTTGTAAAGTCCGTCCGGGGACTGCCCGCGCGTCCCCGAACCAGGTCCGTGCCCGAACCCGACCCGTACCCGAACGAGGTGGCCATGTTCCGCAACCGGATGCCGCGCTACGAGATCCTGTCCCCGGACGCGGTCGCCGTCCTCGACCAGGGCTGGCGGCGGATCGTGACCGAGATCGGGATCCAGTTCGCCAAGCCGGAGGCCACGGAGCTGTTCCGCAAGGCCGGCCAGTCCGTCGACGGCGAGGTTGTCAAGCTGGACCCGGACTTCGTGATCGAGCAGGTCGCTAAGGCGCCCCCCGAGTTCGACGTCCAGGCGCGCAACCCGGCCAACAACGTGCACATCGGCGGGGACCAGATGGCGTTCGGCGCCGTCTACGGTTCGCCGTTCGTGCGCGAGGGCGACGTCCGCAGGGACGCCTCGCTCGACGACTTCCGCCGGCTCGCCATGCTGGCCCAGTCGTTCGAGCAGCTCGACTCGGCCGGCGGCGTGATCTGCGAGCCCAACGACGCGCCGCTGGACTCCCGGCACCTGGACATGATCTACGCGCTGCAGACGCTGACCGACAAGATCTACATGGGCAACGTCGTCTCCGGGCCGAACGCCGCCGACACGATCAAGATGACGGAGATCTTGTTCGGCAGCCGGGCGGCGATCGAGGCCACGCCGGCGACGATCTCGCTGATCAACTGCAACTCGCCGCTGCGCTGGGACGACCGGATGCTGGACGCGCAGTTCGAGTACTGCGCCGCCAACCAGCCGGTCGTGCTGACCCCGTTCCTGCTGATGGGCGCGATGTCGCCGGTGTCGATTCCGGCCGCACTGGCACAGCAGCTCGCCGAGGCGCTGTCCGGCATCGCGCTGGCCCAGCTCATCAGGCCGGGCTGCCCGGTCATCTTCGGCTCGTTCCTGTCCAACATCGACATGCAGTCGGGCTCGCCCAGCTTCGGCACGCCGGAGTCGGCGATCGGCCTGCTCTGCACCGGCCAGCTCGCCCGCCATTACGGGCTGCCGTTCCGCACCGGGGGCGGGCTGACCTCCAGCCAGACCTGCGACGCCCAGGCCGCGTACGAGTCGCTGATGACCATGCTGCCGACGTTCCTAGCCGGGACAAACTGGGTGATGCACGCGGCCGGCTGGCTGGAGGGCGGGCTGGTCTCGTGCTACGAGAAGTTCATCGTCGACATCGAGCTGCTGCGGATGCTCCGGGTGCAGTTCACGCCGCTGGAGATCGACGAGGCATCGCTGGCGTTCGGCGCGCACGAAGAGGTCGGGCACGGCGGGCACTTCCTGGGCGCGCAGCACACGATGGAGCGGTTCAGGGAGTGCTTCTACCGGCCGCTGCTCTCGTCGACGGCGAACTACGAGCGGTGGCTCAAGCTGGGCGGCAAGGACGCGACCGCGCGGGCCTCGGAGGTCGCCGCGAAGACGCTCGATCAGTACGTGCAGCCGCCGATGGATGATGCGGTGCGCGCGGAACTGGAGGAGTTCGTGGTGCGGCGCCGGGCGGAGCTGGGGGACTGACTCCGAGCACCACGACTCGCCGAAACCGAGCTGCGACCTGGTCTCGGTCCGAGCATCAGCGGCACGGCAGCAGCCGGAAATGCAGTTGGCCGGTGCTGGCTGGCCCTTGTAGCGTGATCGGGTGTTTACCCAGCCAGCGGATCTTCCTGAGGCCTTGCTCAGCGACGCGCTGTCCGACGGCTGGGGATTCCGGCCGGCTTCGCTGAGCTATCAGGCGGTCGGCTTCGGCAGCCATCACTGGCTGGCCGTTGACTCGGGCGGGGTGGAATTGTTCGCCACCGTTGATGACCTGAGCGAGAAGCTCCGCGACAACGACGACACCGCCAGCGCCGTGTTCGGCCGGCTGGATCAGGCATTCGAGTCGGCGCTGTCGCTGCGGCGTGACGCTGGCCTGGACTTCGTCGTCGCACCGCTGCCTGCCGTCGGCGGGCGAGTGCTGCGCAGGCTGACCGGCCGCTACTCGCTGGTGGTCCATCCGTACCTGGCTGCCAGCCCCAGCGGCCCGGACGGCGAGTTCGAGTCAAGCGCCGACCGGCATGCCGTGCTGGCCATGCTGGTCCGGCTGCACAGCGCGAAAGCGACCCCGCCGCCGGCCGATGATTTCGCGATTCCTGGCCGTGCCGCGCTGCTGGCGGCCATGCGCAGTACCGGCGAGCCGTGGCAGGCCGGGCCGTACGGGACCCGAAGCAGGGACCTGCTGGCACGTCACGCCGCGGATCTGGGTGCGCTGCTGGCCGCCTTCGACGAGATGGCCGGCCGGGTCCGCGCCAGAGGCGACCGGATGGTCATCACCCACGGCGGGCCAGACGCGGGCAACGTGCTGAGGACACCGGCCGGCTCCGTCTTGGTGGACTGGGAGTCCGCGCTGCTGGCACCGCCCGAACGTGACCTGTGGGCGCTGGCGGAGTCCGATCCCGGCGTGCTGGATGCCTACAGCGCCGCGACCGGTACTGCCATCGACACCGACGCCCTGGCGTTGCACCGCATGTGGTACGACCTGGCCGAGATCTCCCTTTACGTCCGCTGGTTCCGGAGCGGCCACGACGACACGGCCGATGCCGCCGAGGGCTGGCAGAACCTGCAGTATTACCTGCGGCCCGCGCAGCGCTGGCCGGACCTGCTGGCTCGTCCGGCCGCAGGCACCACCTAGCCTGGTCCGGTTCGTCCGGCGCAGATCCCGCGGCGGCAAGCGAGCCGTCATCACCAGCTTGGGCTACCGCTGGCCGTAGGGGCGTGCGCCGGGCCGGCGCCGGGTGGCGCGCAGGTGCCGGCGCCGGGTGGCGCGCAGGTGCCGACGCCGGGCGGCGCGCAGGTGCCGGCGCCCGCGGCCCGAGATCGGCTGAGCGAGGTGGTCTCGGAGGGGGTGAGTGGCGTTCGGTCCAGTGATGCGGCCCAGATGGATCCGGGGATTCATCCGGTTACCCCAGATGAATCCCCGGATCGATCCGGCCGGGCTGGCGGTGGGCAGGCGGCGCAGGGTCTGGACGATCAGTCCGGCGGTGCGCAGCCTGACCGGTTATGACACCAGGTCGTCGAAGTCGCCGTCCCTGGCACCGTTGATGAACGCGTCGATCTCCGCCCTGGTGTAGATGAGCGCGGGGCCGCTCGGGTGCCGCGAGTTGCGGACTGCGATCGCGCCTCCCGGCAGGTCGGCAAGCTCAACGCAGTTTCCCTGCGAGTTGCTGCGGCGGCTCTTCCGCCAGATGGCACCGTGGAGGTCGCTGGCGGGCATCCCGTTGCGGGTGTTTTCCATCGTGGTTCCTCATTCCTTCACCAGTCCGCCCAGGGCGGTCCTGGCGCCTTTCCGCGGACGTGGAGTCATCGCATCCTAGCGTGATGCACGTGCATAAGCACGGGCATTTGCGAGAGCGCTAGCACGCTCGTCTGCACGTACGGTAGCGCTGTGCGACTGACGGCGGCTCGGTGCCACCTCCTGAGGCTTGGGCATCACCGTCGTGACCTGGCCGGGCACTCACGGCGCTGAAGCAGCGCGCGCTGCCCCGCCGTCGGCCGGGACGGCGGTTGCGAGTGCTCAGAACGCCCGGCGTGGCGGGCCCGGAGAGCATGATCCCGCCAGCTCGCTGGTCGGCTGTGCGTTAAAAGTCGTCGCGGATGCCCGCCAGGATGGCGGGGGTGCGGTCGGGCGGTTCTGCCTGGGTGCACAGGCGTTCCATGGTCTGCAGGTATTGGTCGACGTCGCTGCGCTTGTCCAGGTAGATGGCGCTGGTGAGGTGCTCAAGGTAAACCACGTCGGGCAGGTCCGGCTCGGGGAAGCGCAAGATCGAGTAGGCGCCGAACTCGGCCGCGTGACCGCCGAACCGGAACGGCATGACCTGCACGATGACGTTGCTGAGCCGGACTTTCTCGATCATCGCCTGCAACTGGGCGCGCATGACCATGGTGCCCCCCAGTGGCCGCCGCAGGGCCGCCTCGTCGATCACGGCCCATAGCTGTGGCGGGCCGGGCCGGGTGAGCACCTCCTGGCGGGCCATCCGCATGGCGACCCTGCGCTCGATTTCGGCAGCCGGGCAGTCCGGGTCGCCGGCGGTGATCACCGCCCCGGCGTAGCCGGGTGTCTGCAGCAGGCCGGGCACGAACTGGACCTCATACGTGCGCACTATGCTGGCCGCCTCCTCCAGCCCGAGATAGGGCTGAAACCAGTCCGCGAGCACGTCGCCGTAGCGGTGCCACCAGCCGGGAACGTTGGCCGCACTAGCCAGGGCCAGCAGCGGCGCCCGCTCGGCCTCGTCGATGACCTGGTAGAGGGTGAGCAGGTCGGCAACATCGCGTCCCTTGAACGGCACCCGGCCAAGTTCCATCCGGCTGATCTTCGACTCCGATGCCCGGATGGTGTAACCGGCCTGATCGCGGGTGATCTTCCGGGCCTCCCGCAGCCTGCGAAGCTGCGACCCCAGCAGGATGCGCCGCACGGTCGGCCCGCCTCCCGGTGGCGCTTCGCTCGTCACCGCTTCCCCTCCCGCCGGCTATCCGGTCCTGATTGTGCCACTTCCCCCCTTACATCGGCGACCCCCCGCGATATGATGCACGTGCATGTGCGCTGGCATATGGTCTGTGCAAATGGTTCTGCATGGCGGGTGAAGGGCCAGGACCGCGGCCTTGCGCCAGGGGAGGGGGCATCGTGGCGAATCCATCCGCCAGGCTCTGGGCGGGCTCGAGCGTCGCGCCCGCCCGACACCAGCCCAGCGGCGCCAGCGTCGCATCCCTTCCGCTGTGCCCGGCACCCGGCTCCGCCCGGGCCGCGCGCGACTTCACGGCCGCGGTTTTGCGCACCTGGGGCCTGGGCGGCGTACTGCCCGATGCCCGGCTGGTGGTCTCCGAGCTAGTCACCAACGCCCTGCGGCACGGCCTCGCCGATATCGTGCTCCCTGCGCCCGCCACCCGCCGCGCCCCGCCCATCCGGCTGCGGTTGCTGCGCCACGTCGCCGAACTGCGCTGCGAGGTCACCGACCCCAGCGACATCATGCCAGCCTGCCTCGCCCCCGACGATGATGCCGAGATCGGCCGCGGCCTGTGCCTCATCGCCGCCCTCAGCCACCAGTGGGGCGCCATCCCGCTGCCCGCCGGAGGCAAATGCGTCTGGGCCGACCTCCGCCTCCCGCCGTGACTCGGACGTGACCCCATCGTGACCTGCCGGTATCAATGCTGGACTTCAAGCAGCCCATCGCGATCACGCTGCTCATGATCCTTATGCTCATCGACAACCCGTACGACGTTGTCGCCCGGCTTCTGGACGCGGCGCCGTCGGGCAGCTAGCTGGTGATCTCCCATCCGGCCAAGGATGTAAACCCCGGGCCGATATCGGAAGCCTACGAACGGCTGAACGAGCGGATGGGCAACACCCAGGGCACCCCGCGGACCCACGCGGAGGTCGCCGCCTTCTTCGACGGTCTGGAGATGGTGCCACCCGGGCTGGTCCAGCTCCGCCGGTGGCGGCCCGACACGCAGGACGCAGACCTGAGCTACGAGATACCGGCATACTGCGGGATCGGCCGCAAGCCGTAGCCTGGGCCCGCGCCCGGAGCGGCACCCCGGCCGCGACCAGCGAGCCAGCCGCGGGCTCAGTGCCGGACCGCCCGCGATGATCGCGTCAGGGAGCCGTCACGGGCGCGGGGAAGGCGCGAGTTTGGTGTGCGGCTGAGGAGTGCGTGAGACTTGCGACCTGACCGTCGGCGATGAGGCGGTGGTAGCCAGTCTGCCAATCGGGGAGGCCGGGGCTGCTTTGCTCCCAGTCGGCGAACGTCGCCTCGTCGCACCAGTCGTCCAGGCGAGACATCGTGGTCCGGTGCGGTTCGCTGCCGACGAAGGCCTGCATCGGGCCGCGTGCGCGCCAGGAGGTGCGTGTCCAGAACACGTTGTTCGCGTCGGCGAGAACATCTGCGCCTAGGTTGCCGTCGGAGTTTTTCGCCTGCTCGGTCACAGCGACGGCCGCGGCGAAGAACTCGTCGAACAATGCCGGGTCACTCAGCCGGAGCCGGGTCACGACGATAGTGGGCATCAGACCTCCCGCAAGGCTGGCTGGCAGGCGTGAACGATCCTTCCACCGGCCGGGCGTTTCGCCATCTACAGGATGCCGCCTCAGCTACCCGTATGTGGGATGCTGCGGCCAGCCAGGCGGGGAATCTTCCCAGTCCTCCTGGCGTCCATACGGGGTGAGGTCGAGGATGTTGTTGACGAACAGCAGCCGGTCCACGCCGCGAGCGGTGGTGCAGTAGGTCCGGTAGACATCCTCGCCATCGCGCAGGAACACGCTGAGCATGAAGCCGCCGTCCGCGCCGCAGTCGCCGGCGAACGTT
>WNGJ01016550.1_pt1 | contig 12620 bp, 10 predicted proteins | sample 5400611 | NCBI WGS metagenome assembly WNGJ01 (sample SAMN13153375, study PRJNA577476) | soil metagenome | isolation source: 40 cm soil or saprolite under Garry oak tree replicate 1 | place: USA:California | collected 2016-06-15
TCCGCTCCAGCATCGCGTTGACGTTATCGGCGAGGCGGTCGAGTTCGTCGCCCGTGCCTGCAACCGGCAAGCGCCCGGAAAGGTCCCCTGCCATAATCGTCTGTGCCGTCCCGGTCATGGCGTCGATGCGGCTGAGCACGCGGCGGCTGACGAAGAATCCGCCAACCAGCCCGAGCACGATGACCAGCGCCAGCGACCATTGACCGGCATTGACGATGATGCCGAACAAGCGTTCGCGTTCGTCGAGATCGCGGCCGACCAAGAGATGAAAGCCGCCCGCAAGCTGCACCACCCGCACCAGCGCACGATGGTTAGCGCCTTCGGGCGATTCCAAGCGACGATAATTCGTTTCCAGCCATCCCGGACGATCGAGCACGCCCGGCTCCAGCGAACCGACGTTGCCGGCAAGCCCCTCTCCGCTCGGCGTCGTGACCAGATATAGGCTCGATCCCGGACGGCGCGAGCGCAGATCGACGACCGTCACCAAACGCCGTAGGCCGCCTTGTCCGTATTGCTCCGAGAGTCCGTTGACCTCACCATTGACGGTGGCAGTGATCTGGTCCGTGATCAGCCGGCGCGTATTGAGGGCAAAGTAACCGAGCAGCGATGCCGCGAACAAAACGAAGATGCCGAGATAAACGAGCGTCAGCTTGAACGCCGTTGTGCGGATGAGTTTGCCGAGTGCGGTCACGTTACTTGATCTCGGCTTCAGAGAAATCGTCTTCCCAAAACTCGAGCGATGCTCGCTTACCGCTCTGCTGGTTGGCGGCCTCGGCACGGCGCAGCTCGACGCGGCGAATCTTGCCCGAAATCGTTTTAGGCAATTCAGAAAATTCGAGCCGGCGTACGCGTTTGAACGGCGCGAGCGTGGCGCGACAATGCCGGAAGATGGACAATGCAGTCGCCCGATCCGGGGCATGCCCTGATGTGAGCGCAAGAAACGCCTTCGGCACTGCAAGCCGCATCGGATCGGGCGACGGCACCACTGCGGCCTCGGCCACGGCAGGATGCTCGATCAAGACGCTTTCGAGCTCGAATGGGCTGATCCGGTAATCGGAAGATTTGAAAACGTCGTCGGCGCGGCCGATATAGGTCAGGTAGCCGTCTTCATCGACGGCGGCGACATCGCCGGTGTGATAAACCTCATCAGCAGCCCCTGCCGCTGAATTGCTATCCTGATCCTGATAGCCCTGCATCAATCCGGTCGGCCGCGGCCGCAAAGTGAGGCAGATTTCCCCCTCCTTGACGGGCGCACCGTTCGGACTGCGAAGCGCGACGCGATAGCCGGGCAGCGGCCGGCCCATCGAGCCGGCCTTTACTTTTTGGCTCGGTGTATTGCCGACCAAGCCTGTCGTCTCAGTCTGTCCGTAGCCATCGCGGATGGTGATGCCCCAGGCACTCTTGACCCGCTCGATCACCTCAGGATTGAGCGGTTCGCCGGCGCTGATCAGTTCTTTGATGTGGACCGGCCAGGCGGACAGATCTTCCTGAATCAATATCCGCCACACTGTCGGTGGCGCGCAAAATGTTGTGACGCCACAGCGCACAATCGCATCGAGAAGGCCGCGCGCGTTAAAGCGCCGCTGATTGAAAATAAACACCGCGGCTTGGGCGTTCCACGGCGCGAAGAAACAGCTCCATGCATGTTTAGCCCAGCCCGGCGAAGAAATATTGAGATGCAGATCGCCCGGACGAAGCCCGAGCCAGTACATTGTCGACAAATGCCCGACGGGGTAGCTCTGATGACTGTGCAATACGAGTTTCGGCCGTGCCGTCGTTCCGGAGGTGAAATAAAGCAGAAGGGGATCATTCGCCCGCGTTTCGCCGTCAGGAGTAAAGCGCGTCGACGCAGCGTAGCCCTTTTCGAACGAAGTCCAGCCGTCCAACTCCTCGCCGACAACGATCCGCGTATAATCGCCTGGCAAGTCGGCGAATTTCGCTGCCGCTTCCGCATTGGCGATGACGTGTCGAACCTGCCCGCGCGCGAAGCGATCGCTAAGATCGTTGCGCGTCAACAACGTGGTTGCTGGAACGATCACGGCGCCAAGCTTCATCGCGGCCAGCATGCATTCCCAGAGCGGCGCGACATTGCCGAGCATGAGAAGTATGCGATCGCCACGGCGTACACCGATTTCGCGCAGTGCATTGGTGATCTGGTTCGACCGCTCGCTTAAAGCCGCGAACGACAGCTTGGTTTCGCTGCCGTCCTCATCCACGAGCCACAGTGCCGGCTGCGCGTTATCACGCGCAATGGCGTCGAAGTAATCGAGTGCCCAATTGAACCGATCAAGTTTGGGCCATTCGAAATCCCGATACGCAGTTGCGTAATCTTCACGATGCTGCAGCAAGAAATCGCGCGCCGAGACGAACGGAGCGGCAGGATTTGAACTTAGTTGGTTTGCTTTGTCGCCGCCCATTGTGGATCCCCGGTCCTCTTGCCACGCATCGGGTGCATCGCTCAGCGCGCGCCATCGCGAATCATATAACCGGCGCCGCGTATGGTGTGCAGCAGCGGCTGTGCGAACCCTTTGTCGATCTTAGATCGCAATCGCGAAATGTGCACGTCGATCACGTTGGTCTGCGGATCGAAATGATAATCCCAGACGTTTTCCAATAACATCGTGCGGGTGACGACCTGGCCGGCATGCCGCATCAGATATTCGAGCAAGCGAAACTCGCGCGGCTGCAGTTGCACCTCCTGCCCAGCGCGACTGACTTCGTGCGACAAGCGGTTCAATTCCAGGTCGCCCACGCGGTAAACTGTTTCCTCGCCACGGCTGCCGCGGCGGCGCGCCAGCGCCTCGACGCGTGCCAACAGCTCCGAAAAGGCATAGGGCTTCGCCAGATAATCGTCGCCGCCACTACGCAACCCCTTGACTCGATCGTCGACCTGACCGAGCGCAGAGAGGATCAGAACCGGGGTCTCAACGGACTTGTCGCGCAGCGCGCCAATGACAGAAAGGCCATCGCGCTTCGGCAACATGCGATCGACGATCAGCACGTCGTAGTCGCCGTCAAGCGCAAGCTGCAGGCCGTCTTCGCCGTCGCCGGCATGATCGGCAATATGACCCGCTTCGCGGAACGCCTTCACCAGGTAGTCGGCCGCGTCGCGGTCATCCTCAATGATGAGAAGATGCATGGTTCGTTGTGTGTCGCCGCATTTTAAAGATCGGCGCGCAAAACGCGTGCCATGATGATAATCCTCCCGCCGCTATACAATAGCGAGGGGGTGGCGAGCCGCAGCCCGCCACCCCCCTTACCACTCTGCCTCCGGCGGGGGCGACGCATGCCGGTGGGCAGAGTCGGGGTAAGCGGGGACGGATCTTGCGACCCGTCCCCAGGGTACGCCCGCCAGCGGGGGCGACGGATGCCGGCGGATGCCCCTTTTGCTGAGAGCCCGGTTCGCTCGGACGAGCAGAATCAGACTCCATCATTCATTGGAGCATGACCTAACAAGGCGATCATGCTTCAGGCGTTGCCGAGCGGCAGCGCGACGAATTTTGTGCCCTCGTTGGACTTCACTCTGAACAACACAGTGTGCTTGCCCTCACCACGCGCCTCGGCTAGGCTTTTGCGAACGTCCGCTGGCGTCGAAACAGGCTTGCCACCCACTTCCAAAATGACATCGCCAATTTGGAAGCCGTGTTCGGCGGCAACGCCGCCGGCACTGACTGCAGTCACGGCAACCCCGGCGCCGCCGGCGCCAGAAACCTTGGCGGCAGGCGCAAGCGTGAAGCCCAGATTGGGCATATCGCTATCCGGCACCTCACGCTGATCCCGCTGATTCTGCTCGTTCGAGGCTTGTTTATCGTTCGGCAAGGTGCCGAGCGTCAGCGACACCGTTTTGCTTTCCCCGCTGTGGGTCACGCCGAGCTTGACAGTCGTGCCAGGAGTCATCGTGCCGATCTTACGGGCAAGTTCGCGTGGATCATGGACCGGGGCGTCGTTCAGCGACGTGATGACGTCACCGCTCTGAATGCCGGCTTTGGCGGCTGGACTGTCTTTTTGCGGCTCGGACACCAAGGCGCCGGTCGCCTGTTTCAGTCCCAAGCTGTCTGCAATATCCGGCGTCACCGCCTGAATCTGCACGCCGATCCAGCCGCGCGTGACGGTGCCCTTGTCGCGCAACTGCGCGACAACGCTCTTGACGGTATCGGCTGGAATAGCGAAAGCGATGCCGACCGAACCGCCTGACGGCGAAAAGATCGCGGTATTAACCCCGATGACATTGCCGTCGACGTCAAAAGTCGGACCGCCGGAATTGCCCTTGTTCACCGGCGCGTCGATTTGAACGAAATCGTCATAAGGGCCTGCCCCGATATCGCGACCGCGCGCCGATACGATGCCGGCCGTAACGGTGCCGCCGAGACCGAACGGATTACCGACCGCGAGAACCCAATCGCCGACCCGCGGCGAACTCTCCGCGAGTTTCACGAACGGGAAATTGTCGCCATCGACTTTGATCAGCGCGAGATCGGTCCGCGAATCGCTGCCGATCACCTTTGCGGTATAAGTCTTGCCATCATCGGTGGTGACCTGAACGTTCTCCGCATTCTGCACGACGTGATTGTTTGTTACGGCATAGCCGTCGCGGGAAATGAAAAAGCCCGAGCCTTGACCGGTGATCTGTTCATGGCCTCTCGGTGTGTTCGGCGAGCCAAAACGCTTGAAGAAACGCTCGAACGGTGAGCCACGGAAACGGCAGATCGTCTTCGCTCAGGCTCGATTCCGCCGGACGATCGATCTTGACGCGGACTGAAATCACGGCCGGCTTCACCTTCTCGACGATGTCGGCAAAACCGACCGGCCGTTGCGGCAGCTGCTGGACCTTCTCAGTCAAATTCTGTGCTTGCGCCGCGCCGGCAAGGGCGCTGTGCGGGTATGTACCGGGTGAGAACACCAATGCGGCCGCGCCAATGCCGGCAATGGTCGTTGCCAAAAGCGCCACTCGCCGCGCCGACAGAGTACGGCGAGACACTCGGAAATTGCCCGTCATGCGTGATCTCCAATCCAATGGTTCCGCGGGGCCGCGGGTCTTGTGTTGGAAGATGGTGCGGCACGCCTTACCGCGCCCTGTCGGCAGCATTAAAAATTCGTAATGTAGGCCGACTGAGATAAAGTGCTAAAATCAATGGGTTATGTAAGATAGCGCTGATTTTTGTGTAAGTACCGCTTGGGCAAGATGACGCTTCGCGCGGGCGGCGACACAGATAGGTGCCCTCCTGTGGCTTTTCCGAAGTCAGTTGCTCGCGCTATGAGCCGCCGCCCTCAGCCAAGATTCTCCTGAGCTGAGTTTCCTCGGTCGCGGTCAGCTTCGCCACTTCCGGCTCCTGCGCCTGTCCTCGCCGGCGCCAAGCGCAGATCACGAGTAGCGCAATCCCGGTAAGCAGAAGTCCCGGCGGCAAGCCCCACAGTGCCGCCGTGCGCCATGACAACGGCGGCTTGAGCAGCACGAACTCGCCGTAGCGTGCAACCAGAAAATCGAGAACTTGAGCGTCGCCGTCGCCCGCTTGGAGCCGCTCGCGGACCAGAACGCGCAAGTCACGCGCCAATGGCGCGTCGGATTCATCGATCGATTCGTTCTGGCAAACCATGCAGCGCAGTTGTTGCGACAAGGCGCGCGCGCGGGCTTCTAGCGTCGGATTTGTCAAAATCTCGTCGGGTTGCACCGCTGCCGACGATGGTGACAGCCATGATGAGGACCAGGACAATGCGAGCAAAAGGACGAAGGCGATACGTTTCACTACGTTCACTCCGCCGCTCGCAACGCCATTCTCGCCTTGGCCGGCTGCGGTGCACCCACACGCAGCCGCCGGTCCGAAAGCGATAAAGCGCCGCCTGCGAACATGATCATGGCGCCGAGCCAGATCAGTAACACCTGCGGTTTGAAGTACAATCGCACCGCGATGTTGCCGTTTTGCATCGGATCACCGAGCGAGAGATAAAGTTGGCTCACGCCACGCGTCATCAGCGCCCCTTCGGTAGTCGTCATGTTGCGGCTCGGGAAACTGCGTCGGCTCGGCTCCATGACACCGAGTAAGTCACCGTTCATGCGGCGGACGACAAAACGGCCAACCATGTCGCGATAATTCGGACCCTGCCGGTTGAACAAACCGGCAAAGGTGAGCCGGTAATGTGCGATTTCCAGAGTGTCGCCGACTTTCATCTCGGCGATCCGCTCGCTGCCCCATGCGGTCGCGGCGACGATACCCAGTAGCGTGACGCCAAGGCCGAAATGCGCAAATGCGGTGCCCCAGGCCGAACGCGGCAAGCCGATGGCCCGCCGCAATGCGGCGCGAAACGGCACGCGCAAAAATAACGTGCGTTCCACGATATCGGTAATGGCGCCGGCCATGACGAAGACAGCGATTCCGGCTCCAAATGGCGCCAAGACAGGCCCGCCTTGTTTGAGTGCGAATGCCGCTGCCATCGCCAGCGCCGCCAGTATTGCCGCGGCCAACAGCCTTTGCGCCGCGCCCAGCAAGTCGCCGCGCTTCCACCCCATGAGCGGTCCAAACGGCATCACCACCATCAAAGGGATAAACAGCGGACCAAAAGTCGCGTTGAAGAATGGCGGCCCCACGGAGATCTTTTGTCCGGTGAGCGCTTCAAGCGCGAGCGGATAAAGCGTGCCGACAAATACCGTGGCGCAGGCCGTGGTGAGAAAGAGATTGTTGAACACCAACGCACCTTCGCGCGAAATCGGGGCAAACAAGCCACCTTGCTTGAGAAGCGGTGCGCGCCAGCCATACAGTGCGAGGGCACCACCGATAAAGACCACTAAGATGGCGAGAATAAACACGCCTCGCATCGGATCGGTGGCAAAGGCGTGAACCGATGTCAGCACGCCCGAGCGCACCAGGAAAGTTCCGATCAGCGACAGCGAAAAAGTGATGATCGCGAGCAGGATCGTCCAAACTTTCAACGCGCCGCGTTTTTCCATGACGACCGCGGAATGCAACAGCGCGGTTCCGGCGAGCCATGGCATTAACGAGGCGTTCTCGACCGGATCCCAAAACCAGAAACCGCCCCAACCGAGTTCGTAATAGGCCCAGTACGATCCGCCGGCGATGCCGAGCGTCAGGCACATCCATGCGCCGAGCACCCACGGTCGAACCCAGCGCGCCCAAGCGGCATCGATGCGCCCTTCCAGCAACGCGGCGATGGCAAAGGAGAATGTGATCGAGAAACCGACATAGCCCAGATAAAGTAGCGGCGGATGAAAAGCGAGACCAGGGTCTTGCAGGATCGGGTTGAGATCGCGGCCCTCGAATGGCGCTTGCGGAATGCGGACGAACGGATTGGACGTGGTCAGAATGAACAGATGAAACGCAGCCGCAATCCAGCCCTGGATGGCGAGCGCGTTGGCCTTGAGCGCCGCGGGCAGATTGTTGCCGAAGACGGCGACCAACGCGCCGAAAAACGCAAGGATCGACACCCACAGCATCATCGAACCTTCGTGGTTACCCCAGATGCTGGTGAGCCGATAGATGAACGGCATTTGTGAATTGGAGTTTTCGAACACATTGAGGACGGAAAAATCGGAAATGACGTAGCAAGTGGCCAGCGCGGTAAAGGCCATTGCGACGAAGGCAAATTGCGCGAGAGCTGTCGGCGCGGCCATGCTCATCAAGACCGCATCGTTGGTCCTTGTGCCGACGATCGGCATTGTTGCCTGGATCAGCGCCAACCCGAGGGCCAGCATCAGCGCGTAGTGGCCCAATTCGGGAATCATCGCGCGCGCTTTCCTTGCGAGGTCACAATTACTCGGCGGTCGCCCGCTGCCGTCGTTATGCGGAGCTCGACACTCATTTGATCGCTCTGCCACCGGACGTTCCAGCTTGGGGGCCGTAGTCGTCCTTCCAATGTCCCGATCGCTTTAAGGCATCGGCGACCTCTTTGGGCATGTAGCTTTCGTCGTGCTTGGCGAGAATCGAATCCGCCTTGAATGTGCCGCCTGCCTCGAGCGCACCTTCGGCCACCACACCCTGCCCTTCGCGAAAGAGATCCGGCAGGACGCCCTGATAGCTGACCGGAATGCCGTTCTTGCCGTCGGTCACTTCGAAACGCACATTGAGATTATCGGCACGCATCACACTGCCGTTCTTGACCAAACCGCCAAGCCTGATACGCGTCCCCGGCCCGACATGCTTCTCCATGACGTCGCTCGGCGAATTGAAGAATACGATCGAATCCTGAAGCGCGTTGAGCATCAGGGCGACCGCGACGGCGAGCACGCCGACCCCGCCGCCGATAAGGACGAGACGCCGCTGCTTGCGGGTCATAATGGCCGACTCGAGTACATGCGGCGTTATCCCTCTAGCCCAAGACCTTTGACGAGATCGTCGATGCGTTCGACCTGGTCAGGCCGATCGGCCAGCGCGCGTCGGGCATCGACCGCGGCACCTTTGGCCTTATCGCGATCTCCCAGCACCGCATAGGCGCGAACCAGGCGCATCCAACCATCCACATCGTTACCGTCGGCGTGCAGTCTATCAGATAATCGCTGCACCATGCCGCGTATCATTTCGGCGCGTTCGCCCTCAGGCATATTCTCTGCGGCCGCCGCATCGGCTGCGCTCGGTCCTGCAGGACCGACTGGCTCTGCCGTTACACGCGCCAAGGCAGCGCTTACAAACTCTCGCCACGGCGCATCGGCTGAAGCATCACCGAGAAGGGCGCGCCACTTTTGCGCGGCCGCATTGCGATCGCCGTCCTGCTCATCGGCAAGACCGAGAAAATAACGCGCCTTTACATTGTGCGGGTCGCTCGCCGCAGCGCGCTGAAATGCAAGCTTCGCCTCGTCGGTGACAACGCCATTGGCGGCAGCCACGAGCGCTTCGCCGAGATCGGATTCACGCGTCGGGCTGTCGCCGTTGAGCGCGATCGCCTTCTTGTGTGCCACCACCGCATCGGCAAAGCGGCCGAGTTGCAAATAGACCGGAGCGATTACCTCCCAGCCGGCGCCGTCGTTCGGATTGCGCGCGAGATGATTCTCGACCTGGCTGACCAGGCTGGCAATTGACCGATCTTCTTCCGGTTCACTGGATCGAGCAAACGCGGATTGTCCCGGAACGCTCGGCGATCCAAGTTTCAAATAAAGGCCAAGTGTAACAAGCGGCACAATCACGACCGCTGCGCCGGCGGCGCGCCGCCGGCGCGCACTGACGCCGACGCTGGATCGCTGCGGCGCGGAAGCTTCGGCTTCCGCAGCAGCCAGCAAGCGTCGCGATATTTCGATCCGAGCGGATTCGGCCTCCGCCTCACCGATCAGGCCCGCGGCGCGGTCGCGCTCGATCTCTTGGAGCTGGTCCTGATACACCAACCTGTCGCTGCCGGTTGGTGCAGCCGGCTTTCGTCCGAGCGGCCAAAGCACGATAACCACTGCCGCAGCCGTCATCACCGCGAAAATGATCCAAAGCGTCATTATTCGACGCGCCTCAATTTCGAAGCAACTCGTTCGAACATCCTGGCTGCCAAAAGCACGAATCTTATTGCGCCCGATGCGGCACTGCGCGGTTACATCACGCTGCGAATACGGCCGCAATGGGAGTGCACGCGCGGCAATTGCGCACTGCCGCAGTCCTCGCGCCGTGCGCTAGACAAGGCAAGGGTGCCGCGAATGATGCCGCTAAAAGGCGGGCTCTATTGCGGCGAACCGATGCAAACGGCGACTAAAGGCGTATTCGCGGCACTCGGCACCGGGCCGCAGGACGCGCCTCTTTCGCTGAGGAATTGCGCCTGATTGCGCGTCGCCCCGATAGGCCGTGACCAGGATTTCGTTGTCCTGACATTGCACCGAGCATCCCGAAACGCAGTCCGAACGGATCACCCTGATGCTCGGGCTGGGCGGACCCGGTGGACCTTTTTCGCCCTGTGGACCAGGGGGTCCCGGCGGCCCGGGCGGGCCCGTCGGACCGACATCGCCTTTGGGACCCTGGGGTCCGGGCAGACCTTGATCACCTTGCGGGCCCTTACCACAGGCGGCCAAGCCGGCAAGCAACGCCACTGCCAGCGCCAATCCGACACGCGCATCGTTGCATTCTCCCCCGAAAAAGCCGCTGCTATATCCCATTTAGAAGATCAAACTCGGCAGCTTGGCGTAAGGACGGAGACTGATAGCCACTGGCACACTGGTAGCTGTGGAATGGTTTGTTTAACCTGCCAGTTTCGCGCGACCCCATCAGAATTGAAGTGGCGAGATAGAAAATGACGGCGAAAAACTGCATCGCGATCTCAGCACTGACGCTCGCGTTGACGGCGGCACTCGCCGTATTAGCTCCTGCGGCACGCGCGGACGATTACCCGGCACGCGTGGTGAAGATCGTGGTGCCATTCCCTGCCGGCGGTACCGCCGACATCATGCCGCGTATCATTGCCGAGCGGTTGTCGCGCAAATGGGGCCAAACAGTCATTATTGAGAACCATACCGGCGCAGGCGGCAATATCGGCGCCGAACTCGTAGCGAAGTCCGAGCCCGACGGGCACACCTTGTTGGCTTCGCCGCCGCCGCCATTGGTCATCAATCAGAACCTCTATCCGCACCTTGAATTCGATCCGCTGCAATTCGTGCCTATCATCGTCATGGCGCGCGTGCCGAACGCGCTTGTCGTCAACCCGGATAAAATTGCAGCCGATAACGTGAAGGATTTCATCGCCTATGCCCAGGCGAATTCCGGCAAAGTGACGGACGCCACACAAGGCAACGGGACAACTTCCCAGCTCACTTCCGAAATGTTCCAGTTGATGGCGCATGTGAAGCTACAAAACGTGCCCTATCGCGGCTCGGCACCGGCACTTAACGATCTTGTCGCCGGCAGCGTCGACTGCATGTTCGACAATCTCGGCGTCTCATTGCAGCTCGTTAAAGCTGGCAAATTAAAGCTTATCGGTGTCGCGTCGCCGCAGCGCATGGCGAGCCTGCCCGACGTACCGGCGATCGCCGAGACCTTGTCCGGTTTCGCCTCCGTTACCTGGTACGCGATTGTCGCGCCGCCGCGCACACCGGCCACGGTCGCGAACAAGGTCAACGCCGGCGTCAACGAGGCGCTCCAGGATCCGGAGGTTCAAAAACGTCTGGCTGAGCTTTCAGCAGAACCTGTGGGCGGCACACCACAAGCGACGGCGGCCTACCTGAAGCAGGAAACCGAGCGCTGGAAGAATGTCATAACGACTGCACATGTGACGATTGATTAAGAGACAACGGGATCGGCCCGAACGATGAAACATAGCGTCGATCGCATTCTGACCACCCACGCGGGCAGCCTGCCGCGTCCGCCCGAATTCCTCGATCTTTTCAAGAGCGGCGACAGCGCGTTGTTCGAGCAGCGCAGCGGCGCCGAGCGGCTACGCAACGCGGTAAGCGAGATCGTGCGCCGGCAAGCCGAACTCGGCATCGATGTCGTCGACGATGGCGAATATGGCAAGCCGAGTTTCGTCAGCTACATCAACGAAAGGCTGGGCGGCTATGAGGTCGACACGCACGCCGGGCCGCGCAACCAGTGGGCCAGTTCGCGCGAGGGCCTTTCCTTCCCCGAATTCTACGCGCAGACCCATCCGGCCTCGACCCATACCCACATGATCTGCACCGGGCCAATCACCTATAAAGGCCATGCACAGCTCAAACGCGACATCGCCAATCTCAAAGCGGCGCTGCAAGGCGCTCAGGTCGAAGAAGTTTTCATGCCGGCGATCTCGCCGTCGAATATCGAGGACTGGCAAAAGAACGCCTATTACAAATCACAGGAGGAATACGTTTTCGCTATCGCTGAAGCGATGCGCGAAGAATACGAGGCGATCGTCGATGCCGGCTTTCTGGTGCAGATCGACGATCCGCGTCTTGTGACCTATTACATCCTACATCCCGAGGCGAGCGTCGCCGACTGCCGCAAATGGGCGGAGACGCGCGTGGCTGCGCTTAATCATGCGCTGCGTAACATCCCGCCGGAGAAGATTCGTTTCCACACCTGTTACGGCATTAATATGGGTCCGCGCATTCATGACATGGAGCTCAAGGATATCGTCGACGTCATCCTGAAAATCCGCGCCGGCGCCTATTCGTTCGAAGCTGCAAACCCACGGCATGAGCATGAATGGAAGGTGTGGAAGGACGTGAAGCTTCCAGACGGCAAAATCCTCATTCCTGGCGTCATCTCGCACTCGACCATTCTCGTCGAACATCCGGAGCTGGTCGCCGAGCGTATCCTGCGCTACGCCCAAATCGTGGGCCGCGAAAACGTGATTGCCGGATCCGATTGCGGCTTCGCCACTTTCGCAGGCTCCAAGGAAGTGCATCCATCAATCGTCTGGGCCAAACTCAAGGCGTTGTCCGACGGCGCCCGTGTTGCTTCCAAGCAACTGTGGCGGAATTAGCCTGAAGTCCTCAAGCGCGTCGCAGTGAATCCGCCGTCAACGCAAATCGTCTGGCCGGTCACATAGCCGGACTTGCGCGCATCGAGTAAAAAGACCGCCGTGCTCGCGACGTCGGCAGGCGTCCCGTACCGCTGTTGCGGAACGAGGCCGATCCAGGCCGCGCGGGCTTTCTCCAAGTGCATCTCTTTCACCATCGGCGTGTCTATCGGTCCCGGCGCGATCGCATTGACGCGAATGCCAAGTGGCGC
>WNGJ01006213.1_pt1 | contig 12619 bp, 13 predicted proteins | sample 5400611 | NCBI WGS metagenome assembly WNGJ01 (sample SAMN13153375, study PRJNA577476) | soil metagenome | isolation source: 40 cm soil or saprolite under Garry oak tree replicate 1 | place: USA:California | collected 2016-06-15
CGGTGCGGCTGGCGATCACCAGGTGTATCTGCGGGGGTAGATGTTCCAGCAGGAAGGCCATCCCGTCCTGCACGTCGCGCGCGTCGATGACGTGGTAGTCGTCGAGCACCAGCACGACATCGCTCGAGATGGCGTCGAGGTCGTTAAGCAGAGTGACAAGGCCCGCCTCGCCCGGCGGCTCGGGCGGCTGCAGGAGCGAGAGCGCACCTGCACCACCCCCGGGCTCCCCGGTATTCAGCGCGGCGACAAGGTACGTCCAGAACAACGCGGGATCGTTGTCGCGCTGGTCAAGCGAAAGCCACGCCACGGACCGTCCATCGGCCGCAGCGACAGCCAGCCACTCCGCCAGCAGCGTCGTCTTACCGAACCCAGCCGGAGCTGACACCAGGGTCAGCGCCGACTCCGCCCCGCGGCTCAGGCGCTCGCTCAGTCTCGGACGCGCCACCAGACCGCGTCGCCACCTGGGGACGTGGAGCTTGGTCTCGAGCAGCGGGCCTGCCATGACCACCGCCCCCCAGGAGGCTCACGCGTCGTGCCAGCAGGTCGCCCGAGGCCATCTGGTCACGTAGTTCCACCGTACGCGGACTCACGTACTGCCGTTAGGTCGCCCGCAGTGAACATCCGCCCTCGTCGTGTCGTGCCCTAAGCGACCACCCACGCCACAGACAGAGGAACCATCAATGACCACGACACCTGCCATCCTGCCGTCGTATGACTACGGCGCTAGTGACCAGCCACTTCTCGGCGAGACGATCGGCGAGAATTTCAATCGGGTGGCGACGACCCACCCTGACCGTGAGGCCTTGGTCGACCTGTCCACCGGACGGCGCTGGACCTATGCGGAACTACACCGCGACGTGCTCGCCCTGGCCCACGGGCTGCTCCGGCTGGGCATCGACAAGGGCGACCGGGTAGGTATCTGGGCGCCGACCTGTCCCGAGTGGACACTCCTGCAGTACGCCACCGCCGAGATCGGCGCGATCCTGGTGCCGATCAACCCGGCGTACCGCACCGACGAACTCGCGTACGTCGTCCGCCAAGGGGGCATCCGCCTGCTGGTGGCCGCTCCGTCCTTCCGGACGTCCGACTACGCAGCGATGATCGAGGACGCCCGGCCCGGCTGCCCCGACCTGCGATGGGTCATCCTGCTCGGCACCGCCGACTGGGACGCCCTGCCCGACCGCGCAGGCGACCCGCGTACGCTCGCGGCCCGGCAGGCGCTGCTGTCGCCGGACCACCCGATCAACATCCAGTACACATCGGGAACCACCGGGCACCCCAAGGGCGCAGCACTGTCACATCACAACATCCTCAACAACGCCCACCTGACCGGTACGGTCCTGGGATACACCGAGCTCGACCGCGTCTGCGTGCCCGTCCCGCTCTACCACACGTTCGGCATGGTGATCGGCAACCTCGGGGCCACCACCCACGGTGCCTGCCTGGTCTACCCGGCACCGGCCTTCGACGCGTCGGCCACGCTGACGGCTGTGGCACAGGAGCGGTGTACGTCGCTGTACGGCGTGCCTGCGATGTTCATCGCTGAGCTGGCCGAGCCCGGATTCGATGCCTACGACCTGAGCTCGCTGCGCACCGGGCTTATCGGCGGTGCGCCCTGCCCGGTCGAAGTCATGAAGCAGATCGTGGACCGGATGGGCATGACCGGCGTATCCATCGTCTACGGAATGACCGAAACCTCCCCGGTATCCGCGCAGACCCGGACCGACGACACGCTGGACCGCAGGGTGTCCACGGTCGGACGGGTGCACCCGCACGTCGAGATCAAGATCGTCGATCCGGAAACCGGCGTGACCGTGCCGCGCGGCGTTCCCGGTGAACTGTGCACGCGCGGGTATTCGGTGATGCTCGGCTATTGGCAGGAACCCGGCAAGACTGCCGAGGCAATCGATGCCGCGCGCTGGATGCGCACCGGTGACCTGGCGACCATGGACGCGGACGGCTACATCAACATCACCGGCCGGCTCAAGGACATGGTCATCCGGGGCGGGGAGAACGTCTCGCCCCGCGAGATCGAAGAGTTTCTGCACACCCACCCGGATGTTCAGGACGTCCATGTCATCGGAGTACCGGACACACGACTCGGCGAGGAGATCATGGCCTGGATCCGGCTGCGTCCCGGCGCAGGGCCGATAACCACGGCCGACGTCCGGGCATACGCCGAAGGCCAGCTTGCCCACTACAAGATCCCGCGCTACGTGCGGATCGTCGAGGACTTCCCGATGACAGCAAGCGGCAAGGTCCGCAAGGTCGACATGCGGAAAACCGCCATCGACATGCTAGGGCTCGCCGACATCGCGGCATCCCAGTACGCATAACCACGAGCCGGCGCTGCACGCCACGTGAGGTGCCCGGAGCCTGCCGTGGTGTCTTAAGTGGCGCCACTCGTCACTGGTCTTGTCCGGTATACCGACGTCCACGACCTGGACCGGCAGGTCGCCAGCCGTTCGGAGCACCTGGTCCGCCACTGTGGACCCGTTCAGCAGGCGTGACCAGCGCGAGCGGCGACGCGATCCGATGACGAGCTGGCAGGCGCCGGCCTGGCGTGCCGCCTGGATCAACCCGGAGGCAATGTCGCCGGCCCTGACCTCGACCAGAGTCCCGTGCAGCTCACCGAGCAGCCGGCGGTCCTGCTCCAGCCGGGCCTTCGGCGGCTGGTCGAGGTTGTCGATGTCGCGGACGTGTACGGCCTGGAGCCTGGCCGCCGACAGGCTGGCGAGATGGGCAGCGTAGCGGACGAGCCATTCGTCGGCGGGTGACCCCGCCAAGCCGACCACGATGACCGCGGCCGGCGCCGGCTCGCTGATACCGCGGGCGGCCAGGAACGCCGTGACGGGATCGAGTACCGGGGAAGCCGCCTGGACGAGATGGACCTCGACGCGATCTTGCGCAGGCGGCCTGAGGTCGCACTGGTCGACGAGCTCGCCCACACGAACGTGCCGGGGTCGGGGCGGCACGAGAAGCGCTGGCAGGATGTCCTGGACATCCTCGGCGCGGGAATCAACCTCATCACCACCGTCAACATCCAGCACCTGGAGAGCATCGCCGATGAGGTCGAGCACATGACCGGAATCAAGGTCCGCGAACGGATACCAGACTGGGTCCTGCGCCAGGCCGACCAGATCGAGCTGGTCGACTCCTCACCGGAGCAGCTGCGCCGCCGGATGCTCCACGGCAACATCTACCCGAAGGAAAAGGTCGCCCATGCCCTCACGCACTTCTTCCGCACCGACAACCTGATCGCCTTGCGCGAGCTGGCGCTGCGATTCGTAGCTGACGAGTCCGATGAAGAGCTTCTCGAGCACCTCCGGCAGCGTCAGTCCCAGGTCCTGTGGGAGACCACCGAACGCATCACGGTGGCCGTTACCGCGACGCCTGGGACCGACGCGCTGCTACGGCGGGCAGCCCGCATCGCCTCTAGGACCAGGGCGGAACTCGACGTGGTCCACGTCATCGTCGGCGACACGAGTCTGTCTGGCGGCGGCCCGCTGGTCGATGAGCTGCGAAGGCTCGCGGCCGACCTCGGCGCTCGCTGGCACGAGATGGAAGATGACGATCCAGCCCGGGCCATCGTACGTTTCGCGCGGCAGCATCAGATCACTCAGATCGTGATCGGGTCCATTCAGCACAGCTGGTGGCATATCCCCGGCGGCGGGCCGATCGTCCGCCGGGTTATCGAGCAGGCGGGCGCGTTCGGCATCGACGTCCACCTCATCGCCCGCCGTGAGTCGCCTCCCGCCGAGGCCCCCGAGCCGAGTGGCGGCCAGTTGACGCCGATGTAGAGGACCTCGACGTCGTCACTTACGTGGTGGTGCGCCGAGCGGCGGTCAGCCAGGTCGGCGGCTGGGCCTGCCCAGGGCAGGCACCGTGGTCCGTTCGGCCAGAAAAGGACCTTAGTCCCGAACGGCCTGAGGATTTTGCCCCAGCTCAGCCTGGTGCGCCACCGGGGCGTCCCGGCGCGGCGCGCCGGCCATGACCGGCAGTGGCGGCGCGCTGGGCTGCTCGTGCATGGCCGGCCGCTGGCCGGCGTCCAGGCGGGGATCGTCGCAACTGAGCGTCCCGCTGGCCGGAAGCCTCGGTCGCGTGGACGGCGCGCGATGCCGGGCCCGGCGCGCCAGGCGTTCACCGGTTGCTTTCGCGTGTATCTCCCTGATGTGGTCGGCTGCGAGCTGTCGCATGATGACCGGATGCATGGTCTCCTCCTGGTGTTTCCTGCGCGGACGATGACGCGCGATGGTCAATCTGGATCGAGGTGGCGTACCGAGATCAGGAACAGCCCGAGGTCGCGTACCTTGGTCAGCAACCCGTGCAGGGCGGCCTGATCGGCGACCGGGCCCGCGATGACGGTTTCCTCCCCGTCGCTGCTGACCTGGAGGTCCTCGAACCAGGCGGTCCACCGCCCGTCGAGCACGCCCTTGACCCGGATCTCGTAGCGCGAGTTCAAGCCCATGTACCGTCCTTCGGTTTAGGTCCGTGGACCTGCACGCTACGGACCCGGGACGGGATCGGCGTCGCCCGAAAGTGGACATGCCAGGTGGAATCTTCCAGCACGCGCCGGGGCACCAAAGTGCCGATCAGCCCGCGCCGGGACCTGTCCTGACACCAGCGCCTCCTTGGCGGCCGGCGATGAAGCTGAGGCGGCTGCGAGACAGGATGTCTTGGCGGAGGGCTGCGTCGTGCTGGTACGCGGCGGTGACTCGACCCGGACATCTGGGCAACACCGCAGCAGACGCAGCAGATTTCCTACAGGAAATCGGGCATTTCGGCCATATGGTATGGCGATACGATAGTAATCCCAGCACCGTCGTTGGGAAGGCTCCGGGAAGTCATTGGGATCTGGATGGCAGTTGGGTACCGGTCGATTTTCTCGCTACGTCGCGGTCAGGACGCGGTGCGGCTCACAGCGGAGCAGCTCCGTTCGTGGCTGGCGCTCAAGGGATACGGCTTGGCCGTCGCCCCTGGAGTTCACGAAGTAGCCGAACAAGCCCAGCTCGTCGTGACCGAACTGCACCCGCATGATGGCTCGCGTTCGCTGCGGTACCGCCTGACGGAAGCTTCATCCGCGGGGGAATGGGTGACGACCGTGACGGTGCATAGTGACGGCACGGAGGATGACTGGGTCTGGGTCGATGTCAACGCGCCGCCATCAGCGCCCAGGCCGGCGGCATCACCTGAGCGCCTCGCTATGGAGGTCGATGCTGCGGACGCCTGGTGGACGGGGGTACCGCATATTGTCCGGGAGATCTTGTCGGTGGCCGACGCCTGCGACGGCGAGATGATCCTGGCCGCCCGGCCGACTTTGGTCACCGTGGGTGATGTCGATGGCCTGATATCGGCGATCTGCGATCCCGGGCGCCGCGGCACGGCCCTTGTTGCCGCGCCGATCCCGGATGTTCCCGTGACCCGGCTGATCGGCCATGTCGAGCAGCTGACCCGCGAGTGCGTCGGGCTGGCTGGGATCTACGTACTTGACACCGGGGCGGCCGCGAAGCTTGAGGGATCATTCGCGCCCTCGCATTCGGTGCCGTTGGGAGCGATTCGCACATTCTTGCCAGAGGTCGATCCGGCCAGCGCCGTCGATGCCCGGCGGCACCGCGTGCTACTCGCCCGGACGATCGCTGAGCAGGCTCCCGGCAAGCTCGCGCATTTGCTCGGGCGGGCGAACCGAAGCCGGGCACTGAACCTGCCGCTGCCTTCGCATGTCGCCCAGGTCGATCGCATGCTTTCCAGGGAGGAGCCGGCCGCCGTCCTGCGAGCCATCCAGGAAACGCCACCGGGCCCTTTCGCCCGCAGGCCAGCTGACGGGCCCGCTGGCCCGCCTCCGGTAGGGCAGATGGCGACCGCGGCGGTCCGCGAGGTCGCCATCGCCGGCGAGCTGCTCACCAGCCTTGTAAGCGACTTCCAGTCCGGCGCCTTGAGCGCTTACGCGGCGGGCGGGCCTGACGATATGACCGCCCGGTTCCGGGAGCTGCTGGCTGAAGGCCGGGGAGTGCTACGCGGTCACCGGGAGATATCGCGGCGGTTCGCGGCCCTCCAGGACATGCTGGAAGAGGTAGAAGACGATCGTGATCATGTCCGCGCCCGGTTGGAGGATGAGCAGCTGGATCACGCCGAGACGCAGGCGGAGCTGCTGAACGCGAAGTTGGAACTCGACCGGCTTCGCGGCGTTCTCGCCCGAGCTGGCCGCGTCGATCAGACCCGGGCCGCGGTGGCGGCGATGCAATCACCCGGATCGTTCGCCGAGCTACTTGAGCGGCTCGATGAGCACGCGCTTTCCTGCGTCGCATTCACCGGGGATCCGAAGAACGCGCTCGAACTGGACGACTTCGACCCGCTCGGTACCTGGGCTGCCAGAGCCTGGGACATGCTGCGGGTCCTCGACGGGTATGCGGCCGCGCGGCGCCGCGGTGAATTCAGCAAAGGGGTCCACGCCTACCTGGGACATACTCCGCCCGGGCGGCCCGGCTATGCGCCGGGCGCGCATTCCACGCAAGAATCCGACTCCGTCGAACGCTCACCCAGGCTCCGGAGGCTGCGGGTATTCCCGGTGCCCAGGGACGTATGCCCGGACGGCGCTATTTTCATGGGCGCGCATTTCAAGATAGCCCGGAAGGGCCTGGTCTCACCCCGGATGCACTACTACGACGACGCCGGTCATACGGGGAAGGTCTACGTGGGTTACATCGGCAAGCACCTCCCGAACGCGCATACGAATTAGGCATTCGCGGCACCGCGGTCAGCCTCTCAATGCCGGAGACGGCACCCCTGATTCCAAGTGCCTGCAACTACGAGGCGTGCGTGGCTCAGTTGCTGGCCCGCTGGTTGCGGACGGCCCAGGGCTGGAGGATGGCGTATACCGCCTCCGACATGGGCACGGCCACGGCATGCTCCGCGGCCCGGCGCACAACGAAACCGTGCAGGGCTTCCAGCTCCATCCGGCGCCCGGCCACCAGATCGTCATGCAGGGAGGAGAAACTGCCCGGCTCTATGGCCTGCGCCAAGGCCAGGGCGCTGTCCTGGGCGGCCTGCGGCACGGGGCTGCCATCCGCCTCGGCCACTGCGCATACCTCTGCGACCAAGCGGTTAAAGGCTGCCCAGGCAACATCTACGGTGCGGATCTCCCCGATCGGCAGCCGCACCGCCGTGGTCATGCCGGCCTGCGCGCAGATGAAGGCGAGCTTGGCCCACAGCACCGTCTTGATGCTCGCCGACAACTCCGCCTGGAAACCGGCCTGCTCGCACCAGGCCAGTAGGCGCCGTGCCCGCTGGCTGGTGCGGCCGTCCAGCTCCCCGAACGTGATGCTGGCCGGCCCACCGCTGTGCACGATCACACCCGGCTCGGCGATCTCAGCGAAGATGAAAGCAGCCCCGCCCATCACGTGGTCTTCCCCGACCGCCCTGGCGAGCTTCTCCTCGTTCTCGACCCCGTTCTGCAGCGATACCACCGCCGTGCCGTCACCCACCAACGGTCCCAGCCGGGCTGCGGCAGCGTCAGTGTCGAAGGTCTTGACACAAAACAGCACGAACTGGCACGGACCGATGTCAGCCGGATCATCGGTGACCTGCGCCTGCACCCGGAAATCACCCTTGACGCTGCGTACCGTCAGTCCGTGCTCGCGTAGGGTGTGCAGGTGAGCGCCCCGCGCGATGAAGTGCACATCCGCTCCGGCCTGGGCGAGCCGGGCGCCGAAATAGCCTCCGACACCCCCCGCCCCATAGACAGCTATGCGCGTCATTCGCCAACCCCCTCGGCCCCCGGCCCGCTGCAGGCCACGCCGCCCATGTCCGCTGCGCCGGCCGCCGGCTGAACCCAGCACGAATAGGTGTCATAAGACCATAGCCGGTCGGGCTGTAGCCAGGCTGGGCGCCGGCGCAGCGGCGATCTTCGGGCACCAGGTATGCTCGCCTGCTGCCGGTGCAACCGCGCCTGCCGGGCCCGCCGGTCGGTCTCCGCCTGCGCCAGAAATGTCTGATGGCGCTCGTGCGCGAGCGCCGCATAAATGTAAGGGCTCAGCATGGGATCACTTCCTCATCGTTGATCAGCTCGGCCGTTGTGCCGCTCGGTCCAGGGTCATGGAGAGGTAGCAGCCGCACATCGGTAGCCACCACGGATTCCGGGGACTGCGGCTACCGATCCCGGGGTTATGCCGCCGATTCGGGACTCCGTAGCGGGATCCCGTGTCGGTGGCGGTCAGCTCCATCGCAGTATCAGAACGGTAGGTTCGTGAAGTCCGGATCCGCTCGACCACCCGGCTGAGCGGTGGCGCGTTGGCAGTTTGCCGTCCTTTTTACAATCAGTTCATGAGGCGGGGCATTCTGGAGCGCGACGCCGAACTGTCAGCGCTCGCCAATGCCATACGGGAGGCCGCCGAAAGGCACGGGTCCGTTGTGCTGGTCATGGGCGAGGCGGGGAAGCCGCGGGATGCCCATACGAGCGCGCCGCGGCGCTGGCGGAAAGCCCGGAACCGGACGATCTGCTCACCTCACTAGGGATCCTGGATGAGCTCGGCGCCATGCCCCTGGCCACCCTGGTCCGCAGGCGCCTGCGTGCGCTCGGCACGACCCATATTCCGCGTGGGCCGCGAGGCGAGACGAAGGTCAATCCGGCGGGCCTGACGGTCCGGCAAATCGACGTGCAGCGCCTGCTCAGCAAGGGCTACACGAACGCCCAGATCGCCAGCCAGCTCGTGGTTTCCGTGCGCACAGTCGACAGCCATGTCGCGGCCGTGCTCGGCAAGCTCGGCGCGGCCAGCGCCGCGAGGCCGCTGCCTACGCGGCCGAGCTCGGTGTCCTCGACGCCGAGAACCGGTAGCCAACTCACTGACCTACGTAGCGGCTACCGATGCCCGGCCGCCATCCGGCGGCATACCTCTGGAGTCAGGCCGAATACACCGTGACCTGACCGAGCACCTGGTCAGGCCGCTCAACGGAGGAACAATGGCAATCGGCCAGGACAAGCTGACCGAGTTCCTGCACAAGTTCGTGGGAGACCTCGGCGCGACCATGGCCGCGGGCAATGTGCTCGTCGACGACCGTGACGGCCGATGATGCCGCAGCGATACCATGTGGCACGTCGCCGACAGGGGGTGGCCGGGTTGACTGCTGAGGGTTTCGACGACGGGCGGGCGGACGTTCCCGCCGGGGTGGCGGGGCCGGTCGAGCGTGTGGTGGCGGTCGGGGCGGGGATCGCTGGATTGACGGTCGCGAACGCTCTTACCTTTGGCGGGGTTGAATGCGTTGTGGTGGAGGCCCGCGATCGGATCGGCGGTCGGCTGCACACCGTTAACCTGGCGGGTTCCCCGGTCGATCTGGGCGGGTCGTGGATACATACGCCTATCGGGAACCCGATGCGCGCCTTCGCCCAGCAGGCCGGTGTCACCTGCCGCAGCGCGAACCCGTTGCCTGAGCTGGCCAGCTTTGACTGTGGCGAGGGCCGACGGCTGTCGGCCGCTGAGGTCGAGGCGAGTATCAGCATGCAGCTGGAAGGCTTTCCGGAGGCGATGGGCCGGCTGCTCGCCGAACTCGGGCCGGATGCATCGGCCGCCGATGGGATCGAAGCATTCGTGGCCGGCGCTGGTCTGGCGCCGGGTGCGGCGAGGCGAGCGCGCCAGGCGCTGCGCGCGCCTTGTTGAGGCCGAGTCAGCCGACCTCGCAGAGCGCCAGTCGCTGTGCTGGATGTGGAATGAAATGGAATACGGGGGGCACTACTTCGGCGACGTGCCCGTAGGGGGCTACGGCCGTCTGGTGGAAGCGATGGCCACCGGCGTTGATCTGCGCTTGGGCGTAGACGTGGCTGAAGTCGCCTATTCGGCGAGTGGTGTGCGCGTGCGAAGCGTGAACGGCACATCCCAGGAAGGCTCGCACGTCGTCATGACTGTGCCGCTGGGTGTACTCAAGCGAGATGTGCCGCGGTTTCGGCCCGCGCTGCCACCTGATCGGCTAGCGGCAATCGAGCGGCTCGGGTTCGGGCGCTACGAGAAGGTGGCCCTGTGGTTCGACGAGCCATTCTGGCGCGCCGCGGGATTCCCGCACGCGATGATCTTCCCTCGCGACCCCGGCGCCCCGGTAGTCTGGGCGATCGGGCAGGACGCGTTCGGCGCTGGCCCGGTGCTGGTCTTCCAGATCTTCCACGGTGCTGCCGATCACGTCCTGGGCGCGGACCCGGCCGACGCCGCCCAATGGGTCCTTGACATGCTCGCCGAAGCGATCGGCAGCTCATGCCCGGCCCCGGCAGCGGTAGCCGTGACCTCATGGGCAAATGATCGACACAGCGCCGGCGCCTACACCCACATTCCCCCGGGAGCAAACCCTGCCGACGCCGATTTGCTGGGCGAGCCGATCGATGGCCGCTTGCTGTTTGCCGGAGAGCACACCCAAAGTATGCGGCTCGCATACGCCGACGGCGCGATGACTAGCGGCATCCGCGAAGCAAAACGGCTTCTCGGCCAGCCCAGCGTCCGCCTCGGTCCAATTCTGACCGCCCGCAGGTGAGACGGGTCAGGGCCATGTCGTGTGGCGGCTGGCGCCTGGCCAGACACAGCCGCAAGCTGATAGCCGGCTCTGCGCTGTGGAACCGCCATCGGACAGCCAGCCGGAAATCGCCCGCGCCACCTGGGATCTGCCTTGGAGATCCCCTCGAAGACAGCTCCATGGCTGATCCAAACATGTCCGTACATCCCGATGAGAGGCAGCGCCAATGACTAGGAAGGCAATCTCCACCGACACCGCGCCGGCTGCGCTCGGCCCCTATAGCCAGGCCATCGTCGCCGGCGGCCTTGTGTTCTGCTCGGGCACGGCCGGTATCGATCCAGCGACCGGCGTGCCCGGTGACGGCATCGAGGCGCAGACCGAGCTGGCGCTGCGCAACCTCGATGCGATCCTGACCGCCGCCGGGACATCGTTGCAGGCCCTAGTCAAGACCACCATCTTCTACACCAATGTGGAGGACTTCGCGACCATAAACGCGATCTACGCGCGCCGAATGCCCGATCCGCCGCCAGCTCGCTCCGCGCCGGCCAACGTGGCGCTGCCACGCGGCCTGCTTATCTCGATTGACGCTATCGCTGTGCTTCCGTCCGAATAGAGGCGGTGTGACAAAGCAAACCGGCGCGCCGAGACGCCTTGCTGAGGCTAGGGGGCATGCTGCCCGATGACCAGGGAGGCCGGGCTGTGCTGTGGCCTGAGCACCACGATGGCAAGCCTGCTGGCACCTGGGCGCCACGACGCTAGCTGCACCTTGGTCGTGAAGCTGAACTCAGCAACCAGGCTGTCGCTGCTGGCGGGCCAGCCGAAGCCGACGAGGGCGTCGCTGCTGACCCAGGTTTGCGGAACAGCCGTTACGCGGCCATTGGCGAGGGACACTCGCTCCAGCTGTACCGCCCTCGCGCCGTTCGCCGTGTTGTCGCCGAAGCTCACCTGGACCACCAGGAAGCTCCCATCGGGGCTGAAGGCTGCGTTGGCCACCGAACTCGCCGCAGGCAGCTCGACCGATGCCCGCCGACCGGTGGCCAGATTCAGCACCTGCATACGACAGCGTGCGACGCACGGCGGCGCCCAGGCGATCTGGGTAGCGCTCGCCGCGATCACTCCGTCAAAGGTGCGACTGGCCTGCGGGGCGGCTGGATCCCACAACTTGTCGGCCATCGTCCCCGCCCGCGAGGCCACTGGTGTCAGCAGCAGGCCGCGGCTGGTCCCCTGCTCGATCAGGTACCCGGTCGGAAGCCTGAACTGCGGCCCGAGCTGCCGGCCAGCGATGCTGACTTCCCGCGCTACACCTGCGGCCGTGCCCGGATCGGCATCTGGGGGGTAGCTGGTCAGCCACAGCGTGCCAGACACGCCTGGGGCGACCGCGTCCGCCAGCCCTGCCAGGTTCGCCGACCGCCCGCGATCGGCCAGGAAGTAGACAGCACGCCGCGGTCCAGCGCAACTGCCGCAGACGGCATGTGCATCCGGGCCGGCCTGCACCGCCCAGCCGCCCGCCGCACGGATGAACTGGTAGCCAGACCGCTGCGGCGGCAGGCCGCCGATCGGCATCACCTGGCCGGTGGCCGGCCAGAACCACACGGGCCGCTCCCCGGTCGCCGGCAGCCGGAGACCGCCAGGCCAGGACAAGATCTGGCCTGTGATTCCGTCGGGTTCCGCCACCACACCCGCGTCACCCGAAACCGCACTAGAAACCTCCGACGGCGGCGGAGTCACGGTGACCGCCGCCCGGACCGGCCGCGCCGTCCCATGCGGTGACCGTGGCAGATAATGCACAATCAACACAGCCACCAGCACGAGCACGGCGACTGCCGCCACGCGGCGCGGCCACGGGCCGGACTCACGGCCCCCACCCTGACTCAGGATGTCAGGCACGCCTCACCGCCAAGAGCATTCTGATCTGTGAATACGACCATACTCCGGCCCTGTGGGTAGCAAACATGGCGACACCGCCTCGCCCTGCCGATGATCATTACTGGCCTTAGGGGTATTCATCTGACCGGACTAACCTGAGAGCTCGTGGGCGATCTTCAGCCCCGGGCGGGCGTGCACTACCCGCGATCTACCGGAGAGTTCCAGTCCTGGTTCGCGACCGATGCCGATTGCCTGGACTTCCTGG